>Ga0070728_10003489_pt1 | contig 17329 bp, 17 predicted proteins | sample tdDd471_FD_66723 | JGI IMG/M metagenome (GOLD analysis project Ga0070728, IMG submission 66723) | Marine sediment microbial communities from the Atlantic coast under amendment with organic carbon and nitrate - tdDd47.1 | ecosystem: Environmental > Aquatic > Marine > Coastal > Sediment | place... | reverse complement strand
GCAACGCAATATATCAGTGAGATAATGATCGCTATGACCGCAGAAACGACCCGGGCTACCGAGGAGTCATAGCGAGCCTCAACAAAGTCCGGCGCCGTGTATTTGCCAAAGCGGCGAATCTGGCTGCCCATCAGGACCAGGAGCAGAACGTACCCGCCGGTCCAGCCAAGGATGTAGGCGAAGGCGAAATAGCCATTCAGAAAAAAGACCCCGGCAATCCCGAGGAAAGATGCTGCGCTCATCCAGTTGGATGCGATGGCTGCACCGATATTGGCATGACCGATCGAACGAACCTGCAAACCGTAGCCGCCCTTGTCCTGCCGCCGTGACATGAGACCGACGATCAGGGAAACGATGAGCACGCATCCCAGCATGAAAAACGGCGTGTATCTGACCGAATACTCCATGGACCCTCTCCTAACGCCGCCTGCGATAGCTGATACCCAGCCAGTCGATCAGGATGTTGAAGAAAAAACAGAGAAAAATAAACCAGAGGATCAGAAACTGCCCGCTGTACCAGAAATAGGCCGGTATACCGAAGATATAAGGAACTTCGGACAAGGTGCGGGCCGGATCGTCATGAGTGAAAGCCAGGTGAATCGGCATGCCGAAGGTCATAATTCCCCAGGCAGCAAGTGTGATCCAGATGATCGTCACTTCTTTACGCATGAACCCGGCACGCGGACGGAAGAAGTTGATGCGCAGGTCCTCCCTGTTCTCAGGCTCCTGACGATTGCGATGAGGCATGGTGCGGTCCTCCTCTAGGAGTCGCCTTGCGGCAGCGACGGGAATAAGTCGATCCTGGCTCAGGATACATTAACCCAAAGACTTTGCCAATGCCGGTTTCATGGCCGCGCTTTCATGACTTCGGTGAGGACCGTGGTTGCAAAGCTGCCTTTCGGCAGTGAAAATGAAAGCAGCAGATCGTCGCCGTCCGCGACGCATGCCGCCGCCTGGATCGGCACCCGCAAAGGACGTCTCTCACCCTCCATGGCCAGGCCGCCGGACATACGGAAGGATCGCAGCGTCAGCCCCTCCTTGTCGAGCAGACTCTCCTCAAGTAATCCGGTTTGTGCTTCGGCCAGCTTCGTTTTGAAACCGTAGAGCGGTGCGGTGGCGCTGATTTCAAAAGCGTCGGCACGTGGCTGCTCTGCTGCCGGGTCGGTCACCACGAAACAGGCCCCGTTGACATGCTTGAATGCAATGTCGCCGGGCCAGATTTTGTTCAATGCTTGCATCCGCATGTCAACCAGCCGGTCGAACAGGCTAGACTGATATGCCGAAAGATAGAGCCGCAGTAACTTGCGAGGCATGGCCAGCACCGCTTTTCTGGGAGGAGCCCCCTCCTTGAGCAGCCTGAGCAGTGTGCGTTCGGGGCGACAGTGGCGGGGCAATTTTTCGATCGCGGTCTTTATGTCCCCGCTGTGATAGGCTGCGGCGGCCTCGCGCCAGCCGGGGTGCAAGATTGACAATGGATCACCAACGATCTCGCCAACCGCTGCGTCAAAGTCCTGATTGAGGATTGCCCGACCGATACGGTGTGAATTGTCCAGTGAACCATAGCGTTGCTCGCCAAAGCGGTTCGGCACCCCGGATTCCTCAAGGATGGCCAGGACCTCCAGTGCTATCCGCAGTGATCCCGGTTCCGGTTGGTGAATGCGAATATGGAAATGATTGCCGGCCAGGTGTCCGGGGCGCAGTTTGTTGCGATGCTGGGCCGCCGAAAGAATTTTCACACCGGGGATTTTCAGCCCCTTGATGTCACCGGGCTTGCGTAAAGGCACAGAAACGGTCTGTCGGGTAATCGCCTGGGCATCCTTGAGTCCGGCATACCCGAGATCACGCTCCTTGCAGTCCAGGGCTACCGCCAGCTCTCTGAGCAGGTCATAGGTGGTCAACCCCTGCTTTTCGATCGTCAGGTAAAGGTGGTCCCCCTCCCCGGAAGGTTGGTAAAGTGGGATTTCTTCAACCCTGAAGTCCTCAGGCTGATGACGGATCGTCCCACCGATCCCCGGGATCTGGTCGGTCAGATACTCAGTCATTTTCTGCCATCTGCCAGCGGGTCCGGAACCCGCGCTGCACTTCCGGTATGGGCAGGTTGTGGCATGAGACGGCCATGTCCCTCTGGTAGTGAATGAAGTAGATATCCTGGCCTCTGTTGAGAAAACGCTGCATATACTTGGAGATCGGGTAGCCGGGAAGGGCTGTGGTCCATGGCGTCGCCAGCATGTTGCGGTAACCGGCCAGATCGTGAATCTGTCTTGCGACATCTTCGGCATAGTCTTCGAAGTCGGTGCTGAAGTAGAAATCTCCACCGGGTTTGAGGTAATGCGCAAGGGTTTCGAGGCAGTTGCGGTTGACCAGCCGCCGCCGCCGATGCCGTTTCTTGGGCCATGGATCAGGGCAGTTGATGTACACTGCGGAAAGGCTTTCCGGTCGCAGTCCCCTGGCCAGCAGCCAGCGTGCCTCGACCCGTAAGACCCGGATATTGTCCAGGCCCGAAAGATCGATCTTGGCACAGGTCTTCAGGCAACCCTTGTTGTAGATGTCAATGGCGATAAAGTTTATCTCCGGCTGCATGCGGGCCCGTTGCAGGACAAAGTGGCCGGTACCACAGCCGATTTCGAGAGCAAGGGGATTGCTGTTGCGAAAAATGACAGCCCAGTCCGGCGGGCTTTCAAACTCGCTGTCAGCAATAAAGTTGGGAGACAGAATCGGAATTACACGTTGGGTCATATCGGGTCAGTTGGTTAGGGGTTGTGCTCTTGTTACCTTGGTTTTATCAGGTAGATCAGGGCATCTATTTCTTCGTCGGAGAGGTGCCTGAAGTCGGGCATGCTGCCATCGGCATGCGTCCCAGGCTGGTTGACCAATTGCAATCTGATCTCCGCCCACGACAGGCGCTCGCGCATCTCCTCAAAGCTGCCGGCATCCCTGCCGCCATCTCCCTCGAAGGTATGGCAGGCTTTGCAGCCCTGGGAGTTGAGAAGCTTCCGCGCCAGCGCGGTGTCCTTGGCCAGACTGTCGAAAGGCAGATATGTAACGATGATCAGGGCCAATCCGCCGATCATGGACAAGGTGCGTAACATCGGGTCTCCGGAACAAAGGGTAAATCGCTAAAAACAGCATAACCAAGATCGGGCTGTTCGCCAAGCGGCTAAATGGGGAAAGAGCTTGAAATCATTCCCTTGCCCAAGTAATCTAGCGCGGTAAAGTTATCAGACCATCAACACCTTTTTCAAGGAGTTATCTTAATGCTGATAGTCATGCATCACTCGGCAACCGACGAGCAGGTCCGGGCGGTCACAGACGCTGTGGAAGCGATGGGCCTGATCGCGGAACCGATTCCTGGAAGCTTGAGAACCGCTATCGGAGTCCTTGGCAACCAGGGTTATGTCGATGATACAACGATCCGCGAACTGCCCGGTGTACGCGAAGTCATTCACGTCAGCAAGCCCTACAAACTGGTCTCCCGTGATTTTCATCCAGAGCCCTCGGTGGTTGAGGTGGGTGGTGTCAAGTTCGGTGATGGCCAGCCACCGGCACTGATCGCCGGACCCTGCACAGTGGAGAGCGAGGAGCAGATGCTGGCTGCAGCCCGATTGGTGAAAGAGGCCGGTGCACACATGCTGCGTGGCGGCGCTTTCAAGCCACGGACCGGGCCGCACAGTTTCCAGGGCCTTGGTGTTGAGGGCCTGAAGTACCTGCGTCGGGCCGGTGATGCTGAAGGTCTGCCGGTGATTACCGAAGTCATGCGCATTGAACAGCTTGAAACGATCTGCCGGTACTCGGACGTGCTGCAGGTTGGGGCCCGCAACATGCAGAATTTCGATCTCCTCAAAGAAGTTGGCAAGCTCAGACACCCGGTCCTGCTGAAACGCGGCATGAGTGCCACCATCGAGGAATTTCTCTCTGCGGCCGAATATATTCTGGCCGAAGGAAACCCGCAGATCATTCTTTGTGAAAGGGGCATCCGGACCTTCGAAAAAACGACCCGCAACACTCTTGATCTCAGTGTCGTCCCCCTGATCCGTGAAATGAGCCATCTGCCGATCGTGGTCGATCCGAGCCATGCAACCGGACGCCGCAGCCTGGTCGGACCGATGGCCAAGGCGGCAATCGTGGTTGGGGCGCACGGTGTCATGATTGAAGTCCACCCGGATCCTGACAAGGCGCTTTGTGATGGGGCCCAGAGCCTGACCGGCGAAGGCTTCAGTCAGCTGGTCGTCGAGTTGAATCGATTGCAGGAATTGCTGGTTTCCGCCTGACCCTTCAAGCCGGTTGGTCGCCCAGTTCGAACAACCCGATCTCCGGACGGCAGAGGAATCTCAGCGGCAGGACGCTGGTGCCGACGCCACGGCTGACATAAAGCGGGACCTGATGTTCGCTGACCTGGTAATAGCCGGCGACGAACCTGCCTGAATACCGCGGCAGGTAGAATGGCGGCAGGTAGGGCAGCCGGATCTGCCCGCCGTGAGTGTGACCGCTCAGGACCAGGTTGATGTGCTCGCTCAGCTGTTCATGGGCGAAAGCCGGAACATGAGATAAAAGCAGGTTGAAACGTCGTGGGTTGATGTCCTGTTGCAGACGATGCAGGTAGTCGGTTGACGAGGGATAATCCATGCCGTAAATCGACAAAGCGCGGCCTTTGATCTCCAGGTCAGCACGTTCGTTGATCAGAAGTTTGACCCCCGCACCGGCGAAATGCCTGCGCAGGTTTTCTCCTTCCAGCCTTGACCAGTATTCCCAGTTCCCCTGCACAGCATAGACACCGTGCGGAGCATGCAGCTCTTTCAGGAAGCTCAAAACCCCCCTGATATTTCTTTCCTCTTCGAGGTAGTCTCCGGTCAGGACGATCAGGTCCGGTTCTAGTCTGGCGACCTGGCTGGCCACCTTCTTGAAATAATTATCAAAGCTGCTCAAATGCAGGTCACTGACCTGAACCATGCGGACCCGGCCGCCAGGCAAAGGAGACGGTATCGAACTTTGCTCCACCTGCAGCGCCTGCGGCTCATACCACAAAGTCTCTGCGAGCAAGGCCCCGGTCAGCCCGGCAGCCCCGAGGGACAGAAACCGGCGTCTGCTGATACCTTTGTGATGACGTGTGAAAAAGCTCATAAAAACCTGCCGAAAGCGTGCGTGCTGTGGTTGCCAGGATGGCCCGGTTGTATTATCTTATGACAGTGCATCATTGAGTAATTATATAGGGATCAATATCGAAAAGGAAAGGCGATACAAGTTATGGAGCAATACCAGCAAGTTACCGACAATGTCTCCTGGGTTGGAGTCCGTCACCCCGATCTGGAGATCTTTGATGAACTGTTTCCGACCCACAATGGCACAACCTATAATTCCTACGTGGTGCGTGGACAAGACAAAACAGCACTCATCGATACGGTCAAGGCCCCGTTTACCGAAGAATTTCTTGCAAAGATTGAAGACGCCATCGGCTTTGACAATATTGACCTGGTCGTGATCAGCCACACCGAACCGGACCACTCCGGGGCTTTGGGCCGGCTGCTCGAGATGCGTCCGGATCTGCCGGTTTATTGCAGCCGCCCTTCGCAGAATTTTCTCGGCCAGCTGCTGAACCGCCCATTCAATGCGCACGTGGTTAGTGATGGCGAAGAGCTGGATCTTGGCGGCCTGACCCTGCGTTTTATCCTCGCACCTTACCTGCACTGGCCGGATACCATTTTTACTTACCTGGTCGAGGAAGCGATTCTTTTCCCCTGTGACGCGTTCGGCGCCCACTACTGCGCGCGCAAGCTGTTTGATGACGAAATCCCGGACTTTTCCCAGGATTTTCACTTCTACTTCGATTGCATCATGCGTCCATTCAAGGACAAGGTGCGCGATGCAGTGACCAAGGTCGACAAGCTTGAACTGAAGATGATCTGTCCTTCCCACGGTCCGATCCGTCGTATCGACCCGGAGGCCGTGGTTGATTCCTACCGGCGCTGGTCGGCCCTGCCGCCGGCCCAGCCGAATCCACGCGCCTTGTTGCTGACGCTCTCCTCGCATGGCAACACGCATACCATGGCAGCAACCATACAGGAGGAGCTCGAGGCCAAGGGGTTCAACGTGGTCGTGATGCGTATGTGCGAAATGCGCGACGGTGACCTGCGCGACGAGCTGGAACTGGCAGACCTGGTCCTGGTCGGCTCTTCGACGATCAACCGTGATGCTCCGCCGCAGGCTTGGCATGCCCTGTCACTCTTCTCACTGGTGACACCCAAGGCCAAAATCGCCGGGGCATTCGGCTCTTTCGGCTGGAGTGGAGAGGCCGTAAAGTTGATTGAGGAACGTCTCAAGGGCCTCCGTTTCAAGATGCCGGTTCCCGGCCTGACCTTGCGCTTTTCGCCGACAGAAGAGAACCTCGAAGAATGCCGTGAGTTCGCTCGCCAGTTTGCGGCGCAGGTGATTGGACCGGAAGCGGCTTGAATGGATTCCAAAAGCTGTTAGCTTTAAGCTGTCAGCTGTAAGTTTCAGGGTACACTCACAAAGTAGTTAAAAAGACGCAAAGGTCAGTCCTTTAAGAAGGTTCTCTTTGCGTCTTCTTTTTTAACTTTGCGCCTTTGCGTTAAGTTCGGTTTTTTGGATCATCACTAACCTTTAGCAAGTGGCGTGCGAACCTTTCATGACATCTGAAACACAACATTTGCAGGCTGCAGAAATCGCTGTGGTTGCGCCACTTGACAAGACCCTCATCTATGCCGTGCCGGAAAGGCTGGCCGGGGATCTCAAGGTCGGCAGCCGTGTGCGGGTCCCGCTCGGGCGGCGACAGGTGGTCGGGTATGTCATGAACCGGGTCGATCCGGGTGACACAGCCTTGAAAGAAATTCTTGAAATTATTGATCCACACCCGCTGTTTCACCAACGCCATGCGGCTTTCTACCTGCGGGCGGCCCGCTATTACGATTACCCGCCTGGCCAGGCTGTGCGCACGGCGCTGCCGGCCGGACTCTCTGCACCCGATACCAGCCCACCGGTCCTGCGTGACAGGCTTTACCGGCCGATAACAGGCGATGAATTACCAAAAGGTGCGCGGCAACGCGAAATCTTCGAATTCATTAAGGCAGAACAAGCCGCCAGCCTGAGCCAGTTGCGCGACAAATTCCCCGCGCCTCATGCAGCACTGCAGCGGCTGGTGGAGCTCGGGTTCCTCGAGTTTGAAGAGATCGAAAGGTTGCGGGACCCGTTTGCCGCAATCGCCGTACAGACACATCACGCCGTCGAGTTGAACCAGGCCCAGCAGGAGGCTGTCAACCGCGTCGGTCAGGCCCTGCAATCGAAACAGTTCCATCCTTTTCTCCTGCACGGTGTGACCGGTAGCGGAAAAACCGAAGTCTATCTGCGCGCGATCGCGGAAACCCTTGAGCTGGGACGCCAGGCGCTGGTGCTGGTCCCGGAAATCGCCCTGACCCCACAACTGGTTGCCCGGTTCCGCAGCTGGTTCCAGGAGCTTGATGTCAATCTGGCTGTGCTGCATTCCGGGTTGTCGGACGGCGAGCGTTACGATGCCTGGTGTCGGGTTGCCCGGGGTGGCGCTGACGTGGTCATCGGCGCCCGTTCGGCTGTCTTTGCACCCTTGAATGAGCTGGGCCTGATCGTCGTTGATGAAGAACACGACGGCAGCTACAAGCAATCGGAAGGCTTTCGTTACAATGCACGGGACCTGGCCCTGATGCGTGGCCAGCGAGACCAGGCCGTCGTTCTTCTGGGGAGTGCGACACCGACCCTGACGACCTACCAGCGGGCTACGGATGAGCACCTCACGTACCTGAGCCTGCCCGAACGTACGGCCGAGCGACCCCTGCCCAGCGTTCACCTGGTCGATCTCTCCGAACACCGGGAAGAGGGGCTGTTGAGTGAGCCCCTGCAGGCGGCATTGGCGGAAACCCTCGCCGCCGGGGAACAGGCCTTGCTGCTGCTCAATCGCAGGGGGTATGCACCGTTTCTCCTTTGTCACGACTGCGGTGCCACCCTGCGCTGCCCGAACTGCGATATAACTCTGACCTACTCCCAGGTACAGCGTTCCCTGCGCTGCCATTACTGCGACTTTCGCCAGCCTCCTCCGGACAGCTGCAATCGTTGCAATGGTGTCGGCCTTCTCCCGGAGGGGGTGGGAACCGAGCGCCTCGAAGAGGAAATCCGGAAGGTTTTCCCCGACGCCAGGGTGGCTCGTATGGACCGTGACACCACCACGCGCAAGGGCGCACATCATCGACTGGTCGACCAGATGTCGGCCAGGGAAATCGACGTGCTGATCGGCACGCAGATGATCGCCAAGGGTCATGATTTCCCGGCGGTAACTTTGGTCGGGGTCCTGAATGCCGACACGGCTCTTAACCTGCCGGACTTTCGCAGTGCCGAACGGGTGTTTTCACTGCTCAGCCAGGTTGCTGGCCGGGCCGGCCGGGGCGACCGGCCGGGGCGAGTCCTGATCCAGACCTATGCCGTGGACAATTATGCTCTCGATTACGTGACCCGGCACGATTACCGTGGTTTTGCCGAACTCGAGCTGACGCAGCGTCAAGCCCTCGCGTATCCGCCTTTCGGACACCTGGTCAACCTGGTTTTAAGCGGTAATGACGCGGCCAGGCTGAAGGTCGCCGCAGAGCAGCTATCCGTCGAGCTCGCCCGGGCCGAGGACGATGTCGAAGTGCTTGGTCCGGCGCCTTGCCTGCTGGCACGCCTGCGCAACCGCCACCGTATGCAGATTCTGCTCAAGGCAAAACAGCGTGATCCGCTGCGCAGGGATGTAACTTTGTTGGGCCGGTTGAAAAAGGGTTTGCCGCCTGGGGTACAACTCACAGTTGATATTGATCCGGTTGACATGTTCTGATGGTGAGACTTAAGGTGAGAGTGTGACAGTGAATGTGTGGGGTAAATTTTTGAATAAACTTTGGCCGGTACTGATTTTTCTTGTCCTGATGGTTTCCTGCGCCCGGCCTCCGGAGCCGCCACCGATTGTCCCGGCGCCAGTCATTGAAGAACCTGAGATTGTAAAGGAGCCGGTCGTAGAAGAAGAGGTGCCGACCTTGCAGCCGGTGACCTGGCAGGATGTTGCGGGTTGGCAGGAGGATGAACCGGGCCTGGCGCTTGGCGCTTTCCTCAACAGCTGCACTGCACTGCGCTGGCGTGCCGAGTGGCAATCGCCCTGTCAGCAGGCGGGCGTCATGGAGCACGCTACAGGGGATGAGGTGCGACAGTTCTTCGAACGAAATTTCGTGCCGCACCAGGTCAGGCAATCTGACGGTTCTGCAGAAGGCTTGATGACCGGCTATTACGTCCCGGACCTGAAAGGTAGTCGCTATGCATCCTCGGAATACCCGTATCCGCTCTATCGCCGCCCCGATGACCTGCTGACCATTGACCTGACCGATGTCTATCCCGGCCTTAGTGACTACCGGCTGCGCGGTCGCCTCGACGGTCACCGGGTCATCCCCTACTGGGACCGGGGAGGGATCGACAGTTATGACCGCCCCCTGGCCGGTCAGGAGCTGTTCTGGGTTGCCGACCCCGTTGAACTCTTTTTTCTGCATATCCAGGGTTCGGGGCGCATCATGCTCGATAATGGTGAATCGATCATGGTCAACTATGCCGATCAGAACGGTCATCCTTACAGATCGATTGGCAGCTACCTGCTTGAGCGCGGCATCATGGAACGGCATGAGATGTCAATGCAGAACATTCGCAAGTGGGCCAGAAACAATCCGAAAGAGGTTGCTGCACTGCTCAACCAGAACCCGAGTTATGTCTTCTTCCGTGAGCTGGACAGCGCGGTAAATAGCCCGCCCGGCGCGCTCGGCGTTCCCCTGACACCGGGGCGCAGCCTCGCAGTCGACCGACGTTATATCCCGCTTGGTGCACCGGTCTTTGTCGAGACGAGCTGGCCGAACAGCGACCAGCCGTTGCAGCGCCTGATGATGGCACAGGACACGGGGGGCGCCATCAAGGGCCGGATTCGAGGTGATTTTTTCTGGGGAATGGGCGATGCCGCCGGGGAAAAGGCCGGGCGCATGAAGCAGGCCGCAAAATTCTGGGTGTTGTTGCCCAAAACGAACGAGGAGCAAAAATGATCAATCCGTCTCGAAGCCTTAAGGTTTTCCTTCTGCTTGTGACTTTGTGTACTATTTGCGTACCACTGAACCTGCATGCTTTTGCCCCGGCCAAGGGGATGTTCCTGGTTGCCGATGAGGGGATGGTCGACCCACGATTCAAGGCCCGGGTAATCCTCCTCATCCAGCATGATGCCCATGGCTCCGCAGGGCTGATCGTTAACCGGAGCAGCAGGCTGCGGCTGAACGCTGTGCTGCCGAAAGACTCACAACTTGACCTGCAGGGGAGGACCCTCTCATACGGTGGGCCGGTCGAACCGAATACCCTGCTTGCCCTGGTCAAGGTGCACAGGAACCCTCCGGAGCCGGCCGATGAAATCCTCACCGACCTCTACTTAACGGGAATCGGAGTTCTGGATGTGTGGCCTGACTTCGATGGTGAAGTGATCAACTACCGGGCGTTTGTCGGATATACCGGATGGGCTCCCGGACAACTGAATCACGAAATGCAGCGCGGCAGCTGGCATGTTGTTCCGGCGGATGAGGACAGTGTCTTTGCCGGGCGGGATGAAACGTTATGGGAAGATCTGAACAGCAGGATTGGCGCGGGGAAGTGACCGCCTGGTAACCCTCTTATTCGCCGGCTTTGTCCAGTCGGACGAGGAGCCTGTTGACGACCGCATCGAGCCGGGCCTGGTCTTCTTCAAGTATTTTCAAGAAACGCAATCCGCCCAGTTGCAGACCGTTGTTCTGCTCCTCCCCGACCCAGATTACCTCGGCAAGGCCACAGATGATCCCTTTCTTGTCCCCGATCGATAAATAGATCAGGACCAGTTCAGCCATGTTGACCGGGGGCTGCATGGGCAGGCGCATCCCGCCACCGGCAAGGTTGACCAGGTATTTGTTGAATTCGGTGAATTCTGCAGCAGAAACCCCGGCCTTGATCTTATCCAGGTGTTCGCGCCAGAGCTGGCGCATTTCCGAGAGGTTTCCCGCGTTGCGTTTCAGACCCACCCAGGCATTGACGTCAACGCGGGGGTAAGTTCGGCGAGAGATAAACTCCAGATCCCCTTCAAACTCAAGTCGGATGTCCTGGCTACTGATTTTCTCGACAAACGATGCGGTCAGGCGCAAACCCATCCCCTTGCTGTCGGTCATGATTTCGAACTTCATCTCTGGTTCGAAAGGATAGGAATCGGCTGCGTCCGAGCCGTAGGGAAGGGCCAGGTCAAGCTGCATCGGCTGGCTGTGCATGGCATAGCCGGTGATCGTATCCACGGTAGGCGGTTTCTCATCGCTGTAGAGCCGCCTGATAAAAACTTTCTGCCCTTTATTGAAGTATTTTCCGAATGACATATAGCGTAAGTTTTAGGTTGTTGGTCAGCTCATCCGCAGACCTGTTCTTCGATTGCCGCCGCAACGGCTTCCACCGTCATCCCGCCGCCCGAAATTGTTATTTCGGCAAATTTTTCATAAAGCGGTTGACGCTCCAGGTAAAGTTGTTCGTAGCTTTCGCCCTGGCCAATGACCAGGCCGCGAGTGTCCATGTCATGAATTCTGGTCAGCAGCTCTTCAAGCGGAATGTCGATGAAGACCAGCTGTCCCAGCGCTCTGAGCCGGTCCATGGCACGCGCACTATACACTGCCGAGCCGCCTGTTGCAACTACACTGTGAGCGGTTGCCAGGCCACAGAGAGTGTCCGCCTCGAGTTCCTTGAACCTCTCCATTCCTTCGCTGGCGATGATCTCCTGCAGGCGAGCGCGCTGTTCGGTCTGCAGCAGCAGATCGGTGTCGACAAAGTTGTACCCGAGGCGCTTTGCCAGGAGTACGCCAACCGTGCTTTTGCCGGCGCCGGGCATGCCGATCAGGATAATATTCAGGGCACAATCTGTACGCATGCGTCTTCGGTACTCACCTCAGTCTGAAATTTTCAAGACGATCTTGCCAAAATGCTTATCATCTTCCATCATGCGGTGGGCTTCGATCACTTCATCAATAGCATACGCCTTTTCGATGATCGGTACGATGGTGCGATCAGCGAATTTCGGCAGAGCTCTCCGGGTGAACTCGGCGACGATCTCGGCTTTCTCCGGTACCGGTCGTGAGCGCAATACCGAGCCGATAATCTGCTGGCGCTTGACCATCATCAGGGCCAGGTTGAGCTCGGCCTTGATGCCGGAGATGACACCGATGATCACCAGTTTGCCTTTGTAGGCGAGCGATTTCATGTTCGGCCCGAGGTACTTGGCGCCGACATGGTCGAGGATCAGGTCGACACCCTTCTTGTTCGTGTATGCCTTGACGATCTCGGTGAAATCCGGATTTTCAACGTAGTTAATCACCAGGTCGGCACCGAGTTCGCTGACCCGGTCCAGCTTGGTCGGATGGGCCGTGACGATCAGCGTGCTGTTCGGCGTGAGTGCCTTGCTGAGTTGAATTGCAGCCGTGTTGACACCGCCTCCGCCGCCATGGAGGATCGCGGTCTGGCCGTCCTGGAAGTCGCCGATCATGAAGACGTTGAGAAACGCGGTTATGTAGGATTCACAGATGCAGGCAGCCTCTTCAAAGCTGAGGCCGTCGGGGATGCGCATTAGGTGGCTGGCGTAAGCCACGGCGTACTCGGCGTAACCGCCGCCGCCGACCAGGCTGATGACCCGGTCGCCGACCTTCCACCCGTCAACTCCTGGCCCGATTTCCGCAATCGTCCCTGATACTTCAAGGCCAAGGATTTCTGAGTCTCCCGGAGGAGGCGGGTAGTTGCCCTGACGCTGCACCAGGTCCGGCCGGTTGATCGAGGTGGCAACGACCTTGATCAGGACTTCGCCCTCTTTCGGGGTCGGCTTGTCTATTTCGCCGACCTTGAGTACCTCCACGCCGCCGAATACATCCATTAGTACTGCTTTCATTTTTGTCCTCCATTATTTTAAGGCTGTTTACGTAGCTTCACAGAATATCTAACTGTTGATCAGCGAAAGTAAACTCTAACGCAAAGGTGCAAAAATATCCAAGCAAGGCGCAAAGAATTCATATAGGCATAAAACCTGAACAACAAAATTAAGGAGTCCTCTTTTCCTCTTTAATTCCATCTTTGCGCTTTTGCGTTAAATCCTATCCGGCTCGGTGTTTTTGACAAATCGGTAACCCCGCCCCCGTACTGTCAGGAAATATTGCGGGTTGGTCGGGTCCTGTTCAAAATATTTGCGCAGCCTGACGACAAAATTGTCGAGGGTGCGGGTTTCTGTGTCTTCGGCCATGCCCCACACAGATTTCAGTAGCTCGGCACGGGTCAGCGTGTCCCCTGCGTGGGCGAAGAAGGTCTCGAGCATGCGGCCTTCGAGTTCGGTGAGGCTGATTACGCCGTTGGCCGTGACCGCCTGGAGGTTCTTCAGGTCGACGCTGTTGCTGCCGAACTGGTAACTCTCGTCCCTGTTGAAGTCCGGTTGGTACCATGCCGAGCGCTTCAGCATACCGCTGACCCGGAGCAGGAACTCTTCGAGGTTGAATGGCTTGCCCAGGTAGTCATCGGCACCGGCCTGCAACCCCTTGACCCGGCTGTGCTCTTCACCCAATGCTGTGAGAATGAGGATCGGCAGCTGCGGTGAGATTTCGCGCATCTGGTGACAGAGGTCTATGCCGTGGCTGTCGGGCAGCATCAGGTCGAGAACGACCAGGTCGAAGCGTCCGCTGTCGAAGAGCCGCATGGCGTCGCCCCCGGTCTCCGCGTGGGTGACTGCGTAGCCTTCCTGCTCAAGGTTGAAAATCAGGCCATGGGCGATATGTTCTTCGTCTTCGACGAGGAGGATACGTGGTGATGTCATGATGCTTGGGTCATCTCCGGCTGTTGCGTTACGGGCAGACAAATTTTGAAGGTCGTCCCGTGGCCTTTACCCTTACTTTCCACCATGACTTTGCCATGATGACGGCGGACCGTGGCGTGCACGATGAACAGGCCGAGTCCCGTGCCGCGAATATTCTCATCTTTGCGGCGGATGCGGTAGAACATGTTGAAGATTTTTTTCTGTTCGTAGGCCTCGATGCCGCGGCCGTGGTCGGTAACAGCAAGACAGCACTTGCCGTCTTCTATGGCCAGGCTGACGTGAATCTGTGGGGATTTGTCGGAGTAGAGGACCGCGTTTTCCAGCAGGTTGCGCAAAACCGTCTCCATGGCGTCCTGGTCGATGGCCGCGTGGATGCCCGGTGTGATCGACATGGTTAGCCTGCCGGCCTTGGGCAGGGTGAACTGGCGGGTACGGAAATATTTTTCGACGAAAGCACTGAAGTCTATTGTCTGCAAATCCAGCCGCCAGTGTTTCTGCTCGACCCGGTTGGCCGAGAGCAGGTTGTCGATCAGGCCGTTCAGCCGGGTTGTGTCACTCAACATCGTTTCGAGAAACGCGGCCAGTTTTTCCGGTGGCGGCTGGTGACGGCGAATGGTTTCCAGGTGCAGCTGCAGAGAGGCCAGCGGAGATTTTAGTTCGTGGGTGACCTGGGAGATGAAATGGCGCTGTTCGCGGACCAGGGCGGACTGCTTTCTCCAGTAAAGAAAGATGACGTAAACACCCACCAGGATCGAAACCAGCAACAGCAGGCCTTCGGTCAGGATCAACCAGTCCGGGCCGCCCACCAGCAGCTCGGGACTGTATTGTTCCGCCAGCTGTCTCAACTTGCGATGGCTGCCGAGGAACCAGTTCAGCCAGACAATGACCACCAGTACCCACGCCAGCTGGATACCGATAAACGCCATGAGTGGGCTGAATATGTGTTTCAACCATTTCATAAGCGACATTTTTACCATTACCGTCAACCGGCGACAAGGAGAAACCAGCTTTGGAACTTAAGCTGTAACCAGCAAGAAAGATTGGATTAAACGGGAAGGTCGCTGCTGACCTGCCTGGCAGATTTTACAGAAGTATTACAAATCAGCGGGGAGCGCTCTGTTAAAATCAAGTGGTAATTTCGTCGATTAGTGCCAAAGATAAACCCCAGGTTTCAGGAGTTTCAATGCGTATCGGTAAACATGAAGTCCCCTATCCCCTGATCCAGGGCGGCATGGCCGTCCGTGTCTCGGGGTATCGCCTGGCCGGCAACGTGGCCCGCTGCGGCGGCATCGGCCTGGTGGCTACGGCGGGAATCGGCATCAACACTCCGCGTTTCAAGGGTGACAATTACTTTGCTGCAGAACCACTGGCGCTCAAGGATGAATTGGCCAAGGCCTATGAAATTGCTCCGGATGGCGTGATCGGAACCAACTGCATGGTCGCGGTCACCGATTATGCTGAACTGGTCAAAGCTTCCTGCGAAGGTGGTGCCAAGCTGATCGTCAGTGGCGCCGGCCTGCCGATGAACTTGCCGGGACTGACAGCTGGCTGGCCGGACGTGGCCCTGGTGCCGATTGTTTCTTCGATCAAGGCTGCTGAGCTTATCGCCCGCAAATGGCACAAGGCCTACGATCGCCTGCCTGATGCCGTAGTGGTTGAAGACCCCGACACGGCCGGGGGGCATCTTGGCGAGAAACTTGAGAATATAGGTATCGGTCAATATGATCAGTACGCGACGGTTCGTGGCGTCAAGGCATATTTCCGCGAAACCTGGGACCTGGATATCCCCATCATTGCAGCCGGTGGAGTCTGGGACCGTGCCGATTTTCAATATGCCCTTGCTCATGGCGCGGATGGTGTGCAGATGGGGACACGCTTTGTCTGTACCGAAGAGTGTGATGCCGATGATGCTTTCAAGCAGGCTTACCTGAACTGCAGCAAGGAAGATATCGGGCTGTTGATGAGCCCGGCCGGTCTGCCTGGCAGAGCCATTGTGGCAAATGTCGAAGCTATACGAGAGCGTGATCTCGAGGTGACGCCATTCTGCCCGACCGGTTGTCTGCGTAAATGCACTTACAAGTCGGAGCAGGAGCGTTTCTGTATTGTCCATGCTCTTGATCGCGCACAACGAGGCGACGTTGAAACAGGACTGGTGTTCTGCGGCAGCAATGCCTGGAAGGCCGAGCGCATTGAAACGGTCCAGGGGATTTTCGACGAGTTCTTCCATGACCAGGCAAACCAGGCCGCTTGCGGATGACGCCTTCATATCCAATCACTTCGAAAGGCAGCTGAAAGGCTGCCTCAGACTGCTGACAAAGTTCAGTCAGGATTCATGATAGAGAGGGCAACGGATGGTTGATCTGTTGCCCTTTTTCATTGCGCAGAAATTTAAAGACAAAACCAAAATCAAAACCGTCGGGGTTGCCCGACAGCAACTTCATTTTCTTTGTAGCGACAAAGAAAACGAAGCAAAAGAAAGCTTTGCGCTGCGCTGGGCATGTCTGTCTCGTCAAGGCGGCAACCTCAACTTAGACCAAACTATCCGACTAAGTTTCTACCTTTCCCCCGCAGGACCCGAGGCTCTTGAGAGCCTCTCCATTCGTAAAGGGTTGTATCGATTGTGATGTTTTTACGCTTTTCCCTTCTGGATCACACCGAAAGGAAGGCCCCCTGTAACGGGCCTGCTTATTAAGCTCCGCCGTTATTGGAAGTCTCAGAAAACTGGCAAAGGAGATGCCCTCCGCAAGGAGCAAAGGCGTTTTTGCTTACTTTTGTCGCCGCATGGATAAAAGTAAGGCGTCTGGCAGTACGAACTGCCGACTTTAAGCTTTTGTTTTTTTTGCACTTCGTAACCGCATTCGCAAGATTATGGCCTCTGGCGGGACGCGACCCGCCGGTTTTACTTTTGATGCAAAGAATATAGATAATGGGCAACAGATTAACCCTCTGTTACCCTAAGCTTCATAGAAATCCATCTGCCAGGTAAAATAAAAAAACCCTGCATCACGTGCGGAGTTTGTCGGCAACCTGAGGTAGCCATTCGGCTGCCTTTTTTGTCTTCGTTTAATCCTCAGGATAACAACCGGTCCGGGGCTATGAAAATATCCCTATAACCCTTGTCAGGTCAGCTTGTCCTGTTGTACTATCAAACAATGTGGTTCGGGATAACCCCGGACCTCATTCTTTTCTTTAGGAGCTGCCACGATGGCGAAAAATGAAGAGTTCATCCCCAAGTGGATTGCCTGGGAGTCGACCCAGCGCTGCAACCTTAATTGCGTGCACTGCCGCTGCTCGTCCGATATGGATGCCGCAGTTGGCGATTTCAATACCGAAGAAGCGTTCAAACTGATTGACGACATCTGCGAAGTCAGTACCCCGGTCATGGTCCTGTCCGGCGGTGAGCCGCTGTTGCGCAAGGACATTTTTGACATTGCCCGCTACGGTACC
>Ga0070728_10003486_pt1 | contig 17336 bp, 16 predicted proteins | sample tdDd471_FD_66723 | JGI IMG/M metagenome (GOLD analysis project Ga0070728, IMG submission 66723) | Marine sediment microbial communities from the Atlantic coast under amendment with organic carbon and nitrate - tdDd47.1 | ecosystem: Environmental > Aquatic > Marine > Coastal > Sediment | place... | reverse complement strand
TATGCCTCCGGCGGGTCGCTTTTTGAAAAAAGCTCCGCAAAAACTTTCCGGTTGCATCCCCTTTTGTCGCCCAGCCCCGTTGGGGCTGGGCGACAAAAGGCGGTGCGTGCTCGATAAATCGAATACAGTCGGAAAACCAGCGCTTTCGAATGAATCAAAATCGATCTCAAAACCTGTTTGTCAAACTTTTCAAAAGTTTGGCCCCCGGCAGGGCCGCCGGAGGCGACTTTGAACTGAATAGTTACAAAAAAATATGGTCCAATCAAACGCGTTCAACGAAGACCGGTGGATTTTTCCAATGTATCGTTGACCGGAGCACCCATTCCTTTAGCCCTTATCTCATATTCAGCAGTGTCTGCAGCATCTCATCTGTGGTGGTGATGAGCTTTGATGCGGCCTGGTAGGCCTGCTGGTTGGCCAGCATGCGCACCAACTCTTCATCAACGGAGACCCCGGACACGGAGTCTCTCAGGTCGGAGAGCTTGTCCACCATCACCTGCCCCATCTCTTTCTCTTTTCTGAAGCTGGATGCACGAACGCCGATGGAGCCGAGCATGTCCCGGTAAAAGGCATCGGGCGTGCTGACGAGGCTCTCTGCCACGGCACCCCGTTTGCGTGAGTAGGCGTAGTGGGGCATGGTTTTTTCCACGTGCTGCATGTCTGCCATGATGAGGGCGTTTTCGTTGTTGATTTTGCCGTAGTCCCCCACCGCGGGCACGAAGGTTTCCGGTTCGGGTCGAAATCCTGCAACCTCGGCAAGGCCCGGTGAGCGGTCCCATCTCATGGTGAGCTGCTGCAGGGGAGACCCGTCATTTTCCGAAAACTCGAAGCGGTTTTCGTTCTCCACATACCGAACCTTGTACGGGGAGGAGAGGCCGGATGCTGCGTTCATGGCCTGTTCCATATCGGTGGCCAGGGTGTGGAGATCCCCTCTGGAGGTGAGGGTTCTCGGGGCTATCTCAACGGCTTTGGGCACGTCATCTTCCTCGAAGTAGAGGATGGGTGGGCCTGCTGCGCCGATATCCACGGGACGTGATTCCGGGTTGGTGACGTGGAGGTTGCTGCTGATGGAGTCTGCATCAGCGCCTCGAACGCGGGCAGCGGCGATATTGGAGGGGTCTTGGATCAGATCCGTGAGCCCCATGGTACTGGCATCTTCGCCCTTAAAAAAGGTGTTGAGTCCAAGGGCAGCGGCCACGCCGCCGTCGCGGGCGCTGCTGTCGGAGAAGGCGAAGGCCACCCCGAAGTCGGGGCGAAGTTCAAAACTGCCGTTGTGGTTGATAAAGGCTTTGAGGCCCACCCCGGCTTCGTCTGCCTGACGGTTGAACTGGTCGGCCATGGAGAAGGTGGTCCAGTGCCAGGAGGATTTCTGGTCCACGGTGGTGTTGCCGTCAAGGTCCAGGGGTTGGCCGGCCTCACCGGTCTTCACCACAAAGCTGTCGCCGGTGAGAAGGGTCCCCTTGTCGATGGAAAGGGTCATGCCGTCCACTTCAAACCGTGTCTGGTCTGGGTCTTCAAGGCGGACGGTGCCCCTTCCCGTGCTGTTGGCCCACTCCAGGATGATGGGGTTTTTATCGGAGATGTTCTGTATGGATCCGGCGCCCTCTTTCACCGTGATGGTGTAGCTGTCTTCGGCGCATCGGGCCCGTCCTTCAGGGAGGCCTTTGAAAGCAATCGGGTTGGCTTCTCCGGTCTCCGAGGTGTTGAACTCAAAGACGTTGCCGGCAATGAGGCGGCCTTTGCCTATGTCAAATTTGATTCCGTCCACGGGCGGATCGGCGGTGAAGCTGTTTTCGCCGGTGACGGCAAATCGCCCCATATCCACGGGTGTGCCGTCGGTGCCGAGGCGTTCCCATCGCATGACGGGGTCGTCGTTCCCCATGCCGACGGTACCGCCACGCTCCACGGTGAGTCGGTAGCGGCTCATGGGCATGGCGTTTCCGGAAAAGTTCTGCGGAGCGGCGGTGGAGAGTCCGGTGTCGATCTCCACGGCAGCGGCAGGATCAGGGCTGTTGAGTTTTTTAACCCAGACCTTCATGCCCCCATCGTAGTCGATACGGTCCCCGAAGGGGAGGTTGTAGAGTTTGCCGTCCTGAGGCGCTTCGGCGGAGGTGACGGCGCTCTGGTGGTAGCTGGTGCCCACGCCCTGGCTGTGGACCAGGTTGACTCGCCACATCACCTCTTTGGCAAGGGCGTCCAGGTTCTGCTCCACCTCGGAGAGGATGTCATCCTTGACGGTGAGCCACCCTCCGAGTTTGCCATGCTTGATGGCTCGGGAGATGTCCACCACGCCTCCGGAGGAGGTCTGCCACCCCACGGTGCCGCGTGTGCTTTCCAGGTCGTAGGAGCGGTTCCCCACCACGAGGGGGTAGCCGTTGCTGGTCATGACAGAGAGGTAGCCGTTGGGTTGTTCCACGGTGTTGACGTCTAAGAATTCGGAGAGCTCGGTGACGAGCTGTCCCCGGATATCCCGCTGGTCGTTGGCGGGGCGGGTGGCTTCGGTGACAGCGATATCCTCGTTGACCTTGGCGATCTTGGCGATGAGGGTGTTAACCCGTTGGACCCCGGCTTCAATATCCTGGCTGACGTTGGTTTTCAGGCGCGTGAGGTCGTTGGACAATGAGTTGAACTGGCCGGACATGTTGCGCGCCGACTCCAGCAGCACCGAGCGTGCCGATGGGTCGTCCGGGTGGTTGGCCACCTGGTGCCACCCTTGCCAGAACTCACTCATGAGGGTGCCGAGGTGGTGTTCAGAGTCGACGTTGAAGAGGGACTCCAGGTTGTCGATGTAGACAATGGCTTCGTCGTAGGTTGCAAATTTGGATTTTTGGTCGATGAGCCGTTCTTCCAGGCGCTGGTCCACATGCCGGTTAACGTTTTCCAGTGTTGCACCGGAACCGAGCTGGAGGGCACCAATGGTGTGCGGCCGGTTGCTGGTGATGGTCTCGGTCTGACGGCTGAAGCCCGGGGTGTCCACGTTGGCGATGTTGTGGCCGTTGACGGACATGGCCCGACCGGCGTTGGCCAGGGCCCCCTTGGCGATGTCCATGGTTATGCGGAAACCCATGGCTACGCCTCTCCCTGAATGAAGACGGACCCGCCGGGTTCCATCAGGTGACGGTCCATGCCGTAGATTTTTGTTTTGGACGAGGAGGAGGTGAGCATCTGGATGATCTCTTCAATGGTCTCAAGATAATTTTCAACGAAGGAGACACTGGACTCGGCAATTTTGCGGATTTTTCCCTTGAGGAAGATGATGGACTCCACGGAGCGGCTGACCATGGGCTCGTGTTCGGGAAAGAGTCGGGGCAACTCGCGAAGGTGCATGGGGGCGCTGCCCGTTTTCAGCCCGAGGCGGGCCGAGGCAAGCAGGAGCAGCTCTGCCCGGATGGCTTCAATCTCCATGGAGAGGCGTGTCTTCTCTTCCGTGTAGGCCCAGAGGCTCTCTAAGGCAATGGAGGAAAGGGTGCGGCTCTCCTCATTGACGATGGAAAGGAGTTCGGTGTAGAGGGCCTCTTTTTTTTCGAGCAGCTCGATGATGGATTTCGATGCCATAATTGTCCCCATGAATAAAAGGGTCGCTTAAAAAAGCCGGATCGTTCAGCGTTGCCCCCAGCCCGCTGGTTTTAAGGGTGGGGTGAGCCCGGCTTTGTGTTGTTTTAAAGGCGTCCTTTGCCTTGTGGCGCTATCAGGTGGGAAACATTTTCCCAGCTGAGGGTCCTGATACTAAGATTTTGCATTTTCTGTGCCAGTTGTCGCGGCTTTCGGTGCTGTGGCATCCAGTTTTTCCACCAGCTGGCGGTAGAGAAGCTCACCGACGCCCAGGGGGCTCCGTTCCCGGGTCAGGTGTTCGGCCATCTGTTCGTCCTGCATGGATTCGAAAATCTTGCGGGCATGGCTGTCCCCGAAGATGGGATCCTCACCCTCAGGTCGCATCTCTTTGAGCATCTGGGTCACGAAGACCGCCTCAAAATCCTGGCAAGCCTCCTTCAGCTTCTTCTTCTCCGGATCGGTGGGCGCGTTGTCCGGTTTCTGGGCGGCGGGTGCCGCTGAGGGTTTGATAAGCAAGGTGCCTCCTTGGGCTCGTGAAATATCGGGGTTAAATGACCACAAGCTCGGCCTGGAGGGCACCGGCGGCCTTGATGCTCTGGAAGATGCTGATCATGTCCCGGGGGCTGACGCCAATGGCGTTGAGCGCGGTGACCAGCTCCTGGATGGTGGTGCCCTTTGGCATGAGCATCACGTTGGCTTTTTCTTCTTCCAAAGTGGTGTTTTTCTCTTTGGTAACAACAGTCTCCCCCGGAGCCAGGGCGTTTGGCTGGGAGACGTTTTTGCTCTCCGTCACGGTGATGGTGAGGTTGCCGTGGGCCAGGGCCACGGTGCCGATACGGACGTTTTCACCGATGATGACGGTGCCGGTTTTTTCGTTCACCACAATGCGGGCAGGGGTGTCCGGGGTAACGGTGAGGTTTTCCACCTTGGCGATGAATTCGGTGACACGTCCCCTCATGTAGTGGGGCATGGTGAGCTGGATGGCCGCGGAGTCCATGGTTTGGGCGGTGTTTTTTCCAAAGGTGTCATTGATCTTCCTGGCAATCCGGCTGGATGTTGTGAAGTCGGGGTTGTGGAGGCTCAGGACCATGCGGTTTTTTCGGGAGAAGCCGGTGTCCACCTCGCGCTTGACGGTGGCTCCTTCAGCTATGCGGGCCACCAGCAGGTGGTTTTTTTGTGTTTTCGCGTCTCCGGCCCCACCGATGGCAAGGGCTCCCTGGGCCACGGCGCGGGGTTCCCCGTCCACGGTGCGAAGGGAGGTCAGGAGAAGGGTGCCCCCTGTCAGGCTTTTGGCGTTGCCGATGGAAGAGACGGTGATGTCAATCTTTGAACCCCGTTTGGCAAAGGGGGGCAGGGAGGCCGTGACCATGACGGCTGCGGCGTTTTTCAGCTTCAGTGAATCCTTGTCCACCTTGACTCCCATGCGGGTCATCATGTTTGCCAGGGATTCCTGGGTGAAATCGGCCCCTTTTTTGTCTCCGGTGCCGGCAAGGCCCACCACGATGCCATAGCCGGTGAGCTGGACCGGGCTGGCCCCCTGGATGAAGGCAATGTCTTTGAGGCGCTCCCCATAGGAGGTGAGGGGCAGGGCCATGACCAGGAAGACAACGACAATGATGGTTTGATGAAGCGGATGTCTCTTCATGAATCTCTTTTGGTCTTGTTTAAGGTGTCATTAAAAGATGGCTGTCATATGACGGTGCCATCACAAAAGCGGCTCCACGGTGCGTTCACCTGTGATGCGGCAGGTGATGCCTTTTCCGGAGCGGCTGTTTTTTACCTTGATAAAATCACCCAGGCCCCCGGTTTCTCCGGCAATGCCCGTGGCAGCGATGACGAGGCCTCCAAGGGTGTACCGGATGCGAACGCCTTCGCCACGTTTTACCAGGGGCGAGGCCTTGACCATCCGGGCATTAAGTACGGTGCCGGGACGGATGGGCCGGGTGGCCATTCGTCCTACGGCCAGTGCCAGTTCGGTGACCAGCTTGGTGTCGGACGGGGGGACCGGGCGCGGGGCGAGGGCGACATGCTTGGAGGTGAGCTCTTCCCCCTGCCTGATGGTTGTTGTGGCGATCACCACGTTTTTAATGATGCTCACCTCGCCGGTGAGGGTGATCCGGCCCATGGACTCGCCGCCTGATGAGATGGCAACAGGCAGTTCGATTCGATTCTTGCGGATGCGCAGCCGTTTCTTGTCCGGGGTGAGGGAGAATGTCCCCACAGGGAGGGTGCGTCGTCCCACCACGCGAAGGTTGGTGATGGTGACGGGGCCCTTCCAGGTGTTTTTCGCCACCTGCTCCAGATAAGGTTTCAGGCGGCTGTCTTTGAGATACTGGCCCTTTCGGGCAATGCAGACCCGGTTGGGGGCTTTGATCTTAAGGGCTTTGCATCCTGGAAGCAGTGAGAGCTTTCGGGCGAGGAAAACACCGGGAACAAAGCGCTCTTTGCCGGGAAGGGGGGCATTGAACACAGCGGTGTCGGCGTGCTTTTTAAGGGCTGCAGGAAGGGGGGGCTTGAACAGATCCGAGACCTTGACGGTCGCTCCCGTAACGTCAACCCGGGGGCGCATGGCAAGGGAGCTTTCCGCGCGCAGGCCTTCGGGAAGGAGCAGGAGAAGAACCCCTATCAGAAGGCACCAGGGCATGAGGTGCCTGCTGACGATTGGGGTGCTATGGTAAGAGCTGTTCAAGGTCAGTCCCGATCCTTATCGCTTGAGGTTGTTGGCGGTTTCCATCATGCGGTCGCCGGTCTGAAGGGCCTTGGAGTTGGCTTCGTAGGCCCGCTGGCCGACGATCATGGCAACCATCTCGTCCACGATGTTGACGTTGGACATCTCCAGGGACTGGTTGGTGAGGGAGCCGAAGCCGTCTGTGCCCGGAATGCCTTCGATGGCTTCACCGGATCCTTCGGTGGGGCGCAGCAGGTTGCCGCCCATGGCGAAGAGGCCGGCGGCGTTGGCAAAGTTGAAGACGGGGATTTCCGCTGTCAGAAGGACGGTGTCCTCCTGGCCGTGTGCGGTGAGGGTGCCGTCTGAGGTGACGGTGACCAGAACCGTTTCGGCAGGAATGGCGATCTCGGGCTGAAGTCGGTCACCGGCGGGGGTGGTGATGAACCCTTCGCTGTCCAGGGTGAAGTTGCCGGCCCGGGTGTAGACGTCCTGCTCGCCGTGGAGGACCTTGAAAAAACCATCGCCTTCAATGGCCATGTCCAGGTCGTTGCCGGTGTGGACGTAGTCCCCTTGCGTAAAGACCTTCTGGACGCTGGAGGGTTTGACCCCCATGCCCACCTGGATGCCCGTGGGAACCTGCCCGCCCGAAGGGGTGGGAGCCCCTGCGATGAGCTGGGTCTGGTACATGAGGTCCTGAAAGTTTGCCCGGCTCTTTTTGAACCCGGTGGTGTTGGCGTTGGCCAGGTTGTTGGAAACCGTGTCGATGTTCATTTGCTGGGCGCTCATGCCTGATGCCGCTGTCCAGAGTCCTCTCATCATGATGTCTGCTCCCTTACTGTTGCTGATGTCTTCAAGTTATGCCCTTAAAAATTCAATGATGCTTACCTATGCGGGGCGGCCCATCTGGTTGGCCCGTGCATCGGTTTCATCGCTTGTTCGCATCACCTTCCCGGACGACTCATACATGCGCTGGGCATCGATGAGGTGGGTCATTTCAGTGACGGTTGAGATGTTGGCCCCTTCAAGGGAACCCTGGTGGAGCTTTGCTGTGGCGGCAGGAATTTCCGCCCCCTTTGCGGGATCCAGTGAGAAGAGGTTGCTTCCCTCTTTTTTCAGGGCCCGCAGGTCGGTCATGGAGACAAGGTCCAGGCTGTCAAAGACAATGGCGTCCATGATCACCTCCCCTTGCTCGCCGAAGAAGATATCGTCACCGGTGAGGGTGACGGGGCCGTTTTTTCCCATGACGGGAAAGCCCTCCTGGGTAACCATGCGTCCGATGGCATCCACGGTGAAGTTTCCGTCCCGGGTGTAGCGGTCACCGGCAGGGGTGTTTACCTTGAAGAAACCCTCCCCTTCGATGGCCAGGTCCAGGGGGTTCCCCGTTTCAATGAGGTCGCCCTGGCTGTGATCGGTGGTGAGGATCGGGTTCAAGGCCCGGTCAAAAGAGAGGATGTCTTTTTTGAACCCCGTGGTGTTGGCGTTGGCCAGGTGGTTCGCAATCAACTCGTGTTGTCTCTCTTTTCGAAGGCCCGCTTGTGCGGAACGTGTCATCTCAAACAGCATGTGTGTCTCCTTGGTCAGTTAGTCCGGAAATACAAAGCAAGATAGATGCCAGGGTGGCTCTCTTTGCGTGATGTGATGGGCTGGGTGGTGTGATTGCTTGAAATTACAGGCTGGTGGGTTGTTGGTCGATTTTGTGTTCACGTGGGGTGTGTGGGCAAATAATGCCAGGGACGTCAGGATACCGACGCCTGATTCTGAGGGATTGACGCTGTTGTGTCGGGCATTGCGGGTGACCCGCTTCTCGCCGGTAATTTTTTCCTATGTGAGTCCCCATGAAACAACCGCCTCTCCCGGTGCCGGTTCGGGAGGGTCAGACAAGGCTGAGGGTGCCATTCTTCTTGAACTTTGGACCAAATTCCTATAGTTAAAGTAGGGTTTCCACTGTGTTCAAATACTTGTTATTTGAAGGGGGGAAGCGTTTGAATGTTATTGATGTCTTTGTATAAACAGTCCAACTGCCGCATCATGCCATATCACAACAATTATGATTGTCTCACCGATAGACCCCTGGATTGATGGGCAGGGAATGTGTGGCACCGACTTTTACGAACGCACCTTGATAGAAATTTCGATTGAAATACACGCTGCGCAGTATGGCGCTGAACGGATGAGAGGGCACTATGCGACGACTTACTTCCACTTCTTCTTCCCAGGCCGGTTTTACTCTGATTGAGATGATTGTGGTCATCTTTATTCTGGGGCTTCTCGCGACCTATGTGGCGCCCAAGATTATCGGCAAGACCGATGACGCCAAAATTGTCAAAGCCAAGGCCGATATTCGTGGCTTTGAAACGGCCCTGGACATGTACAAGCTTGACGTAGGCACCTACCCCACCACAGAACAGGGACTGGTGGCTCTGGTTGAAAAGCCCGGTACCGGCAATGTGTCCAAGTGGCGTGATGGCGGCTACCTCAAAAAGAGAAAAATCTCCAAAGATCCCTGGGGCAATGATTACGTCTATGTCTCCCCCGGTTCCAACGGGGATGTGGACCTCTCCTCCTACGGAGCTGACGGCATTCCTGGGGGCGAAGGCAACGACAAAGATATCAATAACTGGGACATCGAATAAGGGCCTCGGAAAATAAGATTATACACGTCGGTGTAACCGGCAACATGAAGCATTGCTATATAAAACGTTGAATGGAGCAGCAGTGTGGAAACGGCCGGAAAGGGTTGTTGTATAATTATTTCCGACCGAGACCCTAACCTGCCGGGGAACGCGCATGCGTCGATGGAATTGGAGAAGGATGTTTCACATTAATTCCGGGCTGGAGCCGGCAGGGCGGGGTATACCAGGCTTAGGGCCGGGTACCCCCCTGCGCCGAAACGAGGCTGGGTTCACATTTCTGGAGCTGGTGGTGGTGATATCCATCCTGGCTCTTCTCTTTTTTTTCTCACTTCCCAGCCTCGACTCCTATATTTTTACAGACCCATCCAAAAAAGTGGCGCGGCTCATTGCCTCAACTGTTCAGGATTTAAAGCAGCGTGCCCTGACGGACCACAAAGAGTACCGTCTCCATATCGCCTCGGATACCGGTGAAATATGGGTGGAGGAGTCTTCCATGGATGAAAAGGCCTCGGCAGAGGCCCGGAAGAATGGGCTTTCGCTTCCGCAGGACATGGTGGTGGATCTGCCCGGCCATGACGCTTCCGGCGGCGAGTCGTCCGCGGAGGCGATGGTGCGGTTCTATCCGAGGGGGTACTCGGACAGGGCTGAAATTCTTCTGGTGCGTGATGAGCAGAGGCTGTTGCTTGTGGTGGAACCCTTTCTTTCCCAGGTGGAGATTGTGGAGGACCATGGCGACATTTTCTGACAGGACCCAAAGGGCGAAAAACGTCCGGGGCTTTACGCTTCTGGAGGTGATGATCGCAGTCTCCATTCTCTCCATCGGTTTTTTTGCTGTCTACAGCCTGTTTCTTCAATCCGTCGCCGCCTCGGAAGAGGCGCGGTTCAAGCAGCAGGCCGCTTTTCTCTCCTCCTTAAAAGAGAGCGCGTGGGCAAAGGATCCAGCTGATGTTTCCCGCGACGAAGGGGACTTCGGAGACGATTACCCCGGATGGAGGTGGCGTCTGACCCCGTCAAAGGTAGAGAACAAAGAGTTTGAAGAGGTGGTTAAACGGCTTACAAGGGTGAGGCTCGAGGTGTTTCAGGAAGGGGGCGGCCGTCGTTACAGCGTCACCCACTATCTCTTTGTGACGGAGGCTCCATGACGGCTTTCTCACGTGATCAAGGCTTTACCCTGGTGGAAATTCTCGTGGCCGTGACGATCATGGGACTCGTGATGGCCACCATCGGCACGGCCTTCAGCCAGCTTACCAGGGGAGCCAGAGCACTGGAAGAGGGTGGGCGCGACAGCCTGGCTCTGGGGGATGCGGCCCGGTGGATCGGTCGGGACCTTGAAGCCCTCTACGTGGTTCAGGACCCTCTCTACAGTGTTGGCGATTCCAATGATGATGAAGACCCTTATCGGTTTACCGTGGCAAGGGAGATGGTGGGCGGCGAGGAGATGAGCATTCTTCGCTTCACCTCCCTTAACCATCTCCCCTTTGGCGGCGGCTCGCTGGGCGGGATCGCCGAGATTGTCTACTTTGTTACGGATGATGAGGGGGAGCTCCGGCTTCGCCGGTCGGACCGGCTCTTTTTCCATGACCCCTTTGAACGGGCCGAGGCGCACCCGGTGATGATGAAGCAGGCGACTTCTTTCAAAGTGGTCTGTATCGATGCCGAGGGGCAGGAACAGGACACGTGGGATTCCGAGAACGACACCTATGGTCGGGCCACCCCCGTGGCCGTCAAGGTGACCCTCTCCCGGGGTGAGGGGATCGGCCAGTCCCTGGAGACCCTTTTCCTCCTTCGAAGTGTGCGAAAGGAGGCCCTTGATGGATAAGGGGGGATCTGTTTCCAACCAGCGGGGCGTGGTGCTCCTGGCCACCCTGGCCATGATGCTGGCCCTTTTTGTGCTGGTGACCGAAGTGAACCGCCACTCACGGCGGGAGCTGAAGGCTTCAGGTACCGCTTCCATTGCCTCAGAACTCCGGGCCACAGCTGTTTCGGGTATCCATATCGGCATGGCTTTTCTTGCCCAGGACGGCAAAGAGGGGGGGACCGACTCCGTTCAGGATGCCTGGGCGGATGAGGAGAAGCTCAAAACATTCATCTCCTCCCTTGAATTCGAACGTGGCACCCTGGACCTTCTCATCGCCGACGAGCTGGGAAAAGTGCAGGTGAATGCCCTTGTTCAATACCCGGACGGAAAGAAGTTTAATGCCGACCAGAAGGCCTTCTGGGACCGGTTTTTCAACTTCGTGAATAAGAGCGATGAGGATCTTGAGAGCCTTGGGGAGAATGCCGGCATCATCAACGCGATGAAGGACTGGCTTGATTACGGCGACGGTGACGCCTCCACGGGGTTGTCCGGTGCGGAGGACGACTATTATCTCAACCTGGAAACCCCTTATCCCTGCGGCAATGGTCCCCTGCACCACCTGGGCGAGCTGGTGCGAATCAAGGGCATGGACGAAGAGTTGCTCACTCGGGAAGAGTACGGCTACCGCCTTTTGGATCTTTTGACGGTTTACGGGGCGGAGACGGCCCAGGCCAAAGACGATGGCGAGACGGTGCGGAAGTTCACCTTTCCGGGGAGGATCAACATCAACACCGCGGATCTGCCTGTGCTTTTTGCCCTGATGCCCGACAGCCTGTCGGACATGGACAAGGAGATGGCTGCCACATCGATCTTCGAGTATCGAGCTGAAAAGGCCGAGGAGGGGTTTCTGCATGCCCTGGACGGTGAGTGGTACAACACCTGCCCCGGTTGTGAAAACAACGGCATAAAAAAAGAGATGCTCCGGACAGATTCCACTGTGTTTTCCATCACGGCGCGGGCCTCAGACGGCCAGGGGGCCGTGATGATCCATGCCGTGGTGACACGTGACGGAGAAAAACTCACCGTGATCTCCTGGCAGGACGTGTAACAGGGTCGTGGTGTTTTCCGCGGAGCGTGTTGGGAAAAAGTTCAATAAACAGGTTTTGAAACCTGTCATTGAACGCATTTCGTGTTGAAGGCGGATGTGGTTTGACCCGAGGAATGAGGGGCAAAGCGCAGCCGCAACCTGCCTTCAAGGTGGCACACCTTGCCGCCGGAGGCTCGGCTCAATCCAAACTATATAGACCATGAACGATTGGGGTGCGTGTGAAACTGACGGGAATAGAGATCACGGAAGAGGGGGCCGCAGCCGTTACGGTGGAGCGGCAGTCCGGCGCGTTGCGGGTGACGGCCTGCCACCGGGTGCGCCGCGACGAGCTCTCCTCCGAGGCGGATGCCTCAGCCGATGATTCGCAGCTTTTGGCTGCATTGGGGGGGACGCTCTCCGATCGGGGCGAGAAGTATGCCGTTGTGCTCCCGGCCGAAGAGATGGTGGTTCGGCGGGCGCGTTTGCCGTTTCGGGACGCAAAAACCATCGACAAGGCACTCCCCTTTGAGCTGGAACCCACGTTGCCCATGCCCTTAGAGGGTCTTCGCATGACCTGGGACAGCCGGGCCGTGGGGGAGGGGGATTCTGAAATTCTTGCCCTCATCGGCCAAGGGGATGAACTTGACGGTCGGCGGCTTCAGTTCAAGAACGCCGGCATGGAGCCCATGGTGCTTGCCCCGTCCGCTGTTGCCTCGGCCCTGACCCTTGCCCGAAATGAAGGGGCTTTTTTCCTTGCCCTGGAGCGGGTGAACCGAACCTGCACCCTGACAGTGGTTTCAGAACGGCAACTGATGTTTTTGAGGTCCTTTGCCCTGCCTGCCGACGACGGCGTGGAAACCCTGACCCGTGAGGTGTGGCAGACCCTGGTGGCCCTTTCCGAGCGAGAAGGGCATTGGATGGCGCCTGAAAAGATTCTTGCATCGGGATGGGAGACCTTTCCCGACTCCCTTGCAACCCCCTTGGGGGAATTGCCCGTGGAGCGCGCCCGGCTTCTTGCCGCCACCGGAGCCGTCCTCGAAGAGGAGCTGAAGCCCCAGTGGGAAGAGGGACCCTATGACGCGGCCCTTGCTGTGGCCTGCTCGGCCCTTTCCGGTTGGAAGCATCCTGTTTTCTGGCGGCAGGGGTTTGCACCGGCGGAATTTATCGGCAAGCACAAAGGGCGGGTCCTCTCCACGGGGGCGCTTCTGTTGGTGCTGCTTGTGTTGTTGACGGCGCGCGCTGTGGTGGGGGTTCAGGAGACGAGTCGGCGCCTGGCTGCTGTTGAAAAGCAGATGACCGGTCTTTACCTCTCCACCTTCGCCGGTGACAAACGCGCTCCGGCCGCAGGTGTGCTCTTGCGATCCATGGAGGGCAAGGTGCGCGTGGCAAAGGAAGAAGCGGTTTACGCCGGCCAGGGAGCCTCCAGGGTGCGGGTAATCGATATTCTCAAGGCTATTTCAACCACGCTGCCCAAAGACCTGAAAGTCACCCTCACGCGGTTGACCCTCTCCAAGGGAAAGCTCACCGTGTCGGGACTTGCCGAAGATTTCGGTGCCATCGATACCATGAAGGGGACCCTGGAAAAGAGTGCTCTGTTTACAGGGGTTACCATCGCCTCCTCCAGCAAGGAGAGCGGGGGAGACAGGTTCCAGTTTAAGGTGGTGATAGCCCTTTCGGGCAAGGAGGCCCCATGATGGTATGGTTTGAACGATTGAGCACCCGGGAGAAGGGGGCCTTGGGTTTGGCCCTGGCTCTGGCTTTGATTTTAAGCGGGAGGGCCCTTGTTCTGACGCTTTTTGGCGATGCGTCAAAGGAGAGCCGACTTCTGGCCGTCAGGGTGGCCGAACTCGAGAAGATGGAGACCCTGCAGCAGGAGTATCGGAGGCTCAAAGGGGCAGTCACGCCGGCCTCAAGCCCTTTGAAGCCCGGTGAAACCCTCTATGCTTTTTTGGATGATGTGGCCGGTGTTTCGGGCATTCGCGCCAAGGTGAGCTACATGAAACCCTCTTCGGTGAAAAGCCGCGACGGCAGGGTAAACCTCTCCGTGGTGGAGATGAAGGTGGTGGATCTGGCACAGGCTGAACTGACGGCTTTTCTCCATCGCGTGGAGACCGCAGGCGATATGATTCGTGTCCGGGGTATCTCCCTGACGCGCATCGAAAAGAGCAAGCTGATGACGGCGGTGATCTCCATCGAAACCGTCACCCTGTAACCATGGAACCACCAAAGAATTGGACCACTGATGAATAAACGTGTTCTCTACAGCCTCTGGACCCTGGCATCCCTGCTTTTTTTTCTCTGGCTTCTCTTTCCGGGGGAGTTTGCCGAGGCATTGATCGAAGCCCACACCGACCGAAAGGTTGGCAATGTTTCGGTGAATGTGGAAGGGGTGAGGCCGGCCTTGCCCCTTGGACTGTCGGTGAAGGGGCTTGCCCTGGGGGTGCCGGATTTGCCGCCGGTGTCGGCCCGGGATATTCGATTGACCCCTTCCTGGTTGACCCTGGTGACCCCGCGTCCGGGAGCCGGCGTGAAGGCCTCCCTTTTTGGTGGTAGCGTCCAGGCCGATGTGCGGGTTCGGTACAAAGGGCTTGCCTGGAACAGGATCACAGGGGAGATGGAGGATGTGGACCTTGCCACCTTGTCACCGTTTATCAAAGGACGCCTGCCAGTTGATCTTGTTCTTTCAGGGCGTGGGGACGGTACCCTGGAGCTCTCCCGTGACAAGGAGGTGACCGGAACGGGTCAGATCAGGCTGACTGATGTGACGGTGGGGATCAAGGATCCCATCATTCCCGTGGAGAAACTGACATTTGCCTCGGTGACTGCCGAGGTGGAGGTGAAGGGGCGCAAGCTGACCATCAGCAGTGTGCATGTGGACGGAACCGAGGTGGACGCGGAGCTGAGGGGAAGCCTGACATTGTCCAAGCGCCTTGAATCGAGCCGTATCAATGTAAACGGAACCGTGAACCCAGACCCCGACTTTGTGAAGACTCTCAGCGATCGGGTCCCCCTTGCCATGCTTGTGGACCCGAAACTGTTGAAGCGGGGGCGCATTCCCCTTCGTATCACCGGGACCCTTGGAAATCCCAAGGTGTCATTGAAATGAGGGTGACTATTCAGCTATGCCTCCGGCGGGCAGGTGGGGGCACCTGCAAACCCTATGGCGAATGCGTGAAGTGCGTCGTTATCTGAGGCACTGCCAGGGCATTCGCGTGGGGGGGACATGGAACAACCCGTTTCATTTTTCGAAAAACAGGCCGAATGGATCTTTGGAGCGGGGTTGATTTTAGCCGGAACCACTCCGACTGGCCGCCTTTTGAAATGAGGCCCGAAAGCTTTCTGGTTGCAACAGTCTTTCTTTTCCTCAGGGGGAGAAGAAAGACTGCTGCAAAACCTGTTTGTCAAACCCGTCCTTTTGAAAACAGGTAAAAGTTTGGCCCCCGGCAGGGCCGCCGGAGGCTCTTCTGATTTACGGAGCAGCCACAGACGCCCGCACGACTTTTTTGCGAGGCCATCATTTATAAAGACTGGGTGGATTGTTTATGACGGACAGAGTGTTTACAGCATTTAATCTTCTTCTCCTGACGGTGATCTCCGCCCTTGCCGTGGATCTCTTTTATCAGGCGGTGACCTCACGGGTCGTCCTGCCCGAGAAGCACGGTGAGCGCGGTGTTGTCGCCGTGACAGGCCCCAGGGGAACCAGGCAGCAGGTCGCCCTTTCGCAGTATGACGACATCGTCTCCCGAAATCTATTTGACCTTGCCGATCCCACCCTCGTGGTGAAAAAGGAGGCTGTGGCCATTGATGTGGAGAGCCTCACCGAGACCCGGCTGCGCCTGAAGCTCTGGGGAACGGTGTCCGGGGGCGGGGAGACCGTCTCCTGGGCCATCATTGAGGATGAAACCACCCGGAAACAGGACCTCTACGGGGTGGGTGACACGGTTCAGCAGGCCATCATCAAGCTGGTTTTAAGGGATCGCGTGGTGATGAGCTACAAAGGCCGGGACGAGGTGTTGATGATGGAGAAGGAGAAAGGTGCCCCGTCATCTGCCGGTGTCAGCTCTTCCGGCAGTCGTCCCCAGGGGGCAAGGGGCCCGGCCATCACGAAAAAGGTGAACCTGAAACGTGACACGATCAACGATGCAATGACGAATATCAGCAGTCTTATGAAAGATGTGAGGATACGTCCCCATTATCGCAATGGACAGCCGGAGGGGATGGCAGTGAGCGGTATTAAAAGCGACTCGATTTTCCGCAAAATGGGTATCCGCAACGGCGATATCATCGTCGGGGTGGACGGCCAGAAAATTGAATCGGTGGATGACGCCATGTCCTTTTACGGGAACCTGAAATCGGCGAGTGAGGTTCAGCTTGAGATCAAGCGAATGGGCCAGATTCAGACCATTGAGTACACCATTGAATAGCGGCACCAAAAGGATCGGACTAAGGATGAGTATGAGAACGGTAATGAGACGTTTTGCGGTATGTGCACTGGCAGGGATTCTTCTCGCGTGGTTTCTGGTGGTGCCGGTGGGGGCCCAGGAACCCCAGGCTTCGGCAGGGGAGACCGTCTCCATCGATTTCAACAATGTGGATATTCAGGTCTTCATCAAGTTCATCAGTGAGATCACGGGGAAGAACTTTATCATCGATCGCAAAGTCTCCGGCAAGGTGACCATCATCTCGCCGGGGCAGGTCTCGTTGGAAGAGGCGTACCAGGTCTTTGAGTCAGTGCTGGATGTCTACGGGTTCTCCGCCATCCCCTCTGGGACGCTGGTGAAGATCGTACCGGCCCGAGAAGCGCAGAAGAAGAGCGTTGTCACACGGCTGAAATCCGAGGCGGTGGACCACTCCGACCATATCGTCACCCAGCTGGTGCCCCTTCGCTACGCCGACCCCACGGAGTTGAAAAAGCTTTTTGCTCCGCTCATCTCCCGTAACAGCTCCATTATGGCCTACAAGCCTACCAACACCCTGATCATCACGGACCTTGCCTCCAACATCAAACGGCTCATGAAAATCGTGGACAGCGTGGACGTCACCGGCGTGGGGCAGGAGATCTCCATTCTTCCCCTGGATTATGCCGATGCCCGAAAACTCACCACCCTTCTTACCAGCGTCTTCAAGAATACCGACAAAAAGACCAAGGGATCTTCCAAGGCGAGCTTTGTGGCCGACGAACGGACCAACACCATCATTATCCTGGCGGGGAAGGGCACCACGGAGAAGATCATCAGGCTGGTGAAAATGTTGGACCGGGAAGTGCCCAGGGGCAAGGAGCGAATCCATGTGGTGTACCTGGAGAACTCCATCGCCGAGGACCTGGCCAAGGTGCTCCAGAACCTCTCCGGTAAAAAGCAGGTGGCGGAGAAGGGGAAGAAGGTCGCCATCGACTCCGAAAGGGTGAGCATTATCGCCGACAAGGCCACCAACAGCCTGATCATTCTGGCGGAAAAAAGCGATTTTGTCATTTTGGAAGATATCATCAGAAAACTCGATATCCCGCGAAAGATGGTCTACATCGAGTGCCTTATCATGGAAGTGAATGTTGAGGCCGGCTTTGCTCTGGGGATGGAGTGGACTGTAGGGGATGATGCG
>Ga0070728_10003485_pt1 | contig 17336 bp, 10 predicted proteins | sample tdDd471_FD_66723 | JGI IMG/M metagenome (GOLD analysis project Ga0070728, IMG submission 66723) | Marine sediment microbial communities from the Atlantic coast under amendment with organic carbon and nitrate - tdDd47.1 | ecosystem: Environmental > Aquatic > Marine > Coastal > Sediment | place... | reverse complement strand
AGACTTGTTTCAGCCATGCTTAAGCAACGTCATCAATGCGATACCACATCGTAAATCGATGTCACTCAATAGAGCGAGCTTCAGCCTTCAGGACAACCTAATGACTCGAAAGTCCATTGTTTGGCGATGTAGCCCGAGGATATCAAATGTTTTGAGCAGTTGCCCACTACCAACTAATGAAGAATTGCTTGTTCCGAGCATCCACATGAACTGTCACCTGTAGATTTGGATAATCCTGACCGACATAGTGAACATGAGTGTCTATCATGATCAACCGCGTCTTGAATGACGATTGGCGTGCTACATTCTCGCGGACGGTATCCCAACAATGATTTAGCTGCCTAGTCCCTACTTTAGACAGGTCTCAAAATTAACCTAGTTTTGAATTTGGTAAGGTAATGGTAAACGTGGTACCAATATTGACTTCACTGATAAAGCTAATGTGACCACCATGCATATCGACAGCCTGTTTAACAATAGCTAAGCCTAAGCCTGTACCTTTAATTTGACCGACATTTGCTCCACGTTGAAAAGCCTCAAAAAGCATTACCTGACTAGATTCGGGAATACCTAAGCCCTCATCTTTAACAACAATTTGAATAGCATCGGGGGCTTCGGTCAAACTGACTATAACTTTACCACCTTGAGGTGAATATTTAGTTGCATTTGACAACAAATTATCGATTATTTGCCCGACAAGACGAGCATCAAGCAGGTATTTCCCATTCAGGTTACTCGTCAAGTCAATAGTATGTGTTTTCCAATAAATAAATTGAAAATTATCCACAATATCTTTAACAAGAACAGTAAGATCGAGTTGTTCGGAATTGAATTGCAGATGCCCTCCTTCCATTTCTGCAATTAACAACATTTCATCCAACATCTGTATCAATCTGGAAACAGCTCCCACCACCTGCTGTAACTTTGCAGATCGTCTTTCTTTGGTCATTTTGTCACTATAATTCTGGAGAATATTAGCAGATGACATTATCACCGTCAGGGGATTGCGGAAATCATGCGCGAACATGCTTACCATACGCGATTTTAATAATTGTTTCGTACGTTCTTCATCTAGGGCAGAGGCAAGATAGTCTACTTTTTGGTTGAAGTTTTCTTCAATCTGAGCTTTTTTCTCTAATCGTGATGTGATCGATTCAAGGAGTTGTAAACGAGTAAAAGGCTTGGTGATATAATCATCTGCTCCAAGGCTCATGCCATGACGAATATCTTCTGTATCAGATCTAGCCGTCACAAAAATAAAAGGGATGGTCACAGTTTCAGGATGAGATTGCAACTCTAACAATACATTGTGTCCATTCATCCGTGGCATAGCAATATCACATATGATTAGGTCCGGTCGATGTTTATATGCAAGTTCTATGCCTGCTACCCCATCCTGTGCATCTAAGACCTCGTAGCCTTCTAACATCAACCATTCACAGACTTCTTCACGAAGTGTGTTTTCATCTTCAATCATGAGTATTTTAGTCATCTATTGCTCCTTTTGTATAAGAGGTAGTTTGACAATGAAGGTTGTACCTGAATCAACTATACTTTCAACACTTATGGTCCCCCCTTGTAATTCTACAGCATCTTTTGTAATCGCTAAACCTAAGCCTGTTCCTGAGATATTGTGAACGTTAGTAGCCCTGTGAAATGGTTCAAACAAGTGATTTAGATCTGCCTTAGGTATACCAATACCTTTATCTTGAACTGTGAAGACTATCATCTCTCCTTCTTGTTTAATTTGTATGATGATCTGCTCTTCAGGTGGTGAGTATTTAATTGCATTTGAAACAAGGTTCGTAATGATTTGGCGGATCAGCTTTCTGTCGAGATAAACATCAGATAATTGATCATCATAGATATATCTAAATCGAGTTGCTGGCACCGCTTGAATTTGGAATTCTTCCAAAACACTTTGGGAGACTGCGTTAAGGCTAAGCCATACAGGGTTGAATGACTGGCGTCTTTCCTGCATACGGGCAAGCAGCAAGATATCTTCCATGATTTCTGTGAGGAAAGTAATATGACCTTTTATTTTCTGGAATCGTTTAGTGATTTGCTCATCTGACAATTTGTGACGATAGGCATCTAACGTTTCAACCACTGCAAGAATCGATGCCAGAGGTGTACGAAATTCATGAGATGCCATTGAGACAAACCGTGACTTGAGTTCATTGAGTTCACGCTCTTTCTCTAGCGCAGTTGCCATTGCTCCTTCTGCTTGTTTTTTCGCAGTAATATCACGCATCATACTCAAAAAGCGGACTTGACCGTGAATAGTAATCATATGGGTCACAAACTCAACGATCATTCCTATCCCATCAATATCCTTCACTTCATATTCAGCCACTATGGGCTGACCTGAAACGATTCTGTTGAAGTCATTCTTTGCTTTTAGGGGATCAATGTCAAACAATGGTAAAAGCTCAAATAAATTATTATTCACTATTTGTTCGTAACTTACGCCTAGTATATCAAGCAATGTCGGATTGGCATCTTCTATAACACCATTGGGATCAATCAGAAGCATACCATCAGGTATATTCTCAAAGAGTATTCGTAGTCTTTCTTCACTTTCTCGAAGAGCTCGTTCTTTGTGTCGTTCTACGGTTATGTCTCTAATGACGAGCAATCCTGTAGAAACATTTCCTTCCTGATCGATAATTGGAACATATTGTCTATCAAATATTCTGTCATTCTTATGTCGTTCAATCCGAATATATTCTCCTTTCATAGTTGCTTCATAGGGAGAAAGTAATTCTTCAAAGTTAGCTTGTAGCAAAAAATCATGCACTTTCATACCTTCGTGCACCTCTTCATCGAAAACTGGATCTTCTCCTTCTACAACTAGATATTGATAATCTTGGTCGAAAAGAATAACTGAGGTATCTGGCAGATTAGCGGCAAGTGCTCGATACCAACTTTCACGTTTTTGCAATTCCAATTCGGATTGTTTACGCTCTGTAATATCCCTTACCACACATACAAGTTGGATGTCATCGGAATTAATGTTTTTAGCTCTAGCAATACTTAGTTCAGCATCAAATTGACTACGATCTGGACTTTGCATATGGAGTTCAATACCATTAAGGGGAAAATCTATGACAGTTTCAAGTGCAGATTCGAAAATTTTATGATCTTCTGATGCGATCCAATTAATTAAGGGCTGATTAACACATTTGTCAGCCGAGCAATTGATAATTTTCTCAAAAGCTGGATTAACTTGTTGGATGCCATGGGATAGGCTAAATAATATAATACCATCTGTACTACTGTTTAAAATTGCGCTGATTCTATTATTATGAGTATGGAGCGATTTTGAGAGATCAGTGAGTTGCTCGTTAGTTTCCTGCAATGATGTATAGAGTTGGACTCTACTAATTGCAACTGCCACCCGTAGTGCGAATTGTTCTAGCACTCGGATTTCATCGGTTTGATAGGCTCGGGGATGTTTATCTAGTGCATAAAGAACTCCCATAACCTCATCATTTAAGATTAAAGGTACCCCTACATAAGCCTTTACACCATATTCTTTGATCAAACGATTGACACCAAATGGATCTTCTGCTGTATTTGATACAATAACTGGTTTCCTATGATCAATCACCCATCGGGTCGCACCACCACGCATCCTCACGTTCCTAGCTGTACTGTTAGATGTTTGTTCTAGAACGTTAGAAGCACTGATAGTGAAGCGTTCATTTTCTTTATCCCACAGCACAATGCTACATCCGATCGTGATTTCCAGGACATCTCGTACGATATTCACTGTTCTGGTTAACAGGGTTTGTAACTCATATTGTTCATTAATGGCAAGTTCGATGGAAGCAAGCCCGGCACGTCGTTTGTATTCTTTTTGTAGCTCTTCGGTTCGCTCTTGAACTTTTGTCTCAAGCCCAAAGGCATAAGTTTCAATCTGTTGATAGAGTTGAGCATTTTGAATTGCAACAGCGGCATGTGTTGCTAGTAATTCGAGTAAGTTTACGATTTTTTCGGTGAAGTAATTCGGTTCTCTTTTTTCTACAGAATAAATGCCCAATACCTCACCACCAGCAATTAACGGAATGCCAAGCCAACTACGGAAATGAGCAAATACAGGTTTGTCCCAATGAGGCAATATAGATATGTCGTCAACAACAATTGATTTTTGGTTTAAGAGAATGTCCTGAAGCTCAGGGAAGTCATGAATGTCGAATGTTAAACCTATAAACTGATCAGTGGTATTATCAATATGTCCTTTATAAATCCTTAATTTGTCAACGTCATGCATGAGTAGGACAGAACCTGAATCAAATGAAGCTAGTTCATTTGCGTACGTTAACAATTTCTCAAAAATAATGTCAAGATCCAGTGTTTCAGTAAGCGATGCGTTGGCTTTTTCCAGTACTTGCCTTATGTGCTCTTCTTGTTTTCTCTGACTAATATCCAGCACACTTAAGGCTAGACCAGTCACTTCATCACCAATATGTACCGGAATAAAATTTAGTTCAAGCGATCTCTCTTGATCGCCAACTGTAGTCTGACTTTCAAGGTGTATCCTCTCACCCTCGAAAACTTTGGAGAACAATTCGTTCAATACATTGATGTCAAATAATGAGAATAAATCGTCAACGTTATCTCCAGATTCGAGAGGCTTTCCAAGTATATCCATTGTCCATTGTTGCGCCACTCGATTAGCAATTTGTACGTTTCTGTCACGATCGAATAATACGAATGCTTGCAGTGTATTATCGAAAATTGCACGTATATTAGCTTCTGAACGGACAAGCGCTTCCTCAATTTTATGCCGTTCTGTAGTATCAATCATTGTGCCAATTAGAGCATCCCGACCACGGTAAGTTGTTGCAGTACCAAAAACCTCTATATAAACACTTGCGCCATCTTTCTGAATACCCTTGAATATATAGCGATCCTGAGTAGTTTCTCCTGTTAGTCGTTGTTGCATTGATTGTATAATACGGGCTTTATCATCAGGATGGACAAAGTCCAACGGACTCAGTTTGCCTATGACCTCATCTTCTGCATATCCAAACATGGCAAGTATAGCGGGGTTAGCATACTGAACCAGATTATCCTGAATGATATAAATTCCCGCGAGATTAGCTTCAGATAAGACACGAAAACGTTCTTCGCTTTCGCGTAAAGATTTTTCAACTATTTGTTGTTCTGTAACATCTATCATGGTTCCAATTAATGCAGGTTGTCCATTATATATTGTCGTACCGCCAAAAACTTGCACCTGAAGAGTCGTACCGCTTTTATGCTGTCCTTTGAAAACATAATTATTTCCAGATTCTTTGTTTGCTAGACGAGCTTGCGTAACTTCAATCATACGATCTTTATCTTCAGGATGAACGAAATCTAAGGGACCAAGTTTGCCAACAACTTCCCATTCTTCGTAACCAAACATTTTCAATAATGCCGGATTGACATACTGAGCAACACCATTTTGAATAATATATGTTCCAGCGATGTTGCTTTCTGCTACGACTCGGAAACGTTTTTCACTTTCTTTTAGCTCTCGTTCCATTTGCTTACGATGACTAATATCCCTAACAATGGCTTGGATAGCTTGTTCTCCTTTAAATATCATTGGTGAACTAGAGATTTCCAGATCCAATACATCACCATTTTTCAGATGTAATCTTATCTCATTTGCATATTGTATACCTTGAAAATCACTTGCCTGTTGCATAAGTTGGATGAGATCACTATGCTTATCCATGTCCAAGAATTCTAAAATACTTCTATTTACGATGTCCTCCGCGGTTAAATTAAAAATACGTACCCCTGCCTGATTGATAAAACGGATAATATCACCCGCGTAGACAATAATCGCATCTGGCGAAGCATCTATCAGAGTACGATGCATCTGCTCACTTTCTTGTAAACGCTTTTCAATCGCTTTGATATTCGTCACATCACGTGCTAGAACAAGGCGCAACGCATATTCATCAATCTCTATAGCACGGGCGCGGATTTCGACATCAATGAGAGAGCCATCTTTAATTCGATGTTTCCAGACTCTAGGTTGATCAGTTTGCAAAGTAACATCATTGACCATTTTGGGGATTTCTGCTTGTGGGCGAATTTCTTTTAGGGTCATATGTAGAAATTCATCCCTGCTGTATCCGTAATGCTCAACAGCAGCTTCATTAACAGCGATAAATGCCAGACTATCCGGGTCATATATCCACATGGGTTGCGGATTGGCTTCAAATACCTGCTGATATTGTTGTTCTCTTTTTTGTATTATCCGTTGGATCTTATCCAGAGTGGCTAAATGTCTTTTGGTCAGGATATAAAGCAGGAATGCTGTTACTAGGACAAATCCCAATCCTTTGACAGTTTGTATCACAGAAAGAATTTTCAGGTCCGAGATTAACAGTTCCGTTAATCTATCTGAAAACGTAATCCAGAGTATTGACGCGATCAGATATACCACGCTAATCCATGTTGAAAATTGTATTTTTGAGATTTTGGTTTTGAATATATTGTTCATATAAACACCTATATTCACTTGGAATCTGAGCGGTACGATGAAGAATTTTATCTCAATTATAATACCACTCATCGACCAGAGGCGAATTCTTATGCACGGAGAGGAATATGAATCGAAAAAGTCGTCCCTACATCAACTTCACTTTTTATTGTGATCTCGCCACCATGGAGTTCGACGGATTCTCTCATTATCGTTAGCCCCAGCCCCGTACCGGAAATCGTGCCTACATTACTTGCACGGTGAAATGGCTCAAAAAGGTGTTGCAAATCGGCATCGGGTATGCCAATACCTTCATCACTCACAGACAGTACTAAATTATCTTCGGACTGTCCCAGATGAATAGAAACCAGCTTGTCCATAGCAGAATATTTGAGTGCATTAGAAATCAAATTAGTTATAATCTGTCGCATCAGTTTTCGGTCAAGATAAGCTTCTTGTGTTTGCTCATCCCACATATACTTGATCCGATGTTTCGCATCGGGTATGCTCAAAAATTCATCGAGGATACTGTGAATAAGTCTATCTGGATTTACTCTGACGGGATTAAACTCCACTTTACGTGCCTGAATACACGCTAATGTCAGTACATCATCCATGATACCTTTCAAGTAGTCAATCTGTTCTTTGATTATGTTCAGCCGTTTCTCAATTTTTTCTTCATCCAATTTGTGACGATAAGCACTCAGCGTTTCTGTTGCCGCCAAAATGGTTGCCAGAGGTGTACGAAATTCATGTGAGGCCATCGAAACAAATCGTGTTTTAAGATCATTAAGTTCTTGTTCCTGTTCTAATGCCTGTTTCAAAGTTTTTTCCACTAGCTTACGCTCGGTAACATCTTCAATGACTCCCACACGTTGCAATAAGAGTCCATGTTTATTTTTGACGGGAAAAGTACGCACTCGCACCCAGCGGATGTTGCCACCTATCGGGACAATCCGATATTCAAAATCAGATAAGCCTAGGTCTTTGTATGACTGTGTTGTAAGTTGCTGCCGGACATAATCGATATCATCTGGGTGGATAATTTCCATGAAAGTGTTAGGGTTATCGTATAACTGTTCAATCGGTTGTTTCCACAGTGATTCGACTGCACGATTGATATATAGTAGTTCTCTGTTATCACCTGAACGCATGAAGATAACTTGATCGAAATTTTCTGCTATCTGTCGAAAGCGCTCTTCACTTTGAGCAAGTTCGATGGTTGCACGCTTTTGTACAAGTAGAGTGCCTAGTGTGAGTGCATAAAGGGCAAGAATATCTAGCAATGGTTTCGTTTCAGGTTTATTGTTTATGCCGTTATCAGCAACCAACCATCCAACACTTTCCGTTCCATTCCACAAGACTGCTGCTGCATTCCATCCTGCTCCTGTATGTTTCAGGGCCGTGTATAGAGGAGTAGTTTTTTCGTAAATGAAGCGTTCAGCCCGTAATAATGCCTGTCGCATGACTTCGGTTGAACTAGGTCTAAACTGTATATGCTGTTCAGAAGACAATTTACCCAGGGAATCTGTTCCGTATGTTCCAATAGCAAGATCATTTTCTGGATCATGTAGGAATAAGGCAAGTCGGTCAAAATCCAGGCGTTCCAAACCTAATTCTATAGCTCGCTTATAGAATGTATCTAAATCGGGTATAGAGGTTAATTCAATTGTAATATCATGTAATGCCTGTAGGTACTTTTGGAACTCTTGTTCATATTCCAATTTTTCTCGAAGTGTTTTTTCTGTCTCTTTGTGTGCAGTGATATCGCGAACGACACTCTGAATATGGGATGGCTTGCCGTGGATGTCATATACCAGTTCAACATTAATTTCAGTTGGCACGACACTACCATCTTTACGTTGAAAGAAACGCTCATACATAGGAACTGTTTCACCAGCTAGTAAGCGCTTGAGAACTGACTCACTGTCGGGTACCTCAACCGATAGTTCTTGAATACCCAAGCTCTGAATTTCTTCTACGCTATATCCGAGCATTTCAGCAGCCCGCTGATTAGCCTCTAGATGATTGCCCTGGAAATCGATTATAAAGACCGCGTCGTGAGCTTGTTCAAACAACGAATGGTAACGGCGCTCGGCTTCACGGAGTTCCAACTCCACCTTTTTACGGTCAGAAATGTCATGGTTGATGTTGATAATACCAATAGGTATCTCGTTAGCATCTCGTAGCAGTGTCTTTGATCCAAGGATATGAACCACATGCCCATCCTTATGTCTTTGTTCTAATTCTCCTTTCCAGTATCCTTCTTGGAAGAGCATCCTCAAATTCTGCTGACTGTCGTAGCCAGATAAACAATTGGTCAGAAGCACCTCATCCATCAACTTACCTATAACTTCATTCGCATTCCAGCCATACATACGCTCCGCAGCACTGTTCCAACTCTGGATATGAAAATCAAGATCACAGGTAATTACTACATCACTGAAGTTTTCCTGAATACTAGCGTAGTAAAGCAGTTGATGTTCCTGTTGCTTGCTTTTGGTTATATCCAGTGAACATATAAAGATACCTTCCGGGACAGGTTGAATACTCAGTTGAAACCAGGCAACTCTTCCATCCGGATAAGTAAATTTATCCTGGACCCTTTCTGCTGAGCGATCTTGCATACAACGCTGTAACAATTCAAATGTACTTGTCTGCTCAATACCAGCGTAACACGCCATCAGAGTCTGACCGATGAGTTTTTCCTTTTTCCGACCACTGTGTTGTGCCGCAACATCATTCACATAGAGATAGTGCCAATCAAATCCAATAATCTGGCATCCATCTATCCAGGAATCAAAGATATGATAGTAACTATCATCAATTGTAGATGGCACAGAATACTTTGTGGCACTGTGGTTCATTTGGCTATCTTCTATCTGCTGAGAGGATTGAGGTGATTTTAGGTTGAAGTCGTTTTCTTGCTTGTTGTGCATCAGGTTACCAGGGCTTCACACTTGTTATGTTTAAGATTGACATTAAAAAATGTCCTGTTATTTTCAACATCAGTTTTTAATGAGTTTAGCTGTTTGCTTATAATGTTAACCAATATGTGATGTGTATCAACACAGATTTAATCAAGATAAAGGTATCCTAAAAATTGGGGTAAAGTCCGCATGCCCCGTAAAAATAAAGGGAATATGCTCCGATAGGCGCAATACATGTAGAAGTTCATCTCCATTAAAATTTGACGTTTGCCAGTCACAGGCAAATACATCTAGAGCTTGAATCTCGTATAATCCAGCAAGCTTGCTGCCTACAATTCGCGTGTGATATCCTTCTTAATATAATAGTAGCTCTGCTAGAGCTGTTGCCACGCCTGAAGTTCACCTATGATAAGAATAGAATTGTTCATGAGTTTTTCTCCACGTGATTGTCAAACTCTATTAAGTATAATCGAAACATTCCGAAATAACAGTTAAGATAATTGATAAAGAATAAACTGCAACTCAAACCAAACACTAAAAACAACTTTATGTATATTAAGTGATAGGTGATTATTAATTTACAATAGTTTCAGTAATAATGGTTTCAGTATTGCCTGCGAATATGGTTAACGACTTACAACCGTTTCTTTTGCGGATACTTTCTTACCGATTTTTGTTCTCCTTTTTTATCTTTTACAGGATGGAAAGTTTCCTACTTTTTATACCCGATTTTTGTCCAAGTCGCTCTGACTTCCTACACATGGGGTGCTGTTCGATGGTCAGATTATTGGCGGCACCAATTTTATACCCTTCAAAAACGGGTCGGTAAACACAAAGCAATCGTTGATTGCGCGGCTTGGTATTTTAGAACAAGCATTTCCTTTAAGGCCAATGGTCAATCACATATGCTTTAATTTTATTCTTGACATATCTTATAACTAATGACTTCCTACACTTCAATTTTCGCTCTGACAGTCCTAGTGAGGGTATGACAAAGAGCTATGACAACATACACTCTATCATGTTGAGCACGAACCGTCGTCGAAATCCTGCTCGACCAATGATGAGGATATCAATGCCTTCCATCATGGATATTTACAAGATACATATAACTATGGGACATGGTCTATCAAGCGGATAGAGTGAGTGTTAACTCGAACGAGAGAGGTTCATCCACCGGTTCTATTTAGATGAGACATTCCCCAAACCTGTGAATGTGGTCGGAGAGATAACGACTCATTCAAGGGAGTCTATTGGTATTTACCACAATTCCAAATAATGCTTAGTTGGATTGTAATCTTTATGATTGAAGGCGTTTAAGAAATGATGAAAACATCATAATATCAATTGGTTTATACATGATAAAATCTGCAGCTTCATGAACGTTTGCGGTCATTTCGGAATGAGCAGTAACTACAACAATAACCATTTTTTCGGAGAGTCCCATAGTTTTGATTCTTTCCAAAACCTCTACCCCGTCTATTTTCGGCATTGATAAATCAAGCAAGAGTAAATCATAAATATTTTTACTTAGTAAGCTGAGAGCTTCTTCACCATCCTCCGCCTCAACAGAAGAAAATCCAACGTGATTCAGGGCTAACTTACAGACATTACGATTGTGAAAGTTATCATCAACAATAAGTGCTATTGGCATATTGGTCTCATTTTCTTAGATTATTATTGATTTTATGAACGACAAATGTAGTAGTGAGTGCTGCTGATATTCATAAGGTCCTTTGATGATGGAAATGCCTTCAGTGCCTCTCAATATTTCAATATCCATCATTGGTATGGGGCATCCCCAAGATGCTTCAAATTCATTCTGACCAAGCTGTGCTAGCGGTCTGGCGAAACAGGTGATATAAGTTTCCACATATCGTTGATTGAGATTTTTTAGAAATATCATTGAGATAAAAATTGAGAACGCTATCAACCTATTGATTATTGATTATTTGTTGTGACATGCTCGTCTCATAACTCCTCGACACCATAAACTTGATATTATCATAAGAAAATTGAAAGATTAATTAAGGTGAAGCAACTAAGATTGTTCTTTTTTAACAATTTTAATAATTTCGTGTTATAATTAGAATTATTAAATAATTAATCAAAGTTCTTAGAAATATTCACCTTGTGAATTCAAGATTGTCATCATTTCATCTAAATATATATATTAAATTCTATCGGACAAGGGTATATCTATGCAAACATCGCAGAATATCAAAGATGTCGAATATATAGTGTCGATCATTGATAACCTCTTAAGCAGTTTTGGAAATAATGTTGTAAGTAGTGTAGCTTATGATACAGCTTGGGTAGCACGCCTTGCTAATAAGTACGAGAATGTTAATTTTTCCGCAAGTTTAGAGTGGTTGAGGCAACACCAGAATGAAGATGGTACATGGGGTGCACCATTACTTCATTACCATGATAGGTTTGCATCAACACTTGCAGCAATAGTAGCGTTAAAAGAAAATGGAACACATCCAAAAGATGCTCATCGTGTTCAAAGGGGCGAAGATGCTCTATGGAAGCTAATTAGTAAACTAGGGCATGATGATAGCGATACAGTTGGTTTTCCCATTGTTGCAATGTCGCTGGTTGTTGATGCAACTGAACTAGGATTAGATGTACCTACTCCGTCGATCCGATTTGCAAGAGGCTACCAGAAAAAGGTAGATTCACTCTTGAATCAACCTTCACGATATTGGCTTAATAATCCGCTTGCATTTTCGCTTGAAGGTTTATATAAAGCTGTTCATCATACGGATACTGTTCTTGAGGCAAATCATTCTGTTGCAAGTTCGCCTGCGGCTACTGCTGCCTATCTTATGCGATATGAAGATCAAAATGCAATTCAATATCTTCAAAGTATTCAAGATGAAGAAGGAGGGATTCCGGCTCTTTCACCGATTAATATATTTGAGATTACATGGTCTCTCAATCATTTGTATTTTGTTGGTGTATTACAATCCGATCACCCTCGTGTTCGTGAGTTATTAGATATGTTATGGTCGGCATGGTCGGATACATCAGGTCTCTACTACTCTGACTATTTCAAAGTACCTGATTTAGATATTACATCTGCAAGTTTTATCTTGTTAAATTGGGCGGGGTATCCTGTTAGCGCAGATGTTTTTGAATATTTTGAACTAGATACTCACTTCTGCACCTATATTAACGAAACAGACCCGTCTCCCGGTAGTCATTTGCGTTTACTTACAGCATTGCAACATGCACAAGATCATCCTAAATATGATGTTTGGGTTGAGAAGGTTCTGAATGCCTTGATGCGATTTGATGAAAATGGGTCGTATTGGTCAGATAAGTGGCATGCTTCCCCATATTATGTGAATCATCTAGCAATTTATGCTTTACATAATGTTAATAATTCTCTCATTAAATCGCGGATACAATGGATTATAAGAACGCAGATTACTGACGGTGGTTGGGGTTATCTGGATACATCAACGCCAGAGGAAACAGCTTATTGCTTGGATGCACTATTGTACTATGATCAAACTACTGAGCGGATTGATCCAGAGATTATCGAGAAAGCTGCCAGTTACCTCTCTAAATATATTGATTACGAGGAATTTACACCCCTGTGGATAAGTAAGGGGCTATATACTCCTACTCTCATCGTGAAATCAGCAATCGTGAGCACCTTATATAGATTTTCGCAATGGAAGAAATAAATGCAAACTAAAACAGCAAAAACCACTAATATAACACCTGCACAAAACTCTCTGTTACGCTCTTGGCTAGAGCCAAAATCACTACATAGAGATGAGCAATTTCGAGAACGCAGTATACGTATTGCGATTCTATTGGTTATGTCAATCGGTTTATTGAGCTTATTTCTCAGTATTTTTGTGTTACAAAATGAATGGTCTTTGATTTCATTTCCAACGTTTCAAGTGGTCGTCGTAGTGAGCTTCCTCTTGTCTGCCATAGCTATAACACAGGGTAAAGTATATATAGCTGCATGGCTTATCTTAATCCCAATCATCATTGCTATTATAGGCATACTGTATCTTTCAGCGGAACAATCACAGACTTATCATGTCTTAATGGGTATTCCTGAATTGCTCATCACATTGATTATTGCGGCTCTTGTTTTACCTCGTAAGTATCTCATACCCTTAAGTATCGTTAGTTCTCTTCTATACAGTGCCTTGCTATTATTATTCCAATCTCTTAGTTTCAATTTACCAGAATTGGATACAAGTAATGCGATAATTACCGCAACAGTTTTATTTATTGGATCAGCTTTAATTCTCAGTCGCTTACGTCGAGAGTTTGATGAACGTCTCGATGCAGTAGAAGAAGCACGTCAACGTGCAGAAGCAGCTGATAATTCTAAATCTCAATTTCTTGCAAATATGAGCCATGAGTTGCGGACACCACTTAATGCAACAATTGGTTATTCAGAAGCAATGTTAGGGGGTATGGCGGGTGAATTTTCTGATCCTCAACGCGAACTATTGAGCCATATTCAATATAACAGTCGACGACTCCTCTCATTAATTAATGACATTCTCGATTTATCGAAAGTTGAATCTGGATCGCTTGAGGTATTTCTTTCTCCTATGTCGCCGGGGAAACTGATTATACAAACCGTAGAAAGTTTAAGAAGTCTTGCCCAAGAGAAAGATATTCAGCTAGAGGTTAAGTTAGATCCTTCTGTTCCAGAAGTGGTTTTGGCGGATTCTAAGAAACTTGAGCAAATTTTGACTAATCTAGTGAGCAATGCAATCAAGTTTACCGAAAAAGGTAAGGTCGTTGTCTTTGTTAGTGATGAGGGGGAATTGGACTCAACTTTTTGGAAATTTAGTGTACGAGATACAGGTGTTGGCATCCCAGCTGATGCTACTGAATATATCTTTGAGCCGTTTCGACAAGTTGATAATAGCGCGACCCGAAAATATAAGGGAACGGGTCTCGGATTATCAATTACGAAGAAATTAGTTGACCATCTTGATGGCACAATTACTATTGAATCCAAAGAAGGAGAAGGCACATGTTTTACTGTATTATTACCTAAGGCTTCTATACCAACAGTAGGCAATACATAAAAGAAGATCCTTATAAATTGATGAATTTAGGAGAATACATAATGTATGTTCTGTTGATTGATGACGATCCTGATGCTCGGAAACTCTTCCAGATGGCAATGGATCACCATAAATATCCTCACCAAATTGCCGAGAATGCACGAATAGGGATTAACCATCTTGAAACATCTGATCGTGATCCTGATATTGTTCTTATGGATATTTTCCTGCCTGATATTGACGGCTATAAAACCCTAACGAAAATTCGACAAGCGGGACTTATTCCTAATGCTCGTATTGTTGCGACCACAGCCTATTATACCAATGACACACAACAAGAAGTTCTAGAACGTGGATTTGATGGGTTTGTAACCAAGCCATTTGAGATGTCCAATTTAGTGAGCTATCTGGAGAGTCTACTAGCTTAGAACTCGTATTTGTTCATCTCTTCACTAGTTTTATAGATTAACCAACATAATAAGGTTGAAAAATGACTAATTTATCTAATTGGTCTGTAGTTATCGTTGATGATGAACCTGAAAATATTGGGGTGTTAGAACTTGTCTTTCGTTTTAACGAAATTGAAACACACAGTGTTGAATCAGGGGTAGACTGTTTAGCTTTAGTCGACAAGATTGATCCTCCTACATTGTTAATCATTGATATTCAGATGCCTCACATGTCAGGTTATGAATTATTAGACAAACTACGGAAAAACCCTAGGTGGGGACACCTCCCAATGATTGCGGTAACTGCCCACGCATTAGAAAAAGACCGCGATAAAATACTGAATGCAGGGTTTGATGGATACATTCCTAAGCCCATTAATGTTATGTCATTTATAGATGAAATAAGTACAATACTGAATACATTGGAGAAATAGTTTTGATTGATAGCGCGTTTGCTCAACAAGTTCAAGAATACTATCCTGAAGGTTTAACAGGTGTTCTTTCATTAGGTGGTACACGGACAACATATATCCTAGAGACCAATAGACAAGCAACTGACCCAGGAAAAATCGACAGTTTTGAGGCTTATGTTTCGCACGCATTTGAACGTGCTATGAACATATCTAAGATGTTTTTAGATATTGGAACATCTAATTTGATTGTCAATATGTTCTGGTATCTTGGCTTTACCGAAAGAGGTGATAAGTACGCTCAACAGGCGGTAAAGATGTGTCTAACAGCAATAGATGATGAGCGATTAGAGTTTTATAAAGCAAATAATGTTGACCCTTATTTCGTAGGACTTGATACCTTGTTGCATCTACCAGAGGATCATATTGGATATGGCCTTGGGCAGGCGTTTCTCGAATTTCAGAACAGCTGGGATTATCAACCTAATCGTCGTAAATTAATATGGGAAGTTGTCGCGATCCCACTTTTTTCAATTTGGAATGCACATACCGTTATGGGTGAGGCTGAACACGCACAACTCGATCAAATGATCGAAGGCGAATCTGATCTAAAAAACATTCACGACAGGCTGTATCAATACTACTCAAAGGCTCTATATGGATTAGACATACCTATTCCACACTTTTATCTTGGCTCGAATCGTAATGGGGACATAAAATTGCGGGCTAATTATCCGATTGCTTTATTGTGTGGCGAACCTACTCGTTTTTTCTATACGCCTTATCCATCTTTATTTATCAAAGCCGATACCGTTAAACAAATTATTTATGATTTAATGCACGGTAAACGTCTTCGATCCGAAAAACTTGACTATACAGGACAAATGACTCCTGAATTAGCAACTGCCGAGTACAACCGAATTCTGGCATTAAGTGACGATAAATATTCTACTGTTGGTTTAACACGTGGTATCGAATAATTATGACACGATACTGGTTTCTGGATTGTGACGAAACACTCGTACAGTCATCATACTCATGGGGGATGAAGGTTGCATTTCCAAATCTAATGGAACGACATCAATTACAGTTTGATCGAGTTAAAATCGAACATGCTATGAATGTTGTTCTTCAACAGACTAGCGATAAATCTGATATATTGACAATCACAACAGACTTGTTTAAAGAGCTTGATTGGTCTAATGATTGGGTCAATGAGCTTTTAGACGATTTTAGAACAAACTTTAAACCCAGTCTATTTGATGACACAATTCCATTTTTAGAAAAACTTAAGAAACAGAATGAGGTTGTGTCAGTCATCTCCAATAATGTACACGCAACGAATATTCTTAAAGAAGTCTCAATTGATGCCTATATGGATTATGTCATCACACCATCAATATGCGGATGCGAACCTAAACCTCATATTTCATTATGGAACTATGTAAAGAAGGTAATCCCGAATATAGATATTCAAAATTGCATAATGATTGGAAATGACAAAAAGATTGACGGTCTCTTTGCAGATCGATGTGGTATTCATTGTTGCATAATTGATCGCAACAGGAATTCTAATACACATCCACAAGACAACAAATATCAATGGGTTTCATCATTGCTCGAAATATCAGTTTGAGGGCGTGACTATCTAACTCATATTATGAAAAATGGGGATAATTCCAAAATTTGCTTATAGGCATGAGTTTAACATCTGCGCGATATTGTATGGTTTTCGTACTTCAGGTGTATTGTCGTATGACATCTGTCTTATTCGGTAACATATCGTGGTTCATCCGCAGGTTTGGTGCTAAGCCCTAGGTAGGATGTAGAACGCGAAGGCGTAGTAAGTCGAATTTGGCGCGACCATACATCTGACGTTTGATGCACTTGAGCCGATTGACCTGCCCCTCAACTTGCCCATTGCTCCAAGGTAGACTGAAAGCTGCATGGACTGCTGCATAGTCGTGCTGGAGACCCGTAGCGAGACTCGCCAGACTAGGCAC
>Ga0070728_10003481_pt1 | contig 17353 bp, 8 predicted proteins | sample tdDd471_FD_66723 | JGI IMG/M metagenome (GOLD analysis project Ga0070728, IMG submission 66723) | Marine sediment microbial communities from the Atlantic coast under amendment with organic carbon and nitrate - tdDd47.1 | ecosystem: Environmental > Aquatic > Marine > Coastal > Sediment | place... | reverse complement strand
TTCATCGCTACAACAAAGAACAGTCAAATCATATCCGGATAACTGCATACCGTCCACTCCATCGATGATAATGTAGTAATTACCATTGGGATTTGGGAGGGTAATGGACTCCTGGGCAAAGCCCGTATTCGTACTGCTAGCGAGGCAAGTGCCCTGTTCACAATCATAGATAAAGAGATCCAGATTCGCACTTAGCCCTTCTAAGGCTACATATAGTTCACCAGCGCCTGGGGTCGTCGTTACTTCATATATTTGGTCATTGCCACTGTAGTCAAACGAACTACTCCCACAGCCAGCATAGACATCACTGTTGAATCTGTTTTGGGTATTCGAATTACTCCCGAAAATCGTCTGGCCACAATTGACCAATATGGGTGTCGTTGTACAGGGGTCTTCACTCGCCGAGCAATTGACGGATAAGGAATAGGCAGACTCCTGATTCGCATTTATTCCGTCAATGATCAAGTAATAAGTACCGGGCGAAACATCCGCGCTAATGCTCTCATCATTATTTCCTGTATTGGTGCTAAAGGCTATACAGGTCGCCAAACTACTGCAATCGACCAGGAACAAATCGAGGTTCGCATTGAGTCCAGTGAGGTTCGCCGTAATGGCCGACACCCCTGAAGGTATAGTTACACGATACAATCGGTCATTGGCATCATAGGCCTGGCCGCTATTAAAGCAAGCCGAATAGGTTGAATTATCAAAGTTATCCGCGCTACTGAAGTTATTACTATTCACCGTTTGGCCGCAGCTGATGAGATTGGGGCTAGCCGAACAGGGATCATTGTTCAATTCACAAGTGGCAGAAATTCTAAAGTTACCCGTCAAGTTAGCCGTGCGGGCATCCACAATTACATAGTAGGTTCCAAATGGATTATTGATCGTGATTGACTCTACGGAGTTACCATTTCTTGTACTTCGATCCACACAGGTACCTAGGCCTGTACAATCATATACGAAGAGGTCTAGGTTCTCCGTGAGGTTGCTCAGGGTAAAGGTAACGGAGGTAACATCGCTGGGCGTGGCAAAGCGGAATAGCCGGTCATTTCCATTATAGGGATTACTCCCAGTATAACAATCCTCATATAGGTCTGCGTAAAAATTGCTACCTCCCGAATTATTATTGGTATTAATTGTTTGGTCACAAGCTAAGTCCATAGCGGTACTGGTACAAGGATCTTCACTGTCCAGTATTTCACAGTCAACCAGCAGGTTATAACTAGAAGTTTGGTTACTATTGGTCCCATCTACAATCAAATAATAATCGCCAGCAGGATCATCGATTGTGATGAATTCACTCCCGGTTCCACTCACTGTGCTTTTATCGATACAAGTGGGATTACTGGTGCAATCGAGCAAAAACAAATCTAAATTAGCCCCTAGTCCCGTCAAAGAAATTGACATCGAAATAGCATCTGGTGGTGTACTTATTCGATATAAGCGATCATTGGCATCATATTCAAAATTCGTGTTGTGGCAATCCGAATAAACATCGGCAAAATAGCTGCTCCCTCCTGTAAAGTTATTACCATCGGTGGGTTGCCCGCAAGCCAAAGTAATCGGTGTATTAGTACAGGGGTTTTCACTATTGTTGACACCGTTACATTCAATTCTCACGGTAAAATTCCCGACTGTGTTCGCCTGTTCACCATCTACTATGATATAATAGGTGCCGGAGGGGTTGTTGATCGTTACCACCTCCCTGGTCAGTCCTGCTTTCACATCCTGCTCATCACATCCGCCACCGCCGCCACAACTGTAGATGAACATATCCAGGTCATTCGTTAAGTCTTCGAGAAAGAAGTTAACAGAACTAGCTCCTTGTGGGGTATTGAATCGATAAATCTGGTCATTCCCATTATAAGGAAGTGTCGTTAAGAAACACTCCCGATACAATTCACGATTGTAATTATTCCCACTGGACAGGGTACTGGAACTAATAGATCCCCCACAATTAATCGTTTGTGCCCCACTAAAGCAAGGGTCATCACTAAGATCACAATAGGCCCAAATTACGTAGTTGGAAATCTGACTTTGAAACTTAGCATCTACAATCAGGTAGTAATCACCAGATGGATTATCAATGCGAATAAATTCAGTGCCATTGCCACTATCTGTACTCGCCGCAATACAACGATTTAGGCTACAGCTGTAAACAAAGAGGTCAAGGTCTGCGGTAAGATTACCAAAATTCGGCCCAGTCCCCGTCAATTCAAATTCGACCCAATCGGCGCCAAGTGGGGTTGAAAATTGATAGATTTGGTCCCGGCCATCATAAGGGAAACTTGTCCCGACACAGTTTCCATAGGTACTCACATCAAAGTTATTCTGTTGTTGCCCTAGGTTGGTCGATTGTCGAGGGTTGTCACAAGTGAGCACAAGGCTCGCTAGCTGACAAGGATCGTCTGCCAATAAAAAAGGGGCGGCGACATAATTACCTGCAAAAGAGGCTGTATTTTCCGGGCTTGTATAATACAGATCGTATACCCAGGCGTGGCGTACTTCGGCATCATAACCTAGGGTAATATCATTAGCCAATAAGGTGGAAGAAAAATAGATCAAGCAAATAAGAGTCAAGCTCTTGAATAGCATGTTTTTCATTGTAGTAGGGGTATTCAGGTGTTACTTAAAGCTGAATTAAAGTTTCGGTTGACTTGTATTGTCTAAGTCAAATGGGATGACAAAATAAGGCGCATCAACGCTCATTCATGACTTATAGGAGACCAACGAGACGGGTGTTGGATATGTGCTGGAGCTGCAAGAAGACCTTACAGGAATGAAGGTTATTCTTTAGGAAAATTAACACAAAAACTAATTGAGACGTATGCTTAATTTGGCCCTAATTTACATCAAAAAATCGTAATCCATAATGCTTTATGACAAAAAAGTAATTTTCATTTCATACATTATTTAGAACTGAAAAATACTAAGAACCTGTTTAAAACTTCTGAAGTGGACCATCAAATCATATAAAACATACGATATGCCAACAAAACGAAGACACTTTATCCAATTCGCTCTCTGGGGGAGCGCTGCAGCCGGACTTTCCTTAGCTGGCTGCGAATCAGCTTCAAGGCCAAAAAATGCACAATCAGATGTAAAGGAAGGGACAGATTATACCCAAATTGACGCGGCGGCGGCTCGCCCTGTCCTACACGCGACAGGCTTAAAGGCAGCGGTCATCATCGAATCCTTAGAACTGTTGCGGTATGAGAATAATTTCCTTTGTCGGGTAAGGTCAAAGGCCGGCGCAATCGGTTATGCGGTGGCTAATAATGCCCAGATGCTCTCCCTGTATCCCATCTTTATCAATCGACTTCAATCCTTTTTCATCGGCAAAGATGCTCGGCAATTGGAGCAATTGTTAGAAGAAGTCTATGTGCACAAAAGCAATTATAAATTACAGAATCTAGCCTTGTGGGTTCCCTTAGCTACTATTGAATTTGCGATACTCGACCTGCTCGGACAAGAGAGCGGCCAATCCATGGGGCAATTGATTGGAGGGGTGAAAAATCCAGCCATTGCCGTCTATCAAGCCAACAACTATCGAGGGCAAACCGCCGAGGAATCCATAGCAAAGATCAAGGCCAATGTCGAGAAAACCCAGGCCAAGGCCGTCAAATTCAAAATTGGCGGTCGGATGAGTAAGAATAAGGATTATCCGCCACAACGTACGGAGCGATTGATCCCTTTGGTTCGAGAGACTTTCGGAGTCGACATGACCATTTATGCAGATTCCAACGGCTCCTATGATGTAGCCGAAGCCATCCGGATTGGGAAGATGCTTGAAGAGTATCAAATCGATTTTTATGAAGAGCCTACCCCTTTCGATTGGTATGAAGAGACACAAGCCGTCGCCCAAGCCTTGACTATTCCTATTGCAGGCGGGGAGCAAGAACCCAGCATGCGCAATTTTCGCTGGCTCATCGGGCAGGATGCCCTACAAATTGTACAACCCGATATCTTTTACTTTGGGGGTATGATCCGTTCTATGCGAGTGGCGCGCATGGCGGAAGCGGCAGGTAAAACTTGTGTGCCGCATATTTCTGGCTCGGGTTTGGGCTATTTATATATGATGCACTTTGTCTCAGCCCTGCCCAACGCTGGCCCGTATCATGAATTTAAGGGATTTAACACTAAAATTCCGATGGAGTGTCCAACGGCGGACTTGGCGAGTAAAGAGGGGGTGATTGAGGTGCCGACGGGGCCGGGATCGGGGGTGATTATTGATCCTGATTTTATTGCTAAGCATAAGGTGTTGAGCTGATAAGCCCCAGTATTATAATATACTTTATGATGAACATATTTATCCAAAAACACCGTATCTATTTCTTCTTCTGTCAATTAGATTGTAGCTTTGAGTACTTTCACTTTTTAAGTGAATTCAAAACAAACCAACGAAAACCTGACCTGTACGGTAATCGCGACTACTTCTTAAACCGTTTTACATCTGGCGTTCCGCTTTAAACAAGTGATATGAAAAAGCAGTACTACCTACTTTTGACTCTACAACTAATTCTGGTCTCTTATACTTTTGGTCAGCGAAAAGGACTGCTTTCTGGTACGATTAATGACCAGGCACTGAACGAGCCACTACCTTTTGTTGCCATTGGCATTGCAAACCTTAACATCGGGACCACTTCCGACCTTGATGGTAAGTATCGCCTCTTAAACGTACCTGCTGGCACACATGAAGTAAGCTTTAGTTACCTCGGATATGAAACACAATTAAAAACGATCACCATTGCTGCTGGTGAGGAACTTGAGGTCAATATAAGCTTGGGAGAGGGCGGGGTAACGATGGATGAGGTAGTAGTACTTGGACAAGCTACTGGACAGCGAGCAGCCATCAATCGACAGATCAACTCCAACACCATCGTTAATGTCATTTCTAAAGAAAAACTACAGGAGCTGCCCGATCAGAATGCGGCGGAATCTGTCGGACGCTTAGCTGGTGTCTCCATCTATCGAGATGCTGGTGAAGGTCAACAGGTATCTATCCGAGGTATTTCTCCCCGTTTCAATGCCATTACCGTGAATGGTGAACGTCTGCCTTCCACTGAGCAATCGACTCGGTCCGTTGACCTTAGCATGATATCTGCCGACGCGCTGGATGGTATCGAATTGTTTAAAGCCATTCGTCCTGATATGGATGGCGATGCGATTGGAGGTACGGTCAATTTTACCATCAAAAAAGCCGATGCAGGGGTCAGAAGCACCATACGCTTGTTGGGCGGATACAATGACTTAAAGAATGACTTTGGTCAATTCAGAGGATCAGCAGCAGTGAGTAATCGCTTGCTTAAGAACAAACTGGGGGTTATTGCCACTGCGAACTATCAAGAGATTAACCGAAGTAACGAATTTCTTACCACCAACTATGAATTCACAGGCAATGATCCCAATACTGGCGAGCCCGTGATTCGCATTGCCACACTCAATTTGGGTGATCGGATAGAAAAAAGAAAACGGTACGGCGGAGCCTTGAATCTGGATTACGACTTTGATGCTGACCATCGCCTTATGCTTAGTACTAATTTGAGTCAGCTGAATCGTGATGATCAACAATATCGACGGCGATACCGCGTATCGGACAATGAGCAACGATTTACTGCTAGACAAAGAGAGCGTTCCACCGAATTGTTTGTCAGCACACTTTCCGGTAAACACGCCATTAATAATTTTTCTATCAATTGGCGAGGCTCCTATGCCAGTTCCAATCAAAGAACCCCCTTCTCCTTGCGTGGGCAATTTTGGGAATTAGCCGCTACTAACACCGGTGTCGGCCAAAATGCCTCCTTATCGACGGTTCCCGCTGTTTTCAAAAATGACCTGTCCAATACAAGCCTGCGTGACCTTCAGCTGAGCACTGATTTTGTGCAAGAAGATCGTCGCACCTTCCAACTAGATTTTCAATATGACTTTAGGGCGAGTAAAAACGTGAATGGTTTTCTCAAGTTTGGTGGTAAATATCGGTCCGTAAAAAGGGCTAGAGATATCAGCGAAAAATTCATGCGCCCCTATTTGAATGGGACGGAAAACCCTGCCCTCTCTAATCCTGAACTTTTTGTAACCAAAACAGGAAGTCAAATCCTGTTGGGTAATTTCTTAGGTGACTACCGAAATGATGCGTTTTTTGATGGATTATATGACCTATTGCCAGGGGATGAGGAAAGTCGGAAGGCTACCTTCAGTGCTTTGGATGGTATCGATCTTGCTGCTTATAATGCCCTCTTTGGCACCGCCTATGCCAGTGGAGATGGTTTAGTGTATGAAGGACATATTGATCCTGAAAAATTGCTCGCTTTCTATGAGCGTTTTGAAGATCGGGCACAACTGAACGGTGCAGTAGACCTGGAAGATTATGATGGGCAAGAGGCTATTTACGCGGCCTATGCCATGACAGAGATGAATATTGGAAAGTGGTTGATGCTAATGGGAGGACTGCGTTTTGAGCGAACAGATCAATCTTACAACAGCCGAACTGGTAGTCCGCTAGAAGAAGATGAAGGGGGCTCGGGTTTGATAGAGCTAACCGACGTATTCGCTGCCCAGGGGTATTCCGAATTACTGCCTATGGCACATATGCGGATAAAAACGGCAGAATGGTTTGATGTACGAGCTGCTGTAACAAAGACTTTAGCTCGCCCCAATTTCTTCAACCTGGTTCCCTGGGAACGCATCAATAATAGTGAACAGATCATTGACCGTGGCAAACCCGACTTGAAACATACAACAGCTTGGAATTATGACCTATTCCTTTCCTTTTACAATAAATTTGGCTTGCTGACTATCGGTGGCTTTTATAAGGAATTAAGTAACATCGATTATATTAAAAATTCAGCCATTGTGGATCGAGAAAATCTTTTCAATGGATATACGCTGAATGAGCCCGCCAATGTCAGTGGAATTTCTACCGTACAAGGGGTCGAAATTGATCTACAAGCCAACTTCCGATCACTCAATGGCTTTTGGAGAGGTATCGTGCTGGGTGCCAATGTAACTTTGTCTCAATCAGAAACCTTTTATCCGGTTTTTGATGTTATCACCGAATTTATTCCCGTCGCTCCTTTTTTCGTGACTACCCTGATTGATACGGTACGTTCGGGGCCAATTGTAGGACAGGCCGACCTCATCGCCAATGTCAATTTGGGGTATGAATTGGGCGGCTTCTCCGGACGAATATCCGCTATTCATCAAACCGCCGCCTTATCACCAGGCAACGCCGGAATTGGCCGATCGGGCGCTGGCGTCGGACGAATCCCAGCATTGGATTTCTTTGATGATAGCTTTTGGCGGTTTGACTTGGCCCTCAAACAGAAACTGGATCAAAAAGGTCGCTATACATTACTTTTTAATATGAATAATATTTCCAATGCTCCTGAAAGAGCCTTACTGGGCACCAGGAGTTTGCTTCAGGAAGAAGAGTTCTTTGGGTTTACCATGGACTTTGGCCTCCTCTATAAGTTTAAGAATTAGATAGATTCAAAATTATTAATACCGCATTACTAACCATCTTTAACGTAAAAATCCATTATGAAAAAATTATTTTACCCTCTTGCCTTTTTATTGTGTGCCAGTGTTTGGGTTCATGCCCAATCTGAATTAATTATTGAACCCGGTGCCCCTGGCGTGATCAATAGTACGATAGCCGGAGATACGACGGCGACTGGAGAACGTAATGATCCTGACCGAGTCTATATTTTGCGACGTGGGTTTCCCTACATTTTGACCGAGAGTGTAGAGTTCAGTGACTATCACTTGCGAATCAAAGCCGAAGCCGGTGAGGGGAATCGCCCTTTTATCATAGTGGATTCAGGAGCTGATCCCATCAGCCAAATTTTTAGATTGAATGGTAGTGCCAGTCTTACCTTGGAGGGGCTTCACGTCAGCGGACAAGATATCCTAGGCGCTTACAACAGTCGCATCATTCGGATCAACGCTGATAATGCCGAATTACGCGTCAATGATTGTCTGCTAGAAGAAATAGGACAGGCTTGCTTGAGAGTGCAGGGAGATGATCCAAAGATATTTGTCACCAATAGTGTAGTGCGCAACGCTGGTCGGCCGTTTAATCCTGACAATGGACGTTTCATAGATAATCGAGGAGTACCAATTGATACATTGTGGGTCGAAAACTCTATTATTTATAATGTCACTAGTCGGATTTATCGAAATGGGTCAGGCAATGCACTAAACTGGGCAAAATTCAATCAGAATACCTTTTGGGGTATTGGTCAACATGGCTTTACCTTAGGTAATCTCAAGGATATGGAGTTCACCAACAATATCGTGGGCAATGCTGTATTCTTGGGGCGCTTAGAGGAGGACCAGGATACACTCGAGACGGCTACCTATTGGATGGAAATAGATACCTTCGATGCTGCCGTAAATAACATTAATATTAGTCATAACAATTGGTTTTTGGACCCACAAATCGCCGCCGCCTACCCCATTAATGAACCAGATGGGAGGCCACGAATAGCCGTAAACACCGACCTCATTTTTGACATTAATACGCAAGCAGCAAATAGCGATGGCGGCACAGCAGAGACCAACATAATCGAAGCCCTTACCTTCACAAATGGTCCCGTCCTCCCGCTTCAATTTATCACCGCCAGTGCCCAAGATACCACCAGTGGCAGTGAAATACCAACAGCTGAGCCTTGGGACTTCAGTAATTTAGAGGTGGATACTGACCTATCTGCGATTGGTACGGGAAATGTAGATCGCTATCGGCAAGTACATGACTTCAGCTACCTGACCAGTACGAACTCATACAGCGCGGGAGACGAGGGACAACCCATTGGAGCCGATCCATCGATACCCACAGCTGCTCCAGATATTTTCATCGAAAATGGGATTTTATACTATCCCAATCCGGTACAAGATCGACTCATCTTACAAAACCTAGCGGATACGGGTATAGATCAAATTCAATTGTTCAACCTGATGGGACAGCGGATTCTCCAGCAAAAAACGAACAATGATGCAATCGTGGAGCTACACCTCGGTAGCCTTCAAGCTGGCACCTACCTGCTAAGTGTGATCGATGAAAAAGGCCAGGTGAGCAGTCGCAAGATTGTGAAGCAGTAGAAGAAAGGTGGTGAAGTGACACCATATTGTATTTACTACGCAAATGAATAGCCTGTTGTATGTCGGGAATGGCGGATTAGTCTCCATTCGACGTGCAGCAGGCTATTTAAGAATGAGGTACAAATAAAAAAGCATGCGAACGTTTCTTTTTCTATTTCTAGGGGTAAATGCTTACCTCTTGTCGGCACAGAGCCTTCCGGTTATTCCTTCTCCGCAAAAGGTATCTTTTCAAGAAGGGCAATTCCCACTCGGTGAACCCCTCCAGCTTATTGTACCTGATCGATTGGAACTGCATCCAACAAGCGCCGATGTACTAGCAGCCATTTTTCCGCCTTCCGCCCCTTCAGCCCAGTTAAAATTAGTAATCGGAACATTCGAGACCGCTACCTACTTGGCACAGTATTTTGAAAAAAAGAGCATGCCAACGAATCAGCTGGATCAAGAAGGCTATCATCTCATTATTAGGCCCGACTCCATTCTGTTGGGCGCTCGGACGCAGCAAGGCTTGTTTTATGGCTTGCAGAGTCTGCGGCAACTTCACCGAGCCAATGAAATACAAGGAACCTTACCCGCACTGACCATCACCGATTATCCCGCCTTCCGTTATCGGGCCGTCATGGACGATATTAGCCGTGGCCCGATTTCGAACCTGGATTTTCTCAAGTCTCAAATACGACGATTAGCTAGCTTGAAAATCAACCTATTCAGTTTCTATATCGAGCATGTAGCCAAGACTAAAAAACATCCCGACTTCGCCCCTACTGATGCCATCACTATGGAAGAATTCAAAGAATTATCGGATTATGCCCGTACCTATCACATAGAGCTGATGGGGTCCTTTCAATCCTTGGGCCATTTCCGAAATATCTTGAAGTCACCGACCTATCGGCCACTAGGAGCTTCCGAGCGTATGTTGAAACCGGGAGACCCCGCCTCGCTGGCGTTTCTAACGGATGTATATGATGAAATGCTGCCGGCTTTTTCTTCTGACTTTTTTAACATCAATGCGGATGAAGCCTGGGATTTGGTGCGAGGTAGCATGAAGACCGTCGCTGATAACATCGGTCCTGGGCAACTATACGCCCAGCATGTTGTACCCTTAACGGAGCATTTACTGGCTCGACAAAAGCGGCCAATGATTTGGGGAGACATGTTATTGGCTCATCCCGAAGCTTTTGATTATTTGCCCAAAGCAACCACCCTCTTGACTTGGGAGTATGGCGCATTGACCGATTTTTCGGATTGGATTGATCCCATTAAAGAAAGGGGATTTGACTTCTGGGTATGCCCAGGTATCGTCAATTCTAACCGGATCATGCCAGATATGGGAACGGCCTTTACCAACCTCCAAAACTTTATTCAGGCCGGACAAGAGAAAGGGGCTGAGGGGGTCATGACAACGATCTGGGACGATGGCGGTGGGCACCTATTTAGTAAGGATTGGTACCCGGTCGCTTATGCTGCGGGCCAAAGTTGGCATCCACAACGGCAATCTGCAGACCAATTTGCGGTAGATTTTTCAAAGGTACTTTACCAGGACGAAAAGCAACACCTTCCGCGAGCTATCCATTACCTTGACCAACTTAAAGCATTACCTTCATTACATCAGCTGAATAACGCCTTATTCAATGAGGCTTTGCTGCCAGCAGTAGGTGAGAAGCATTTTTTGGATAATAAGGATATAAACCAAATTGAAGCCTTGGTGCAACAGGCCGATCAGCAGTTAACGGCTTGGGAAACTAGGCCTATAAAAGCGACCCCTAATGAATGGTTAGTTGATATTTCGTCCTGGCGTTTTTTCGTGGATCACCTCCAACTGTTGACACGTACCTATCGAGAAGTTCTAGCAGTTGCGGCTGTTTATCAGGCCAAGTGGACAGCGAAGGCTCGCCCCTACCCTATGCTCCGGCAAAACTATGCGACAGTCAAAGATTTGCGACAAGCTTGGCAGGCTTTAAAAAATAGATACATCGAACTTTGGTTTCAAGAAAATCGGGCTTATTCTTTATGGGAAGCTACGCAGGTTTTTGATGCCAAGATTCATGATTTGACGGGTTTGGAAACTTTGATGGAACAGGCGATGCGTTGGCCCGCGGCCAAGCCGCTTCCCGCCCCTGCCTTGCTATGCCTTGATATTCACCCCAATACCCAGCAGTACTTCCGCTTTTGGCTTTTATCAGATCCTTTTCCTTTAGGGGGTGACTCGGATTTTGAAGATGATTTCATTGGCTCATTAGGTGGAGAATTAAAAGCCCAACCCACGCCCTACGATTGGCTCAAGTACCCATCTCCATTTTCAGATAAAATTGATTTTCAAAGTGCTTTGAATGTGGATGAAGCGAGTGTTGTGTATACCTATGCCCGTATCGAAAGCCCTATGGATCAGGATTTGGACTTCCAAATTGGCTTTCAGGAACAATTGACCGTGATTTTGAATGGAAAGCGGTTCGCACTGGGTCCCGCTGATCGCAATAGCGCAGGTATACTCTCTAGGAAGCTTCCTTTGAAGGCAGGGAAAAACCATTTGATTTTGAAATTTCATTGCCTGGGCCAAAAAGATCAATTTTCCTTTCTTTTACCGGATGTATCGGTTAGAAATCGGAAGCAAAAATACGAGCTGATGGCTCACTGAGTCGACCTTTAGTTGCAGGTCGAGAAGCTAGACTTCAGAAGTTTCCCTGATCACGCCTGAGAAAACTGCTGAAGTCTAAAATCAGATTACCGTTTTCTAATGGCAAACGAAGCTAAAACTTGGCTCGGACAACTAATTTCCACCTCATCGCCCGCCCGCCTAATCTCAATATCTTGTACCTGCCGATTGGAACCGACGAGCTGGTAGTTCCCCGGTTCCAATTGCCAGAGGCGTAGCCGAGCCGTCTGCGCTTTATCACTGTGATTAAAGACTTGAAAGGACAGCTTTGCTGAGCTTTGGGCGGTCAGCAAAGCCGTGAAGCCAGGGAAGGTTTGCTCCCAGGTGACGCACAGGTATGGGGAAGTACTGGATACCACCACATCGCCGGTCAACATGGCTTTCAGCATATCACTATCCAAACGATTGCCATACTTTTTGTTGGTAGCCAAAAGGCGATCGGTGAAAATGACTTCTGTGGTTAGCATCTCCCAATTATAGCCCATACTCTCATTGAAAGTATCCAAGCCTTTATTTAAATAGGCGGGGTCTTTGGTGATCTGATAGCGGACATAATAGGGAGAAAATTGTAAGAGTAATTCATCAAACTGCGGATCTGATGTTAGCAAGCGCCATTGGCCCGCTACGCCCCAGAAAGTCCTATTTCCCACCATCTGCGCAGCCGCCCATTCCGGAGAACCTTCCGCCGCTTCCTCTGCATCCTGATAGTGATCCTTGATCAATTGTAAAGCAGCCGTAATTGGCTCTAGCAAGATCGAATCTTGGGTATATTGCCACGTAAACAAGAGCTGATCCAGCATCTGTCCATCGCCAGTAAAATCATAGTACTCCCAAAACATATTGGCCCGATACCAGGTGGCTTCATCCCCATTTATTGCCTCGTCCTTATACCGGATCGAAGGGGGAAGAATGCCGGCTGGCTTTCCTTTATCGGTACGCTGCGCTACGGTAGCCCAGGCTTTACTCCAATCGTACAAGACCTTCTTTACGGCCTCGTCCTCTGGGTAGCGCCAGAGCCAATACCGCAAGACTTGCATCGCGCGCGCATTGTACTGTACATCCCGATCACGAGGTGCTCGTTCATCTACTTCCGTTGAACTATACCAGGCGGACTTAAAGAAGCGTAGCCCATTGGGACTCAATCCGGTCCATAAATCCTTGAAATGCTTTAAGGTGTACAGCGCCCGTTGATGGTAGGAAGTATCTTCCGATGCTACAAGCAAAAGCGGTGCGGTATCTGAGACAAACTCAGAAGCATGCTCCACATCATCTATCCGACGCGCATAGCCTTCCGTCACCTGTCCACTATACCAGACCCCATCCGCCAAACGAAGCCAGGCCTCACGCGCCAAAGCATTCCCCGTATAAATCAAGGGGTGCCAAAAACGCAGCGCTTCTACATCGTCGCCTAGCTTCCCGCCTAATTCCCCATTACTTGCCTGCCGCTCCCTCACCCAATACTGCACCAGGTAGCGCAATCGCTCCAGTGCCAATAGCTGTTTCTGAGACCAAGCCGGGGCTGTGACTGCAGGCTGCATCGTCGGAACTTGGATATCTGTGACGGGAATCATTTCCCCCGTATACATCCGTAGCAAAGGTGCCTCAGGGTAGCGCTGAAGGAGGAACTGAAAATCCCTTTGCGCTTGCTCGGCTTCAGCCTCATATCGGTATTCTAAATCTAGGTGGTAAAGGAACTTCCCTCGGAGCCAGCGGGCGCGTTCGGCAAGTGGATGGCCGGGCTGCCGCAGGATAGGATCAAGGAGCATAGCGCCCTGCTGATGCCGACGAATCATGCTCATGCCTGTCTTCCGCTTGGCCCATTCCCAACCCTGCATAGCAGCAATTTGTTCTGCCCGGTGCAAGAGTTCCAATTGTTGCCATTGATGATAGGCCCAAGAGCGATCGGGGGCTAGACTGTATTCTCTCCACAGGGCATGCACAAGGGGTTCAAGGGCTAGCTCTCTGTTGGGCCAACTGCCTAGCGTTTCCATTTGTGCAGCCAGCCATTTTTCTTTCGCTGTTTCCGCTTTACTTCCCCTCACTACTTCTAGACTGAGTAAGCGTACACTATCGCGTTTGCTTTGACAATGAAAGAGCAGTTTCCCTTCTGTTACCTGCACTTCTCCTGTCCAAATGCGAAAGTGTTCGATCAGGTCAGTGGAAGGGACAGGTGGGGGGCGGAAACCATGCCATCCTAAGCTTTGCTTTTCCCCATTGATCTCTATGGCAAGGCTACTAATATATTCCGTTCCTGCCTCAAAAGCTAGGCGAAGATGATAAGTTCCAGCTGGGACTTGCAAGCGAAAACCGACTTCTTTTCCCTGGACACCGCCCACCCATTCGGGCGCTCGAATCGCTTCAAATTTAGGACGGTGAAAGCTTTGATCCGGCGCCTTAGTCCAGGCAAAACGGTTGTCTTTGTGGGTCGGACTTATTCGTTCATACCCCCTTACCTTTTCTGATGGAGTAGTACCAAAGTCATATCGCCATAGGCTTTGTGCAGAAACTGAGAGAGAGAGGCCAAGTGTGAGTACACAGCAGGCCAGCAGACTTGTGTTGCTTATCATATTTCGTTTTGCTTGATCGTAAAATTAATTCTTTTCACCTTGCGCTCAGACTTCAGAAGTTTCTTTAGTCATGACAGAGAAAACTTCTGAAGTCTTGCTGGGACACAGCAGTAATTTAATGAAAAATCAGTAGAGCTGAATACGTGTAGGGAAATTCTTTACTTTTGTTGATCATCTTACAAAATCACCAACATTCAATACAAGTTCATGAAGTATCCTATTCTTTTTTTTCTACTCCTATCCTCCTTTTCCATCGTCGCGCAAGACGTTCAGAAATCCACCCATGAATACGTGGTCAAGGATGGCGTTTCCCTTTCTTTAGATGTTTATCAAACCGACAATAGCGACAATAGCCTGCGGCCTGTCCTAGTATGGGTACATGGAGGTGGATTTTCGGGTGGAAAGCGGGATAATGGCATGGAGGTAAAACTGATGGAGACCTTCGCCAAACAGGGTTATGTTGGCGTTTCTATTACTTATCGATTATTACGAAAAGGGCAAGCGACGGGTTTTAGTTGCGACTGTCCGAGAAGTGATAAAATCAATGTTTTCCGAGAAAGTGCGCTAGACACTTGGGATGCCCTTCATTTTATGTATACCCATAGCGATAAATTTCAAATTGATCCGCAAAAGATAATTGTAGGTGGGAGTAGTGCGGGAGCAGAAGCCATCCTCAATGCAGTCTACCTACGGGACTGGCTTTTTGAAGGGCCGAGCAAATATGACGAGATAGAGCCCGCTGCTGTTTTCTCTTTGGCAGGAGCGGTGGTCGACGCGCGCTATATCGGTGCCCATAATGCGGTTCCGGGTGTATTTTTTCATGGTACAAAAGATAATTTAGTGCCTTATGCGACTGCGCCGCATCACTATTGTGCGCCGGAAAAGCCGGGCTACATTTGGCTCGATGGTTCCGCTACGATTGCCAAGCAATTGAAGGCAAATGATGGTGCGTATCTATTATATACGTATGTCGATGCTCGCCATGAGATTTCAGCTGTACAGTTTGATCAACTCCCAGTGGTCTTCGACTTTTTCGAATCGGTTTTTGAGGGAAAAGTGACGAAGCAGGAGGAAGTGATTGTGGGGAAGAAGTGAGAGTGGGGTTGCGGATTGCTCTTGGCTTTTGATTGTGGATGAACACGGAGGCACGGAGACACCGAGTCTTTTGATTTTAATTTTCATTTTGATTGAGGGTGGATGTGTTCCGGGTTGTTCTTGGCTTTTGATTTTCATTGTCAGTGTAAATGACAGCAGTAGCAGTCGGTGGCGAGCAAGGGACAGGTACCGAGCTGGAGCTACGGTACCAAGGGCGGAAGCAACGATAGCATGGCTTTTGATTTTCATTTTGATTTTCATTTTGATTTTGATTTTATTGGTCATTGCAATAGTCTCAAGTATTTAGTAAATTGTATAAGCTGTTCTATATTAGACTTTATGCTATAGCTACTCCTAAAAAAGCGCATCATGAAAAGAAGCCTTGCCTTATTTTTATCCCTAAGTACTTTACTTTTGGCTGGATGCTCCAAGAATGACAAACTGGATGACACCGTATTTAAGTCCCAGTTAGTAGTGGAATTTGCGGATCAAAGTCTCTCCTTCGAAGAAGAACACAATTCGCAGTTTGCGATAACATTAGGTAGTAAAAGTCGATTGTATGAATTGGATTCAGCCATTATTGTCATGGTCAAAGGCTTAGGAGAAAATCAATCTTTATCTGATCCAAGGATTAATACACTATATGTTTCCTTCACAGTGCGGCACACTGGCTTTAAGATCGTGCAAACGGATCTGGAATCGTGGCTGACCAAGGGAGAACGCGGTTTTGTTAGGGATGGAGAATCTGATGAGGGGGTAGGTATCCTTTGGTTTGACGAGCAGGGCGTGATGTGGGTCTCCGGAAAGAATATTGGAGAAATTGGATACCAAAGAGAAATCATACCTGATAGCGTTTTTCCTGCTGCAACAGACTTTCAAAAGGATAGTAAGTTTTCAGTATTGTCGTCCAAAACCGTTCTACCCCCGCCAGGTCTCGACTTTGCCGAACAGGTAAAAATGGAATTCACTGGTACACTTTATAATGCAAGTGGGGATAGCTTGGTGATTAAAAAGGCGGTATTTGAGACGGTATTTAGCGTTTTTAGTGATTGAGGAAGAGGGGGAAACACTCGCCGAATCCGCCGATGTTGCAGGTGAAAAATCTACCTGGCTAGCTAGACAGGCACCTGCAAGGGCGAGGGAGTCTCTGTCTTCTCCCCTCTCTCTTCTCCCCTCTCTACTCCACCGTATACCGGACAATCACTTCATTATCCAAAACGACATTAGATGACCAAATAAATTGCGCATCCTGCTCCTCGTCGTCAAAAATGTCTTTAAAGTTGGTATAAGCTTTTTTGTTATCTACACCAATGGTTTCATTGGTATAAGTCACTGCATTCGGCCACTTGGCGTCGTCAAAGCTTTGTTTTTCCCAATCCATCGGTAGCTCCCAATGCAAGCCAAAGTAGGATGAACCCTCATCAGAATCCGTTTCATCACAGTTGTTCGACTGCCGAATCGAGCCTTTTTCACTCACACAGCTCAAGTCCTTAATGGGTGCGGTATAAAAAGTTTGGGCTTTCCAATCCGCCCCTGTCGTTGAGATGATCTTATCATCAGCATCCTTGATCACCGCCACCATGCCTCCGTCCCCTGCGTGGAAAGACTTTCCTCTCGACTTTTCTGTACCTATGCCCAGGTGCTCCTCCCAATCGACCAGTTTCATGGCGATGGTAAATGGCTTATTCACTTTGAATCTCACTACGTTTGAATTGAACTGCGTGAAAGGAACATTGTCTTTCCCTACGGCTTGGCCATTCACATACATTTCGAAATAGTTGTCCGCAAATATATAGGCCGTATAAACTTCTCCCGCTTCGTCAATGGCTATGATATCCGAATCCGCTAGTTTTGATAGTGCTTCTTCGGCATTGGCATAGGTATTTCCATTGCAGGGGTTATGGAGGTCAGCAGCAAAGGGGAACTCCTCATTGTTGAA
>Ga0070728_10003480_pt1 | contig 17355 bp, 19 predicted proteins | sample tdDd471_FD_66723 | JGI IMG/M metagenome (GOLD analysis project Ga0070728, IMG submission 66723) | Marine sediment microbial communities from the Atlantic coast under amendment with organic carbon and nitrate - tdDd47.1 | ecosystem: Environmental > Aquatic > Marine > Coastal > Sediment | place... | reverse complement strand
AAAAGAAAAAGCCCTTACAATTTAATGTAAGGGCTTGATCTTCTAGTGGCGGAGCCGACGAGACTCGAACTCGCGGCCTCCGGCGTGACAGGCCGGCGTTATAACCAGCTTAACTACGGCTCCGCACTATATATAAAGGGCGTTAAGCGTTCCCTCTATGTCAAATTGGTGGGCGCTACAGGGCTCGAACCTGTGACCCTCGCCTTGTAAGGGCGATGCTCTCCCAGCTGAGCTAAGCGCCCGCAGGAATGGAGTGTTTATCTTGGCTTGTTTCGCTTGTCAACCACATTTTAAAATTTGGTTTCCTGCGTTGCCGGACTCCTCATCCGCGTTCAGCGAAAGGCATACTGCCCATCCACAGCCTGTTTGTCAACGGGTTTTTTAAAAAAAATTTCACCCTCCAACCAATTGGAATAAAAAGGCTATTTAATAGCCCACAGCAGCCGACTTCCCTTGCGCGACAGCCATCCCAGCGGAAGCCCCCGGTAATACAGGCCCACAGGCCCTTTGCCCGATGCAAAACGGACGCTTTGACCGGTAAAAAGTTGCTCCAAAATTCTGATATCATCGACATCCAGAACATCAAATTGCGCTTGATCCGGGGTTGGCGGCAGCAAAATTCTGGCCAATCCACCGGGTAAAAACTTCAATCTATCGCCTTTGCCTGCGACTTTACCCAAAGGAAAACCTTGCCAGCGAATGGAACCAGGGATCATTTCCAGGGCCTGTTCTGGCAAAAAGAAGGCTTTGCCGCCAAAATCGAACACCTCCCCAGCAGGGAGATTCTTCATATATATATGTTCTCCACCGATCATTCGCGTAAGGCGCAACCTATTTCCGGGCAGTTCTCTTTTTTGCACACGGTGGCCGTCTATTGCACTGACCGACATCTTTTTTCTGAACCTCGCCAGAAAGAATCCCTGCCCTGCGGAATCTTCGGACACACGCAATACGCCGTCCATTCCATCCATGAGAGGTGCACCAAAAACAAACCCCTCTGGCTCGGCAAGTGGCTCCAATTCAAGATCCAGCGCCTCCAGCGCCCACGCCACCTGCTCTTCGTTTTCTTCTATATTAGTAGTGCAGGTCGAATACAACACCACACCACCAGGCTTGAGCAGACCCGCTGCTTTTTCAAGGAGCGTCTTTTGCAATGCAATCAACGGGGCTGTCTTGGACCCGGACCAGACGTCCATGACCTTGGGATTCTTATCCGCAGTGCCCCACCCGCTGCACGGGGGGTCGAGCTGAATGTATTCCCAGGATTGCTCCGGGAACGGCAGGTCCTGGGCCATGGCCTTGGCTGTAACCGCATTGACCGAACCTGTACGGCGGAGATTGGCTCTCAGCGTACCAAGTCTGTCCGCCGATGGCTCAGACGCGAACACAAACCCATGCGGCCCGACCAAGCGGGACAACAAACTCGTTTTGCTACCCGGGGCGGAGCACATATCCAGCACACTGGCTCCTTCGGGTGGATCGAGAGTCAAAGGCGGAAGCATGGACGACCGATCTTGAATGTATATAAGCCCGAACCGGGATGCCAAACTTTCACCAAGGGGAAATGGCTCATGTGTCAGCTTACGAGCTCCAGAATAAAACGGCTCAGGTTCAAAGGAAAAGCCTTGAGCGACAAGAAGGCTTTCCACAAGCGGAATGTCCTTGTCGTCGCACACGAGGCGGAATGTTCGTCCAAATTGCGTCATACAGACTCCCAGGTCGGTTATGCAGGCCATCCATTCGGACCGACCTGCTTCTCACATGGAGCAATAGCGGCTTCCCTTCGACCTATCAAGCACCTTGAGCTTTGCATACCGAGACGGAAACTGGTACAAGGTCCTGCCGTACTGTAGAGTGCGGCATCCAAAAAACGACACTCATATCGAATATCACCCATCTTCGGAGGAATATATGACTCATCGACGTTTTATTACCGCTTGCATCGCTCTGATGGCGACCCTGCTCATAGCTGTCCCCGCCATGGCTTCAGGTGCCAAGAGTTTCGCGGTCGTGCCGTTCACATATAACGGCCCCCAAAAATACTCATATTTCCCCAAAGCTCTCCAGGCTAGTCTGGAAAGTGATCTGGAATGGTTGGGCCAAGTCGAGCCGACCACCAAGGACATGTCTTCCCTGACAACGCCCTCCAATAAAGCGGATGCCCTCAACGCACTCCGCGGACTTGGCATTGATCACCTCGTATTTGGTGACATCTCCATCCTCGGCAAAAAAGCCCACATCAAAATGGAAGTGGTCAGCGAGGACGGCAAGTCCTGGATGCAAAAAGGAGAAATGGGACTGGACGAAATCACTTCCTGGTTGGACAATCAAAGTAAAGTCATTCAGGGCGACGTGTTCAACCGTCCTGGCTATGGAACAGCAGAGAAGGAGGCGAAAAAAGAAATCGATGCAGATAAGCCGGCTTCTCCCATGTCTTCCGCGTTCATTCCCGCTGACGGTACGTATCAACAGGACAACCTGAACCCCCAGTTCCGTTATGAAGGCGGAACCAATACCGTCGGTCGCTGGAGAAGTCAGACAATGCGCTACTCCTCCTACGGACTCTACGTGACTGATGGTGATGCCGATGGACAAAACGAAGTTTTCATTCTTCAAAAGTCAGCCATTTCGGCCTACCGTTTCAAAGAAGGAAAACTCCAGCACCTGTCCACTTTCGAACTCCCGTCCAATGTCACATGTGTCCGTTTGGAAATTGCCGACCTGAACAAAGACGGCATGCCCGAATTCATCATCGGAGGATATCAGGTTGAAGCTAAATACGGCATGAAAGCCCCGAATGGACAACCCCGCTCAAGCATTCTTTCCTTTGAGGGCGGCAAGTTCAAATATATTGTCAAAAAATACAGCAAATTCCTCGGAATCCTGCGAATTCCTCCGACCTACATGCCCATTCTGGTCGCCCAGAAAAAAGGCCAGCGTTACCTGTTCGATAAATACATCTATGAAGCCTTTGTCAAAGGCGACTCCATCTCCATAGGCCAGAAAATTCAGGCACCGCCCTTTGGCACCGTCTACAACATGACCTATCTGCCTCAGGAGCTTGGCTATAACTACGTCATCCTCAGCAATAAGAACAAACTCGTGACCTTCAGCCAGACGATGGAGCGACTCAACGAATCTGACACGACATACAACAGTTCCGGCATAGTCATTTCGACTGCCGACAAGATGCTTGGCATGGGGCCCGGTATCACAGAAGAACGGCAGACCTACTACAACATCCCCTTCAGGATGGTCACCGCACCACTCACTTCCAAAAAATACGAACTACTGGTCAACAAGGATCTGTCGGCATCGGCACAGGTCTTTTCCAGCTACCACTACTATACTCAGGGCGAAGTTCACTCACTGTCCTGGGATGGTGTAGGCATGAACCTCGCGTGGAAAACCCGCCGTATCAAGGGACAGGTTTCCGACATCGCCCTGGCCGACCTGAACAACGACGGGAACAAACAGTTGTGCGTTCTCATCAACACCTTCGCAGGCATCGGCTACGGCAACCGCAAGACCGTGGTTGTGGCCTACGACCTCAACCTTTAGTAGACAACGGCTTTGAGAGGGCCGTTTGAACCATAAGCATTTTCAGAGGAGAGAGAGATGCGAAAAATCATAAGCCTGATGGCAGCCAGCATTGCGCTGGCCTGTCTGATGGGTGCCTCGGCCATGGCCGGGACCACCCTGACCTATGCAAACTTCCCACCTGCCCCAACCTTCCCGTGCATCCAGATGGAACACTGGAAAGCAGAAATCGAGAAACGGACCAACGGCGACATCGTTGTCCAAACCTTCCCCGGCTCCACCTTGCTGGGCGCAAAGAACATGCTCAGGGGCGTACAGACGGGTCAGGCCGACATCGGTTGTATCTCTACCGCTTACTACCCCGGCGTGTTCCCGCTCATCTCCGTGGTCAACCTGCCTGTGGCTTTCACCTCCACTGAGGTGGCAAGCCTGGTCATGTGGGACATGTTCCAAAAATATCAGCCGAAGGAATTCAAAGACGTCAAGGTCCTGACCATGTTCACCTCGGCTCCGTCCCACGTCATGAGCAAGGTTGCCGTCAAGCAATTATCCGACCTCAAGGGGCTTGAACTCCGTGCTTCCGGTTCCATTCTGAAGATCCTGAGCGGCCTGGGCGCACAGGGAGTGGGCATGCCCATGTCTCAAACCCCGGAAGCCCTGCAAAAGGGTGTCGTCAAAGGGCTTGTGTCCTCCTACGATGTGTTGAAGGACTTAAACTTTGCCGAACAGTGCCGCTATGAGACCGTCACCAACCTGCCGGTCTATCCGTTCGCCATCATCATGAACAAGGCACGCTGGGAATCCCTGCCTGCCGAGACCAAAAAGGTCCTCGACGATCTGGGACGCGAACAGGCCCTGTGGACAGGCAAATATCTGGATGATTACACCAGCGAAGCTCTTGCCTGGGCCAAGGAAAAATATCAGGTGGAAGTCTTTGAACTGACCGACGCCGAATATGCAGAAATCAAGAAACAGGGTGAACCGCTCATCACCGCCTGGAAGGCCGACGCGGCCAAGGCCGGACTCGATGCGGAAGCCATCCTGGCAGAAATGCTCGCCCTCAAGGCGAAATACGAAGCACAATAAAACGGTTACAAAGCGCCTCCGTATTCATTGCGGAGGCGCTTTTTTTGAGAGCAACATGATCGATACTCTGGATTCCATCAGCGGCTTCATTGCCAAGATACTCACTGCACTGGCCGGAATATTCCTCGTGGCCATGATGCTTCTAGCCTGTGCCAACATGGTGTTGCGCGCGGTTTGGGCACCGTTGCAGGGCACCTTTGAGCTCATGGGCTTCATGGGTGCGGTTGTGGCCGCCTTTTCACTGGCCTTTGCCCAGCGCAAAAAAGCCCATATAGCCGTAGGCATTCTGCTTGCCCGATTCCCGGCAATCATCCGACGACTGACTGACGCGGCCACCAGTGCATGTTCCTGCGCCTTTTTCACTCTGGCCGGAATCGAAACATGGAAGTGGGCCGCTTTTCTTGTACAGACCAACGAAGTCTCGGAAACGCTCCAGATAGTCTATCATCCATTCGTCTTCGCGGCCTCTGCCGGTTGTCTTGCTCTCGCATTCGTTCTGGCCGTTGACACGCTCAAAACCCTGACCGCAGAGAAGGTGGCGTAATGGATCCGATCACAGCCGGAATCGTCGGCACCCTCATACTGCTCGCCTCCATCTTTCTGCTCCGCATACCCGTTGGGTTTGCCATGGGCATCATCGGGTTCGGCGGTTTCGCATATGTCCTCAACTGGAACGCAGCCACCGGCATGCTTGGCACCGAGCTGTGGAACGTCTTTTCCAAATACGGTTTGACCGTCATCCCGCTATTCATTCTCATGGGACAAATCTGTTTCTATTCCGGGGTCAACGAGCGGCTGTACAAGTCTGCCTACGCCTGGATGGGCGAAATTCGCGGAGGCATCGCCATGACCACGGTTCTGGCCTGCGCCGGATTCGCGGCCATCTGCGGGTCCAACTCGGCCACAGCCGCCACTATGTCCACCGTGGCCCTGCCCCAAATGAAAAAATTCAAGTACAGCCCGATCCTGTCCACTGGTGCAGTTGCTGCCGGAGCGACACTCGGCGTGGTCATCCCGCCGTCCGTTGTCCTGATCATCATCGGGTTGCAGACCAGCCAGTCCATTGCCCAACTCTTTGTCGGCGGCATGGTTCCCGGCGTACTGCTGACCGTGCTCTTTCTCTCCACCATCTGGTATCTCTGCAAAAAGAACCCGGATTGGGGTCCGGCCGGACCGAAGACCACCTTCACGGAAAAACTCCGTTCCCTGCCCGGCTCCATCGAAATGGTCATCCTCTTTTTCCTGGTCATGGGTGGTCTGTTTCTCGGATTCTTCACCCCCACCGAAGCCGGTGCTGCCGGTGCGGGTTTGGCTCTGCTCATTGCCGTACTTTCCGGCAAGATGAGCTGGAAGAAATTCCACTTGGCCGTGAACGACTCACTCAAAATTTCCTGCATGATCATGGTCATTATGCTCGGCGCCGTCATCTTTGGCCGGTTCCTGGCTGTCACCCGTCTGCCTTTTGAAGCCGCAGGCTGGGTGGCCGGGTTGCCCATTCCGCCTATCGTCATCATCGGGGTCATCTGTCTGATCTACGTCATTGGCGGCATGGTCATGGATGCACTCGCCCTGCTCTTGGTGACCATCCCGATCTTCTTCCCGGTGGTCACGGCCATGGGCTATGATCCGCTCTGGTTCGGCGTGCTCATCACTGTTGTCACCACCCTTGGAGCCATTACTCCACCGGTAGGCGTCAACACGTTCATTGTGGCATCCATGGCAAAAGACGTACCCATGACGGATGTGTTCAAGGGGGTATCCTATTTCGTTGCCGCCTATGTGTTATGCGTGGCCATCCTGATGCTCTTCCCAGGTCTCGTCACGTTCTTGCCGAGATTGATGCAGTAGGGGAGCCTCCGGCGGCTGGGGGAAGGGGAGAGGGCAACCCTTTGGAAAAAGGCTTTCCCTCTCCCCTTCCCCCAGACCCCCATCCCTTCTCCTTTCCTAAACCTTTTGTATGCGCGTTCGCGCGTATGTGAGTTGCCACGCTCACCTCTTGCTCATCCCTCATACTACGACTTCATTCCGATAAATGAATGCATGATACAGGCTCCGTGCTTGCCAATGGGGTTGATCAACCGGTATGGTGTATAGATGGCCGCATCCTACTGGAAAAAAATGGCGAAATGGTCGCTCCTCATCATGCCTTGGCTGCTTGCGTTGGTACTGGCTACCGGATGGGTCTTGACTGTATGGACGCCGAAGTATCTGGAAGGATTCATCCCTCGACTGGCTGCCGACATGGGCATTGAGCTGACCGAATTTAGGATTAACCATGCCGGACTTTTCTCCGCAGACATCGGGCCGGTTCAGATCGGTGACGGCGCTGGTGCACTCAAGCTCTCCAATGTCCATGCAACCTATTCTCCTGCATCTCTCAAATTGAAGCGTGTAAATACGATTGTTCTCGATGGCGTCAGTCTATCCTGCTCGTATACAGACGGGAAATTCACTCTCCCCCTGCTGGACCTCTTGCCGAAATCACAAAGTAATGAGGAGTCAGATAAATCCATTCCAGACATGCCGTTTGATGAACTTATCATCCAAAACTCCATCCTGCATTGCTCCATTGACGACACACTGCTTTCCATTCCTTTTAACGCTACCATCACACCGGGTGAATCTGTCCAGTTTGACCTCAGACTTCGCCCACGCGACCAGACAATATCCGTCTGCGGAGGACTTGGCCCGACACTGGATGATCTATTATTTGTCGTGAACGCTGACAGCTTTCGACTCGGATCATTCAACGACTTTCTGCCTGTCCCCATAACCGGACGTATGGACCTCGGCCTGACAGGGGCCATCAACCTGTCACAACCCGAAGCCATGACTGCCAATTTCGCAATGTCCGTAAAGGAAAGCGATCTTTCCGGTCTGGGCGTCCAACTGGCTGATGACGCTGTCATCTCAATAAAAGGAAAACTGGAAGAACAGGAAGTGGCCTTCTCCATGCCTCCTGTATCTGTCGCCACCCCCTTCCCGGTCACAGCAAGCATCCGATCCGGCAGAGCCAGCGCAAAATCTTTGTTCGCACAATTCACACTGGCAGGGGCAGGGGTGGAAATGGGCGGACGCCTTGAAGCTGATAAGATCTCAGGCAATGCAGACGAACGGTGGGATGTCGCGTTCACCGCAGCCAACCCGGACAATCTGGTTGTAAACACCAGTGGGCGAATCATTCGTTTGGCCGGATTCATTTTTTCCATGCAGGGCACTGCCGGTCCCAACTTCGCAGACATGACTCTCAACTGTGCCACGAACGGCGCAGGCCTTGGCGACACTACGGTTCGTTCCGGCAGGATGAGGCTGACCCTGCCCCTGGCATGGCCAGCACCGGACCGTCACACACCGGGCAAGCTGAGTCTGTCCAACGTGCGCATGGGCGACCGTACTCTTGGGTATGTTTCAGCACGAGTCCGACAACAGGGTGCCGATATCGCCTACAACGGCACACTCTTTACAAAATTACTTCCTGACCTACGCATTCCTTTTTCCGGGTCAGCATCCATGATCAGCAATCGCGCATCGCTTGACTTCGGCATCAAAAAATACACGTTGCCGAACAACTTCTCTCCGGCAACACTGGCTCCAGCACTAAAAGACATCACTCTGTCAGGCATGCTGAATGTGGACGGCGCGATCAAGATGGACAAGGAGGGCCTACGCAGCCGACTGGGAGCTCTTTTCACCAACGGACAAATGACCATGTCCGAAGGCTCGACCACGATTTCCGGTATCCGACTTTCCTTTGAGACACCTGACCTGCTTTCCATGCGCAGTGCGCCCGCCCAAACGCTTTCCTTTGATGCCATCCATGCCGGTGGCATTGTTATTCACAATGGTAAAATAATTTATCAGCTTGAACCCAAAGGTGTGGTTCTTGTTGAACAGGCGGGTTTCGATTGGGCAGGAGGCCATGTTTCCAGTCGGGCATTCCGGGTTGTACCTGAGTCCGAAGAATACGCGGTGACCATGTTCTGTTCCGAACTCAGACTGTCAGAAATTCTCTCCCAACTGGGATTGGCCGAAGCGCAGGGGGAAGCGGCCATGTCCGGCGAGCTACCTGTAACGTGGAAAAGCGGGAAAATTTCGTTCAACAGCGGATTTTTGCACTCTACCCCGGGTCAAGGCGGCGTTATCCGTGTGCAGGCCATGGAAGACCTGGTGGCATCCATCCCTGAAGGCACACCCCAACGCGGCCAGATCGAACTGGCTCAGGCCGCCGTGCGCGACTTCGAATACAAATGGGTACGCATCAAGGCGGACACCGTGGGCGAAGACCTTTTGGTGCGCCTCTCTGTAGACGGCAAACCAGCAGGCACGTTACCCTTTGTTTACAAAAGAGAATTCGGTGGATTCATGCGTGTCACAGGCGACGTCAAAGGATCGAATTTTCAAGGCCTACGCCTCGATGTAAATTTCAGCGTACCCTTGGACCGCATTTTGCTTTATAAAGACATAGTGAACATGATCGAATAGGGAGACAAAGCAATGAAACTGACATTAATTACACTGGCGGCATGTGGATTGCTACTGACCGCATGGGGTTGCTCCACAAGCCACAAGGTCGAAGTGGCCCCTGTGGAAGTCAAACCCATCCACATCACCATTGACGTGAACGTCAAAGTGGACAAGGAACTGGATGATTTCTTCTCAGACATCGACGATGCACCAGTAGCAGCACCGGAGGCACCCAATGCGCAATAAAACAAAACTCATCATTGTCATGACCCTTATCGCCTGTCTTGCAGGCGGCTCGGCTCTTGCCGGAGCACTCAAGGACCGCATCAAAGCCCGCAAACCCGCAGTGGCAGCCCTGCTGGCCGATGGCACCGTAGGTGAAAACAATCAGGGTTTCCTTGAGTTCAGAGGCGCGAAAAAGAAGGCTGACGTCGTCGCTGCGGAGAACAAGGACCGGTCCACAGTTTATCAGGCCATTGCCAAGAAAGCCGGCACCACCCCCCAATTGGTGGGCCAACGGCGCGCCGCCAAGATTGCCCAGTCGGCCCGGCCCGGCACATGGCTTCAGAACCCAAGCGGCAGTTGGTATAAAAAATAACTGATCCATCCAACCAATTCAGCGGCGTTATGACATCTCGACATAACGCCGCCTTCTCTTTACTCTCGCCACATGCCAGAAGCACAATTCATTACCGTTTCCAATGCCGAGTCAGGTCAGAAGCTGCTCCAATTCCTTGAGCGGCGACTGACCGGCGATGTGCCTCGTTCCGCCATCCAGAAATGGATTCGCAAGGGACAGGTCCGTGTGGACAAAGGTCGCAAAAAACCCTTTGACCGCATCAAAGCCGGACAGATCGTCCGAATCCCGCCGTACACTCCCGGCGAATCCAAAGCCACTGTCTCAACCGGCAATCTTATTACGGCATATGAAAACGACGACTTCATGGCCATTGCCAAACCCGCAGGGCTGGCGGCTCACGGTGGAGATAAAATCACCGACTCGGTCACAGCCCGACTGCGTTCCATTTATGCAGATGCCGAATTCATGCCGACACTGGCGCACCGGCTGGACCGGGACACCTCCGGCCTGCTGCTCGCGGCCAAAAGCTATGAAGCCTTACGTACACTCAACGATCTTTTTGCATCCGGCGATGTGGGCAAGCTCTACCTTGCGTGGGTAGAGGGAGAATGGGGGGAGCAAGGGACAGTACTCCTGGAAGACCGTATGGGAAAAAGCGGTATACCGGGCCACGAAAAAGTTCGCACAGGCACAGGCAAAACAGCCCTCGCCAAAGTGACGGGCCTGATATCCGGGCGCAGGCAAAGCCTTGTGGCTGTCCGGTTACTGACCGGACGCACTCATCAGATTCGCGTACAACTAGCATCACGAAAGCATCCCGTCTGTGGAGATCGTAAATACGGGAAATCCAAAGACCGCACAGCCATGCGCCTGCACTGTTATGCCATGCAGATCATGGGGAAAACCATCACCCTCGATCCTCTATGGTCCGGCAAATGGGAAGTGACACCCGACGCACTCCGTGATGCCATAACCCTGTTGTACGACGACTAGCCGACAACCTACTTGACGATCATGCGGATATTTTCGTCCGCGCTCTTGTCGAAATCGGCCAGCATGTCGAACCGCTCTATCATGACTTCGTCCAACGTGGTCCAGTCGGAACACAGCGCTTCATCCGTAGTGGGCGTCTGCAATTTGACCGCCGAGACCACGTCCATATCCAGCGTCGTAACATAGGTTCGAACCAGCTTACAGTAATGACTTTGGAAGATGGTTTTTGGAGGATAACTCTTGACGCTGTTGGCCGGTGCGTCGAGTTTGAAACCGATCAAATCCTCAAACTCGACACGAGGCATTTTTGAAACCAGAATTGCCGATTCGTCTTTCGCCCGGAACAGATAGCCCCGAAAGTCCGTCCCCTTGAACGAGCGTTTCACGAAAGAATCATACGAATAATCACTCCCGATTTCCACGACCACGGACTGACCTGTTTCAGCGACAGTAAAAATCACACGGTTGTCATTTCGCGCTTCAACCACCGGACTTTTGGTCGCACAACCGACGGCCAGAAACAGAAGAAGCATAGGGAGCAGTATCTTGATGAATTTCATAATCGTCTCCTTATTTCCAGCCGATCACTTCGTAGCCTTTCTCGCGCAGACACTTGTCGACAAAATTCTTGTGAATGGAAGCCGGGTCGCCCGACTTGGCAACCTCATATACAGTGGAACCTGCGGCAGCGGCTCCGGCAGAAGCACCGGCTGTCCGCAATACGTCATTCCCCATAATCGCGCCAAAGACAGCACCGGCTGCGGCGGCAACGCCTGCGGAGGTCGCCACGTTCTTTGCGGACTCACCAGAATCACGGGCTGTCGCACCAGCAGCCTCAGCCTTCATGATGCAGTCATCAATGTCCGCCTGAGCAACCTGCATTCCCACGGAATCCAGATGATCGTTAGGATACAGTACTGGCCTTTTGGGGCCACAGCCCGCAGCAAAAAGCAGCAGACCTGCCATGGCCAGAAGAAAGAAAAAGCGCACTCGTCTCATTTTACACCCTCCAAAAATAATCAATGAGATCATACCGTAAACGCCACTCGGGTCAATGGATAAAGCGCTCACGCACGACCAAAGATTGCACATCCTTGCAGGCACATGGGAAAATCGGTATATAGACAAAGTCTAGAAACCAAGAGTAAATACTAGCAAGGAGTTTTCCATGCACCGCTTTCTCCCCATATTCCTGTTGCTCGCTGCCCTGGCGTTCGGCGCAATGGCTCCCGGCTGTGCCGTCTATGACGTGGCCGTGGAAGAACGCAACGCAGGCGACTGGGCCGACGATAAAACAATTTCTTTTGTCATAGAAAAAGACTTCCTGGCTGACGACGATGTCAAATATCTCGATTTTGATGCTTACAGCTACGAGGGTCACGTCTACATCATCGGTGAATACGAAAGTCGGTCTCAGGTAGATCAGGCCGTGAAAATCGCCAAAGCTGTCGAAGGCGTCCGGGCAGTAACAACGTATGTCCTGCCCAAGCGGGCTCATGATTATTGCGGCACCACTGACAGCTTGGAAATTTACACCAAGCTCAAAGAAAAGCTCATCAGCGACAAGAACATCTGGTCCACCAACATCGAATTTGAAGTGCTGCAATGCAACGTGGTCATGGTTGGACTTCTCGGCAGTAGCGGGGAAATTTCACGGGCCATTGGACATGCCAAAAGCGTCCCCGGCGTTCGCAACGTCAAATCATTTCTCAAAGTCAAGAGGTAGTCACTCATGGGCGGCGCAATGAAGCAACACTCCATGGCTCGCCCTTCCCTTCTGCTCTTGGCTGTATGTCTCCTCACCGTGGTCGCACTCTCAGGCTGCGGGACCAAATCTCCTGCGCCAATATCTCCTGACGCTATCGTGCACAGCCAACCAGCCTCGCCCAAGGCGTCTTCGGTCATCCGCACGGCGCGGGTACTGGTGGGGTATCCCTACAAATGGGGCGGATACATGCCAGAAACCGGATTCGACTGTTCCGGGTTGATCTGGTTCGTCTACCGACAAAACGGTGTCAGTCTGCCCCGCGTGTCATGGCAACAGTTTGGCACGGGAACGCCAATCAAACGGAAGGATATCCGCCCCGGCGACCTCATCTTCTATCAGGTGAATAAATCGGGAAAATCCCTGCATGTCGGCATCGTCACGGATCGCGCCACATTTGTGCACGCCCCTAGCTCCGGCAAACAAGTCATGGAATCAAGCCTGAATACCCCATACTGGGCACAGCACTACTTGGGCGCGCGCCGAGTCCTCTAGTCCTCGTCTGTCTTCATTTTTGACTTACGCCCATTGCCGGGCACAATATTCCGAAGAGTACGTGCGGACTTCTCCACAGACTTCCCTGCAGAGCGCAGGAATCCTTTGGTTTTGTCCGCAGCTGCGTCAATTTTTTCCACGGCAGGACCGAATTGTCGGGTCACTCTTTGAGCGGACTGCTCGACTTTTTGAATAGACCGCTTCACACCACTGGCGGCTTTGTCCACTACCTGCTCGGCACTTCGGGCAACGGACTTGGCTCCGTCACCGACCGATCTGGCAGAGCCTTTGACGCCCTCGCCCACAGCCTTTGCCGAACCTTTCACGCCCTGTTTCACGGCCCTGGCTGAACCTTTGACGCCACGGCCAACAGACTTCGCAGAATTGGAAACACCACGCCCCACGGATTTGGCTCCTGACCCCACGGCCCCTGCCGTGCCCGTCACGGACGCGCCCATGGTTTTGACCGCCTTTTTCGCGCCCTTCTTCACGGCACCTGATGACCCTTTGATCAAAAGCTTGGTCACCTGAGTCACAGTCTCACTGCTAATGGCCATGAACATTTTGGCGGCCTCAAGCGTCGCAGACCGACGCATAAGGCCTTTCGAATCCAATTCAAGACTCATATAATTCCGAGCCACAATACCGCACCGCATGGCAAGAAGTGCATTGGTGGAACCGCTCAAGATCGACGTGGTCACGGTTCCGGCAATGGCCTCGGCGCCGGGCATGGCCCCCACTGCGGAACTAGCGATCATCGGCCCCATCAATTCATGGATATATTCTTCGATCCCAAACTCCTCAATGCTCCCGGCCAAAAAGGAAGTAGCCGCGATATTGGCGTACAGATTGATAAGCTCTCGATAATGCGGACGTTGGTTGTACAGCTTGGATATCCGCCATGCCAGACGCGAAATGAGAAAGAGAACAACCAATGAATCAAGCCGCCCGTTCTGAGAAACCGCAGTACCGATAAAGACACGCTTGGCCGTGCTTCTAATCTCCTGATCCGCCCGGTCACGCAGCACGGCAAGCCCTGCTTTCAGATCGGACTCATCTGAAACGCGGACATCCGCTTCTTTCAAGAGACGATTCTTCCCGAGTCGTTTCACAAGAACCTGACGAAAACGCACCATCTCTTCAGGCGAAGGTTCGGCATGCACCATCATGGGCCTCGGCCGCATCAAGGCTGTTGCGGCCAACCAGCCGAACGAAACGGCCACAGTCAACAGCAATCCCCAGAAAACCCACGGGGTCGCAGCCACGTTGATACGCCCTGCGAAATCGGACAGCCCAACAATACAATCATATATGAAAGCGAAAAACGCCCCTATGACAATGACTCCCACGAGAGTCAGAAAATTCTTCATTTGTTTGGACATGTATTCCTCCACGAACAAGATAAGGCCAGGATTTCAAAAGGCAAAGTACTCAGCCGCCCTCAAAAATCACTGAACTTTCGTACGCTCAAACACGCCGACTTTTCAAGAGTGTGCAAAACATGGCGTAAAAAAAGATCAAGTCCAAGGCATACTGTGTGTATGCAAGGACTTGATCATTGAAAACAATGGAACAATCAGCCGTCTATTCTTCGGGAGTCAACGGCTTGTAGTACATGCCGATCTTGATGCGGTCAGTGGAATACTGGCTCTTGAGCTTGATCTTGAGATCATCGGTCTCCCACCGGTAGACATCCCAGTTGTCGATCTTCTTGTGATCCGGCACGCCATAGGAATCCATAAGCGTGGTGACGACCTTCTTCACATCCTTGGCCTTATCGATCTCAACCAATGTCGTATAGAGCTTACCACCCAAAAATCCGTAGGTAACCTTTCCCTGTTCCACTTCGAAGATGCCGCACGGGTCAACCTGAGTGACAGAATAATATTTTACACCACTCACGGTGTGAGAAAAATTAATCTGTTCCACGGTGGAAATGGGTTCTCCCCAGGGGATGGCGTTACACCCTTCCGCAGCATATGCGGATGAAGTGAGCATGACGGCCAACAAGGCAGCGAAAACAAGTACGCGTATTTTCAAACCAGTCTCCTTGGTCTTTGGTTCATTCCATGACAGAGCCATACTCGCGGAGAGCACAATCAGTGTCAACTGTTGGTTTTCGTTCCCTTGTAGGTAAACGCCTTTTTATCCATGGTATAATACGACCCACGATCAATACCCACGGCCTTTCCGCAAGGACAAAACACCTTGCCGTCCCGCTCCTCCATATTCCACACCTTTTTGATGCGATCCTTATGGCAACGGTGCACTTCGCCCTGACCGATCTTGTAATACTTCCAGAGTTTGCGACGGCAGGCAGAACATTTGAGTGTGAGCATGACGCAATGGTAGCGCACTGAAAGACAATCGTAAACTTCTTGCACCCGGATCATGTAAAAAGGCCGTGCAGCATATCTGCACGGCCTCAATGAACGCTTCTTTCACAGTAAAACAGAGCTATTCGGACTCCGCCACAAAGCGATGATCCGAACGCAAGGTTTCGGCTTTGTCCGCATTCTGATCCAGCCAGCCGAAACGGTCTGCCGGAGCAGCGTCAAACTTGGTAACATAGGGTTTAATGTCCAAAAGAGGTGTTCCGTCAAGGACATCAATACCACGGACGCGCAGGATATTCCCTTCGATGGATTCCAACCTAACCACGGACATGCCGATCATGTTCGGCCGCCGGGGTGCCCGGGTCGCAAACAGACCACGCGGCACGGTGTCCATGAATGGTGTGACCTTGAGTTTGAACTCACTATTCTTGTGGAAATGATACAACAGATGAATGTGAGAGAACCCGTCCAGATCCTCCAGTCCTTCCACCAATTCTTCGTTCACTCTGATTTCACCGATCACATCCTTTGCCCCGGTGGGCTGAATGGGCATGTCGTCCAGAGACTTGAACGGCGTATGGATCACACCGATGGGAGTAAAAGCGATGGTACTCATGTATGGTTCTCCGCCGTATTTCAGGCAAGTGTTACATTTGCCGCCTTGACGCCAAGGCACATAGTGTCGTCCCGATGGATATCCAATTCCTGAAACGCACTGGCAGTGATGACTGCGGGAATGCGAACCCCCTGCGACCGAAACGACAAGTGATACAGGATGCCTTCCTGATAATAATCTTCGAGCGTTGCGTCCACAAGGTTCTGGATGGATGTTTTTTCTGGACGGTCCCGGAAGACCATGACGTTTTCTGGCCGCAGAAACACACGGACACTGTCGCCGCTTTGGGCGGGCTCAATGGAATTCAGAACCAAGCCGCCCACGTCAACCTGACACTGGCCGTTAGCTCCGGGTTGAACCGTCCCTTCGAACACACTCGCACCAACGAAGTCCGCGACGAACCGATTACTCGGCCTGTTAAAAACGTCATGCATGGTATCGTGCTGTTCCAGCCGCCCGTTGCGCATGATAGCGACCTTGTCGGCCAACGCCCAGACATCATCCATGTCGTGCGTGATATGCAGGACGGTGATGTCACGCTCACGCATGATCCGGCGCAAAAGCGCACGCGTGGTGTGCCGGGTCTGCGGGTCCAAGGCGGAAAGCGGTTCGTCCATAAGCAAAAGTCGTGGTTCGACCACCAAAGCGCGGGCCAGAGCTACGCGCTGTTGTTCCCCGCCTGACAAAGTGGTCGGTTTGCGGTGCAGAACATGGGTGATATTCAGGGCCTCGGCCATTTCCATGATCTTTGCCTTTCGACTCACCTTGTCCGAATCAACCTTTTTCAGGCCGTATTCAATGTTCTGAAACACGTTCTTGTGCGGTAGCAGTGCGTAATCCTGATACACGATGCCGATGCGTCGTTTTTCCGGCGGATCATCCGTGATATCACGGCCTTCCAAAAACACGCGCCCTTTGGACGGTCGATAAAAGCCGATAATACATTCCAGCAATATAGTCTTGCCGGAACCGGTCGGTCCCATGACGGTCAGGTATTCACCGCGTTCGAATTCCAGAGAAACGCCCTTGAGCGAGAATTCCCCGAGATCGATGTGCATGTCTTCAACGCGCAAGAAACTCATAATTTCGCCTCCGTTTTTTCAAAGATGAAAATGGCGATGAAGGACACACCAATAAGCAGAATTCCACTGGTCAAAGCCATACCCATGTTGCCGTATGAGATATTCAGATACAGCGTAATGGGCAGGGTTTCTGTCCGCATGTATGAACCGCCCGCCAGAATCAGCACCGTGCCGAACGTTCCGATACACCGGGCAAAGGCGATGACCGTAGAGGCGAGAATGCCACTCCCGGCCAAGGGAATGGACACCCGCAGGAACGTCTCGAACTGCGTGTACCCGAGGCTTCTGGACACAAACTCCATACGCGGATTGATATAGTCGAACGTGGATTTCATGATCCGCACCGAATATGGCAGGGCCGTGAAAAACTGGGCCGCAACAATACCCTTCTTGGTAAA
>Ga0070728_10003479_pt1 | contig 17358 bp, 16 predicted proteins | sample tdDd471_FD_66723 | JGI IMG/M metagenome (GOLD analysis project Ga0070728, IMG submission 66723) | Marine sediment microbial communities from the Atlantic coast under amendment with organic carbon and nitrate - tdDd47.1 | ecosystem: Environmental > Aquatic > Marine > Coastal > Sediment | place... | reverse complement strand
GAGTGCTAGGTATGGGCGAATATATGGGTTTAGTTATTTAGCATTAATAACTGTTTGTTTTTATTATAAAATTGGCGGTGCTTGCAGTCTGCTGCGAACGCGTCTCCGTCAAGGTTTCCCTGTTTTATAGGGAAAATACAGGGAAAACCTTAAAGAGTAGAAAGCCAAGGAGGCATTCCGACTGTTCTGCGTCAGGTAAAGTCACACCTCTCAGGTAATTTCCCTGCGCACTGAAACAGGGAAATCCTCAGGATAAACGGGGAATTACTTGCTCCAAAGCAATGAACAGCACTGCCGGTCAGCTTCGTAACTTTCGATACCCCCAGAAAGCGGCCAATCCCAGAGCAAAGCCCAAAATGACGCCCCCAATCCCAAAACGGGTTGTCTCATCCGCCACCGCATGTAGAACTGGATTGTCTACGAAGTTAACCCCACTATGAATAGCTAGAAGCTTCCATTGCCCTTGGTCTTTAATGACTGTTGCGGTCCATCTGGAATCAATGGAGTAGTTATTCCCAGTTGCAAGTTCGTATTCTTCCTTGTTGCTCCCGTAAACAACCCCGAATTTTCCGTCGTAAATGGCTGTTAGCTCATCGGCCTCGGGAGTAATCTTCATCTTCTTGATAAAAGCCTTGTCGCCTGTCATCCATTTCTCGAAGTAGGCTTTCAAGTCTTCCGGCGTTGTCACAACGTCCTGCGTTATCATTGTTGCAGCGAATGGACTATGGAGGTGCGGTTTCAGCCCATCAAAATCCTGAGTGTTGACGGCGTCCCTAAGCGACGACATCAGCGTTCGAAGCTGCTGATGATCTTCTTTGGTTCCGGAGCCGTCACCGGCAAGGGACACGCAGGGAAGAACCCCAATTGCCCACACTAAAACCAAGCTAAAGAACTTTTTCATTTTCAATTCACCCCTTTACCCCAGCGGACATCTCTGAACCGATTATCCATCTACAAAAGCCTACTACTGCTAAACCACTAACAACATCAAAAAGATGATGTTGGTGAACCAACACAACCGAAAACAACAAGAACAGCAGCCAAGAGAAATAAACCGTTCGAAGAAAACGATTCGACACCTCGATTAAACTGGCAATGATCAGGCCACTGAAAACCACATGTAGAGAAGGTGCTTGATTGTGGGGTAAATCCACCGTGTAGATTAAACCAAAAACCTGCCCCGCAACTCCCTCATGCCCCAACCTCTGAAACCCCAACTGCCCAGGGAGAATTAGAAAAACAAGGCCCGCAATCACCGTTCCCCAAAGAACCTGTTTCCCCAGCCTAGCCAGCTGTTTTTCATCGAGTTGGAATACAGGAAAAAAGAAAAGAGCAAACATCGACAAATAGACCCATATCATCTCCGGGATGAATGGGATGGAGAGTTCCCAGTCCCAATAGATTTTTAGAACCGTGTCGCGCTGAGCGGTAAACCAATTGGCACCGCCATAAACCGAAAAGAACAAAATATCGATGATCAGGGTGTAGGTGAGATAGACTCTCCAACGACCGGAGGTGGGCCAGGTAAAGGATTGCTGTCTGACCCTATTCTCTGATCTACCGGTTGAGGCTGCTGAGTCTGAAATGGCCACCCGATCGCTAACCATCTATTCGCCCCCGATTCCTGAGACGTCAAGCGTCTCTGCGCTCAGTTCCAGGGGTTCAGGCCCAGCCCCGGGAGGCGCCGGGCGCGCCCCGCCCCATAGACTAAAATAGATTGACCAAAATGTTGGCCTAGTCTCGTTCAAACCGACGTACTGAGGAGCATAAAGCCATGGGACATTTGGATTCCTGTGGTGGGCTAAATGCAAATGATAATTTAGAAAGATTGCCCGGACGATTGGATTCACCGACAGATTCCAGGCTCCATCTCGAACACTCCTAACCGTCCAGGCGTGAATTACGTATTGCGTCGCGCTCCAGACCAGCCCAAACGACCAATAGCAAATCAGCCAGCCAGCCCAGTTTAATTCGAGCAAAAACCACAGCGCAGTTTGAAAAGAGGCAACAAACAGAAGCTCTGACCAAACTCTCAGTTTTCCTTGCTCTGCAATATCCCTGACAAACAGCTCAAACCCCCACCATCGAGCAGGCCCACGCTGGAAAGCACGTGAGGCAAAAGCCCAGGGGAAAACCAGGAAAATCAGACATCCCACCGGTATAATCGCCCAATAGAACCCCGTAAGCAGACAATAGAGCCAATATGTCTTTAGCCATTTTGATTGGCCTGGAAGGTAATAGTCGTACAGTTCCAAATCAGTGCGATTTCTTTTGTGGTGTCCAATGTGGCTCACACGCTGTATGGCGTATCCAGTGGGGAACATAGCGGCACATAGAACGCCAGCCATGTAGTTGATTTTCTTGTCGTCATGAAATACGCCGTGGACAGACTCGTGCAGCAGTGAGAAGAGCGTATTGTTAGAAAACGCAAACACGACGGCAGCGACGAGCAACCCCATCCACCCCCATGAGTGCTCATTAAGCGCGTGAATCGACCGGCTTCCCAGCCACAAGGCAAATAACGAGACCAATAGTGCTAATCCAGTAACTGCTAAGTTGAGACCACCCGGAACCTTAAGCCTATTCATTGGCGACCTTCCTCCCGCCACTCCATTTAGTGAACGGTTTTAGCAATCGGCCTGCCGGAAACTCCTCTTGCCGACCGATCGCACAGCCAGGCCCTATGCATGCCCGCCCTCCAATAATCGCTGATTGCCCAATTCTGATTCTCGCTACATCGACAACATGATTCCCTTTGGAATCCAAACGCCCAAGGTGAGGAGACAATACTGCTTGCATGCCGATCACCGCCCCATCTTCAACGTCGACCATCCCCCGATCCAATACCCTTGAACCGGGCCCCCAAAAAGACTTGGCACTGACATTTGATCCCCAAAGACGGAGCCAGAGAACATAAACTCCTGGCAGCAGTCGAATTACCTCTTCAAAAAATGGGAAGCGGTTGAAAACCATTTGGATTTGAGTAGAGACCCACCAAACCTTGAAGGCTCTGCTGGACTGCTCCAAACCTTTGCCCTGAGGTTCTCCCCAAATAAAGATAATCAAACGGTACAAGAGTAATGGAACACCAAAGATCCAAGTGACTCCCACGCCGATTTTGAAAATTAATCCATCAACCTGAAAAAGAAGCAACGTGCCAATCGCCAAATAGATGACGGGTACGAAATTCAACGCCAATGCAAAGTCTTCGACTTTTGCAGCCTCAAAATCACGGGATCTGTCTGTCATAACCAACCAGAACCTTTCCCAGATCATCAAATTCTGGGATTTCGTCAAACATTTGAAATGAATTCGGAGCGCTGCTTCGATTGAACAGGCTCTTCTGATAGTTACTATTGCCATTCAGCGAAACTAAAGCAGTGAAGAGTTCGTTCTTGATATCCAAAAGTTCAGGAAACTCCTCAATGAGGCTGTAGATAACCTTTGCACCAGGCCCTTTGGATCCTACATAGGTCATCGCTTTCATTGTCAGCTTAAAGAACCAAGCTCCTACTTTTCGCTGTAACGCCCTGCCGTCAAAACAATTCTCTGAAACATGCAGGTCAATGGCAACGTGCCTTGCTTCATCCTTCATGTGTTCTCGGTGAATCGCCACAAAGTTTGGCTCAAGCTCCCCCAAAGTTTCTGTATTTGGGCATTTCAACATCGCTTTGGCCAAATCGATAGCCTCTTCTTCCATTGCCATGATGTACCAAATTGGGAAGGGAAGTTTTTGTCCCGCCAAACGAAGCAATGGAAACAGGTTCCTCGCCATCAAGGGAAATTCCGTGAAGTGTTTTTCCTTGCTCCCACTGTAAATGCTTGGGAAACAGCGACGATTGAGATCTAAAAACATCTGGTAGTGGCGTCTTTCCTCCTCAATCATAACCTCTAAACAAAGGTGCAGATCTGAGTTTTCTCTAACCTTTTGGTGCTGGAGAAGCGGAACCAAGAAATACTCAACCATATCGCTTTCAAGCACCATAATGTACTCATTGACTCGGCAAGCAAAAAGTTGGTTGTACCGAAGCCTCTGTCGATCTGACAGCCGCCAGTAAACATCTGTAAAATACAACTGGGTCCGGTTTTCAGGCATAAACGGACGGTCGAGATCAATCGGATCTAGAGCAGACCATTGAGTTTGATGTTCCGCATTTTTCGATTTGCGATAGATGTTTGAAAGTTTATCCGCTTTCATTCCCCCTCCCTAAACACAGGGCGGCAACCGAAGTGACCGTGCCGAAGTTTCGAGTAAGCGATGTAGGTCGCCACAGGGACCACAATCACAATAAGAACGGAAAAAGAAATAAGAGCACCGACGTCGCTCCAGCCTGCCACAGCAGTTAGGCTTTGCTCCGCGTTCCTGATCAGATATCCATAGACAAAGCCAAACAGACCAAAGAAGAAGGGGGAATAATCTGCGGCAATGATGGCGGGCCCACGTCCGTCGGCGAATGGTTGGTTATATACCATCAAGAAACCGGCTTTAATTGCCGCGGCATCGTAAAGCCAATTGACCAAACCGAGCACAATTCCAAGAACCAACCCGGTTTCAAGACCTCCTTGGGGACCGAACAGAATGAAAGGCAGACTGAGGACCGCGGTTGCACTGCCAAAAACGAAACCATGGTGTGGACGAAACCGCCCAAGCCGGAGCTTGGTATCGAACTCCCAGACTTTCAGAACATTGGTCCCAACGGCAGGAACCACATAGGAATAGATGATCGGCACCGAGAGAGCGAAGATCACCAAACCATGGTTGTCTTCGGCATAGAGCAGCCAAAGCCAATAGCTCAAAGGCCCCAAAACAATCGGCCCCAAGTATTGATACCAATTAAGTAGACGACGCATTTTTCAACCCGAACTGCATTCCGTGTTTCTTGTAAACTTCCTTCCTGAAAAGACGGGCGTAGGTCAGATAGTAGACAAGCTTGGATATGGACTTGAGCTTATAGGGATCTGCCGCCCTCCTAAGAATGCCCCCCAGACTATTGAACTGCCTACGAGCGGAATGGCAGGCAGCCGTTAGTTCATCCGGGGTCATATTTCCAGGGATGAAAGCAGCGTTGTTAAAACGGTACTCCGGGTGCAGCCACCATTTTCCGTCGTAAAGAAGGCGCTTCTCACTTTCCAATTGACGGTAGAGCGGAGTGCCGGGATAGGGCATCAGGATATTGAATGCCGAGAAGGCAAACTTGTTCTCCAACGCAAATTCAAGAATCTCGGAGACTGAATCCTTAGTGTCGTGGTCGTGGCCTATTGTGAATGCCGCCCATGTATGCTGCCCGTGCTCCCTGAGAATTTTCACCTGGGTTTTATAGTGGTCAAATCCCCCAATATTGGGAGACTTGTTCATCCACTTTAGGTTCTCGGTTTTTAGGGATTCGAAGCCGATAACATGACCGAGGCATCCGCTTCGTTCCATCAACCTCATAAGTTCCAGATCACGGGTAATGTCCAGGCTCGCTTGACTAAACCAATTGATGCCAAGGGGGATCATCTCACGACAAAGCTCTTTCAAGGCTTCTCGATCTCCCGCAATATTGTCATCAACGATAAAAACAAGTTTCCTTTCTTGGGTTTCAATCTCCTCGATGACTTCCCGTACTGGACGGTAGTAGTGCCGCCGATCGAAGTACTGGCTCACAGCACAGAAATTACAGGCAAAGCGGCATCCCCTGCTGAACTGTGTAAGGGTCATGGGGAGATAACCTTTCCCCTCGAAAATATCCCGACGAGCCTTGAAACCAGGCTGGGGCATCCCGGGTGAAGCACGATAAACAGGCTTCAGACAGCCCTTTTCAGCATCTTTAACGACCGTTGACCATATGCTCTCTGCATCACCCATGAGAATGCTATCCGCATGGTGCCGCGGTTCATCGGGGAGAAGCGTGACGTGAATACCGCCTAAAATGACGGGAATGCCCCTTTCTCGGAATGCGTCCGCAATCTCATAGGCGCGCCGGGCCGTGTAGGTCTCGACGGTGATCGCCACGACATCAACTGGATCGTCATAGGGAATTTCCTCCATGCGATCATCGTAAAGAACGACCTCTACGTGAGGCGGCGTCAAAGCCGCAAGCACCCCTATTTGCAAGGGCTCCATACGGCCTTCATCGACATAGAGGCTATGTTCCATTCGGCCGATATTGGGCTTGATAAACGCTAGTTTCATGCTGCCCCTTCCACAGAAAGCTTCAAGCTGGAATCCCCAAGCAGCTTGCCTTGCTTAGAATAAATCTCGCGGCGCGAAATCAAATTTGTCACAAGGTAAAACCCAATCCGTTTAATGGATCGGGCGTTTGCACTGGGGTCCATCAGCCGAGATGAAATCGATCCAAATGTATTGAAGGTTTTCCGAGCCCAAAGACACCCCTCGGTAAGGTCCGAGGCAGACATGTTTCTGGGGTGAAAAGTCGCCTCCCCGTAGCGGTAAGTTTCATCGAGCCACCAACGGTCATGGATCAGACGTCCTTCACGTTCCAAACGCTCAAAAAGCTGCGTGCCCGGCATAGGCGTTAAGGGATTGAAGTTGGCTAGAAGGAACTTGTTTTCAATGGCAAATTCTGTTGTCCGCTTGAAGACATCCGGATCGTCGTTGTCATATCCAAAAACAAAGGTTCCGTATATCATTAGGCCGGCATCTCTAAGGATTCGAAGCCGCTCCCCATATGACTTTCTCTTTATCGCCCAGCCCTTTTTCATTTGGCTTAGGTTTGATTCATCTAAAGACTCAAAGCCTATCAATACCGCTCTACAGCCGCTCTCTATCAACAGTTTGATGAGTTCCGGATCATCCGCGATATCGACCGTCGCCTGGCAAGACCAAGTCTTTCGGCCTCCTACGAGTTTTCTCAGTAGCGTTTTCACTCGCTCAAAATCATTGAACAAATTGTCGTCTATAAAAAAGAAGTGTTGGTTTGGCAGACCCTGAATTTCGGAAACCACATCGTCGATTTCCTTGGTCATGATCGATCGTCCGTAGAAAGCTCGGATCGAACAAAACTCGCAATTGAACCGGCATCCGCGCCCAAACTGAACAAGACCAACGGGGCTGTATTTTTTGCCCACAAAAATGCGGCGATCGATGACGGAACAATGATTGATTGGCGCCATCCCTTCTGCCTTGTAGGTCTTCCTCAAGCTACCGTTTTTGGCGTCCTCAATAATTTTTGGCCATAGTTCCTCGCCGTCGCCGATCACAACTGCATCGCAGTAAACGGCAGCCTCTTCAGGGGCAAATGTCGGGTGATAGCCCCCAAGGACCACTGGGACTCCGCGGCTACGATAATGGGAGGCCAATTGATAGGCTCGACGGGCGGTATAAGTCTCAACAGTTATGGCAACGAGATCGACATTAGCATCAAGAGGTATGTCTTCCAGCCGCTCGTCCCAGAGAAGGGTTTCAATCTCTTCAGGCGTTTGAGCAGCAAGAAGACCGAAAACCAAAGGTGTCATGGCGTCAGAGGCGCGTCCGGGGAACATGTTTGGGCGGATAAATGCAATTCGTTTCATAATCGCCACCTACAGCACCGCAATTTCCGGAGCAATCAGCCTGCCACCTAGCTTATCAACGGCTTGGTCTCCGAAAGACCAGTGGGCTGCGTAAATGTTGCTTTGGTACTTGAAGGCCCGGAACCGGTTGGCCAGGGCTTTATAGATAGGCGCGTTAGTGTCCAACCCGACCACTAAGGAGTCATACCCTTTGCTCCCGGCTATTTTTAAAGCCTTAGAGACGAGAGAAACGGCCACATCCTCTCGTTGGTCTTCGACAAAAAAGTGAGATAGGTAAGGACTGTTGAGAGCCTCCCCAACCTTTGGAAGACGGGGCCATCCACCGACCATGGAGGCAGCCCAGCCAGCGGCATTCATCAGAGATCGGAGATAGCAAATCGGCGACCTGTAGCCGCTCACGACATACTGTTTATTGGCAGACTGGTCCCAAATTGCGGCACAACCAACAATTCGACCCGCCTCTTCAATAACGACAAAATCGCTTTGATGTAAGCCTGGGCAACGTTCATCGGACAAAATGTCTTCGGTTGTCCAAACGGGGGCAAAGTCGTAGTCAGATGAAGCGCGGGCAACGAAGTCAATGATATCCTCCAAGCTGGGTTGCTCTTCAGTTAGCACGTCGTTTTTCTTGCTCAACACAGGCTTTTTACAGCGGACAGCCAGAACCCCCATTGAGCCAATATGCTTGTAGGTTGGTATGCCTTTGAGGCCTGAGGTAAGAATGCGGATTGCCCGGTCATTGTCCGCAATAATCGACGTCAGGAAATAGGGTTCTAGTCTACTGTTTTGGAGGGCCTGTCGGCAGATTTCGAAGCCAGCTTTAGGGAAACGAATTTTCCCTCCGTATCTTTCCTGAATCCGCAGCTGTCCCAGATAGCCAATCGAGCGGGGGCTTCCTTCGACATACCGTTTGCGGGTCGACCATGAAAACACGGCGTTGACCGAATTGTCGTCGGGCGCTTCGGCCATGTAAGTTTTGTGTGTCTCTCCCTCAATTGCACTGGCGGCAAAAAAGCTGGGTTCTCGCTCGTAAGTCAGCCGAACCCACGATCCAACAGGGTTATTACGCAACATTTGCCGAATTGGCGCGTCATCATCCAATGAAGCCGGACGGAATATGCTCTTCCCTTTGGGGTGAGAGCAGGTCCCTACCGGACTTCTATCAATTGTCCGTTCCATCCCGCATCTCCTAAAGGGAACTTGTCTCTTACCGAAACCTCCCGCCGATGAAGCCAGTTGATTGGCAAAAAGTTCCGAAGCATGAAACCGCTGTCCCAATTTGCCGGTGCAATAATCCGCTTTAACATTCCCTGTAGGGAATAAAACTCCTTCCTAGCCGAGATACAGTTTTGCCGTATGTCTTCAGCCGTCATTTTTCTGGGGCTAAAGGGAACTGTGTTGTAGTCGTACCGGGAATCAATCCACCATTTATCAAATGTCATCCGGCCTTCCTTTACCAGGCGGTCATACAATGGGGTGCCCGGGAAAGGTGTCAGATGGTTGAATGCGGCAATGTAAAAGCCGTGCTCCGTTGCAAAATCGAGAGCCGACCGGAAGCTTTCGGGCGTATCGTTGTCGTAACCAAAGACAAAGGTGCCATACACCCGAACCCTATGTTTCTTTAGGTTATGAAGCGCTTGACGAGGTCCCGATTGCCCTAAGGCGAACCCCTTATTCATCATATGAATGGTTTCTGGGTCGGTACTTTCAAAACCAATCAGCACACCTTCACATCCGCTGGCATTAAGGAGTTCCAAAAACTCCTCGTCATGCGCGGCATGAATACTGAGTTGGGTGATCCAGCGCACCCGCAGTGGGACAAGGGCTCTCAACAGTTCCTTTGCCGCCTCAAGGTCCGAAGCAAAATTGTCATCGACGAAAAAGAAGACCTTGGTTTTATCCCTAAGTTCCTTGATCTCTTCGATCACGCTATCGACGGACCTTCTTCGATGCGCGCCCTTGAAGAAAGACTGAATGGCGCAAAACTCGCATCGAAACTGGCAACCTCTTCCTGTCTCGATCAAACGGATTGGCAGGTACTTCTTTCCGTCAAATATCGATCGGTCGTATTTCACTTCCTTAAGGCAACTCGCGCCGTCGCCATCATAGCGACGCTTGGGAGTTCCACTTCGGTAATCTTGAATGACCTGAGGCCAAACTCCCTCGGCCTCTCCGACAACGACCGTTTCGGCATACCTCGACACTTCGTCTGGACAAAGAGACGCGTGAAACCCTCCCATGACGACCGGCACACCCCGTTTGCGGTACTCACTAGCAACCTGATAGGCCCGTTTGGCTGTGTAGGTTTCGATGCTGATTGCAGCAAGGTCGGTTGGAGCGTCGTAATCGATTTCTTCCATTCTATCGTCAAAGAAACGAATGCTCGCCAATCCCTTTGACGCACCTGCCAATGCGGCGGCTGGCAGAGATTCCATTTGCCAGCTCTTGATATAGCGCTCTCCAGGCCGGCGTCCCATGCAGGGGTGAATGATTGTGATCTTCATATCAGGGGTCATGCCGCCGGCCTTTCCCTCTGACCGAGAACCCAATCGCAGGTATAGAAGCGATGAAGATTGTTGGCGTAGAACCGGTAACCCATGTTGGCGACGATCGAAAGGGGTATCTGGATGCGCGACGCCGAAATACGTCGAACAATAGACGGGAGTGAATAGGCTTGTTTCCAGGCTCTTTCATGCCCCAAACGAAGCTCTTCGACGCTCATTTCTTGAGGTTGAAACACGACATGCTGCCCGTCAAAGAGCTCCCAATTTCTCGTTAAAATCCGCCCTTCAGCCTCCATACGATAATAAAGAGGTGTACCGGGAAATGGCGTCGAAACAGCAAACCGGGGCAGGTCAATGGCTGCGTCATTTACAAACCTTACGGTCTCGTCAAAAACCCTCTCCGTATCCCCGTCGAGACCAAAAACAAAACAGCCCATGACGCTGATGCCGTTCTTGTGCAATAGCCGGACAAGCGCATGGTATTTGTCGGGCGTATTGAAGCCTTTGCCCATCGAGTTGAGGTTTCCATCTAGGATGCTCTCAAATCCCAGTAGCAACCCTGTACAGCCACTCCTAGCCATCAACCCCAAAAGTTCCGGCTGTTCTGCAATTAGGGTGGTCGAGAGACCAAACCATTTTACTTTGAGGGGAATAAGGGCCTCAAAAAGGGCTGCCGCGTAGCGCTTATTCGAAATCAGGTTCAGGTCGATGAATATGATCTTCCGCGCTTTCTGACGCCGAATATCTTCGACGACAAACTCTACGGGCTTTTGAATTTGTTTGCGGCCCCATGCCGCCGGCGCAACGCAGAAATCGCAAGAATGGCTGCATGATCGCGTCGCCTCAAAAACCGCTGTAGTAAGGAAAGAGGAAGGATCAAGCAGGTCGCGCCGCGGAAAAACCGGCTTGTCCAAATTGAAATCGGCCGCTTGACTATAACGGCTCCTCATTTTGCCTTGGGCAAAGTCACGCAATAGCTGCGGCCATGTTTCTTCTGCGTACCCGGTAACAATTGAATCGGCATGCATATGAGCTTCATCAGGCAGAAGAGTGACATGTGGCCCACCAAGAACGACGGGAATTCCTTTGTCCCTAAAATGCCTAGCCAACTCATAGGTTCGATTAGCAGTTCCGGTTATGACCGTCATACCAATTAGGTCGGCCTCTAGGTCCAGGGGTACATCTCCCACCCCTTCATCTATGAGTGAGACCTCTGCATCCAATTCCTCAGGAATGAGAGCCGCCAACGTTGTCAATGTGAGGGGGGCGTAACGCAGGTTCTTTTTGAAGATTCCTCCACGATGCCTATAGAGCGGGCCTTTGGGCGAAATTAAGACAATCCGCATGAGCTTCTCCCCCCGTTCATTTGTGTTTTACCAAAAGGGGCTAGCCACTCCGCCTGCGCCTGAAGCGAGCTGAACTTTATGTCGCCCACGCTTTGCCCTCGCGCCCGCCCGCTCTCCAGATATTTTTCCAGAGGGCGGTCAACCGGCAGAATGGAGAGCGGACCCAATTGACCTACGTTCCGGGCATATTGATATTGGGGATTGGCGCACAGAAGCTGCTCAACTTCCTGCCCCAGTGCTTCAAGACAATGTAAAGGCCGATCATGTTCATCAACTACGAGAGCATACCTGGGCGGTGATTCTCCTTTTTGAGGAAAAATCATTCTGAACCCCCCAACCTGCTGCAGACATGTTTCCACGAACTCCGAGGTAAGTTTCTCACCAACAAGATCGACCGTTTCAGCTGAACGCCCTACAAACTCAAGCATGGGCAAACCAGCCTCAGCCCACCCTTTCATTTTCACTTTGTCGCCGAGATCGTATCGATACAGACCACCGGGCGTCGTCATTATGACCTTGTAAATCGCCTCCTTATCCAAGTCGTCGCACAAATGACTTTCCCCCTGTTCATCGAAGAACTCAAAGAAGCCGCTTTGCAAAGCCAAAACCGGATAAGGGTATCTCTCCAGTGGGAGGGTAATGGCCCCCTCAGTCGCCAGAAGGCCCTTTCCTTGAATGTGCACGTGGGGGAATAAGCCCTCTAATTGACGAGCAAATGTTTCGGAAGGGCCATGGGTCCAACAACTCAACGTATCTAGTCTAGGCCAGGCTTCTTCCGTGTTGAATTCTCTTGATTGAATGCTCCTCTCGATGACCCGTGCCCGGCCAGGATCACTGTCCGCTATTTCATCTCCTGGCAAAGGAGTCATGCGTTCAGGGTGCCGAACCCGCCCTTCACGCAAGTCTCGCATCAACTGGTCAGCGTGAACTAGGATTGTCTCAAGAATTGGAAAAAGGAAAGTAGGGCTCCAGACCGATATCAAAGAAAGGTCTTCAGCCTTCAGCAACGACAACGCGGTCAGGTAACGCCAAGTGTCGTACTCTTTCGCTAAACGGACGTTTTCTCCGACTGCGGAGAGTTCCATAAAACTTGGCGCTAGATCCGCCCCCAAATAAATGGCGTCTGAGCCGTCACCAATGGGAATCCCCGCACTCGTTTCTTTTTGACTTTGCACTGCAGGGCTGATTGCCCAGTAAGCCGTTCCATCTTTTATGTTTGGCCGGGACGCGATTGTATCGGCAAGCCATGGCAAAAGGGCTGCACGGAAGGATTCCAAAGCAGGCGCCGAATAGGGAATCAGCTTGCTGCCACTTCTACTTCCGCCGGTCTCTTCAAACAATAAAACAGGCTCTTCAGAAAGTTGGCCGTGCTCCCCTAAGGCCATGCGATCAATGTAGCTGCGCAGGCTGTCAAAATCTTGGACTGGAACCTTGGCGAGATACTCCTCGACGGAAGTCATTGCCTCAAAGCCGTGCCTTTTTCCGAAAGCGCAACGCGCATTGGATTTCAAAATTTCCTTGATCAAACCCTGCTGAGTTAGTAGCGGCTTGCTGGCGGCGTCGCAAAAGCGCACGTAGGCCGGACGAGCCTGGGATTCTATCTTCTGCCAATGCACCATCATGAGGCTTCAACCCCTCGAAATGCACGCTGAGCAAAAGGTGACAAGTTTTCTTCCCTGATTTCAGCAAGGCAAACGAGCTCGTTCCCCTTCCTGTAATCGGGGTTCATCTGAAGAAAGAACTGAACTTCGTCTCGCTTGACGTCTTTGCCAGGGATATCGGCGAAACCACTGCGCAGCCTACATCCGAGCGTGGAAAATCGAACGGTTCCGCTTGCGCAATCGTAATCGCTCCCAAACCGCTCTAAAGCCAACGAGTCCATCAATGACTGGATTTCTCCTGGAGTTTCTGAGCGCCAGTTCGGATAGAAGCTTCTAAAAAAGAGGGGCAGATAGCGAAAGGTCCGATGCCCTTTGACAATCAAGAACCAGTACAAAAGGCGCCCCTTAGACTCGGCCTTTTTTTGGGCAGCAAGATTCATGAAAGCACCGACCAGCGAAAGATCGCCCCAGTATGACCGCTCGACGACCGTATCCCCTGAGAAAATTGCTGAGACTTGCTGCCCACCATTTTCATGGGTGATCAATTTCGATGTCGAAAAGCCCATTATTCTACCGGACATATCCCTTAAGAGAATCACATCATCCTTGTCGTTCAGGTCTTGTTCGAACACATCTCGACTGACACCTTCGTAGTACCGCTCAAAAAGGAGATACATTTCTCCTCGGGTCGAGCTCGAAACACTCTCTCGTGAGCACAGTTGTGAGATCAATGGTTTCCGGTCGCGTGATAGTTCAACGCTATTTGGGACGTGATTCATTTTCATCTCACCTCCCCTCTCAACCCCTCGACGACCTCGCTTAACTGATCCAGGTCGGCGTTCTCCGGTGCGATGGGAGCGCCGACGCTTAAGGTGACGCGAGCGCGGAAGCGTTTGGGGAGTTTGGCGGCGGCGCGGCCACCGAGGAAGCTGAACATGGAGCCCCAAAGGCCGGACAGGCCCATGGGCACGACGGGGACGGGGGTATCCGACAGAATGCGGGTGACGCCTGAGCGGAAGATGTTCATTTCGCCGTCACGGGTCAGCATGCCCTCGGGGAAGATGCAGACCACTTCGCCGTCCCGAAGGTATTCGGCGATTTTCTCAAAGGCCTTTTCATAAGTTTCCGGGTCTTTCTTGCGCGAGGCAATGGGGACGGCCCCGGCGGTTCGGAAGATAAAGCTGAACACCGGGATCTTGAAGATCTGCGAGTCCATGACGAAGCGCACAGGCCGACGGCATGAGCCGGCTATGATCAGTGCGTCCACGTAGCTCACGTGATTGCAGACCAGCAGGATTGGCCCCTCCTCGGGGATTTTGTCCATATCAATGCGGCGGATGCGATACATGACGGCGGTCAACATCCAAACCAGGAACCGCATGAGGAACTCGGGCACCAAGGAATAGATGTAGATGGCCGCGACCACATTGAGGCCCGCCATGACCAGGAACAGCTGCGGGATCGTCAGTCCGGCGCTCAACAAGCCGATACCGAGTCCTGCCGAACCGACCATGAAGAGGGCATTGAGAATGTTGTTGGCGGCGATGATCCGCGAGCGGTTCTCGGGTGCGGAACGGCTCTGGATGATGGCGTAGAGCGGGACGATGTAGAAACCGCCGAAAACACCGATCATCGCCAGGTCGAAGACCACCCGCCAGCTGTCGGGTTGGGCGAGGAAGGCGGCCGCCCCCAACAATTCGCCGGTCCAGGCGCTGTGATTTGCCATGTAGAGATCGAAGCCGAAAACACTCAGGCCGATGGAACCGAACGGCACCAAGCCAAGTTCCACTTTTCGGCCAGACAAGCGTTCGCAGAGCATGGAGCCGATGCCGACGCCAACCGAGAAGATAACCAGCAGCAGGGTGACCACCTGCTCATTGCCGCCCAGGGTCTCCTTAGCGTAGTTGGGGAACTGGGTGAGATACACAGCGCCAAGCATCCAGAACCAAGAAATGCCGAGGATCGACTGAAACACCGCCTTCTTTTCACGGGCGATCTTGATGATCTTCCAGGTCTCGCTCACCGGGTTCCAATTGATCTTGAGATCGGGAGCGGTTGCCGGAGCTTCGGGGATGAACCGGCTGGCGAACCAACCCAAGCAGGCGAACAGAACAACAGCGCCGCCGGTCAGGTAGGCGCCCGTGCCCTCAATGTTGATCAACAGCCCCCCGGCCATGGTACCGAGCAGAATGGCGATAAAGGTTCCCATTTCGACGAGGCCGTTGCCGCCGATCAGTTCTTCCTGTTTCAGATGCTGAGGCAGGATCGAGTATTTGACCGGGCCAAAGAAAGTGGACTGGGTACCCATGAGGAAGAGCAGCAACATGAGGACGGTGACGTTGCCGGTGATGAAAGCAACGGCCCCTGCGCTCATAATGGCGATCTCAGCCAGTTTGATCAGCCTAACCAGCTTGGCCTTTTCATACTTCTCGGCGATCTGCCCAGCAGTCGCCGAGAACAGGAAGAACGGCAGGATGAACAGGCCCGCGCAAAGATTGACCAGCGAGTCGCTGTTGGCCGCGCTAAAAGCGATCAGAATGATCAGGGCATTCTTGAAGACGTTGTCGGTGAATGCGCCGGCAAACTGGGTCAGGAAATACGGCAGGAACCGCCGCTTCCCCATAAGTTCGAATTGATTGTGCTCAGACATACTGTCCTCCCCTGAACTACCTATAACAACTTTTACGTTTTGATCGAATGGAAATGCACACAAACGGCCCCAATTGAGCGGTGCTCATTTGATTGACAAAAAAAGAGCAATCGGACCGGGTCATTGTTTCCAGCCCTCCGCTTTCATGTCACCCGTCGGAACGGAGAACTTTTTGTGCGTGAAGAACGTCTTCATCGCCTGAACAGCCATGGGGTCATCCATGATGAAGGTATGAATGGCATCAACCACCATGAAGTCGGCAGCGCCCCGTAATTTGGTTTCTTCAACGGTCACCACACCGTCGTCGTCACCTTCAAGCAGCGGATTGAAACCCTCGCCGTCGCCGCGGCCACCGGCGATCACGCCAAATGGAATGGTAGGTACCGGCAACTTGGAGGCTTCCTCTGAAGTTACGGCCTGACCGCCTTTACCTCCAACAAGCCGAAAGGGAACAAAGTCTTCCAGGTAGTCGGCGATGGCCGAGCCTTGACTGGGTGGCGCGAGCATCACGGCGGCGTTGACGGCGATCCTATGCCGCCATTCGCTTTCGGCCGACAAGGCGTCCCGCAGGACCAGGCCGCCGAAGCTATGGGTGACGAAGGAGATGCGGTCGACCCCTTTGAGATCACCGATCAATCGATTGAGACGCTTGCCATGGTCCGCCGCCGATCCGCGAGTACTGGGGTAGCTGATTGACAATGTCGCGTAGCCTTCTTTGGCCATGACTTCCTTAAGGTTGGCAAAAGCGGATTTGGTCCGCCCCAGGCCATGGATCATGACGATGAGGTGATTGTTTTTCCAGTTGAGGTCTGAGGTCGCAGCTAACTTCTCAAACTTCTCGTGGCATTCCTCATAGGTTCCCCACGTGTGTCGGGCATTGCTAGGGTCGAGGAGACGGTAATGTCCGGTGATGACGTTTTCCTGAATGCGCCAGCCAGCGTGGGCGTAGACGTCACCCCAGAACTGACGACCGCCAAGGGTCGGCATGCCGATGGAGTCAATTTCCGCATTACCTGCCCCAGGGTTCTTCTCGGTAGCTCCGGCTGGCAAAGATACGGCCAGGAGAGCAACAGCCAGAACACTCCAACGCAAGACCCGCATGGCCCTCTCCTAGCGCCCCATCTTGCCACGCAGCCCGGCGAGGTAGTTGGTAATCAGTGAGTCCGTCAGCTCAAGCGCCGATTCGGTTGCCACGATGTCCAATTTTTCGGAACTGGCCAGCGAACAAATGCCGTGGAGTGAACTCCAAAGAACTCGCGCCGCTTTTTGGCACTCTTCTTCCTGGCCCTTGGCAAAAATCGGGCTCAGTGTTTCTTCAACAAGCAATAAGAGACGGCCAATTTTGGCGTTGTACCAGTCCGGCAGTTCTTCACCGGCGGGAAGCCGGTGTTCGAACAGGCTGTTCCAGAGATTGAAGTTTTCCTGGGTGAAGGTGATGTAGGTTTCCGCCATCTTGCGGATTGACCCTTCCGGATCGCCGTCCCGCTCCACCGCGGACAAAACCTCATAGAGTGAGTCGAGCGTTGTGCCATTCAAGTGGACGATTAGATCATCGAGATTACTGAATAGATTGTAGATGGTGCCGACCGAATACCCCATCTCCTTGGCAAGGCGTCGCGTAGTAATGGCGCGAATGCCTTCTGCAGCCACCATCTCTTGGGTCGCCGACATGGCCATTTCGTGGAGTTCTTCACGGCTATGGTCGTAACGTCTTGCCATCTAAATCATCCTTTTTGTCTCGG
>Ga0070728_10003475_pt1 | contig 17374 bp, 14 predicted proteins | sample tdDd471_FD_66723 | JGI IMG/M metagenome (GOLD analysis project Ga0070728, IMG submission 66723) | Marine sediment microbial communities from the Atlantic coast under amendment with organic carbon and nitrate - tdDd47.1 | ecosystem: Environmental > Aquatic > Marine > Coastal > Sediment | place... | reverse complement strand
GTGAACCGCTCGAGCTCGGCGGCCTCGCGGCGCCCGCGGTCCTGCATCGCCTCACGAATCAGCGCGCGGGTGCCGCCGACGTGCCGCAGCCCGGCGTGCAGGATCACCGCGATCGACGAGTCGTTCGACGAGCACAGGCTGCGCGCCTCGTCGACGCGCCCCCGCGTGAGCTGGTCACGCACGAGGTGGACGAACCGCGCCGGCACGATGCGATGGCGCTGCAGCGACCACATCCGCTCGATGAAGATGGCGAGCGCGGCCACCGACGCGAACCCGATGACGCCCATGATCGGGCCGCCTCGGGCGAGAAACTCGAACGTCTCCTGAATCACCGGCACCTCGTCGTCACGGGCCTTCGGTCTCGTTAGCATCGGCGCCGGGTTCGTGTCGACCCGGCCCGCCCGCGGTCGCGGCGTTCTGTGACGATCCGGCGACATCACGCAATCGTGCAAACCATCGGTCGGCCGGCGCGTCGCCCGGTTCGACCGCAGCCAGCGCGTCGCGGCCGTGGCGGGCAACGAGGCGACGCCAGATCGTCCACAGCAGGGGGCGTACCCAGAGATGCCGCAGCACGCCGATCGTTGCGAGGACCCCGATGAAACCGATGATTGCGACCGTCACGGGGCGTGTCGGTCCGGCCGGCTGGGGCAGGTTTGCGGCGCTCGCCCAGGCAGCTCCGACGCCCCCTGCGATGCACAGCACGAAGGCCCCGGCGTGCACCGCGGCTGCGGCGCGCCCGGCCCGCGCGATCGCATCCGGAGTCGGTTTCGTGCTTGATCCTTCGCTCGACATCGGTCAGACAGCCCGCCACGTGCCTCGGCACCCGGACCCGATCCGGTGCTCTGGCGCATTCGATACGAACAAGGGAACCCTGTCATGGCGAACGACATTCGCGAGACCGGGCTCGGCGACGAGACGTTTCGTGCCGTGCTCGCCAGTGGCCTGTCCGGCGACGGCCTGTCCGGCCTGCCCGAAAAGTCCCTCGGAGACCTCGGATGGTCGCACATCACCGCCGCCTTGTCGCGCCGCTGCATCGGCCCCGACGCCGAGGCGCTGGCGGCCGAGCTGGGGGTGCTGCCGTCGCGGGCGATCGCCGAGCGGCGTCGCGACGAGGTCATGGAACTCACCGCGCTGCTGCAGACCGATGACCCGCTGCCACTGCGGGGCCTGCGGGGCGTGCGCCGCGCGCTGCTGCGCGTGCGCAAGGACGACGTGCTCGACGGCGAGGCGTTCGGCGAGCTCGCCGACACGCTGCGCGCGACGAAGAACACCCGTGAGTACCTCGTGCGCCGCCGCGAGAAGGCGCCGATCATGGCGTCGTGGGGCGAGCGCCTCGTCGTGCCCGATGGGCTCGAGGCCGAGATCCGCAGGACCTTCGATGCGACGGGCGACATCGTCGATGAGGCGTCGCCGGACCTCGGGCGCCTGCGTCGGCGGGTGAAGAGCCTGCGCGCGACGATCCAGAACCGGCTCGACAACATCCTCAAGTCGCCGAAGTTCGACGGCATCCTGCAGGACGAGTTCGTTACGATCCGCGACGAGCGGTACGTCGTGCCCGTCCGGGCCGGCGAGCGCGGGGACTTCCCGGGCATCGTGCACGGGCAGTCGAACTCCGGCGCCACGTTGTTCATCGAGCCGCAGGAGCTCATCACGCTGAACAACGACTACCGGATGGCGCAGCTCGACGTCGACAACGAGGTGCGCCGCATCCTCACGCGGCTGACCCGGCTGGTGTCACGCCACGTCGACGCGCTCGAGGACAACCAGGACCTGCTTACGTACATCGACCTCGCCTGGGCCGGCGCTCGCCTCGCCGACGAGCTCGACATGCGCGCGCCGATCCTGGATGGCGCGGACGACGGCGCCCTCGACCTGCGACGGGTCCGGCACCCGGTGCTGGCGCTGCGCGAGCTCGACGGCGAGCTGACCGTGGTGCCCAACGACATCCGCATCGCCGACGGTGCGCACGTCCTGATCGTCTCGGGGCCGAACACCGGTGGCAAGACGGTCACGCTCAAGACGCTGGGTCTCGTCGCGCTGATGACGCGGGCCGGGCTGCCGATCCCATGCGCCGACGACTCGCGGATGCCGTGGTTCGAGCGGGTGTTCTCGGACGTCGGCGACGAGCAGGCGCTTGAGCGGGATCTTTCGACCTTCTCGGGGCATGTCCGCAACATCGCGTCGTTCTTGCCGGACTGCGACGCGGGCTCGCTCGTCCTGCTCGACGAGCTCTTCGCCGGCACGGACCCGGAGCAGGGCGCGGCCCTCGGTCGGGCGCTCCTCGACGAGCTCGCGCGGCGCGGCTGCTGGGTCGTCGTGACGACGCACCTCGAGTCGCTCAAGACGCTGGCGTTCGAGGACGACCGATTCGCGTGCGCGTCGGTCGGGTTCGACGTCGATCGCCTCGCGCCGACCTACGCCCTGCGCATGGGCGTGCCGGGCAGCTCGTACGCGCTGCGCATCGCCGAGCGCCTCGGCCTGTCGACGCGCATCGTCGAGCGGGCCGGCGACTGGATGTCCGGGCAGCAGTCCGGCACCACCGAAGCCCTCGTCGAGCGCCTCGAGCGCGAGCACACGCGCCTCGTCGAAGAGCGTGAGGCGGCAGCCGAAGAGCTGCGCGAGGCCCGCGTGCTGCGCGAGAAGGCCGAGGCGGACCGCGAGAAGCTCGCGCGTCGGGAGCGGGAAGCGCTCGACAGCGAGGCGCGCAAGCTGCGCGACGAGGTGCGGGCGATGCGCGATCAGGTGAAGGCTCATGCCCGCGCGCTGCGCGACGTGGCGTCGACGGACATGGACCCCGCCGAGGCGCGCAAGCGGCTCGAAGAGGCCCGCGCCATCGCGCGACGGGTCGAAGCGAAGACGCGCGAGGCCATCCGCACCGAGGCGAAGGCGCGCCCCACCGGTCGTCGACCGGCCGAGTGGGACGACCTCGAGCTCGGCGCGATCGTCTTCGTGCGGCCGTTCGGCAAGACCGGCACGGTCGCCGAGCCGCCGACCCGTGGCGAACGCGTGGTGGTGCAGCTCGGGCCGATGCGCGCCAGCTTCGAGCTCACCGACCTCTTCATCGAGCCCGGTGGCACCGGCACGGCGGCGTCGAGCTCGACGGGCGGGCGGGGCCGTCCGGCCGCGGTGCGGATGGACGTCGAGCGCAGCACGGACAACACCCTCGACCTGCGCGGCGCGACCGTCGACGAGGCGCTGGATCGGGTGGACGCCTTTCTCGATGCGGCCGTCCGGTCGGGTCGGGACGCGGTGTTCATCATCCACGGGCACGGTACCGGCGCGCTCAAGCGAGCGGTGCGTGGGCACCTGCCGAGGACGCCGTTCGGCACCGAGTTTCGGTCTGGACGGCGGGACGAGGGCGGCGACGGCGTGACCGTGGTCGACGTGTCCCAGCACCGCTGACGTGGCCGCTGGCGGCGGTCAGTGCGCGGCGTCGTCGATACGGCGCTGCACGCTCGCGGCCGCCTCGGCGTCACCCGTACGGCGGTAGAACCCGAGCAGGTACCGCGCGCCGGCGACCGGGTCGACGTGGCGATCGGCGATGGCGGCGAAGTCGGCCTCGGCACCTTCGAGGTCGCCGAGCCGTTCGGACACCGTCGCGCGGATGAGCAGGGCCGACACCCGACCGCGGGTCTCGTCGACGGCGTCCTCGGCCCAGGCGCGGGCGGCCTCGAGGTCCCCGGACTGAAGCGCGGCGCGGGCCAGCCGTTCGCGCTCGATGTGTACCCAGTCGGCGACGGCCTCGGCCTGCAGCCACGCCTCGATCGCGTCGGCGGGGCGGCCGGCATCGCTGAGGACGAGGCCGCGCAGCAGGTGGCAGTCGGCGAAGTCCGGGCGGATCGTCAGGCACTCGTCGACCGAGGCGAGGGCGCCGTCGACGTCCGCGCGTCCGCGCAACAGGGCCCGCGCCTCTTCGTACCGGTAGGTGTGCCAGAGCGGTCGCGCCCGGCGCAGGATCGCGAGGTGGGCGAGGGCCTCTTCGTACTCGGCTTCGTCGATGAGCGCGCGAGCGAGGTCGAGGCGCTGCAGCAGCTCGGCCTCGGGCAGCTCGGCGTCGAGCCCGGCGCGGTTGCGCGCGGCATGCAGCTGCTGCTGGGCGATGGCGATGCCCGGCTCGGGATCGCGAGGTGGCAGAGGCGTCGCGCCGCATGCGGTGAGCATCGCCGCCGTCGTGAGCGACGTGGCGAGGATGCAGAGACGAGCGGCGCGAGCGACGAGCTGGTGGGTCACCGCGCCTCCGCCGCCGCGGCGCCCCGGGCGCGCAGGCGCTCCGCCCGGGCCCTATCGCCGGTCCGCTCGACGAACGCGGCGAAGCGCACCCAGCCGCCGGGCACGTCGGGCCACGCGTCGACGAGGGCCTGCCAGGCGGCCTCGGCGCCGTCGAGGTCACCGGCGCGTTCGAGCAGGGTGGCGAGCATCACGAGGGCCTGGGGATGCGTGGGGTCGAGCTCGAGCACGGTGCGGTACACCTCGAGCGCCGCTTCGTCGTCCCCGGCGCCGACGTGTGCGCCAGCGAGGGCCATTGCGAGGCTCGTGTCGTCCGGATGCCGCTCGAAGGCCGCCGTCAGTGCACGCTGAGCGGCGGCCGGGTCGCCCGCCTGCTGCCAGAGGTCCGCGACCTCGGCCATGCGGTCCAGGGTCGGGTCGGCGGCGTGGGCGTCCTCGAGCAGCGCGGCCGTCTCGGCGGGCGCTGCGCCGCGCACGACGCGCATCTCGACCGCGTGCAGGAGCGCTTCGGCGCGCAGGGATGCAGGCACATCGAGCGCTGCCGCGTCGCGCCACAGCTGCTCGGCCTGCTGCCACCAGCCGTCGGCGGCGTGGGCTTCGGCTTCGGCACGCAGCAGGTAGTGCAGGGCGAGGGCGTCCGCCGGTTCGAGCCCGCCGTCCCGCGCTGCGGCGCGATAGAGCGCCACCGCGAGGTCGGCGTCGCCGGCGGCTTCGGCGGTGCGGGCGTCCTCGACCAGCCGTGTGCCGCCGCCGCAGCCGGATGCGGCCGCGGCGAACGCGAGGAGGCAGGCGAGGGCGATGCGACGAACCACGGGCAACTCCGGTCCGCGGCCATCCTGGCGCGGGCAAAGGGGCGCGCGCAAGCGGGGCCTGCGCCGGTCGCGCTCGCGCGCGGGTCGGCACCGAGTCTGTGATGCTTGCTGGCCCCGCGGGTCGAACCTATCCTCGCGCAGCCCTCGTTCTATGAATTCACACTCGTGCGGAGACCCACGTGAGCGGCGAAAGCAAAGGATTCGTCAGTATCCTTCAGGAATTCTCGATCCCGCTGATCGCGGGCGTCGTCGTGGCGGTGATCTTCGCCAACGTCGCGCCGGACCCGTACCACGACATCGTGGAGTGGGGTCCCCTCGACGGGGTGTGCTCCAGCGAGTCGGCCTTCTGCGTCGATCTGCATCACGGGCACGGCGACGACCACGGCGATGACCACGGCGACGACGCGCACGGCGACGACCACGCCGACGACGACCACGCCGACGACGACCACGGGGATGACCACGCCGACGACCATGGGGATGACCACGCCGACGACGAGCACGCCGACGACGCGCACGCGGACGCGGTAGCGCACGCGGACGACCATGGCGATGACGACCACGGCGAGATCAAGGCGTGGGGCTTCGGCATCTTCGGCCACCACCTGACGCTGCACTTCATCATCAACGACATCTTCATGCTCTTCTTCTTCGGCGTGGCCGCGAAGGAGATCACGGAGTCGGTGCTGCCCGGCGGTGCGCTCAACCCGCCCAGCAAGGCGGTCAACCCGCTGCTCGGTACAATCGGCGGCGTCGTCGGACCGGTCGGCGTGTTCATCGTGTTGTCGGGTCTCTTCATGTCGTCGGGGATGATTCCTGTCGAAGAGGGCGCAAGTGTATGGGGCTCTCTCGGCGCAGCCTTCGCCCCCGGCGGTACGTTCGAAGCTGGCGATCCGGCGGCCGTGTTCCGCGGCTGGGGTGTCCCGACGGCGACCGACATCGCGCTCGCGTGGCTCGTCGCCCGCGTGGTCTTCGGCGCCCAGCACCCGGCGGTGAACTTCCTGCTGCTGCTCGCGATCGCCGACGACGCGATCGGCCTCGGCATCATCGCGATCTTCTACCCGAACCCGGCGCACCCGCCGGCCCCGATCTGGCTGCTGCTCGTCGCCGCCGGCATGATCGTGTCGTACATCCTGCGGAAGCGTCAGGTGAACACCTGGGTGCCGTACATCTTCATCGGCGGCACCCTCGCCTGGGTCGGTCTCGTCAACGCGGCGCTGCACCCGGCGCTGGCGCTCGTCCCGATCGTGCCGTTCCTGCCCGGACCGACGCACGACACGGGCATGTTCAACAGCATGGACGAGGTGTCCGAGCTCGAAGAGACGTTCACCGGCACCCACCACGACACCGGCGATCACCACAGCCCGCTGCACAACTTCGAGCACTCGGTGAAGCTCTACGTCGACTTCGGCCTCTTCTTCTTCGGCTTCGCGAACGCCGGCGTCGCGTTCGACGCGATCACGCCGCTGACCATCGTCGTCGTCGCCGCCCTCATCGTGGGCAAGGTGCTCGGCATCGCCTTCTTCTCGGGTCTCGGCAACGCGCTGGGCTTCAAGTACCCCGAGGGCATGGGCTTCAAGCACATCATTGTCGCCGCGACGGTGGCGGGCATCGGACTCACGGTGGCCCTCTTTGTCGCCGGTGAGGCGTACCCCGGAACCAGCCCGTTCCAGGGCCCGGCCAAGATGGGCGCCCTGTTCAGCGCCGGCGCCGCCGGCCTGGCGTTCGTCCTCGGCAGGATGTGGAACGTGAAGGAACTCATTAAGTAGCGGTCCCGAACGTCACGAGACAGCCGGCCCCCACAGGCCGGCTGTTTTCGTTTTTGCCGCCCCGGTGCGTCCCGAGCACCTCCGGCCTCCGTAGGCCGCCTGGACTTCGGTCCGGCAGAGGTGGTGGTTCGAGGCGCTGCGAGACACCCGGGGCGGTGACTCGAGGCACCGCGCGTCTGCTTCGCATCCGCCGGCCCCGCGAGGGGGCCTCCGTAGGTCGCCTGGACTTCGAGAGTCGAGATGCGCCGGGGACGGGGTCCATGAACCGCCGCCGGACGCCGGTCCCATCGTCAGAGTCATCCGGAGGCCCCCTCGTGGGGCCGGTCACGGCGCGCAGCGCCGGGGCGGGGGGCGCTCGAACCGGCATGGGAGGAGGTTCGAGCCGTCTGAACCACCATGACCTACGATTCGACCGCCCCCCGCGTCTGCTTCGCATCCGCCGGCCCCGCGAGGGGGCCTCCGTAGGTCGCCTCGACTGCAAGACGACCGCGGCGGCGATTCGTGGCCCGCATCACCACCGCCCCATCCGTCGCGCACCGGGTGTCGCAGACACCCGTGCTGCGCGACCCACAACCTCAGTCCCGAACCGCCGCCAGCAGCTCGTTCGCGCTCCGGAACCGATCCGCCGGTGACTTGCACATGCACTTGAAGATGATGTCGCTCAACTCGTCGCTCAGGCGCGCGTTGAGGTCCTTCGCCTTCGGGGCGTCGGTGTGCAGGTGGTGGTACGACAGGTCGCCCTTGCTGAACGGTACCTGACCCGTCGCGCACTCGAACATCGACACGCCGAGCGAGTAGATGTCCGACCGACCGTCGAGCTCTTTGCCCACGATCTGCTCGGGCGACATGTAGTACGGCGTGCCGATGGCCCGCGTGTGGTTGCCGTGCACGCTCTCGACGAACTTGGCCAGACCGAAGTCCATGATCTTCACCGCGCGATCGCGGGTCAGCATCAGGTTGCCCGGCTTGATGTCGCGGTGCACCAGCCCACGCTCGTGCGCGAACGCAAGCCCGCGGCAGACGTGCACCATGATGTAGCGCACGAGCTTCTCGGGGAACGCACCCTGGCGGTTGATGAGCGCCTTGAGCGTCTGCCCCTCCACGTACTCCATCGCCATGTAGTACTCGCCGTCCTGCTCGCCGGCATCGAACACCGTCACGATGTTCGGGTGCGCCATGCGCGCAGCCGCCCGCGCCTCGCGCAGGAAGTACTTCACCGCGACGTCGTTCTCTTTCAGGTTGCCGGACAGGATCTTGTACGCGACCGGGCGCTCGAGAACCGTGTCCATCGCCTTGTAGACGATGCCCATGCCGCCGCGCGCGATCTCGCTCTCGATGCGGTACCGCCCGTGCTGCGTCGGCACGGACGCGTTGCGCGCCGACCGCGACTGCTCCATCGCGTGCATCGCCTCGGACGGCGCCATGTTCATGACGTCGACGCCGGGCGCACCGCTCGAGCCTTCCTGCGCCTGCAGCTTCGCGACCCGCTTGCCGACGTCGCGGAAGTAGTAATCCACGCCGAGAATCGACTGGTAGATCTGGATGGCCTGCAGGGTCGAGCCGGCTTCCTCCGCCGTGCCCGCCATCTTGTAGAGCAGGTCGACGTTGTTCTTGTCCGGGCGCGCATCCCCGAGCACCGACCGGTACTTGGCGAACGACAGGTCGTAGCGCTTCAGCTGACGCAGGATGTCTCCCTGCATCATGTTCGCGTCCTCGGCCCGTGCGTCCGTCGGATCCACGCGCTGGAACGCCGCGAGAGCGTCCTCGTGCCGCTTGTGCTGCAGGAAGATCTCGCCCACGCGGTACCAGTTGTTGCCCGCCTTCGACACGCGCAGCTCACCGCGGGTGTCGCCGGCTTCGCGGTAGAGCTCCGCGGCCTGGTTGTAGTCGCCGCCCGACTCGAAGGCCTTGCCCGCCGCGTCGAGGTCGCCGGTGCTGCGGTACAGGTCCGCCGCCATCCGGGTGTCGCCGAGCTTCTCGTACGCGGCTGCAGCCTTCGTCTGCTCGCCGATGTCCATGAAGAGCTCGGCGGCGCGCAGGTGCTCGCCCGCGGCCGCAAAGTCCGCAGCGGCCTCGGCCTTGTCGCCCCGTGCGAGGCGCGCCTCGCCACGGAACTTCAGCGCCCGGGTCTGGTCGCCCATCGAGTCGTACAGCCGGGCCGCCTGCATGGGCTTGCCCGCGGCGACGTAGATCTCGGCAGCCTCTTCGAGCATGCCGACTTCCTTGTACAACTCCGCCGCCCGCTTGCGGTATCCGCATTTCTTGTACAGGGACGCAGCCTCCGCCGCGTTGCCGCCGTCCTTGAGGTACCCGGCCGCACGCGCCGCGAGCTCGCAGGCGTCGCGAATCTGCAGCAGGTCGCCGCGGGCCATGTCGTACTGGAGCTGGAAGAAGTGCTCCATGTACTCCGCGGCCTTCGCCTTGTCGCCGAGGCGATCGTACGCGAGGCCGGCCTCCTTCGGCTTGTCGAGCTTCACGAAGAGCTCGGCGGCGGCGCGATAGTCCTTCGCCTTGAACCAGGCGTCGGCAGCCTTGTCGTTCAGGTCGGCGGTCTCGAACTCCCGCGCAGCCAGCGAGAACTGGCCGCGGCGCAGGTAGAGGTCGCCAGCGAGGGCAGGGGCACCGGCGCGCTTGAACGCCGTCACGGCCGCGCGTGCGTCGCCCGCCTTCTCCCACGCTTCACCCGCGCGAAGGTGGTCGTCGCCCTTTTCGTAGAGCTGAGCCGCGTCGCTGAACGAGCCACCCTCGAAGAGCAGGTCGGCGGCCGCGGCGAAGTTGCCCTGGACTTCCTGCTTCTTGATCGCGATCCGCGTCTTGCGCGGCAGTCCGACGCCGTACCGCGAGACCGCGGTCGCGAACCGGACCAGCTTCACGACGAGGAAGAGCACCGCCAGCGCACCGATGCCGCCGACGATGTAGTCGCCGTAGTACGTCTCGTAGAGCGTCATGAAGTCGAGCGCAGCTGCGCCCGAACCTTCACCGGACCCCTCGGCGGAGCCTTCGACCGCGTCGGCGGCCGCCTGCGCCAGCAGAAGCGGGGCGACGCTGTAAGCGCGCATCGCGTCGAGGCGTCGGGTGGGCGGGTTCTTCATGAGCGAGAGCGGTCCGTCGATGACGATTCCCACAGCAACCGAGGCGGGCAGCCCCGACCAGGCCGTCGCGGCTCGCGAGCGCGTGACGGCCGCCTCTCGAAGGTGGTACGAACCTATCACCGCGCTCACCAGGCGGTCAACTCGCCCGAGGTCTCGTGCTCATGCCCGTTCGGCCCGTCGTTCTCGCCCTCCTGACCGCCGCTCTCGTCGGCGCTGCGTGCGCTGGCTCGTCGGGCTCGCCTGATGACGTCGGCCCGCCGGTGACTCCGTGGTGCGCCGACGGCGACGTCGACACGGACCAGCTGCCCGAGGCGGTCGAGGCGGCGTGGGCCGACGGAGACCACACCGCGGTGCTCGTCGCCGCCGAGGCCGCGTGGGCCGAGGCGATCGCCACCACCCCGGGCCTCTTTCACCCGCCGGAGATCGGAGCGGACGTCGACGTCGCCGAGGCCGCAGACCCGGGCACGAACGACGACGAAGTGGCTGGTGCCGATTCGGACGTCGACGCCGATTCGAGCGCCTCGGACGATACGGACGCTCGTGCCGAACGCGCCCGAGCCCTTCGCGCCTGGACCCGGACGTGGCGCGACGCGCCGCGACCGGTTGTCGACGTCGGGCTCGATCGCTTCGTGCCCGCCCGCCCGATGACCGAGGCGGCCGTCGAAGCTGCGCTGCACTCGGGCGATGCCACTGCACTCGCCACGTGGCTCGACCGCGCCGGCGCGACGACCGGCGACTGGCCCGAGCTCGGCGATTGCGCCGCGATGGCCGCAGCCGTGGGCCGCGTCCCGTGAACGGGCTCGTCGTCCTGCTGATCGTGCTGGTGCTGCTGGCCATCCAGGTCGCCGCGTTGCGCACGACAGACGCCTCGGACGCGGTGCCCGACGACGAGCCGGATCCGGACCTCGACGCCGGTGACGCGGTCGCGCGCCACATCGGGGCGCTGAACTACGGTACCCCCGAGCACGCGCTCGCCGCCCGACGCCAGCTCCTCGCGATCGGTCCGTCGGTGGTCGACGCGCTCCTCGACTGGCTGCACGCGCTCGAGCGTCGTCCGACGGCGATCACCGCGCACACGCGGCTCCGCTTCGAGGACCTGCTCGTCGACTTCGGCCTCGCGGGCCTGCTGCGCATCCGGCCGGCCCTGTCGCGGTTCGACGACGACCACCCGGCGTGGCCCGGACTGCTGCGCGTCCTCGCCCGGCTCGACCGCGGCGCCGTCGAGCAGCTCGTGCGCGACGACGAGGCCCAGCGCCGCCGCACCCTTGACCGCATCGTCGCCACGCTGCCCGACGCGTCGATCGAGGCGCTGCTCATCGCTCGCGCGACGTGGGCCGACCGGCTCGCCGCGCGCCTCGACGACGCGTTGCTGCCGGTGGTGGCTCGTCGCATCGATCGCCTCGATCCGGTCGCCGTCGCGCCGCTGCACACCCGCCTCGCGGTGGAGTTCGGCATCGGCGAACCGCCCCCGGACGGGCCCCTCGAGCGCCCCCTCGCGGCGAACCTCGACGTACCGGACGAACGCCTCACCGGCGACGCTCGGATCGCACGGGCGGCGCTGAATCGCCACACTCCAGCGCCCGAACCGGCGCTCGCCGAGGCGTTCGACCTCGGTCCGGGTGCCGCGCGCGAGCGCCTCGTGCAGATCGCAGCACGCGGGCCGATGCACCGCGAAGCCGGCGTCGCGCTCGCGCGGCTCGGCCTCGTGGATCGCGACGGCGCCGCCGAGATCCTCGCCGAACGCGTGCGCTCGGGTCGCGTCGACGGGCCGGCGGGGTGGGGCGCTCTCGCGCTCTGCCGCGACGATGGCGTCGGGCACACGGCGTGGCTCGCCGACGTGTTGCGCAACGCCACCGGCGAGACGTGGGCCGCTGCGGTCTCGCTCTGCCACGGCGAGCAATGGGACGCGCTGCTCGTGCCCGCGCTCGAGGCGATCGCCCGGCGTCCGTCCGACGCAGACGCCGCGCCCCTCGTGCGTCTGCTCGTCGGCCACTACGACCGCATCGGTGCCGACGTGCGTGCGCACCTCACCCACGACCGGGCCGAGGTCCGTCAGGGGGCCCGTGTCGTCGTGGCATGGACCCGCGACGCGCGCGCCGTCCCGGGCGTCCTCGCCGGTCTGGACCACGGCGACGCCCCCGACGCGCTCGCCCCCGTCCTCGAGGCCATCGGCGCCCCCGCCGCACGCGCCCTCCACGACATCGGCGACCCCATCGCACCAGCGCTCGCTCGCGTCCGCGACCTCTGCACCGCCCTCGCCGAACGCGGCACCCCGGGCTGAATCCTGCCCGCACCACTCCCAACGCTCCGCCACATCGGCACGGGGAAGCCGTCCCTCCTGCGGGAGGGACCGACTCGGGCGTGAGCCCGAGTCAGGGAGGGAGAACACCCCACTCCCGCTCGTGCTTGCAGGGAGGGACCGACTCGGGCGTGAGCCCGAGTCAGGGAGGGAGAACACCCCAATCCCGCTCATGCACTCGCCCCCCAAAACGCCAAACGCCCGCCGTCGCCGGCGGGCGTTCACGCAGCACCCACGGCGCGATCAGCCGAGCTGGATCCGGAAGGGCTGCTGCCCCATCAGGATGAGGCTGCCGGCGCTCGCGCGGCGGGGCTCGCGGATGCGAACGAATGTGCCGTTCGAGCTCTGCAGGTCCTCGAGAAACACGCGGCCGTCCTTGCGGAACACCCGCGCATGGCGCCCGGACACGTAGCCGTCGTCGCGGAAGAGGATGTTGCCGCGCTCGCGACCGATGATCTGCTCCTCGCCGCGCAGGACGAACGTGAACGAGGCCTCGTCCGGCGCGCTGATGCGGTCGAGTCGACCCCACGCGTCACCCGGGTCGCTGCCGCTGACGATCGTGCCGTCAGGGCTCGGCTGCACGAGCGTCTCGGCGCGTGCGAGCAGCTGCAGGCGCAGCAGCTCCTGCCCGATGCGAACCTCGTCGCCGTGCCGCAACTCGGTCGGCTCGGTGATGCGGACGAACACGCCGTTGAGCGAGTTCAGGTCGTGAATCTCGACGCTGTCGCCGTTCACGATGAACCGCGCGTGCTGCGGGCTCAGGTACTCGTCGCGCGAGAAGACCTCGGCGTCCGAGGACCGACCGACGACGTTCTCGCCGGCGGCCAGCGGGTACGTCTCGCCCGGCGAGCCGTCCGGCTTGATCATGACGAGCATGCCCACCGAACCCGCCGCAGGGGCCGGGGCGGGCGCCGCCGCAGGGGCAGCGGCCGGAGCAGGGGCCGGGGCCGCCGCAGGGGCAGCCGCAGGAGCCGCCGCAGGCGCACCGGCGCCGCTCTGGGCGGCCATGTGGTCGCCGACGTTGTAGCCGCAGTTGCCACAGAACCGCTGTCCGTCCGCGATGTCGGCGTTGCACTGGGGGCACTCCGTGGGCCACCCGTCGGCCGCAGCCGCCGGAGCCGGCGCAGGTGCGGACGCACGCTGCTCTTCGAGATTCGCTCCGCAGCCGAGGCAGAACTTGTAGTGGTCCTCGTTCTGACGGTTGCACTTCGCGCAGGTGATCACGACACCCTCCTCTCGCTCGCGACCTGTTGGTGGCGGCGAAGCTAGCACCGGCATTTCAGCCGGGCAAGCACGCCGGGTCGAGCCCACGGTCCCGCAGAAAGCGCCGGATCCGCAGGTTCAGCAGCTCCGGCCACTCCAGCGGACCCGTGTGCGTCGCCTGCGGCAGAACGAAGAGCTCCGCGCCGTCGATCGCCTCCGCCATCGTCTCGGAACGGTGCATCGGCGTGAACGTGTCGTGCTCCGCCGCGACCACGAGGGTCGGCACGTCGACCGCGTCCAGCCGCTCTTCGGTCGAGTGGCGGCTCGCGTCGTCGAGCATCGCGAGGAACGCGAGCGGGTCCATCGTCGACAGCTCTTCGAGGTACGGACGCAGCTCTTCGACGTGCACCAGCGCGTTGTTGATCTCGAACCAGTGCGCCAGCGTCAGCGCCGCCTCGCTCGGGACCATGCGCCGCCAGATGCGTCGAAAGAGGTCCGGGTATCGGTGCGCAAGCGCCCGAATCCGTGGGAAGATGCGCGCACTCATCGACGTGTTCTTGAACGTGTCGAGCGGCCGCCCGGGGGCGCCGCACAGCGCGAGCAGGCCGTTGATGCGATCGGACTGCTCGCCGAGCGCAGCCTCGAGGATCACCTGCACGCCCATGCTGTGCCCGGCGACCATCGCGGACTCGATGCTCCACGCGTCGAGCACGAGAAAGAGATCCTCGGCGAGGCCCTCGACGGACATCTCGCGCAGCTCACGCGGGACCGCGCTGCGGCCGTGGCCGCGGTAGTGCAGGCGCACGACGGTGTGGTCGCGGCGCAGGTCGGCAAGGATGTGCTTCCACACGTAGCCGTCGCACCCGAGGCCGTCGCAGAGCACGACGGCCGGGCCGGACCCGGCGATGCCCGTCCACAGCGGTGTCCCGACGCCGGACGTGACGAAGCGTTCGTCGTCGAACCGCGGCGGCCGGCTCATGACCGCAGATCGTCGAGGGTGAACACCGACCGCAGCGGTACGCCGGCGCTGCCGAGCGCCTCTGCGGCGCCTTCGCCGCGGTCGACGAGGCAGATGGCGCCGACGACGTCGTAGCCGGCGGCGCGCATCACCTGCGCGGCCCGCAGGGTCGAGCCGCCGGTGGTCGTGGTGTCTTCGAGCAGCACGACCTTCGCGCCCTCGGCGAGGTCACCGCCGACCTCGACCTGGCTGCGCGCGCCGTGGCCCTTCGGCTCCTTGCGGACGATGAAGCACGACAGGTCGAGCCCGCGCCGAAACGCCTCGATGCCGACGGCGGTCGTCAGCGGGTCGGCGCCGAGGGTCATGCCCCCGATGCCCGCCGCGTCCCAACCCGAAGCCACGAAGTTGTCGAGCATCAGCTCGCCGATGAGCATCGCGCCCTCGGCGGTCAGCGAGGTGCGCCGCAGGTCGATGTAGAACGACGAGGTGCGACCGCTCGCGAGGACGAACTCGCCCTCTTTGTACGAGTGCTCACGGATGAGCGCGATGAGGCGGTCCCGGGCGTCGCTCACGGCTTGTCCTCGTCTTCGTCTTCGTCGTCCGACTCGTCGTCGTCGTCGTCGTCGTCGTCGTCGTCGTCGTCGTCGTCGTCGTCGTCGTCCGACTCGTCGTCGTCGTCGTCCGAATCGTCGCCTTCGTCTTCGTCGTCGTCCGACTCGCCGTCTTCGTCCGAGTCGTCGTCGCCCGAGTCGTCGTCCGAACCGTCCGCGCCTTCGTCGGTCGCGGCCGATTCGTCCGACACGCCCGGCGTGTCCGAGGCACTGTCGTCGTCGAGGTCCTCGTCGCCCGACGCGTCGTCGCTCTGGTCTTCGACCGCCGCGGACGGCGAGATGCGCGCGAGGCGCTCGGCCGGGCTCGACGCCGCAGGGGCAGGGGCAGGGGGCGCGCCGGGGTCACCGATAGCGACGCGCGCCGTGAGGGTCGCGCCGGGTGCCATCGAGATGGACCCCGCCGACACGCCGCCGGTCACCCGCGCGGTCGCGGCGAGCACGAGGCCGCCGCGGGCGGTGATGGCGCCGTTCGCGTCGCCCTCGATGTGAATCGCTGCGCCTTCGACCGGGCCGTCGACCCGCGCGCCGGCGCCGATGTGGACGTCGCCGTCGACCGAGATGCCGCCGTTCACCACACCGAGCACCGTGAGGTCCCCGGAGCCGGTGACGACGCCGTCGACGCGGGTCCCGCTGGCGATGCGGTGCTTCATGGGCGAAGGCTCCTTCGGTGCGGGATCCGCTTACGCGTCCATGTCGATGTGGCCCTTGAACGTCGCGCCTTCGGCGATCGACAGCCGCGGGGTGCGCACGTCGCCGGTCAGGCGACCGCCGGCCACGAGCTCGACGCGCTCGGTCGCGGCGACGTTGCCTGCCACGGTGCCGTCGACCTTCAGCGACGCCGCCTCGACGTCCGCCTCGGCGATGCCACCGTCGATGACCCGCACGGCGCCGGTCGTCGCGACGCGGCCCTTCAGCCGGCCGGCCACGGTGACGTCTTCTTCGGCCGTGATCTCGCCTTCGATGACGAGGCCCGGCCCGATGACGGTGCCTTCGGGACCGCTGTTCGAACGTCCGAACGTCGACTGTGCCATGCTCAGGACTCCGTCGCGGCCGACGCCGCGCTCATGTCGATGCTGCCGCGAATCGTCGCGCCCTCGGCGATGCCGAGCCGCGGGGTGCGCACGTCGCCTTCGACGCGTGCGTTCGTCTCGAGGGTGAGGCTCTCGGTCGCCTCGACGTTGCCGGTCAGAGTGCCGCGCACGATGACGCGGGTCGCCGAGACGTCGGCGGTGACCGCCGCGCCGGCTTCGACCGTCAGCGGGGCCGTCAGCCGGACTTCGCCGTCCAGGCGGCCGGCCACCACGACGGGCTGCGAGCCGCTCACGCGGCCCGTGATCGTCACGGTCGAGCCAATGTGACAGACGTCGTTCTGGGCCATCCGAATCCTCACCGTTCGACGGGCTGCGGCCGAGGGGGCCGCGCCGACGCGCGACCGTACTTTGGCGCCCGTTGCGTTGTCAACGTGCCCCCGGGGCAATCTCGCGGGGTTCGGCGGCGCGCCGTCAGGGCGTCGCGGCGCACCCCCGCGGCGGCGGATCCCCGGCGATGAGCGCGTCCACTGCGCGGGTCCACCAGCCGTGCGTGAGCGCGTCCAGCCACGCGTCTGACGCCACCACCTCGGCCGACGCCATCTGCCGTGTGTCGTCGTCCTCGGCGGTCGCGACCCGGCGGCGCGCGGCGGCGCGCACGCGCCACACGTCGAGGGCCTCTTCGGTGCGCCGCAGGGCGGCGTCCGACTGCCGGGACCGCTCCCGGGACCAGACATCCTCGTCGGGGTGGTAGCGTACGTCCGAGAAGTCCCACGACAGCTGCAGGCCCACCGACCACGACCGGCCGTCGCCCCACCGCGAGAGGTCCCGCGCGTCGGCGCCGTCGAGGTCGCCGGTGGGGGTGAAGTCCGCGTCGTACACGGCGTCCCGCTGCACATCGTAGCCCCGGTCCCAGTCGCCACGGACGGTCACGTCGGGCAACCACGCCGCCCGCCGCGCCCGCTGCTCGGGACCGGACACGCCCCGCAGCTCACACCCCACCTGCGCCGCCAGCGCCCCCACCAGCGGCGACGTATCGATCCACGCCGCCGCCACCAGCGGCCCCGCCCGCCGCGGGGCAGGGTCGGCCGATTCGGGCAGGGCGGTCGACGAACCAACGAGCGCAACAAGCAACAGAACCACGAACATCCGAGCCTCCGGGTCAGGGTACCCCCACAGGTCGACCCCGGCCCCCGGATGTTGCGCCGAACCGCCCGAATCACCGGCATCGCCAATTCGACCACCCGCGTCTTCGCCGCGGGCCGACATCTGGCGATGTCGGTCTGCATGGGGGCGGATCCGGAGCATCCGGGAGGTGCATCCACGCGATGCCCACACCCCCACCAATCCCCCCGATCCCCCCATCACCACACCG
>Ga0070728_10003467_pt1 | contig 17406 bp, 17 predicted proteins | sample tdDd471_FD_66723 | JGI IMG/M metagenome (GOLD analysis project Ga0070728, IMG submission 66723) | Marine sediment microbial communities from the Atlantic coast under amendment with organic carbon and nitrate - tdDd47.1 | ecosystem: Environmental > Aquatic > Marine > Coastal > Sediment | place... | reverse complement strand
CGGAGTGGTGGTTGTCATTGGCATAATCCTGGGGTTGTTGTATCAGAGTTTCGACCTCTCTATGCACACGGTGCGGTCCTATGTCTGGCGGCGCATCAACGCCTTCGAGATTGTAATGGGCATTGGCGTGGCCCTGTGGTACATGCGCACCCGCTACCGGTATTCGCTGGCGGTGCTGGTCAAGGCCGGCGTGATTTCCTTTGCCCTGTTCATTATGCTGTTTCATTTTCCCTCGGTGTATCAGGATGGTTTTTTGCGGCATACGCCCCTGGTGCTGCTGTTGTCGTGGATCGCCCTGTGGCCATGGTTTGGCACCAGCGAACACAGGCGCAGCAGGTTTTTTCCACTATACAGAATATTTCTGCCAGCCATCGGCGGTCTTGGGCTGTGGTTTATCATCAGTCAGATCAAGGTGAAGGTGGAGAATTTCGTCATTCGCTGGTATGTGCATTTCAGCCGGGATGATGTTTCCTCATCAGTGTATCTGTGGTCTGCATTGCTGTATGTGGCTGCGGTGACAAGCCTGCTGGTGCGACTGCCCTGGGCATGGTGGAAAAAGCTGCTGACCGGACTTGTCCTTATGACGCTGTTGCCCCTTGCCTGGGGATCGGTGCTGCTTCCTCCCTGGCTGTATACCGCCGCCCTTGCCGCAGGCTGGGGTCTGCTTGCCCTGGGAGTCTGTTGTCCAAAAGCTCGCAGCGTGCTGCAACTTTTGGCCTTTGCCGCCTTCCAGCTGCCCATTGCAGGGGTGGTGGAGCATGCGCCGGGAGCCCTGTTTCAGATATGGGGATTCTGGGCGCTGCTGGGTGCGGTGTTGCATGTGTCCAAAAACGGTATGGTGGGCACCGAAGCCCTGCGTGCGCTGTTTGCGGCGTTCCTTATTATTATGATGCCTGCGGTGCTTTTCGGCTTCCGGGCGGTGAGCATTGATTTTGATGTGGTTGCTCTGTGGAGTCCGAAAGAACTGTGGCTGCCGCTTTTGGGCGCTGCCTGGGCTGCGGTGGTTGCGGTGGCGGGGATCTATCGCGCACCCGCCGGAGTGGCGGCACCGGTGGAGGTTTCGCTTATTAACGGCTGGCTGCTGTTACGGGTGATCATGGTGTCCCTCATCGCCTTTGCCTCCTGGCATGTCAGCGACGGCCATCGTCTGGGCATCGACGCCATTGAAGAAGCCATGTATATTGTCATGTTTGCGGGGTTTGCCTTTGTGGGGCTGGGTATCAACCAGTTCTCCGCGTCCCCGGATAAGAAGAAAGGAATATCCCATGTCTCCTAAAGCAAAGCTGGTGCTGCCCCTTATCAGCGTTTCCGCCGCCATACTGGGTGTGGTGGGCCTTGCCCTGGGGGGCGTGATGCTGGCAAAGGACCCCGGTTCACATCAGGGGATAGGGTTTGTTGGGCTGGGTATTCTGTTTGTGTGCGCCTCATCTTTGGAGATCATTGTATCACTGCGGCGGCGTATTCGCATTGAGGATACCGGTGTGGTGCTGGGCGGCAGCCTGGTGCCATGGGAGCGCATTGTGGGGATTGAGCCGCCCATGGGACGGAAAAACGGTGTGGGTATTGTGCTGCACGACCGCCCGCTGTGGTGGTCACCGCTGGATACCAGGGAACTGTACACGGCTCTTGAGCAGCGTCTGGAATCACACTGGGGCAATACCTGGGAACGGCAGTTTGAAGAAAGCGATACCCTGATTTATCAAACAAGCCTGCTGAAGGGAAACAATCTGCTGGCCCAGTTGATTGTCATGACCATTGCTGCGCCGCTGCTGTGGCTGTTCAGCCCATGGTTTGGCATTCTGGTGCTGGCCTTTGTGGCCTTCGTGGGTTCGGATCTGATGCGCCGTATGTGGATGGTGCCGGTCAAGGTAATGGTGTCGCCCCGGGAGCTGATGTTCCAGTACCGCAACCGGGTCAATGTGTACGCATGGAACGATATTGAAGAGATTCAGCCCCCGGATGCCCCCTATGGTCCCTTTGCGGTTATCTTCAACGATGGCCGGTCGATTATGGCACCCCGTGAGCGTCCCTTTTACCATGCCATGCTGGCCTACCTTACTACCCGGCACAGCGACAAAGTGGTGCCCGGGGAGGAAGAGTAACCGGGAAAACGCTTTGACAGCAGAGATGCGGCCCATTACTCTTGGCACAGAGTATATCAATCAAAGGAGCATACTATGAGCGAATTTAAAATCGGCGCACGCCGGATTATCAGCCCGCAGGCGGATATGAGCGATCCCGCCACCGTGGATGCGGAATTTAACACCGTCGCCGCCCGCAGCGTACAGACCACCGAAGAACTGGTGACCTTTATTGATCACTGGATGGAAGTTAACGAATGCGTGGGTGAGTATCAGACACGGTTTTATACCACCATGACCTGCAACACCGCGGATACGGAAGCCGAAGGCAACTATTTGCAGATGGTGGAAAAAATCAGCCCCATTATGGCCAAGCGTAATTTTGAGCTGAAGAAACAGCTGGTGGAAAGCCCTGCGGTGGATCAGCTTTCGGCGGATTACGATGTCTTTTTGCGGGAGGCCCGTAACGAGATTGATCTGTTCAGGGAAGAGAATGTTCCGTTGCAGACAGAGAACACCAAGCTGGCGCAAAAGTACCAGAAGATAACCGGTGCGTGGATGGTGGAGTGGGAAGGCGAAAAACAGACGGTGCACAAGGTTAAGGCGCTGCTGGAAGAAACGGATCGTGAATTGCGTCACAAGGCCTTTATGGCATCGGAAAAGCCCCATCTGGCAGACGTGGACGCACTGAACGATTTATATGACGATATGCTGAACCTGCGGCGGACCATTGCCCGCAACGCCGGTTTCGACAACTACCGCGACTACATGTTCCGTTCCTATGGCCGTTTTGATTATACCCCGGAAGACTGTTTCGCATTTCACGCCGCCATTAAAGAGCATGTGGTGCCGTTGGTGACTGAGATTATGGAACAGCGCAAGGCGGATATGGGGGTGGATGCTCTGCGCCCCTGGGATTTGCAGGCCGACCCCAAAGGCCTGCCGCCGGTGCGTCCCTTTACCACCACCGACCAGCTTATCGCCAAGGTGGGCGATGTGCTGCACCAGGTAAACGGGGAACTTGGCGGGTACTTCGATATCATGGTGGAACATGGGTTGTTGGATCTGGACAGTCGCGAGGGCAAGGCTCCCGGCGGTTACATGGCGGATTTCACCGAGCGCAAGCTGCCCTTTATTTTTATGAACTCCGTTGGTACTCAGCGCAATGTGGATACCCTGCTGCACGAAAGCGGTCACGCGTTTCATCTGTTTTTGGCACGGGATCTCAAACCCAGTTCCTACATGGGCGCTCCCATGGAATTCGCCGAAGTGGCGAGCATGTCCATGGAACTGCTGGCGCGGCCCTATTTTGATCGCATTTATGAAGCAGACGAACTGAAGCGGGTGAAGGATAACCAGCTTGTCGGCGTGGTGAAATTCCTGCCCTTCATGGTCTGCATTGATGCGTTCCAGCACTGGGTATACACCAATCCCTCCACCGCCGAAACCCGGGGCGATTACTGGGCTGCGCTGATGGATGAGTATCTTCCCCATATCGACTGGAGCGGACTGGAAGAGTACAAGCGCAAGGGATGGCAGTATCTGCATGTGTTCCAGGTGCCCTTCTATTATATCGAATACGGCATAGCCCAGCTTGGCGCGTTGCAAGTGTGGCAAAACTCTTTAAATGATTATTCCGATGCGGTGCGGCAGTACAAAAAGGGATTGGCTTTGGGCGGATCTCAGCCCCTGCCAACACTATTTAAGACCGCCGGAGGCGTGTTTGACATGACAGAAGCGACTTTAAAGCCCCTGATGAGCCATATTGCCGGGGAATTAAAGAAATAATATTTTCTTGATTTAAGGTTGCTTAGATATTGCATTTTACAAAATGTCGATTATGATACCCCTAGCATCCACTATTTTATTTGGATGTCGTTCATTGAAACCGGACTGGTGTGTGAATCGCTTTTCGAGATCTCTGTTCCATGGAAGAAGGACACGGATACTCAGTACCGTATCTTAACCCGGATACGCAAAGCACTCGGAGCGACCCCGCAAATTTCGGGGGTTGCACATGTCCATGTCCATGTCCATGTTACTGGTATGAAAGGAGCATTGAGATGTCGAACAAGTTGTTTGTCGGAGGATTAGCCTGGGCCACCGATTCTGAAGGTCTGCGCGAAGCTTTTGCACAGTACGGTGACGTTGTGGAAGCCAAGGTTATCACTGACCGCGAAACCGGCCGTAGCCGTGGTTTCGGTTTTGTGACCTTCGCCAACGCCGAAGACGCAGCCAAAGCCAAAGAACTCGATGGCACCCAGCTGCACGAACGCACCATCCGTGTAGATTTCGCTCAGGAAAATAACCGCGGACCGCGTCGTTATTAAGCCTACGAATTAAAAACAACAGCGCTGATTTTTCGGCGCTGTTGTTTTTTTACGCCCAATTTTTGACTATCGGGGATACGCAGCATGAAACTCACCTGGTACGGGAACGCAGCAGTAAAAGTCGTCATGGGAAATACCACCATGATGTTTGATCCTTTTGTTACCCGTAACGAGGCGTTGCCTGTGCTGGCTGGCGATGATTTTGCAGAAGCAGAGCGTATCCTCATCACCCATGGGCATTTCGATCATACCGCTGATATTCCCCGCTTTGCCAAAGAAACCGGCCTGAAAATTCTGGTGCATCCCAACAGCGTCAACATGCTGCGCAAGCACGGCAGTTATAAAGACGAGCAGCTTGTGCCCACAGCCTTTGGCGATGCCGTTACCGGCGGCGATATTACCGCCACGGCCCTTGCGGCGCGACATATCAGTTTTGATCTTCCCCTTATCAGTCAGACCATCGGCAACCTGTTTTCCAGCAAACTGGAACGCAAGGGAAGCCGCCTGTTTTCCATGATCGGTGAACATATGGGACATCCCATGGGAGCCTGCATTGCATGGCGGCTTGATGACGGAGAACAGACCCTGCTGCATTTGGGCAGCCTTGCTTTGGACCCCGGGCAGGAGTATCCCACCGGCGTGGATGTGCTGAGCATTCCTTTGCAGGGCAACAGCCGGATTCACGACATTGCCTTTGAGGTCATCGCAAAATTGCAGCCCAAAGCCGTGTACATCCATCATTTCGACAACGCGTTTCCGCCCCTGAGCCAGCAGGTACCCACCGCACCGGTGGTGGAACGCATGGCAAAGGAATTGCCGGATATTCCGGTGATCGTGCCGGAATACCGCAAACCCGTTACATTTTGATCGCAAGCATATCCGGGGGTTTTGTTGACATTGCTTCTGTAACCGGAGTATGACTATACACACTGGTATACAAATATAATTGCTTGTATGAGGTGTTCACATGACTGAGCAGATTGCTTTTACCGCCGCCGCCGCCCTTGATCTGGTTATCAAGCTGGAACAGGCCGGGGCAACCTTCTATCGCAAGGCCGCTGCCGCAGTGCAGGATGAAGAGATTGCAACAACCTTATTGCAACTGGCCAGTGAAGAAGACAAGCACGAAGAGAAATACGAACATCTGAAAGAAACCTATCTGGCCACCGATGGCGGGGGCGTGGATGCCAATTCTGCGGTCCGTGGTTTTGTGGATATCTTTATGGAAGATGAAATCTTCGATGGGGACGCTTTTGAAAAACTGACGGTCTCCGGGCTGGATATTCAGGAGATTCTGCGTGCCGCCACCGAAGCGGAATACAAAACCATTGCTCTGGTATCGGCTCTGCGGGAAATGATCCCCGCCTTTGCAGATCAGAAATGGGTAAACGCGGTTATCGCCGAAGAACTGACCCATATTGAAACCCTGGGTCGCCTGCAGCGCTCACAGCGCAATGCCGCCGCCAATGCGGCCCTGACCTAAGAGAGCATAAAAAATGCGCCCCCGGGACCGGCGGGGGCGCTGTTCAAGAGGCATAAGTTCCTGGGCTTTGTCAGTTTTCTTTTTGAGCGCAATCCTCACCCAATCCATCCTTGCAATCCGCTTTCGCGGATTCCCGGTCCTCCACCTTATCATTTTTGGCTTGTTTTGTTGTTTTGGTTTTGTCAACCTGTTCCGCTTTTGCAGAACCGGCAGCGCCACATGCCAATGCGTCAGGTGTCATTCCCAAAGAGGTGAGTCCAATTACGAGTGCAAACGTTACAGCAGTCAACAGGTGTTTCATCGTGATTCTCCGTGTTCCGGCTGCTCGCCAAAGGCGCATGTTCAAAAAACGTAAGCACGAATTGGAAGCATGCAAGGCGTACAGGATAAAAAGATTTACCTGTTAAAATACTGTTGCGACGGGAAAAATGCGTATCACAGTTGTCATTCAGTAAAATTCTGCTATGGTCAGGACATCCCGGAACCCGCATCTTTGGAGAACGATTATGGAAACGTCAACAATTTTAATACTGATCGTATGGATCATCAGTGCCGGTCTTGCCATGTACATTGGCAACAAAAAGGGCGAACTGACCACAAGCTTTTTTGTGGGGATTTTGTTAGGGCCGCTGGGGCTGATTATGGCCATCGTTTCGGCGGGTAACTGGGGTGAATGCACCCGTTGCGGCACCCGGGTCCATCGCAAGGCCTCGGAATGCCCCCACTGCGGCAAAGAATTCGACTGATCCTGCTGTTGTATCTCTTTAATGTAAAACGCCCTCTGCCATTTGGCAGAGGGCGTTGTTTTTTTTGGGGGGGGATAATACCCGCTTATGCGGTTTTGATTTCCGCTGCGCCTTCCAGCCCCAGCTCCTTGATGGCGATTTCACGCATCTTGAACTTCTGGATTTTGCCGGTAACCGTCATGGGGAAATCTTCGGTGGACTTGACGAATTTCCAGTAGCGCGGAATTTTGAAGTGGGTGATTTTACCCTTGCAGAAACCCCGCAGGTTCTCTTCAGAGCTTTCCACGCCTTCGCGCATCTGTACCCATGCCATGAGTTCTTCGCCATATTTGGCATCGGGAACGCCAACAACGTACACATCCACAATGTCGTCATGGGTGCGCAGGAATTCCTCAATTTCGCGGGGATAAAGGTTTTCGCCGCCGCGGATGACCATTTCCTTGATACGCCCGGTGATTTTGACGAAACCTTCGTCGTCCATCACACCAAGATCGCCGGAGTGCAGCCAGTGACGGGTGTCGATGGCCTGGGCCGTGGCGTCGGGATTGTTGTAGTAGCGGTTCATGATCTGATAGCCACGGAAGCAGATTTCGCCCTGCTGACCGCGTTCAACCACAGCGCCGGTGGCGGGGTCGATAATTTTGAGTTCCTGCCAGGGCATAACCTGACCAACGGTGGACACCCGGCGCTCAATGGAATCGGTAATGCGGGTCATGGTGGTCACCGGAGAGCTTTCGGTCTGGCCGTAGGCGATGGTGACCTGCTCCATGTTCATTTTGGCGATGACATCGTTCATGGTGTCGATGGGGCAGGGGGCTCCGGCCATGATACCGGTACGCAGGGTGGACATGTCGTATTTGTCGAAGTCCGGGCTGTTCAGCTCGGCGATGAACATGGTGGGCACGCCGTGCAGGGCTGTGCATTTTTCCTTTTGCACGGCTTCGAACACGCTGGCAGGATCGAACAGCGGACCAGGGATAATCATGCTTGCACCGTTGGTGACGCAGGCCAGGTTGGACAGCACCATGCCAAAGCAATGGTAGAAGGGCACCGGAATGCACAGGCGGTCTTTTTCGCTGAAGTCCAGCAGGCGCCCGACATGATAGCCATTGTTGAGGATATTCATGTGGGTAAGGGTCACGCCCTTGGGGAAGCCGGTGGTGCCGCTGGTGTACTGGATATTGATGTCGTCATCAGGGTCCAGCATGGCCATACGTTGCCGCAGCTCTTCGCAGGGCACTTCTTCCGCCAGTCCAAGAACATGGTCAAAGGTAAAGGTGCCGGGTTCTTCGCCGTCCAGAAGGATGACGTTTTTCAGTTCCGGCAGAGCTTCGGACTTGATGCTGCCCGGTTCGCAGGTAGCGATTTCCGGGGCGACTTCCATAAGCATTTCCCGGTATTTGGAGCTTTTAAAGCTGTCCATCAGAATAATGGTGTTGGTTTCGCTCTGCTGCAGGGAGTATTTCAGTTCGTGGGTGCGGTAGGCGGGGTTGATGTTCACCAGCACTGCGCCTGCCTTTGCGGTGGCAAACTGCACTGCGGTCCACTCCCAGCGGTTGACTGCCCACATGCCGACTTTGGTGCCATGACCAATGCCGAGTTTCATCAGACCCTTGGCAAGTTTGTCGGTGATGGCGTCAAACTCGGCGTAGGTAAAGCGCACGTTCTGGTACACCGAGACCAGCGCATCAGTATCAGGATGCTTTTTTGCGATATCCTTTAAAGTAGCGCCGATGGTTGAGAACAAAAGGGGAATATCGGTGGGACCAAAATCGTAGCTTAGTTTCGCAGAGGCCATGGAAAACTCCTTTGTGCCATATGGTAATACATTACTTCGTACTGCCGGGTGCCACGCATGTTTAATATGGGCATGACTATTAAAATGTCTACTGCAGGTGTCCAGAGCCTTTAAAAGCACACAATGCCTTGTATTGTCAATAGAAAGAGGAAATTCTGTAACAAAAATAGGCATGTATGAGAATACTATACACTTATGTATATGCAGCTGCCCCCTGAAAATGGCTTTATATCTTACAGGCTTTTAAGGATCAGGCCCAATTGGTCGATGTGTCCGATTTCCTCTTTGATAATTTTGCTGACCCAGGCTTTACCCATCTCTTCGGGGACAACCTCGCGGATGGCCGCCAGAAAGGCAAGGTTCCGGTATTCGGCTTCAATGGCAAAATGGATAATGCCTTCCACGTTTACCGGGCCATCGAGCAGCGCGCGCTTTTGCTGTTCGTTAAAGACTTCACCATTTGAATATATGGTCAGAAATCCGGAAATTTCCTTATCCATGGGCAGCATGTCCTTGCCCCACAGAGAGACAACATCATCGCGCATGATTTCGTAGGTTTTACGGTGTTCTGCTTCCTGTTGCCCCAGCAACTCCATAACCTTCTGCATTTTGGGGGTGGGCATGAGTTCCGCAACCCGGGCATAAAATTCCTGGCCATCGGTTTCAATATTCATGGCAATGGTCAGAGCATCGTAAGCAGTGAAAGAAAGATCGTGTTCCATAAGTAAGTCCTTTCCGGTTTGCCATAAAGTTTATAACATCAATGATGTATCGTCAACGTCTGACATGGGAATTGTTACGGAAGGGTAACCGTGGCCCATACCGGAAGGTGATCCGAAAGTTCGCCGCAGGTTTCTTCGGGGCAGATTGCCGGTGCCGAGAACAGGTCTTCGGTCCCCAGGATCAGATCAAGAATAAACCCGCTGTGGGGCGCGGTGGCCCGAAGCTCCGGATCAATGGATACATGTGCATCAACCCAGCCACGTTCAGTGAATTCCTTGATGGTTTCATCGGTGGTGGTGTCAAGCTGCAAATCAAGACCGTAAAAGGCCGCGTTGGTGTCGCCACCGGCAATGGCGGGAATGTTGCGTTGCAGACCGTCTTCGGCGATTTCCAGCGCCTGGGCTGACCGGTAATCCTCGCTGGGATGGGATTCAAAGTGCAGGGTATACACGGTAATGTATTTGTCTCCGATTTTAATGTCCGCCGCCACGGCGATGCGTCCGCCCAGACGGGGTTCACCTTCATCGTCCCACCAGCTTGCCTGGGTTTCGTGACGGATAACCCGCACGTTGCCAATGGGATAGCGGGAAAGAATACCGTTGCCGTGTTCGCATTCGGTTTCACGGATGCCGTCAACCCAGTTCAGTTCGGTAAATTCCACGCCAAAGACAAAATTCATGTCCAAAGCCTCGGCATAATCCCACATGACGTAGCGGTTGTCGGTGCGGTTACAGCCCCGGTCCGCTTCGCTGACCAGAATAACATCCGGCATGGGGACTGCATCGTTGTTGATCATGGCATCGATTTGGTCATCCATGTGGCGACCGCGTTCGATATTGTAGGCCATAACGATAATATCATCTTTGGGCGCTACATCCGCCGGGGCAAAGGACGCGCCCTCAATGCTGCAGTCGATGAATATTTTTTCCGCCGCGCCTTCGGGGTCTGCGGCTTCGACGCACATGCGCTGCTGCATAACGTCGGGCTTTTCCGTAAGCCATGCAAACTCCTCAAAGGGGTAGGGAGCCTGCTCCACGGTATCAACGGTGTCAATATCGCCGTCCGTGTTGGAAGGGCTGGTGTCGTCATCGCCGCCGCAGGCAGCAAGGAATACGCAGGATAAAAGCAACAGCGGCAGTAACAGGTGTTTCACAGTAACCTCCCGGATAAGATTCAGTCATTGCTGGTGCGGGAGCATAGCACTATGAGGCGTTTCCCGCAATTGTGTTGTCTTTGAATGTTGTTAATACCCCTTGGATAAAATCCGCCTTGGCATCGCAGTAGGCTTCCCGGTCATGACGGTGGATTGCCGCCAGTTCGGTTTTCAGGTTTTCATACTGCTGCCGGATGTCCGGGTTGTTGCGCAGAATATCCCGGAATGCCAGGTGGGTATGCCAGAAGGGAGAGCTTTTGACCACTGCATGAAGATGCACCGCCCGTGTGCCATTGTGTTCCAGTATGAAAAAGCGACGTTGCGGCAGTTGGTCCTCAAACCCGGATATATAGCTGTATCCGGCGCTGGTCAGCGCTTCAATACGCTCTTCAATATCCTCAAGTTTTGTGGCTCCCAGCATGATATCGATGACAGGTTTGGCGGCAAGCCCGGGCACCGCAGTGCTGCCGATATGTTCAATAGTTACCCCACAGGTGCTAAAAATATCATGCAGGCGCTGCCGTTCCTTTTGAAATCTTTCAGCCCACGCGGGATTCCAGACTTCGATGATAACCGGTTCCGTGTTCATGATGACAATCCTTGTGTATGTGTTTCCAGACATCAGGTTATGATAAAATTCTGAAGCGGCAAAGGCAAAGAAAAAGCCCTGTCCGTGACAGACAGGGCTTTAAGGAGGAAACGTGCGTATCCCTGAGGGTTATATCTCCTTTGAGAAGGTAAAGCCCTTGGGGAGGTCCGCTTCGGTTGTGCCTTCCTGCACCCAGGAAAGATCGTTAATGGTATACGTTGGGTTTGTGGTGTTGAAAATCGGGATGACCCGTTTGTTGAAGTCCGGCTGCCCGGGCCCCGACATATAGCTTTTCAAAATCGTGGCGCAGCCCGGGATTTCGATATCCAGAAACCGTATGGGCGTGGGCAGAGCATTGAATGCGCCGGTGCGTTCCGTGGTGATAAAGGTATGAATAAAGGCCCCTTTGTTTGCCTCATTGGTGACATCCACCACCGTGTTTTTCTTCAGGCAATCGGGGCAGGCGATGCGGAAGGGAATCCAGGTGTCGCCAAATCCTTCGCAGTCTTTGTTGTCGCAGCGGGTTGCCAGCAGACGCCCCTTTGTCAGGGCCTGGAAGAAGGTGGCTTCGCCGCCATAGGAATGAATATAGGTCATGTGTCGGGGTTTGGTTACGCCCCGCAGTTCAGTACCTTCCATAACAGGGGAACCGCTTTCCATGGTATGGAACTGACCGTGGATCACATAGCGTTTGCCTTCGGCTTTAACCGTGGGTTTGACATAATCGTTTTTCATGACTGGTCTCCTTTCAGGCATCCTTAATGATCTGGTGATCCGGGTCCATCAATACCGTGGCGGTCACATGGGAGCCGACACCGGCGTGGCTGATGGCCAGGCCCCGGTGGGCGTCCTTAACCTGCAGATCGGTCCAGTCGGCGGGTTTTTCCTTGTTGAATGAAGTCCATCGTTCAGGATTGCCATGCACTTCCTTGTGACGGTTCCACAGGTGCAGAGCAACTTCGTTGACCTGCATAATGCCGGTTGCGCCAACGGCGTGCATGCAGCCGATAAGTCCGCCGGAAAGATTGCTGGGCAGCTTGCCGGGGTTGCCGGTGTTGGGGTTGGTGTGATAGCAGTCGCCGCTTTCCACATAGGTGCGGCCTTCACCGTAAGGACGGATGCCCACGTCTTCGTAGCTCTGGATATCGGAAATGGTAAAGGCGTCGTGCAGTTCAACCATGTCCAGATCTTCGGTCGGGTCCTGAATGCCCGCCATGTGGTAGGCATAATAGCTGGCGACACGGGCGGCAAGGAATCCGCTGAAGCCAGGATAGCGGTCGCCGCCGGGGAAGCGCTCGCCCAGGTCTTTGTACAGGTCTTCGCTTTCGTGGGGCAGCAGGGGTATCTCCATATCGCGGCGGTCAGCCACCCGCAGGGAGTGGGAACCGGCGCCGATATACAGTCGCAAAGGTTTGTTGGGGCTGTCTTTGGTAAGTTCGTAAGCGGTTTTTTCGTCGCAAAGGATTGAACAGGCCGCGCCAACGCTCATCAGGCAGGCGTCCAGCGCCCGCAGGGGAGCCGCCACAACCGGGCTTTCAAGAACATCTTCCACGGTGATCTTCATGGGGCCCTGGGCAAATGGATTGAACCGGGCATAGCCGCGATGTTTTACCGCGATTTCCGCCATGGTTTTGCGGAAGCTGTCTTCCTCTTTGGCAAAATATTTCCAGTACCGGTTTGCCATGGGGGCGTAATATCCTGTGTAGATATGCCCCATTTCGGTTTCCCAGTCTTTATCCGCTGCACAGGAAATAAGGTTGTTGCCTTCATCGGTGGGGACTTCGTCCATGCGTTCCCAGCCCATTGCCAGAACGCAGTCGGAGTAGCCGCTGGCAACGGCGTTTGCCGCCATCCAGATGGTGGAGCCGCCGGTAGCGCCACCGGTTTTGATGCCGATGTTGCCCAGGGGATCAAGCCCCAGACGGTCATGAATCACCGCCTCACCCAGCAACTGGTCGCCGAAGTGATCGGCAAAATGACCATAATAGCAGGAGTGGATGTACTTCTTCAGTTCCGCGGGTGTCTTGTTGATGAGTTCTGCAGCCATGGTAAGAGAGTCAATGCAGAGCTCTTCGGTTTTCTTTTCCGGAAAAGCCCGTCGGAACTCGCTCATGCCACCGGTCACCAGATACACCGGACGCATTTGCTTTGGGGTCGCCAGCTGGCGCTTACTAAAGGTAATCATACTCGTATGCCTCCTTAAAAATGGGGTACTACCCCGTGACGAGAAGGTACTGCCGATTAACGATTGTTTCCCTACTGCAATATGTCGTGGTGAATAATTCCCTGAGTGCAGAACTTATGTATCATGTTTGTGTGGTATTGTAAACCCGAAAAGGTGGCATCAGAAAAATTAATTCGCGGTGTAAAGTATGCAGGTGTTTCAGATTGCACTGCGGGCCATAATACATATTATAAGGTGCTGGGGCATGATTCACAGCGAGGAACATATGACATCAGGCGATACAACACAATCCAGGCCGCGTCTTTTGCAACAGCTGGAAGCCATCCGAAGCTTAGTTGAAGCCGGTGGCGTGACCGATGAGGCTCTGAAGGCCTTTCAGCAGGCAGTGCTGGAACACTACCGCGTGCATGCCCGGCCCTTTCCCTGGCGTGATATCAGCGATCCGTATCATATTCTGGTGTCGGAAATCATGCTTCAGCAAACCCAAACTTCCCGGGTGGAAGAAAAGTTTCCTGCATTCATTGCACGGTTTCCGGCGGTGACGGATCTGGCGGGGGCCAGTCTGCACGAGGTGCTGGAAGAGTGGCAGGGCCTTGGGTATAACCGGCGGGCGAAATTCCTGCACAGCATGGCCCGGGATATTGTGGAACATCACGCCGGGTGCGTGCCCCAAACGCCAGAAGCCCTGCAAAGCCTTCCGGGGATCGGTCCCAATACCGCCGGGTCCATTGCGGTGTATGCCTTTGATTATCCGGCGGTGTACATCGAAACCAACATCAGAGCCCTGTTTATCCATGTCTTTTTTCCACAATCAGACACAGTGCCGGACGAAGCGATACATGCTCTTGTGGAGAAAACCCTGTATCGGCAAAAGCCGTCGTTATGGTATAACGCCCTGATGGATGCCGGGGTGCTGGTAAAAAAACAGTATGGCAACCCTGCCCGTAAAAGTACAATGCATAGCCGACAAAGCACCTTCGAGGGTTCTCGCAGGCAGGTGCGGGGGCGCATTATTGCGGCGTTGCTGGAGGAGCCCGGAGCAGGAAAAATCCGTTTGCAGCGCACAGTTGATGCGCAGACGTCTGTTGTGTCTGAAGTGCTGGATGCTTTGATGGCCGAGGGGTTTGTGCGCAGGGAAGGGCGGCGGTACTTTATTGCGTAACGACACAGATCCTGTTGATGAATTGTTATTTGTCTTGACCCGCCGCAGCATATCAGATATTCTATCTCATTATGGCGAACCCGAAATAATGATAACCTCTTGAAGTGTGAGGTATACCATGCAAAAGTCATGGATGGTAATGGTTGTGCTTTTCTCTTTGGTCATTGCGGCCTGCGCTGGTGATGACGCAACGCCTAACAACGAAGACGGTGACGTTGTTGATACCGTTGATGTGGATGACAGTCCTGATCCCGATGTGGAATGTGTTAAAGATTCCGACTGTCTGGTGGGATACCAGTGTTTGTTTGGCAAGTGCATTGCCCAGTCCGTGGACGGTGATGAAACCGAAGTGGCTGATGAAGAGGAGCCCCCGGTGGATGGCGATGACGAGTCGGACCCGGAGCCTGAAGTTGATGAGCAAGAAGCGGAATCCTGCTTCAACGGTCAGCAGCAATGCCAGGACAATGCTGTCATGTACTGCAACCAGGGAACCTGGGAAGTGCAGCAGGACTGCGGCGATGAAGAATTGTGCGTTCCCAATGCAGATGCAGCGGCCTGCTATCCTCTGGTTTGCGAAGCCAACAGCGCCATCTGTGCTGATGATGGTCAGAGCATTACCATCTGTAACGAAAACGGCACCCAGTTCACCACTGAAACCTGCGCCGAATGCACCGATGGCAACTGTGTGCCCCGGGTGTGCAATGAAGGCGACACCCGCTGTGTTTCCGGTAATACCGGGGTTATGGAAAGCTGCAACGAAAGCGGCACCGAATGGGTGCAGACTCCCTGCCAGAGCAACGAAATCTGTAGCTACGGCGAATGCCTGACCAAATGCGAACTGGCGGAAAAATCCAACAGCTACATGGGCTGCAATTTTTGGCCCACGGTGACCATGAACAGTGGTCTGGATGAAGGGTTCTCCGGCGAGTTCGGTTTTGCCGCTGTCGTGGGTAACACCAACGATGAGGTTGCTCATGTGACGGTTATCGATCACAGCAACGGTCAAAGCACCCAGGTTAATGTGCAGGCCAATGCAGTGGAAACCATTAGCCTTGCCTGGAAAGAAAACCTGCTGCGTCCCATTTTGCCAGACGAGAGCGATTTTTACTCGGTATTCACCAGTGATACCTACGAGCTGCTCAGCGATATTCCCGTATCGGTGTATCAGTTCACCCCTCTGTTTAGCGCTTTGCCGGCTACAACCACAGCCTGTTTTGCCCTTGGCGAAACGATTCCATCCCATCTTATGTGCGACTGGCAGAACGGCCAGCGTTGCAATGATGAGACAAGCGGATTCTGTCAGGATTTCTCCTTTACCAACGATGCATCCATTTTGCTGCCTACTCACTCCCTGGCGGATGACTACATTATTCTGACCCGTCCGACCTTCCACCTGTGTGGCAATTACGATGGATCGGATTGTTCGCAGCCTGCTACCAATCCTGCATTTTTCAGCATTGTGGCTGTTGAAGAAGGCCAGACCAGCGTGGAAGTCACCTTTACCGCCGATACCCTGGCGGGCCTTGACAACAACCCCCAGGCTTTTACCGCCGGGCAGACCACAACCTTCATGATGGAACAGAATCAGGTGATTCAGTTCCTTTCGGGCAACAAGCTTGACCAGTGCCAGTGGGAAGCCGACACCGATCCCAACAGCACCCGGGCCTATTGTGAAGCTCCCGCCGGAACCGACTTTACCGGTACCCGGGTTCGCAGCAACGGCAAGCGGGTAGCGGTATTCACGGGTCACGACTGCGACTTTGTGCCCTATAACCGATGGGCCTGCGACCATCTGGAACAGCAGGTGCCGCCGGTTCGCACCTGGGGCAACCGTTTTCTGGTAACCTACGCCACCCAGGAACTCACCAACCCCAATGTGGTGAAGATTGTCTCCAGCGCCGATGGCAACACCCTGACCTTTACCCCGGAAGTTCATGCCGAAGTCACCCTGAACGCCGGTGAATTTATCGAGTTTGAATTTGCAGAGCACTTCCGCGTTGTCAGCACCCATTCTATTTTAGTGGGACAGTTTTTGGTTGGGCAGAATTATCAGCCCGACGCCGCCACCACCTATGGCGACCCGGCATTCTTCTACAATGTGCCTTACGGCCAGTTCCTGTCAGAGTATTCCTTTTTGGCCCCCAGCACCTATAAGCTTGATTACCTCAACATTATCGCACCCGAAGCCGCCAACATTTTTCTCGATGGCTGGCTTCAGGATGATGGCTGGACCACGATTACCGATACCGGTCTGAAGGTAAAAACCATGGAGATTTTCGACGGTGTGCACAAAATCACCAGCGATGATCCCCAGAACGTCACCTTCGGCATTGTGGTGTACGGTATGGATGAATTTGTTTCCTACGCCTATCCCGGCGGCATGAAACTTGAGGATCTGATTACATCCAAATAGCTCATTTTACTCATTGCGGCAGCCTCGTTGGAAATCCTGTTCGATTTTTTCCGGCGGGGCTGTTGTGTTTTTGCTCACTCCATATACAATCTTTTTAATATTTCACCCCCTGATGTGTCCTTTTGAAAGGAGTGCAGATGAAATTTTCAGTGCAGCTCGGCAGTGGTTCTTCTTCTTCTTCTTCCGGAGAGAAGAAAAAACTTGGTGTTGTCGGGGTTATCGCCGTTGTGGTGGTGGGAGCTTTGTTGCTGGCTGAAATGATCTTTCTGCGGGGCGCAACCGTGGCGGAAGGATACCTGAAAATCAGGGATGAAAATGACAGTGTTTCCATTCCCGTACAGCAGGCGGGGCAGACCCATATGATCGAGATTTACCCCAGCAGGAAAACCGCCCAGATCAAACTGCTTATCAAGGACCCTGATGGTGCGATTGAATATGACAAGAGTGAACTTTCCGGTGGCAAAGGAACCCGGTACATCCGGTTCAAACCGCAACGGGAAGGTGAATATAAATTGTATGTAAACCAAAGCAGCCTGACTATTGGCGGTAATCCCGGCAGGGCCCGGGTAAAAGTGATGGTCAATGACCGCCGTATTCTTACGCCGCTTTTGGGGAAATCACTGGTAGGATGCAGTACGAGGTAAAAGCACAGGTAGTATCATGAAACATATCTCTGTAAAATTGTTTGTAGTGCCGGTAATGCTGATGATCGCAATGGTGTTGGTGATCGGTTGTGGTGATGA
>Ga0070728_10003466_pt1 | contig 17409 bp, 13 predicted proteins | sample tdDd471_FD_66723 | JGI IMG/M metagenome (GOLD analysis project Ga0070728, IMG submission 66723) | Marine sediment microbial communities from the Atlantic coast under amendment with organic carbon and nitrate - tdDd47.1 | ecosystem: Environmental > Aquatic > Marine > Coastal > Sediment | place... | reverse complement strand
GCACGGCCGCCTCGTCGAACGCCTCGCCGGACACGCCGTTGCGCCAGTGCGCGCCCGCCCGATCGAGCGGCCCGCGATCGACGCAGAGCACCTTCATCCCGCGCGTCGCCGCGCGCCAGGCCGCCGCGGCGCCCGCGGTCCCCGCGCCGACGACGAGCACATCCACCCGATCGGGCACCGAAGCCTGACTCCCCACCGGCGGAGTGAACCCCAAGACCCGCCCGGACGCCAGGGGTGTAACGAACGGCCCGCCGCGGCATCTTGTACGCGATGGATCGCAAAGACCCACGCCTCGAGACGGCCACCTTCGCCCTCGGCTGATTCTGGGGTCCGGACGCCCGGTTCGGGGGTCTCGACGCCGTCGTCCGCACGCGGGTCGGCTACACCGGCGGCGCCACGCCGGATCCGACGTACCGCGCGATGGGCGATCACACCGAAGCGCTGCAGATCGACTTCGACCCGCGCGCGCTCTCGTACGAGGCGCTGCTCGCGCGGATCTGGGCCGGGCACGATCCCACCCGGTCGCGCGGGAGCGTGCAGTACCGGGCCGCGATCTGGACGCACGACGAGCGCCAGGCCGAGATCGCGCGCCGCACCGGAGAGGCGGCGGCGGCCGCGGCGGGCGGTGTGCTCTGCACCGCGATCGAGCCGCTGACCCGCTTCTACCGGGCCGAGGACTATCACCAGAAGTACTCGCTGCGGCGCGTCCGCGCGCTCGAGGAGGAGCTCCTCGCGCGCCTCGGCTCGGACCGCGCGATGGTGGACTCCACGGTCGCGGCCCGGATCAACGCGCTGCTGCGCGGCTACGGCGACGTCGAGGCGGCGCTGCCGACGCTCGATCTGTCGCCGCGCGCGGAGGCGGCCCTGCGCGCGCGGCTCTGAGGGCTCAGCCCGTGTGCCGCAGCCCGGCGGCGATGCCCTGCACCGCCGCCCGCGCCACGCTGGCCCAGCGCTCGTCGCCGGTCTCGCGCGAGCGCCGCAGCGCGACGACCTGCAGGTAGCTCAGGGGGTCGACGTACGGGTTGCGCAGGCGGATCGAGCGCTGCAGCACCGGGTCGTCGTCGAGCAGCGCGTCGCGCTCGATCACCTTCAGCAGCCACTGCACGGTCAGCGCGTGCTCGGCGCGGATGCGCTCGAAGATCCGGCTCCCGACCTCCGGGTCCTCGCACAGCTCCGCGTAGCGCGCGGCGATCGGCATGTCCGACTTCGCGACCGCCATCTCGACGTTCTCGAGCAGATCGCCGAAGAACGCCGAGCGGCTCGCGAGCTCGCGGAGGCGATCCACGCCCACGTCGTCGGCCAACGTGCGCAGCGCGGTCCCGACGCCGTACCAGGCGGTCATCACGTGCCTGGACTGGCTCCACGCGAAGACCCAGGGGATCGCGCGCAGGTCCGACAGCCCCGGCGCGCCGTCGCGCCGCTTGGACGGGCGGCTCGCGATGTGGAGCGACGCGATCGTCGACAGCGGCGTCGCCTCGGAGAAGTAGGTCACCAGGTCCGGGTCGTGGACGAGCTCGCGGTAGGCCGCCTGGCTGACCTCGGCGAGCCGATCGAGGAGCGCCTGATCGTCGTCGCGATCGGCCGTCGCCCCGGCGCGCGACTCGATCCGCGCCGCGAGCGCCGCGCCGCCGGTCTGCTCGAGGTACCGCTTGGCCAGGAACGGATCGGCGAAGTTGGTCGCCCGCATCTCGCCCTGCTCGGTGATCTTGAGACGACCGCTGAACGCGTCGCGGGGCAGCGCGCCGATGGCGCGGTAGGTCGGGCCGCCGCCGCGGCTGACCGAGCCGCCGCGGCCGTGGAAGACCCGGAGCGTCACGCCGTGCGCGTCGCACACCGCCGCGGCCACGCGCTGCGCGGCGAGCACCTTCACCCGGCTCGACAGGACCCCGCCGCTCTTCATCGAGTCGGAGTACCCGACGAGCAGCTCCTGCACGTCGCCCCGGGCGCGCAGGTGCGCGCGGTAGCCCTCGTCGTTCATCAGCGCGTCGAGCAGCGGGCCGGCGTTCTCGAGGTCCTCGGGGGTCTCGAGCAGCGGAACGACGTCGAGGTCGCGGTCGACGCGGTATAGCTCGGCGAGCCGCAGGACCTCGAGCACGTCGGCCGCGGTCCGCGTCATCGAGATGATGTACGTCCCGATCGCCTCGGGCCCGAACAGCGCCTGCTGGCGCGCGAGGCTCCCGAACAGCTCGAGCAGGCGGGTCGCCTGCGCGGACCGGTCGGCGCGCGGCGCGGGCCGGGTGAGGGTGGCGAGCGCGGCGCGCCGCGCGACGTCGTCGGCCTCGGGGTAGCCGGGATCGTCGAGCAGCTCGGCGATCACCGCGCGGTGCACCGCGCCGTCCTCGCGGACGTCGAGCGCGACCAGCGCGAACCCGAAGCACCGGATCCGCCACTCGAGCTCGAGCAGCGCGTCGTCGGCGAGCGCCTCGGCGCCCGCGGCGGCGAGGGTCGCGCGCATCGCGCGGACGTCCTCGAGCAGGCCGCCCGCGTCGGGGTACGCGCCCGCGTCGAAGCGCAAGGTCCGCGCGACGCGCTCGCGGGCGAACGAGAGCAGGCGACGCAGCGGCTCGTGCGGGTTACGGCGCGTGATCCGGCCGACCACCTCCGGCACCGCGGCCTCGGCGCGCGCGAGCGCGCGGTCGAGCACGGGGGACTCGGGGAGCCGCGCCTCGACCGCCGCGAGGTGATCGGCGAGCGCGGCCAGATCGCGCTCGTAGCGTTGCAGCACGATGCGGCGCTGCAGCCCGAGCGCGCGCTCGGTCACCGCGGGGTCCACGAACGGGTTGCCGTCGCGGTCCGAGCCCATCCACGAGCCGAAGCGCCACGGGATCGGGAGCGTGTCGGCCCGCACCTCACCGAAGCGCTGCTCCACGGCGCGGTGCAGGCGCCGCTGGACCTTCGGTACGACCTCGAGCAGCACGTGCTCGAGGTACCAGAGCCCCGCCTTCACCTCGTCGAGCACGTCCGGCCGCGTGGTGCGCTCGGGGCCGTGCTCCCACAGCGCCTCGATCGCCGCGCGCATGCGTCGGTCCTCGGCCGCGCGCTCGGTCGGCGTGATCCGCTCGCGGTCCACGCGCACGAGGCAGTGACGCACGCTCGCGAGCAGCCGCTCGGTCGTGCGCCGCCGCGCCTCGGTGGGGTGCGCGGTGAACACGTAGCCGAGCTGCACCTCGTCGAGCGCGGCGAGCACCGCGTCGCGGTCGACGCCGGCGTCCGCGAGCTGCCCGAGCACCGCCGCGAGCGACTCCCCGACCGCGGCGGGGCCTCGCTCGATCTCGCGTCGCCGCAGCTCGCGCGCGCGGTGCACGTCCTCGGCGAGGTTGACGAGCTGGAAGTAGAGGGTGAACGCGCGGACCACGTCGAGCGCGCGCTCGGGCTCCATCGCCGCGGCGCGGCTCGCGAGCGTCTCGCGCGCGTCGTCCGCGTCGTCCTCGCGGGCGCGCTTCGCGGCGACGCGCATGGCCTCGACCTCCTCGAAGAGGGCCTCCCCGGCTTGCGCCCGCAGCACGTCACCGAGGGTGTCGCCGACCAGCCTCACGTCGTCCGAGATCGTTCGCGTCATCGCCGGCACCCTAGCAGGTGCCCAGCCGGCGCCGATCCGTCAGCGCATCAGCAGGCCGAACGCCTCCGCGAGCGCCTCGTCGGAGACCTCCATCGCGGCGTCGCCCACGTAGTACTCGAGGCGGCAGTGGCCGGGCACGTCGGCCGCCTCCGCGGCGCCGAACAGCCACAACCCGGTCGCCTCGGCCACCCGGTCGCGCGCGTCCTTCGCCGCGCCGGGGTCGAGCGCGAGCACGACGTGGAAGAGGTTCACGTGCGGGGGGTCCGGCACGACGTCGATCCCGTCGATCGCCGAGAGCGTCGCGGCGAACCGGACCGCGCGCGCGTGGTACGCGGGCATCCGCGCGATCCGCTCGTCGAGCTGCATCGCCGCGGACGCGGCCTGCGGCGTGAGCGTGTACGGGTTGCCGCCGCAGCGGCGCTGCCAGACCACCGCCTCGGCGATGAAGTCCTCGGGCCCGAGCAGCATCGAGCCGGGCAGCGCGCCGATGCCCTTGTAGAACGACACGTAGCAGGACGCGAAGCCCCGGCAGATTACGTCGTACGGCTGGTCGTAGAACGGGCCGCACTCCCACAGCCGGGCGCCGTCGAGGTGCAGGGGGACGCCGCGCGCGTCGGCCTCGGCGACGAGCGCGTCGAGCTGCTCGCGGGTGGGGAGCTGGCCGCCGGCCTCGCGGATCGGCAGCTCGACGAGGACCGCCGCGAGCGGCTCGGGCACGGCGGCGAGATCCTCGGCCCGCATCGGCCGGTCGGCCGGCCCGACCAGCGTGGTGCGCAGCCGGTGCAGGTGTGACAGGCCGCGCTCCTCGTGCAGCTCGAGGTGGGACGTCGGGTGCATGCCCACGTGGTCGCGCCCCGCGCGCTCGGCCCACACCCGCAACGCGACTTGCTGAGCGAGCGTGCCGGTCGGCATGAAGCGGCCCGCCTCGAAGCCCAGCCGCTCGGCGACCTCCGCCTCGAAGCGCTCGATCATCTCGCCGCGCCCGTAGAGATCGTGCGCGACGTCGTGCTCGCGGCACCACCGCGCCGTCCGCGCGAGCAGCCCGGCGACGTCGCGCTCGCCGTGCGCGTGGATCAGCCGGCATCGGCGCCGGAGCGCGTCGCGCGCGGAGTCGTCCATCAGCCGGCTTCGCGGACCCGGAGCTCGACGTTCCCGCAGACCGACTCGCGGCCCTCGCGCTCGTACAGGAACGCGTCCACGACGACGTAGTAGGTGCCGGGCTCGAGATCGAGCTCCACGCGCGACAGCCCCAGCCGGACGCCGTCCATGCAGTCGCCGCCGAAGGGAAACCCGCCCTCGCAGCGCGTGTCGTCGCCGCACGCGAGCTGCGAGCGCGGCTCGTCGCACCGCCGGCGCACGTACACGACGGTGTCGATGTCGCGCAGCAGCGCGTCGTCCTCGAGCTCGATCCGGTAGCGCCCGCGCTCGTCGACGCGGAGCGCGAAGACGCGATCACCCGCGTTCGCGCCGAAGCGGGGGTCGCAGTCGCCGCCCGCCCGGAACGTGTGGTCGTCATCGCGCTCGCACAGGTCGGTGACCGCGTCGCCGCCCACCGTGATCTCGGGCAGCCCCTCGCACGCGCCCGGCTCGACGCTCACGCACCGGTTCGTCGCCGAGTCGCACGCGCCGCCTTCGCAGGGGATCTCCGCCTCGGCGGCGCCCCGCGGATCACACACCACCACCGCCTCGAGCCCGGGACCGCACGCGCGGGTCCCCGGCGTGCACACCCACGGCCGGCAGCCGCCCTCCTCGCAGAACGCGCCCTCCGCCTGGCAGTCGCGACGCACCTCGACCCCGTCGGGGCAGGTGACGACGACGTCGCCTTCGCACGACGGCGGCGAGGGCATGCAGGGCATGGGAGGGCCCGCGTCGTCGCCGGCCGGCGGCCCCGCGTCCGGGGCCGATCCCGCGTCCGCCAGCGCGCCGGCGTCGACGCCGACCGAGGCGTCCGGCCCGTCGCCGAGGCGGCTCTCGTCCGGGTTGATCAGCGCGCTGCAGCCGACGCAGAGCGCGAGGATCGGGATCGGGAGGTGGCGCTCCATCGCGAGCAGCTTAGAGAGCCGCCCGCGGCGCGACAACGTGCGGTGTCCCCCCAGCTGGGCGACGGATCGCGCGCCGACGAGGTCGTCGAGGCCCCGGTTCGCGTGGCCGGCTTCGGCGACTGACTGACAATCTCCGTTTACGCCGCTCGCGAACGCGCGGTATCACTGGTTCGTCCGGCGGGGGGGAGGCGGCGACGATGAGGGAGCTCGAGGCGATCGCGCAGCAGGTGGAGGTCGCGACGTTGGGGCTCGGCGAGCGCGTCGCGCGCATCTACGACGCCCTCTACGCGCTCCACGACCTGACGCTGGCGACCTTCTCGATGACGCCGCGCGACGCGGACCGGATCGCCGAGTGGTACGACGCGTCGGGGTTCGGGATCGACGAGCACGGCTACTTCGAGCGGCTCGACGTGCTGGCCCGGGCGCGCGCCGGCGAGAGCGATCCGGACACGCAGACGTACTACGCGAACGCGAAGATCGCGGACGACCCCGAGGCGCGCTCGCGGATGTACGCGATGCGGGAGCTGCCGCGCGTGGTTCGGGGGATCCGCGAGCGCCTGCCCGGGCTCGCGTGGGTCTACTACCAGGACGCGACGGGGTTCGCGATGACGTACCCGATGCACGACCCATGCACCGTCGTGCCCGCCGACTTCGACTGGCACACGTACTTCACCTACGAGTCGGTGAAGCCGGAGGTGAACCCCGAGCGCGAGATCCGCTGGACGCCCCCGAACATCGACTACGGCGGCAAGGGCCTGATGGTCTCCGCGTCCATCCCGCTGTACGCGGACGACGCGCTCGTCGGCGTGTGGAGCTTCGACGTCCCGGTCCGCTCGCTCGTCTACCGCAGCCTGGTCGCCCCGAGCCGGGAGGAGCAGTCCGCGTTCGTCATCGACCGCGAGGGGTTCCTGATCGCGCACGACACGGTCGAGGCGCTGGTGGCCCCCGCGGGAGGGAGCGTGGTTCGAGAGCACGTGCGGAGCCTCGGCGGGGACTTCGCGCACCTCGACGTGGCGGCGCTGCTGGCCGAAGGGCGGGGCACCGCCGAGCTGCGCGACGGGATCGGAGCTGCGCGCTACGCGGTCTACGGGGCGGTGGAGCGGCTCGACTGGCTCGTGGTCGTGACGGTGCCGACCGAGGACGTGGTGGCGCGCACCCGCGCGCTCTTCGACGCGTCCCCGATGGGGATCGCCCTGGTCGACCCGCTCGGGCGCATCGAGCAGAGCAACGCGGAGCTCGCTCGCATCGTGGGCGGCCCGCCCGGGGCGTCGCTGCACGACCTGCTCGGCGACGACCTCCGCGAGCAGGTCGACGGCCTGATCGCGACCACCCTCTCCGAGGGCGCCGCCGGCCCGGCGGAGGGGACGATCCGGAGCGGCGACGCGCTCACCCCGGTCCGGCTCGTGACCCGTCGGCTGGCGTCCGGCGGCCAGCCGAACGTGCTCGTCGCGATCGAGGACATGACCGAGCGACGTCGCCTGCAAGCGCAGGTCCTGCAGACCCAGAAGATGCAGGCGATCGGGCAGCTCGCCGGGGGCGTCGCACACGACTTCAACAACCTGCTCACCGCGATCCTCGGCAGCGCGACCCTGCTTCGCATGCGCGCGCCGGACGCGCACCAGGAGCTGATCGAGAGCATCATCTACGCGAGCGAGCGCGCCGCCGCGGTGACCGGGAGGCTCCTCGCGTTCAGCCGCCAGGAGATGGTGCGCCCGCGGCGCGTCGACCTCTCGGCGCTCGTGCGCGGCCTCGAGCTGCTGCTCACGCGGCTGGTCGGCGAAGACGTGGCGCTCGCGTTCGAGGTCGGCGAGGACGTGCCGGAGGTCCGCGCGGACCCGGGTCAGGTCGAGCAGATCGTGATGAACCTCGTCGTCAACGCGCGCGACGCGCTGCCGACGGGCGGGCGCATCGACGTGAAGCTGCACCGCTGCTCGCGCTCGACCGGCGACGCCGCGTGCCTGGTCGTGTCCGACGACGGCGCGGGCATGGACGCCGAGACGCGCGCGCGGGTGTTCGAGCCCTTCTTCACCACCAAGTCCAACGGCACCGGGCTCGGGCTCGCGACCGTGCACGACATCGTCCGCGGCTGCGGCGGCGCCGTCGAGATCGACTCCGAGGTCGGCCGCGGGACCACGGTGCACGTCTCGCTGCCCGCCGACGATGCCCGGCCGGACGACGAGGCGCCGCAGACCGGCCCGCCCGAGCTCGGGCCCATCGACGGGGCCGTGCTCGTCGTCGACGACGAGCCGCTCGTCCGTCAAGCGACCGAGCGGATGCTCCGCCACGAGGGGCTGTCGGTGGTGACCGCGGCGAGCGGTGAGGAGGCGCTGGCGCACCTCGAGCGCGAGCACGCGAGTACGGCGTTGGTGCTCAGCGACGTGGTGATGCCCGACGCCGGCGGCCGAGAGCTGGTCGAGCGGATCGGCGCGCGCTGGCCGTCGATCCGCGTCGTGCTCATGACGGGTTACACCGACGACGACATCCTGCGGAAGGGCGTCGAGTCCTCGGACGTGCCCCTCGTGCGAAAGCCGTTCTCGCGCGACCAGCTCCTCGAGGCGATCGCCCTCGCGCTCGGACGCGGGTGAGCGCCATGCGATCCTCGGGGCATGACCGACAGCCCCCGCGTCGCGAAGACCAAGGCCGCGCTCGTGAGCGCGCTCCTCGAGCTGTGGGCCGAGCGTCCCGTGGCCGACATCTCCGTGCGCGAGATCGCGCGCGTGGCGGGCGTGAACCACGGGCTGGTGCACCGGCACTTCGGCTCCAAGGACGGCCTCGTGCGCGAGGCGGCGCGGGTGGTCGGCGAGCGCTTCCAGACGCCGGTGTCGGAGGCGTCGCTGTCGCACGTCGTCGCGCAGGTCGAGCGCGCGCCCGAGCTCGCGCGCGTGATCGCGCGGTGCTGCCTCGATGGACCGCACGACGCGCTGTCGCTCGCGGTGCCGCCGGCCGAGGACCTCGAGGAGCTGGTGGCCCCGATCCGGCCGCTGCTCGCGGCGCTGGGGCTCGGCGACGACGTCGATCCGCACGTGGTGAACGCGCTGTCGATCGCGGCGGTGCTCGGCTGGCACCTCTACCGCCCGCTGCTCGAGGGGCTCGCGCTGCCCGAGGACGCCGACGCACAGCTCGCGCGCTTCGTGGAGCGGGTCGACGCGCTCGCCCGCGGGCCGCGGTGAGTCAGGCGGCGGCGCGCCGGTGGCGCCAGGGCAGCGCGCGCTCGAGCGCGCGGCACACGCGCAGCAGCGCCGCGTCGCCGCGCGAGCGCCCGACGACCTGCGCGCCGATCGGCCGCCCGTCCGGCGCGAGGCCGACCGGGAGCGTCGCGGCCGGCTGCCCGCTGAGGTTGAACGGCGCCGTGAACGCGCCGTAGGTGGCCGCGCGCGCGAACTGCTCGCCGGGCGGGAGCTCGCGCCACTGCCCGACGCGGGGCGCGAGCTGCCCGACCGTCGGCGTGACGAGGACGTCGAGGTCGCCGAACCAGTCGAGGATGCGCCGCTCGAGGTCGTCCTTGCGCGCGCGTGCTTGCGCCGCGGAGACCGACTTGCCCGGGTCGCGGAGCCAGCGCGTGACCGGCTGCAGGACCCGCTCGGAGAGGACCGGCGGCCGCGCCGCGAGGGCCTGATAGATCGGGAGGAACTCCTCGAGCGATCCGTCGATGCGCGACACCTCCTCCACGTGGTGGCCCATCTGCGCGAGGGTCGCGGCGACGCGCTGCGCGGCCTGGGCGATCTGCGGATCCACCTCGGTCAGCGGCGACTCGAGGAGCAGCCCGACCCTGAGCGGGCCAGCGGGCGCCTCGTCGAGGCCGGGGCGGGTGACCGCCTCGCCAGCGAGCACGTCGTAGACGGCGGCGGCGTCCTCGACCGTGTGGGTGACCGCGCCGACCGACGCCATGTGCAGCGGGTCCATCTTCTCGTAGAAGTTCGGCAGCGCGCGCGAGCTCTTGAACCCGAACAGGTGGCAGAACGCGGCGGGGATGCGGATCGAGCCGCCGCCGTCGGTCGCGTGCGCGAGCGGGAGCATGCCCGACGCGACCGCCGCGGCCGCGCCGCCGCTCGAGCCGCCCGAGCTGTGCGCCGGGCTCCACGGGTTGCGGGTCGGCGGGTGGATGTCCGGCTCGGTCACCGGCATCAGCGTCAGCTCGCTGCACGCCGTCTTGCCGGTCAGCACGAAGCCGCCGCGTCGCAGCCGACGCACCGACGGCGCGTCGAACGGCGCGATCACGTAGCGGAACGCGCGCGAGCCGACGCGGGTGAACGTGCCGAGCACCGGGTCGCAGTCCTTGATCGCGAAGGGCACGCCGGCGAACGGCGGCAGCGCGTCGGGGTCGCCGCGGTCGATCCGCGCCTGCGCGGCCCTCGCCTGCCGCCGCGCCCGCTCGAGGGTGCGGTCGGTGAAGGCGTTGAGCTGCGGGTCGAGCCGCTCGATCACCGAGACGTAGTGCTCGAGCACCTCCGCGCACCGGAGCTCCCCCGAGCGCAGCCGCGCGGCCACCTCGAGGCCCGACGCGCCGGTCAGCGATCCCTCGTCCACCGCGGCGTCCCGCCGCTGCTCTGCTCTCGTGGCGACCTGCATGCCGCGCAATGTAGTCGGTTGACTACACGTGTCCAGCCGAACCACACGGGCCGCAGTCTGCTAGCGTCGGCTCGTGAGCGGCGAGGCGGAGCGGGAGCCCATCGTCGTGGTGGGCGCGGGCGGACACGCGAAGGTGGTCATCGCCGCCGCCCGCGCGGCCGGCTGGACCGTCCGCGGCGTGCTCGACGACGACGAGGCGCGCCACGGCACCGCGGTGCTGGGCGCCGACGTGCTCGGCGGCACCGATCGGCTCGTGGCGCTCGGGGCGCCGGCGGTCCTCGCGATCGGGAGCAACCGCGCCCGCGCCGCGCTCGACGCGCGGCTGCCCGACGCGCGCTGGGCGACGATCGTGCACCCCACGGCGTGGCTCGCCCCGAGCGTGACCCTGGGCCCCGGCACCGTCGTCTTCGCCGGCTGCGTCGTGCAGCCGGACGCGGTGCTCGGCCGCCACGTGATCCTCAACACCGGCTGCAGCGTCGACCACGACGGCGCGATCGGCGACTACGTGCACGTCGCGCCCGGCGCCCGCCTCGCCGGCGCGGTCACCCTCGGCGAGGGCGTCTTCTGCGGCATCGGCAGCTGCGTGATCCCCGAGCGCACGGTCGGCGAGTGGACCACCGTGGGCGCGGGCGCCGCGGTCGTCGGCGATCTCCCGGCCCGAGTGACCGCCGTGGGCGTCCCGGCGCGCCCGCGTTAGCGCCGCGCCGGCAGCTCGGTGCGGCCGCCCGGGGTGAGCACCTGCAGCGGGGCGTCCGCGGGGATCTCGATCCGGCCGATCTCTTCCCACGCGCCGGCCTGGTCGGTGGCCTCGTCCACGTCACGGCGGTGGGCGACGATCGCGTCGCCGGTGCGGTGGACCGCGTACTGTGCGCCGGCGCCGGCCCACCAGCAGCGGACGGCGATGAGGACGTCCTCGCCGCTGCCCACGTGCCAGCACGCGCCGGTCTCGACGCGCAGCGCCTCCATGTGGCGCGCGCCGTCGGGGGCGATGCGGACGAGCGAGACCCGCGTGTGCGGGGTGTCCTCGGCGTCGGGGCCCGCCTCGGCGAGGCGCAGCGCGACCGCGAAGGTCTCATTCTCCTCGGCGTCGGTCGGCGGCGGCTCGACCGGCGGCGCGGCGCCGCCGCAGCCGACGAGCGCGAGCAGCGCGAGCGAGACGCAGGCGCGGTTCATTCGTCCGACGAGATACCCCATGAGCGCAGCTTTCGCTGAAGGGTACGCCGATCGATGCCGAGCGCCTGCGCCGCCTTGGTGATGTTTCCGTCGAGCTCATCGAGCACTCTCGTGATGTGCTGGCGCTCGACGTCCGCGAGGAGCAGCGAGCCGGACCCGGAATCCGCCGGCGCCCTCGGCCCCGGCGGCCGGGACGGAGCGCGCGTCGGCAGCACGTGCGCGAACACGCTCGCGGCGAGCATTCGGCGGAGCAGGGGCGCGTCGATCACCTCACCCTGCGCGAACAGCGACGCGCGACGCAGCACGTTGAGCAGCTCGCGCACGTTGCCCGGCCAGGCGTGCGCCTCGAGCGCGGCGGCGGCCTCCGGCTCGAGCCGATGCGGCGGACCGGTCAGCCGCCCGAGCAAGTGCTCGGCGAGCGGCGCGAGGTCCTCGGGGCGCTCGCGCAGCGACGGCAGGACGATCGGGAACACCGAGACGCGGAAGTACAGGTCCTCGCGGAAGCGGCCCGCGCGGACCTCCGACCACAGATCGCGGTTGGTCGCGGCGACGATGCGCACGTCGACCGGCACTTCGCGCGCCTCGCCGACCCCGCGCACGGTGCGCGTCTCGAGCGCGCGCAGGAGCTTGGCCTGGCTCTCGAGCGGGAGCTCGGCGAGCTCGTCGATGAACAGCGTCCCGCCGTCCGCCTCGCGGAACAGGCCGAGCCGATCAGAGCTCGCGCCCGTGAACGAGCCCTTCTTGTGGCCGAACAGCTCGGACTCGAACAGCTCGCGCGGGACGCACGCGGCGTTGAGCGCGACGAACGGCCCGGGCGCGCGCAGGCTCGACAGGTGCAGCCGCCGCGCCACGACCTCCTTGCCCGTCCCGGTCTCGCCGTAGACGAGCACCGTGACGTCGGTCGGGCCGACCCGCGCGACGAACGAGCGCACCTCCTCCATGGCGCGGCTGGGCCCGACGAGCGGCGGCGCGAAGTCCGAGGCGCCGGCGCGCTCGCCCCGCGACTCGGCGATCGCCTGGTTGAGCAGCGGCGCGAGCAGATCCGCGTCGACGGGCTTCTCGAGGAACGAGAACGCGCCGAGCTGCATCGCCTCGACCGCCGCCGCGACGGTGCCGTGCCCGGTCAGCACGACCACGCGGGTCGACGTCCCGCTGCTGCGGCGGAGCACGTCGAGCCCGTCCATGTCCCCCATGCGCAGGTCGAGCAGCGCCGCGTCCGGCGGGTCGCTCGCGGTGAGCTTGGGCAGCGCCGACACGCCTCCGTCGGCCTCGTCGGCGTCGTAGCCGAGCCGGCGCAGCGCCTTGCGCATCGCGAAACGGAAGCTGTCGTCGTCGTCGACGACGAGCACGCGGCCACGACTCTGCGTCACTCGGCGGCCTCCGGCGCCTCGGGAGTGCGCAGCTGCACGAGATCCCCGTCGGCCGCCGGGATCGAGACGGTGGCGCGCGTCCCGCCCGCTTCGCGCGGCTCGAGCGCGAGGCGGCCCTGCATCGCGTCGACGAGCATGTACGACGTGTAGAGCCCCAGCCCGGTGCCCTTGCCCGGGGGCTTGCTCGTCGCGAACGGCTCGAACAGGCGCGAGCGGATCGTCTCGGGCACCCCGAGCCCCTCGTCGTCGATCACGAGCTCCACGTGCCGCCCGGCCCGGTGCGCGTGCACGTGCACCGCGCCCCCGCCCGCCTCGCGCACCGCGTCGTACGCGTTCTGCAGCAGGTTCACGAGCACCTGCACGAGGTGGTCGCGGTCGGCGCGGACCGCGAGCTTGGACAGGTCGTCGATCCGCACCGGGATCGACTCGCGGGCCCCGGCGAACACGAGCGCGCGCGCGCGCTCGACCACCGCGGGCAGCGGCACCGAGCCGGAGACATCGCTCGCGGTCAAGTCACGACCCGTGAGCAGCCCCTGAGTGATCTTGCCGAGCCTCCGGGTCTCGTCGTGCACCAGCGCCGCCGACTCGCTCAGGTCCTCGAGCAGGCTCACGCGGTCGTCGGCGCGCTCCTCGCGCAGCGCGGCGAGCATGTCGGCCGACAGCGTGCGGATGGTCGCGAGCGGCGTGTTGAGCTCGTGCGCGACGCCCTGGGTCACGCGGCCGAGGCTCGCGAGGCGCTCGGCGAGGATCAGGCGGCGCTCGGCGATCAGCGTCGAGGATCGATCGACGTAGAGGTTCATCAGGCGCTTGTCGTCCTCGCCCGAGCCGAGCGGGTACGAGTTCATCTCGTAGACGCGCTCGGTCCCGTCGATGCGCGCGGCGAACCGACAGTGCCCGGCCTCACCCTGCTCGAGCGCGGCCTTCACCGGGCAGATCCCCGTCACGTCCTGCTCGCAGGCGCGCTCCTCGCCCGGGCAGGTCCAGATGTCGTGCGGCACCGCCGGCGCGAGCTCCTCGGCGCGCTTGTTGCGCCAGATCACCGTCCCGTCGCCCTCCACCACCTCGAGGCCGGCGTCGAGCTCGTCGAGCGTGTTCGTCAGGATCTGCAGCTCGAGCGCGGCCTCCGCCCGCGCGTCGGCGAGCGCCTTCTCCCGCCGCCGCAGCTGATCGGCGGCGTGGCGGACGAGGTAGGCCATCGAGCCGACCGTGGTGATGAACGCGGTGATCTCCGCGAGCAGGTCGAACGGCCACGCGGGATCCCAGCGGCCGATCTGCAGCGCCGGGACGTGCTCGCTGACCAGGAGCAGCGTCGAGCCGAGGAGCGCCGCGACCGTCGCGGTGACGGTCGCCTGCTTGCCGCCGAGGATGCCGACGATCGCGACGTGGAACACGTAGTAGCCGATGAACGGCGTGCGCATCCCGCCCGCGGCCCAGAGCACGACGGTGAGGATCGCCATGTCGACGATCGCCTGGCGCACGGCCTCCTTGGACCCGCGCACCGGCTGCTCGGCGTGGCGGACGTGCAGGAACCCGTTGTAGATGCCCGCCCCGGTCGCGGTCAGCGCGAGGACCTGCCAGGAGACCCCGGGATAGAACCCGAGCGCCGCGAGCGCGGCCGCCAGCAGGATCCCGCACAGCGCGATCCAGCGCAGCCGGATGATCCAGCGCAGCCGATCGACGGAGAAGTCGTCGGGCGGGTCCGGCGTGAAGCCGCGTGACGGACGGTGGCCCAGGCTCATCGAGGAGATCCTGGGGCCAAATTACCCGGCTGACCGCGGGGAAGCGAGCGAGGGGCTCCGAGCGACTCCGAAGCGCACCGACCGCCGAGCGCGGCGGGGGCGAAGCCCCCGGAGTCAAGCGTCCGGCCCCTCGAGCAGCGGAGTTAGTCAAGGGTCGCGTCCCCTTGACTAACTGCGGAGGGCGGGCCGAGCGAGCGGAGCGTTGGTGCTCCGGAGGCGCAGAGCGCAACGCGCGAGGCGCCGACGACGGGGAGGACGAGGCGCCCCGCCCGCCGCCGGAGGCCGTGGGCGAGGCGAAGCCGAGCCCCGGCCGACCCGCTGCGCGCCGAAGGCGCGGAGCCGTTCGCGCAGCGACGGCGCAGCGCCGAGGCCGCGCAGCGGCCCGCGGGGGCGCGAGGCGAAGCCGAGTACTCCCCCCGCGTGGGGGCGCGCCCAAGGGAGGTGCGCGCCAGCGCACCGACCGCCGGGCGCGGCGGGGGCGAAGCCCCCGAGTAACTAGCGCGCGGCGCTGACGATGCGGGCGGAGCGGACGGCGCGGATGTAGGCCTGGCGGGCGCGGTCGTCGTGCTGAACGTCCGTCACGCCCCAGCGGTCCATGTGGCCCAGGGCGGCGACGTGCATGTCGAGCGCGGCGTAGGTGCGCTCCGAGCAGCTCTGGGCGGGGACCGGGGTCACGGTGGAGGCGTCCGCGGTGCCGAGGGCGCGGGCGCAGCGGGCGCGGGCGAGGCGGGCGGTGGCGAGCGCGTCGTCGATGCGGCCGGTCTCCTCGTAGCCGCGGGCGAGTCGGTGAAGGATCGCGGGGTCCTCGCGGAGCGCGGGCGGCGCGGCGCTCAGGACCGAGACGGCGAGCCGAGGCCGCGAGCGGGCCAGGTACTCGTCGGCGAGCTGCCGGGCGGCGCCCGAGTCGCCGTGATCGGCGGCGAACGCGTCCTCGAGCGACGCGAGCCGCGCGGTCGCGGGGGCCTGGGGATCGAGCGAGGCCTCGGGCTCGGCCAGCGACGTGGCGCCCCAGCACGTGACCAAGACCCCGAGAAGAACCAGATTCACCTTCGCTCGCATTCGTGCTCCCTCCGCCGACCCTGTGAGACACCCGTTCACGCCCTGGGTTCCCGATTTCTTCGTACGTCGGACCGCGGCAGGACCTTTCCTCTTGGGGTGCTACGTTCTGCCCGTGCCCAAGCCGTCCGCCATCCCGGGCGCGAGGACGACGCTGGTGCTGTCGCTCGTGCTCTCGTTCATCGGGATCTGCGGGCTGATGCGGGGCTACGGCTTCGTCTCGGTGACGGCCGATGACCTCGATCGGGCGGCCGAGACCAACCAGGTCTTCGCGGCCCGGCGAAACCTCGATGAAGCCGAGACCTCGTCGCCCGTGCTCGTCGGCGTCCAGGTCGGCAACCTCCTCGCGTCGGGGCTGCTGCTGTTCGCGAGCGTGCTGTTGACCGCGCGGCGGCGCTCGGCGCTGTGGTGGACCCAGCAGGCGCTGATCGCGAACATCCTCTACACGCTGGCGAACATCGCCACGATGACGTGGTTCTCCTACGGCCACGCGAGCCTCGTTCGCGATACGTATCTGGCGCTGGACTGGCCCGCCGACGTCCCGGTGCTGATCAGCCACGTGCTCGGCACCGCGTTCTTCGGGCTGCTGATGCTCACCCTCTATCTAGTCCTGTTCCGCGTGCTGCGGCGCGCCGACGTGCGCGAGTTCGTCCAGCGGGAGGCCAGCTGAATGGCGAGCCCGGTCGACGCGATCCTGAAGATGCTCGCCAGCGACGCGCCCGAGCGGCGCCTCGCCGCGGTGATCGTGCTCGGCGAGCTGAAGGCCAAGAAGGCGGTGAAGCCGCTGACCGGGCTGCTCGACGACGACGCGCCATCGATGCAGCGCCACGCCCTCGACGCGCTGCGCCGGATCGGGCTGACCAAGCGGGCGCTGAAGCCTGTGTGGCCGATGCTCGCGAGCCGGGACGCCGACGTGCGCGTCGCCGCCGCGAGCGCGATCGCGTCGGTCGGCGACGCGGTGATCGGCGAGGTCCGCGAGCGGCTCGCCGAGGCCGAGGGCGACGAGCGGCGCGCGCTCGAAGGGATCCTCGGCCAGCTCGGCGGCGCCGAGGCGTTCGACGCGCTGCTCGCCCAGCTCGCCGAGGGCGACGAGGAGAGCAACCGCGCGACCGCGCTCGACCTGCGCCGCCACGTGAAGGACGCCGACGCCAAGACGCGACGCGCATACAAGACGCGGCTCGAGAGGTTCCTGAAGAAGGACCACGGCGAGGTCGCCGCGGCGAGCGCGGTGAAGGTGCTCGGCTACCTCGAGGACCCCAAGACCGCGCCCACGCTCGTCGCGATCGCCCGCGACCCGAAGCGCGCCCCGGCGGTGCGCCAGGAGGCGCTCATCGCGCTGCGCTTCACGATGACGTCGCCGGACGAGGAGGTCCTGCGCGCGCTCGTCGACGCGGCCGCCGCGCCCGATCGGGCGCTCGCGCAGACCGCGCTGATGACCCTGGCCGCCGTCGACCTTCCGGCAAAGCACGCCCCCGCGCTCGCGCGGCTCGCGCTGCACGACGACCTCGCGCGGGCGCAGATGGCGATCGACAAGCTCGGCTCGCTGGGCGGCAAGCAGGCGACCTCGACCCTGGTCGACATCGTCGCGCGGGGCGACAAGCGCCGGGCCGAGCTCGCCGCCGAGGCGCTCGCCGATCGCGGCGACGCGCTCGGGCCGCTGGTCGAGCTGCTCGCGACCACCGCCGAGGTCGAGCGGGCGAAGCTGGTGCGCCGCGCGCTCGAGCCACGCGTCGACGCGGTCACGCCCGCGATGAAGAAGAAGCTCGGGGCCGCCGCGGTGAGGGCGCTCGTGACCGGCGCCGAGACCGCCAGCCCGCTCCTGCAGACGGCGCGCGACCTCGGCGCGACGCTCGGCAAACCGCTGCGCGCCGAGATCGCGAAGCTGAAGAAGTCGCGCGACC
>Ga0070728_10003465_pt1 | contig 17410 bp, 7 predicted proteins | sample tdDd471_FD_66723 | JGI IMG/M metagenome (GOLD analysis project Ga0070728, IMG submission 66723) | Marine sediment microbial communities from the Atlantic coast under amendment with organic carbon and nitrate - tdDd47.1 | ecosystem: Environmental > Aquatic > Marine > Coastal > Sediment | place... | reverse complement strand
CCGGAAACACCCGTCGACATGGCCACACAGGCCAGCGATGCCGCGTCCTTTCTCAAGACTCTGGCACATGAAGGTCGGTTGATGATCCTGTGCCACCTGGGCACCGGCGAGAAATCCGTGGGCGAACTGGAAGACCTCCTGAGCATCCGTCAGGCCGCGGTGAGCCAGATGCTCGCGCGGTTGCGCGAAGAGGGGCTGGTCGCCACGCGGCGCGACGGCAAGACGATCTATTACTCGCTGGCCGACAGCAATACCGAGCAGGTGATCGCGCTGTTGTACTCGCTGTTTTGCGGCAAGGATAAAGCAGCCCCGCAGAGTTAAACCGGAGCGAAGCCTCAGTTCGAGACGTAGCCGGCAACCACCTGCAACAGCTTGAAGGCGGTCGCCGCGTCGTTCTCCACCACCGCGAGGAATTCCTCCTCTCCGATCCGCAGGCAGGTCAGCTCGGTTTCCGCCGCCATGCTCAGCGCCCGAGGCTCCTTGCGGATCAGCCCCAGCTCCCCCACCAGCGTGCCGGGACCGACCTTGGCGATCAACTGGTCCTCCTCCCCCTCCTTGGGAAGATAAAGCCCGGCCTCGCCTTCCAGGATCATATAGGCGCCATCCTTTGGCTGGTCGCCCTTGAGAAAGATCACCTCGCGCGCCGCCGCATTGTACCAGCGCGCGCCAAAGGCCAGCAGCCGCAGCTGCTTGCGGTTGAGCCCGGAAAACAGCGGTGTCTGTTCCAGCGCGCGCACCTTGCGGGCCAGATCGGCACTGGCGCCGCTGTCCTCTTCCCCCTCGGCGTCCTTGTCCTCGCTCACGATCCGGCCTTGCCGCACCTCGAGCAAGAGGTCAAAGACCTCCTCGTTCTCGAACCCGTCGTTGATGTAGATCAGCGTCGTTTCCGGCAGCAGGGTGCGCAGGTTCTTGAACACCGCCTCCTGGGTTTCCACGTCGTAGCTCGCCAGCGCCCGGTCGAGGATCAGGATGTCCGGCCGTTTGATCGTGGCCCGGCTGAACGACAAGGGCTCGGCAAAGATCGCCGGCAGGTTCTGTCCGCCCAGCGCAATCGGCACGTCATAGATCAGCTCGATCACCAGATCCTGCGCGCCATTCTCCTCCATGACCCCGGCAACCACCCGGCGCAATTCATCGCCCTTGCTGCCGGCCACCTCGGAGATCTTGCCGAACATCGCGTTCTCCAGCACCGTGAACCCGGGCGCGAAATTGCCCATGTCCAGGGGCGAGAACAGATCGCCAAGGCTGTCCTGCAACTCGCGCGCATGGCTGTTGCGCAGTTCGACGATCCGGGCCTGCAGATCCGCCGAGAACGCCGGCCCGATCTGTTCCGCCGAAATCCGGAACGGCACCGTCAAAAGCAGCGCCATGTCACCGCCGCTCAGCGCCTCCGCCCCGCCGCTGCGGGTCTTCTCCACCAGTTCCACCGCGGTCTCATAGGTTGCGGGATCGATCCCCAACTTGCGAAACAGCGGGTGATCGGTGCCGTCCAGCCCGAAGATCTGGCGCAGCATGTCGATCACGTCGCGTGTCAGGTCCAGCAGGGTCCGGTCCAGCCCGATCGCGCGCAGCTGCGCAAGAAAATCCGCCTGTTCGGCCAGCAACTCGCGGGTGATCGGCTGGCGCGGCGTGGCGAACAACAGGTTCTCGCCCACCGGCAGGGCCGGGTTGTAAAGCTCCGGCTTGCACAGGAACGCGTATTGGCGCAGCCCCGCGTCGCGCACCGCCTGCTGCACCTTGGGACGAAGTTCGACCAGCTTCTCGGCCAGTTCCGGGTGATCGGCGGGATCGAACTTCTGATCCAGCCCGCGCCGGAACAGAGCCGAGCCGGTTCCCATCCCCTGCACCAGCCGCAACCACCAGGCCCGCAGCGCCTGCGGATCGTCCAGACCGGCCAGTTTCGGGTCGAGCCATTCGGCGTCATAGGGATCGGCACTGTTGCCGGCACGCTGTGCCTCGGCGAAATGCTCCGCCTCGGACTTGTCCGTCTGCGGCCGCATCCGCAGCGGCATCATCACGTTGTCGCCAAAGGTGCCCTGGAACAGGACCGGACGCGACGACGCCCGCCCGATCCGCGCCGCGATCACCGCCTGGTGCAGCGTCGACAGGTCCCGATCCCCGATCCGGACCTTGCCGGACCCCGGCAGCAACTCGCGCGTCAGCAGATCGGAGAGCGCGCGGCGATCCTCCTCGCTGGGCGCCGCGATGCCGATCACCGATCCCCCCGGCAGCGTCGCGTTGAGATCGTCCAGCACCTGGTTGCCATCCGCATCGCTCACCGTGACCCCGTCCAGAACGATGTCCCCGTTCAGCGTCGGGGTCTCCTCGGGATCGCCGGAGAACAGGCTTTCATCGACCATTCCCGGCGGCGCGAACCGCTCGTTGATCACATCCCAGCGCAGCGCCATGTCCTGGGTCTGGTTGTAATAGGCCAGCAGTTCCTTCCACGGGCTCGACAGGTCCTTGTAGGCCGCCAGCGCCGCCACCAGCGCACCCAGCGACACCGCCCCCTGCAACACCAGGTAACCGCCGATCGAAAAGAAGAAGAACGGCGTCATCTGCCCGATGAAGTTGTTGAGGAACTTCATGAAGAATTTCTTCTGGTAGATCTCGAAGCGGATGTCGAACAGCCGGCCCAGCTGTTCGGTGACCGCCGCCATCCGGTACCGCCAGCCGCCGTTGACGCGCAGCGCGCTGGCGCCCGCCGCGCTTTCGCCGATCGACGCCGCCAGAACCCGCACCTCCTGGATGCGCTTCTTGTTCAGCAGGTTGATCTGGCGCTGCAGCTTGGGGATCAGCCAACCCTGCAACGGGATCATCGAAACCGCCGCCACCCCGAACCAGAAGCTTTGCAGAAACAGGAACCCCAGGATGGTGATCATCTGCCCGGCCTGCAACACCGGCTGGCTGATCGCATCGCCCATCAGCCCGCCCATCGGCTCGCTCTCGGCGGTGATCATCGAGACCAGTTCGCCCTGGCTCACCCGCTCGAAATAGGGCTGGGGAAACCGCAGGATGCGCGCGATCAGTTGATAGCGGAACCGGCGCAGCATCCTCTCCGACAACACCCCCTTCATGGTGTTGATGCGCATCTTCAGCAGCCCGTGGCCCAGCACCGCCAGCAGGAAGGCGGTGCACAGGACAGCCAGGAAGGTGACCTGCGCCATGTCGACGCCGTAAAAAGTGACAATCTCGGTTTGCGAGCCGATGGCGTCGTTGATGATCCTCTTGGGCAATTCCAGCGTGAGATAGAGCATCGGGAACAGCAAAGAGGTCACGGCCAGCAGAATCAGCTGATCCCGCTTCGAATACTTCCAGATGAAGCCGAAGAGCGTCTTTTCGATGGTCCCGGTCCCACTACGAATGGATGAAAACACTGGCCTTTGTGCCACGATAAGAGGCAAGGTCAAACCTGACAAGCCGCGCGATCCCAACCAGGCAATTGCAGCGTTGGGACGAAACCCCTAAGGTTTTCCTGCACGGCTATTGGAGGGCCCACCCGTGACAGCGACCGTCGGCACGCTTCTGCTCTTGTTCTGCCTCCTGCAGATCAAGCACATGTTTGCCGATTTCTACCTGCAGACCCCGCGGATGCTGACTGGCCGGGGCGAGTACTGGCACATGGGCCGGGCGCAGCATGCCGGCGTTCACACCGTGGGGTCGGTTATCGTCTTTGCGGTGATCGGCGCCCCGGCGCTGTTCATCCTGGCCGCGGTCGCGGCGGAGTGGGTGGTGCATTTCCATATCGACTACTGGAAGGGCCAGCACTGCGACCGCAAGGCGCTCGACCCGTCCAAGGCCGCGTTCTGGCGGGCCACCGGGGCCGATCAGGCGATGCACCAGCTGTCCTATGTGGCGATGGCCTGGGCCTGGGTCTATTTCGCCACCTGACCCGGCCTGAGCCGATCCCTCATACCCGGTGCGGCGCAAAGGCCGGAACCGGCGCGGCATACCCCTTGAGCGGGATCGGCTCCAGCGATTCGAAACCGATCCCCTCCAGCCGCGCCGAGGCGTCCCGCGTGGCCTGGTCGATCAGCACCTGCCCCGGCGCCGCCTTGGAACACAGCCGCGCCGAGAGGTTGACGGTCGATCCCAGCACGGTGAAATCCATCCGCGACTTGGCCCCCATCGCGCCCATCACCACCTCGCCCGAGGCGACGCCGATGCCGACGTGCAGGTTGTACTCGGGGTATTCCTCCAGCAGACGCGCCATCGCGTCGGTGATCTCCACCGAGCAGGTGACAGCCCGCTCTTCCATCGCCTCGCCCTCGAAGACCGCGACCAGCGCGTCGCCGACGAACTTGTCGATATCGCCGCCATATTTCTCGACGATGTCGCTCTGGACGTCGAAATAGCTGTTCAGCGCCTCGATCACCACCTCGGGCGGGACCCGTTCGGAAAACTCGGTATAGCCGCGGATATCGGTAAAGATGACCGAGACGCGCCGACGCTCGCCGCCCCGGTGCATGCCGTCCTCGTGGGAACTCTGGATCGCCGAAACGGTCCCGCGCGAGACGAATTTCATCAGCTCCAGCCGCTCGCCCAATTCGCCGATCATGCGGTTGAACCGCTCGGCCAGGTCGCCGATCTCGTCGCGCACGCGCACCCCCTCGACCCGGGCCGCGAAATCGCCCTCCCCGACCCGCTCGGCCACCAGGCCGATCTTGAGGATCGGCCGGGTAAGCTGACGCGCAAAGATCAGCGCGCCGAGGCTGGCGATGACAAAGCCAGCAAGACCGACGATCAGGATCTGGCGGGTGATGGCGTTGACCACCGCATAGGCGCTCTCCTCGCTCAACTCCGTGATCACCGCCCAGGGAAACCAGTCCGGAAAGGCATAGGCACCCAGCATCGCGGTGCCGCCCGGGCGCACATAGGGCTCCAGCGCGTCGGCCCGCGCGCCCGCCACGATCAGCGGCATCGCCGAGGCGACGATCTGCCGGTCGCTCAGCAACTCCGACGCCCCGCCAAGAACCGAGCGCCCGGCCTGATCGACCACGCTGATCTCGCCGCGTTGCGAGAACGGATGCCGGCGCACCATCTCGCCCAGTACGGACAAGTCGATCTTGGCCGCCATGGTCACCTGCCGCCCGGCAATCGTGGTGGTCAGCGGCAACGCCAGCGTGGCGATCCAGTCGCCGGTCTCCTCCAGCCGGCTGATCACCGGCCGCCCGAACTGCCCGGTCGCCCCGATCGCCTTGATCAGGTCGGGCGGGGTCGCCAGCGTCCTCACCGGATCCAGCCCGGCCCCCGCCAGCTTGGCCGCGAACCCCTCGTTGGTGACCAGGATCGGCAGATCCGACCCCTGCACCGACAGTTGCAGCGCCACCACCTGCGGCAATTCCTCCAGTCCCAGCGTCAGCAGAGACACCTTTTGCGGCACCCCCAGCTCGTTGCTGTCGATGCCGTTGCGGATCACCATCAACGGCGTCAACCAGCGACCCTGAAACGTGTTGTCGAAGGCCCCGCGCAACTCCGTCGCGACCGTGGTCAGATCCTCGTTCGCGGCACTTTTCAACTCGTCCCGGGTCAGCCGGGTCAGGTTCTGCCCGACCAGCGCCAGCGGCGCCACTGCCAGAAGCGCGGCGAAGACGAAGAACTTCAGGCGAAGGGGAAACCGCATGCGCTGCCTACTCGTCGCGCGGGCGGGCGGTGATCACCGCCGTGTCACGCGCCACACCGCAGACCAGCCCGGTGGTATCGCGGCCCTCGACCGTCACGACATATTCGCCCGCTGCGGCGTAGCCATGCCGCACCACCGCGCCCGAGGCGCCCGCCCCGTCGCCGAACTCCCAGGTCACCTGCACCCCCTGCCCGTCCGGATCGCGCGCGCCGCTGGCGTCGAACCGCACCACGTCATGCGCCGCGCCCACCGGCACTTCGCGGTCGGGTCCGGCATCCACCATGGGCGGCGCGTTGACCAGGATACGGGCGGTATCGCTGCCGCTGTCGCAGCTTTCCGCGCCGCTGTCGTCGCGCACGGTCAATTGCACCTCCAGCGCGCCGGAGGCGTCAAAGCTGCGCTCGACCCGCGATCCTTCCAGCGTCACACCGTCGCTGAATGCCCAGCTATAGCCGGTGAGCCTCCCGTCCAGATCGGCCGAAGGGCCGGCATCGAAAACAACGGTCTCGCCGGGGCAAACCACCCGGTCGGGCCCGGCCAGCGCCGAGGGCGCGGCATTCACCCGGGCATAGACCTCTTCGCTGGAGCGGCTGCTGAGCAGCCCGGCGCCATCGTCAAGCGTGACCTGCACCGGGAACAGCCCGGGACGGCTGAAGGTATGGCGCACCTCTGTCCCCTCGGCCATGCGCCCGTCGCCGAACATCCAGCGCACCGTGGTTTCCGGCGCCGCATCCACCCGCCAGATCACCGGTTCGGCCGGGCAGACCGGCGGCGGCGCGTTGAGGTTGGCCACCGGCACCGGCCGCACCGTCACCCGCGACGTCATCACCACGACGCTGTTTCCGACGCCGGCATCGTCGCGCACGGCCAGTTTCACGTCATAGGTGCCCGGTTCGGCAAAGCTGTGCGCGGCCTGCACACCGCTGGCGGTGCTGCCGTCGCCGAAATCCCAGGCATAGCCGATGATCGCGCCGTCGCTGTCCATCGACAGGCTGGCGTCGAAATTCGCCTCCTGCCCGACGGCAAGCGCGACCGGCCCGTCGATCAGCGGCTCCGGCGCGGCGTTGACCACCACGCGGCGGACCGCCTCCAGCGCGCCGCAGCCCTCGCTGCCGCCGTCCAGTTCGGTGCGCAGGGTCACGGTATAGGCGCCCGGCTCGGCCCAGACATGGTCAACCGCGGCCCCCTCGGCCGTCGAGCCGTCGCCGAAGTCCCACGAGAACCGCGTCGCCGTTCCTCCGCCGGCCTCGCTCACCATCGCGGCATAGGCGGTCGGTTCCCCCGCCGCCGTCCGGTCCGGGCCATCCACCGACAGCTCCGGCGCCGGCAGCACCACCACCTCGGTTGTATCGGTGTCCAGCGGGCTGCAGGCGCCCTGCGCCTCGCCGGTGATGGTCAGCGTCACCGTGAAGGTGCCCGGTCGGGTAAAGATATGCTCCGGCGTGTCACCGCTGCCGGTGCCGCCATCGCCGAAGGTCCAGCTAAAGGCGTTGACCGCCCCGTCCGCGTCGGTGGAGTTGGACCCGTCGAAGCGCACCTTGGAATTGGCACAGACCTTCAGATCCTCGCCCGCATCCGCGATCGGCCCTTCACGCACCAGCGCCGCGATCCGGTCCAGGTCGGTGCCGTAATCGGTCCCTGTCTCGTTTCGGACCCGCAGCGTCACCGGGTAGACGCCCGGAAATTCATAGGTCTTTGTCGGGTTGATCAGGTCGGAGCCGGAGTCGTCGCCGAATTCCCAGGAATACAGCAGCAGCCCACCATCCGGATCGATGCTGTCAGAGGCGTCGAACAGGATCGGCTCGCCCGAGCAGACATCGCGATTACCGCCCGCATCGGCCATCGGCCTGGCGCGGATCTTGACCTTTGTGGCATCGATCGCCCGCGCGTTGGCCAGCCCGGTGCCATCATCGACCCGTAGCGTCACCGGGTAGACCCCGGGAGAAGGATAGACATGGGTGGCCCGCAGGCCAAAGGCCGGGGCCGAACCATCGCCGAAATCCCAGCGATAGATCAGCGCGTCGCCATCCGCATCCGACGAGCCGGAGCCGTCGAACTCCACGTAAAGCCGCTCGACCGTCTGCGCCGGGCCGGCCTCGGCCTGCGGCGCATGGTTGACCCGGATCGTCACATCGTCGCTGGCGTTGCCATTGGCGACGCCGCTGTCATCGGTCACGATGAGCTGCGCCGACCACACCCCCGGCGTCACATAGGCGCGCTCCACTGTCGGCGCCTCCAGCGGGCTGCCGAGGTCGTCGAACTCCCAGCGGTAACTCACCAGCCGGCCATCGGGATCGAACGACTGGCGCGCATCGAACACCACGCTGTCGCCCGGCGCGATCAGCATGTCGGCGCCCGCCACCGCCACCGGCGGCGCGTTGACGGTGATCATCACCTCCGAATCGTCCTGCGCCGCGCCGCCGCGGAAATTGTCGAGCACGGTCAGCCCGATCCGGTGCAGCCCCGGCGTGTCCAGCGCATGCGCCACCCGCAAACCGCTTTTCTCGCTGCCGTCGGGAAAGCGCCAGCGATACTCCGCGATCTCCCCGTCCGGATCGAGCGAGGCCCGCCCCGAAAGCACGAACTCCTCGCCCGGCGCAACCACCTGCGGCGGACCAGCGTCCGCGATCGGCGTGGCGTTCACCGTTACCCGCATGGTGTCGCGGTTCACGTTGAGCGGCGCGCCGCTGTCGTCACGCACCACCACCGCCACCTCGTAGACACCCGGCCGCTCATAGGCATGCTCCACCCGCCGCCCGGTGGCGCTCGCGCCGTCACCGAACGACCATTCCCAACTGGTCACGCTGCCGTCGGCATCCAGCGAGGCGCCGCCGTCGAACTGCACCACGCTGGCGGTCACGAACTGGTCCGGTCCGGCATCCGCCATGGGCGCCGCATCCACCCGCACCACGCGCGAGACGGTCTGCAGAGCCGAGGCGGTGCCACTGTCGTCGATCACGGTCAGCGTGACGTTGAACTCGCCCGCCTCGGTCCAGGCATAGTTCACCACCTGCCCCTCGCCGGTTGCCCCGTCGCCGAAATCCCAGATGTAGGACAGGATCTGCCCGTCCGCATCGGACGAGGCCGACCCGTCGAGCGTGGCAAGCTCCGAAACTGAAACAGGCCGTGCAGGAATGTCAAAGCGCGGCTCCGGCGGCGCATTCACCACCACCGCCATGCGGTCGCGCGCGGTGTCATTGGCGACGCCGCTGTCGTCGGTGATCCGCAGCGTCACGGTATAGGCGCCCGAGCCGGTAAAGCGGTGGGTGACGGTCTCGCCCTCCAGCACGGTGCCGTCACCCATGTCCCAGACATAGGCGTCGATCAGCCCGTCGATGTCGTAACTCGCCCCGGCGCTGAAGATCACCTGCTGGCCCACCACGGCCTGCTGATCGGCCCCGGCCTCGGCCACGGGGGGGAAGTTGACGATCACCTTGCGCGTCTCGACCCCGAAGTTGCAGGGGTGGGCAATACCATCCTCGACCCGCAGCACCGCGCGGAACTGGCCCGGCGTGGCATAGACATGGCTGGCGCGCGCACCCTCGGCCACCGCGCCGTCACCGAAACTCCAGCGATAGCGCGTGATCGGGCTGTCGGAGGGTTGCGAGGCGCTGCCGTCGAAACCCACCGGCTGACCCGGCGCCACCACGATATCGGGCCCCGGCACCGCGATCGGGGCGTTGCGCACATGCACCGGAAGCTCCAGCGCCTTGCCGCGGCCGGGGCGCGTGCCGTCCTCGACCACTTCCAGCCGGGCGGTATAGCGGCCGGGCGCGCCATAGCGATAGGCGATCACCGGGTCCTGCGAGCTGTTGCCGTCGCCGAAATCCCACAGGTAGGACAGCAACGCCCCCCCGGTCGAGGCGCTGGCATCGAAGGCGACCGAGCGGCAATCGGCCAGCGGCCGGGCGCTGCCCACCGCCGTTGGCCGGGCCGGCACCGGCGCGCGTTCCGGCGGCATCTGCAGCGGTACCGGCGCGCCCTCGGCATCGAACACAGCCAAGGTCACGTCGTTTGGCGCCTCGAACCCGCCGAGCAGGTTGATCGCCAGGTTGCTGTCGGCGGTCTCGACGCTGTCCGAGGTCCAGAAATCCTGCCCCGAGATCCGCAGCCCAAGATCCTCGAAATCGGTGACCACGCTCAGCGCGCCGTTGGCCCCGTCAAAGCTTTGCACCGTCGCCGGCCCGCCGGCATGGGTGAACCGCACCCGCGTCGGCGGGTTGGCCGCCGACCAGCGCACGGTCGGGCGATAGGCGAACATCTGCAGCCCCTCGGGTGGGCGGGCGCGGTCGCGCGACAGGCTCACCCCCAGCGAATAGCTGTTGCCGTCGTTACCCTCGGTCCCCTGGATATCGAGCCGGAAATAGGCCCGCTCGCCCACCACCTCGCCCTGTCGCGCCCGCAGGGCCGTCAGCGTGACCCATTGATCGTCGGTTTCCGGCTCGTTACGCCAGCTTTTCTCCTCGAGCAGCTCGCCCGGCCCGGTCACCGGGGCGAAATCGGGCCGCACCGCGCGCGCGCCGTCCGTCACCGGCTCCGGCCGCTCGGCGGCGGTAAAGGCGCCCTCGCCCCCGAACAGCCGATAGGTGGTCTCCGAATCCGCGCTGCCGCCATAGGTGAAATCCCCCGCGCCGCCGGTCTCGGGATCGTATATCCGCAGGTAGACCCGGTCCCGGAGATCGGCAGGCAGGCTGAAGAAGATCTGCTCGCGACTGTCGACGTCGCCCTCGCGGGTCGCCGCGCGGCGGCCATAGACCACCAGCAGCCCGTCTTCCACCGGCGCGGCCTGGTCCTGGGCCAGGGCGCCTCCCGCATCGGCCAGCATCGCCAGCCCCAGCAGCGCCGCTGTCCATTTCCGTGCGATCCGCATTCGTCTTCCTCCGTTACCGGTCCGCCTGCGCGACCGGCCAGTCCCTATTCAAATGCCGCGTTGCCGGCATAATCCTCGATGATCAGCTCGATCAGTTCCAACGCCCCCGGCTCGGCCGGCAGGCTGGCGCGGCACAGCCCCGCCGCGCTGTCGCAGCGCAGGAAGCCTTCGATCTCTTCCCCGTCGATGGCGATGACAAAGGGCGCGGCCTGCCGCAGCCCACTGACGTCGCGCGCCTCGGCGACAATCTCGATCGGCCCGTCCGGCCCCTGCGGCCGGCCCAACTCGACCCGCAGGATCTCCGGCGGATCGATGTCATAGAGCGACCGCAGCGGCGCCACCGCCACGTTGCCCACCGCGTCGCTGGCGGCCAGTTCAAAACCGTTCTCGCCCGGTTGCAGGGTCAGCGTCAGGTCGAACCGTCCGCCCGTCAGCGGCACCTCGGTGCCGTCCAGTTCCAGCCGCACCGCGTCGCCGGCGCTGCCGGACACCTGCACCACATCCTCGCCGGTGGCGCGCGGCGGCGGCACGTCCAGCGCAATCTCCGGCGGAATCCGGTCGCTCAGCGCGGTGAACTCCGCCGTCCCCTCGACCGCACCGCCCGGTGCCAGCACCTCGATCCGGTAGGCGCGCGGCGCTTCGTCCACCGGCACGGTGAACCCCAGCCCGCCATCGGCCCCCAGCCGGGTGCGCAGAACCTCCGCGCCGGCCTCGTCGCGCACCACCACCTCGGCGCCGGACTCGCCCGTCGCGCGGCCCAGAACCGACAGCACGTCGGACCGCGCCGCCAGCGCCCCGTCGACCCGCGGAATACTGTCGGACAGCGCAATCTCCACCGCCGCCGCCGGGCGGTAGACCACGCTCAGGCTGCGGCGGCTCTCGTTGCCGGCCGGATCGGTGGCGACGACCGAGATCCGGTTCGGCCCCGGTTGCAGCGGCAGGCCGGCGAGAAAGCTGCCATCGCCCGCCACGTCCAGCGGCGCCCCGTTCAGGCTCAGCCGCGCGTCCGGCTCCGACGCGCCCAGAACCTCGGTCTGCGGCGCGGTCAGGATGATCCCGTCGGCCGGCGACAGCAGCGTCAGGAACGGCGGGGTATCGTCCACCCGCAGGGTGAAATCGCGCGGCGTGCTCCACGCCCCGGGCAGGCCCAGCCGGTCCAGCCCCGCGACCCGCCAGTGATAGCGCCCCGGCGTCAGCCCTCCGGCCACGAACCCCGCCTCCCGGATCCCCCATTCGGAGATCTTCATCTGGTTGAACCCCGGGTCGGCCGCCACCTCCAGCCAATAGCCTTCGGCGCCCTCCAGCGCGTCCCAGTCCAGCGGCGCCGCCGCCGTGTACAGGATCGCGCCCACCTCCGGCGCCTTCACGATCGGGCTCTCCAGCACCTGCGCCCGCTGCGCCCCGGCCCCGGTCAGCACCACCCCTTCGTTCTCGCCCACGGTCAGGGTCTCCCCGTCCCGCGCGATCTCCAGCCCCGGCGCATCGTAGTTGACGAAACGCGCGCCGCTGGCATCGTTCTTGATCCAGAAGTCCGACGAATTCGTGGTGGTCTCCACCCCCGGCACCTCGATCTCAAAGGCGGTCTTGTCCGACAGCTGGTTCAGCAGCGCATAGAAATCGCCCTCGGCCAGCGAAACCTTGGTCACCTCGCCGCCGGTCAGCGGGTCCGAGCGCATGCGCTGGATGGTGGCGTTGGAATTGGGATTGAGCCGCAACCGGCTGAGATCGCGGAAGGTGACCTGCGTCGTGGAATTCGACAGCGTGCGCAACCGCTCGAATTCCACCAGCACGTCGTTCAGATCACGGTCCGACCAAGTCGGTTCCGCCGGCGACCGCCCCTCGACCCGGCCCTGCACGTCCGACACCACTGCCTCGGCGGCACGGTCGCGCTGGGCGATGGAAATCTCCAGCGCCTCCTCGGCAAAATCCGAGGCCACCCCGGCAAAGCTGACCACCTGCCGCCATTCGCCCTGTTCCCGCTGCGACACGGCGGAATCTCGATTCTCGATGGCGCTGCCGATCTGGGCCGGGGCAAAGATCCGCGCGCCCTCGGCCGTGGCCCGCTGGATCGCCTGCAGCGAGGCCATCAGCGCGCTGTCCGCGGCAAACACCTGGCGCACCGGCAGCGACAACTCGACCCCCGGCACCAGATCGGCGGGCGAGGCGATGTTGTTCAGCGCCAGCACCACCGGCCAAAGGTCCGGATCGCTCAGATACTTGCCGACGATGCCGCGAATGGTATCTCCTTCGGCGAACAGGACCCGCTCCGGCGGGGCATCCAGCGGATCGGTCTCGGCCCGCGCATCGGGCGCAATGGCCATCACCGCCGCGCATACGGCCGCAACCGCCAGCAAGCGGCGCTGCGAAAACCACGACGAGACCCCGTTGAATTTCAAGCCCTGCCCCCTAGTTGGGCCATCGGAAACCAATAACTTGCCAATTTGTCGCATCTTCATGCAACGCCCCCGGATGAGGCAAGCAAATTCGGCTGACCCGGCACGGTTGATCGGCCGACTTGTCGAAACCTCAACAACCCGCCCCGCACCTGATCGACTGTTTCGCACACGCGAACAATCCTAACGGGAAACCGGCCGGTTGCGCTTGATCGTGCGCAAAACCACGTTGGTCTGGGCGCTGTTCACTGCCGGCAGACGAAACAGGAACCCCTCCAGAAACCGGTTGTAGGCCTCCAGATCGCGGCACAGCACCCGCAGGTGATAATCGGCTTGGCCCGTGGTGGCATAGCATTCCTGCACCTCAACGCTGGCCTCGACCGCCCGGATGAACTCGACGATCCGCTCCGGGTCATGGCGGGTCAGATGCACATGCACGATCGCCTCGAACCCCAACCCCATCTCGCCGGGATCGACCACCGCGCCATAGCGTTCGATCACCCCGGCCTCTTCCAGCGCGCGTACCCGCCGCCACAGGGCCGAGGCCGACATGCCCACCGCCTCGGCCAGTTCCGCGTTCGAGCGCCTGCAATCCTCCTGCAACAGCCGCAGCAGTTTGATATCTCGCCGATCCAGATCCATACGTGGTTTCCTGTTTCGTCATTAGCCACTTCAATGAATGACTTAACCGAAATTCCGCGAAATACCACAAAATCTGAAACGTTTTTCCGCCACCAGCGGGCCATGATTGCACCGCATCACATTCGCCAGGGGGCACGCGCCATGACCAAGCAGGACACCGGGTTTCGCACCTATCAACTCGACGACCGCTACACCCATACCTCCGGCCGCGTCTTCCTGACCGGAACCCAGGCGCTGGCGCGGATCATGATGGACCAGGCCCGCCGCGACCGCGACGCCGGGCTGAACACCGCCGGGTTCGTGTCGGGCTATCGCGGCTCACCCCTCGGCGGGCTCGACCTGGAGCTGTGGCGCGCGCGCAAACGGCTGGAGGCGGATCGCATCACCTTCATGCCCGCCGTGAACGAGGATCTCGGTGCCACCGCCGTGCTCGGCGCACAGCAGGCCAGCCTTGATCCCGATTGCACCTACGACGGCGTGTTTTCCATGTGGTACGGCAAGGGGCCGGGGGTGGACCGCTCCGGCGATGCGCTGAAACACGGCAACGCCTATGGCAGCGCCCCCAGGGGCGGGGTGCTGGTGGTCGCCGGCGACGATCACGGCTGCGTCTCCTCCTCGATGCCGCACCAGTCCGACGTTGCCTTTATGGCGTGGTTCATGCCCACGCTGAACCCCGCCTCGGTCGAGGAATACCTGGAATACGGCGAATACGGGCTGACGCTGTCGCGCTATTCCGGCACCTGGGTCGGGTTCAAGGCGATCTCGGAAACCGTGGAATCCGCCCGCTCGGTCACGCTGCGGCCCGACCGCGCCTTTACCCTGCCCGCGCTCGACCTGCCCCCCGGCGGATTGCACGTGCGCGCCGCCGACCTGCCCAGCGCCGAGATCGAGACCCGCATCCAGCACAAGCTGCGCGCGGTCGAGAGCTTTGTCGAGGCAAACCCGATCGACCGAGCCCTCTACGGCATCCCCGACGCGCGGTTCGGCTTCGTCACCACCGGCAAAGGGCATCTCGACCTGATGGAGGCGCTGCGCCTTCTGGGTCTGGACGAACCCGCCTGCCGCCGCCTCGGCATCGACATCTACAAGGTCGGTATGGTCTGGCCACTGGCGCGGCGCGACGCGCTGGAATTCGTGCGCGAAAAGCACGAGGTGCTGGTGGTCGAGGAAAAGCGCGGCATCATCGAGAGCCAGTTCAAGGAATATTTCTATGACTGGCCCGGCCACAAGCCCGAGAAAATGGTCGGCAAATACGACAGCAAGGGCGCGCCGCTGATCCCCTGGACGGGCGAGCTTGATCCGCTGATGCTGGCGCCCATCGTCGCGGACCGGCTCGACCGGTTCTTTCCCGACGAGGGCCTGCCGCAAAAGGCCAAGGCGCTTACCGACACGCCGCCCACGCTGCTGAATGTCGCGGGGGCCACCCGCACCCCCTATTTCTGCTCCGGTTGTCCGCACAACACCTCGACCAAAGTTCCCGAAGGCTCGCGCGCGGCCAGCGGCATCGGCTGTCACGTGATGGCCAGCTGGATGAACCGCGAAACCTATGGCTATGCCCAGATGGGCGGCGAGGGCGTGCCGCATGTCGCCGCCGCCAAGTTTACCGGCGGCAAGCATATCTTTCAGAATCTGGGAGAGGGCACCTGGTATCACTCCGGCAGCCTCGCCATCCGGCAGGCGGTCGCGGCGAACACCAACATCACCTACAAGATCCTCTACAACGACGCCGTCGCCATGACCGGCGGCCAGCCCGTTGACGGCCCGGTCAGCGTCCATGGCATCGCCCAGACCTGCCGCGCCGAAGGGGTGCAGCGCATCGCGCTGGTCTCGGACGATATCGGCAAGTTCCGTCCCGGCGATTTCCCCACCGGCACCAGTTTCAACGACCGCGCCGAGATGGACGCGGTGCAGCGCGAGTTGCGCGAGATCCCCGGCGTGACGGTGCTGATCTACGAACAGACCTGCGCCACCGAGAAACGCCGCCGGCGCAAGCGCGGCACCATGGACGACCCCAAGCGGTTCGCATGGATCAACGATCTGGTCTGCGAGGGCTGCGGTGATTGCTCGGTCGAAAGCAACTGCCTCAGCGTCGAGCCGCGCGAAACCCCGCTGGGCCGCAAGCGCAGGATCAACCTGAATTCCTGCAACAAGGATTTCTCCTGCCTCAACGGTTTTTGCCCCAGCTTTGTCACCGTCGAGGGCGCCACCCGGCGCAAGCGCGCGGCGGCCGATCTGGATTTCCTCGGGCTTGAGGGCACCCTGCCCGCCCCCGACCTGCCCGCGCTCGACGCCCCGTTCGATCTGCTGGTCACCGGCGTCGGCGGCACCGGCGTGGTGACCGTCGGCGCGCTGATCACCATGGCCGCGCATCTGGAGGGCAAGGGCAGCTCGGTCCTGGATTTCACCGGCTTCGCGCAGAAATTCGGCACCGTGCTCAGCTATATCCGACTCGGGTCCGCGCCCGAGGCGATCAACCAGGTGCGAATCGGCCCCGGCGCGGCGGATGCCGTGATCGGCTGCGACATCGTCGTCAGCTCGGCCCCCAAGGCCAGCGCCCATTACCGCAAGGGTACGAAATTCGTGCTGAACCGGGCCGAGATGCCGACCGGCGATCTGGTGCTGCACCGCGACGCACAGTTGAAACTCGACGCCCGCGAGCAGGTGATCGCCGGCGTGATCGGCGCGCAAAACCTCTCGGCCCTCGACGCCAACGCGGCGGCGGAAAAGCTGCTGGGCGATTCGGTCTTCGCGAACGTGATGATGCTGGGTTTCGCCTGGCAAAAGGGGCTGGTCCCGGTCAGCGCCGCCGCGCTGGGTCAGGCAATCCTTTTGAACGGGGTTCAGGTCGAGACCAACCGCGCCGCCTTTGCCATTGGCCGGATCATGGCCGACGCGCCGGAGCAGCTCGAGGCGGCCTATCGGGAAGAGGAGGCGCCGGAGGAAACCCTCGACCAGATGATCGACCGGCGCGCCGATTTCCTTACCGGTTACCAGGACGCCGCCTATGCCGAGCGCTACCGTACGAAATTGGCCGATTTTCGTACCAAATGCCCCGGCGCCTCCGACGATCTGCTGCGCGCTACGGCCCGGTCGCTGTTCAAGCTGATGGCCTACAAGGACGAGTACGAGGTCGCCCGCCTGATGGTCGACCCACGTTTTGACACCGAGCTGAACCAGCACTTCGAAGGCGATTTCAAGATCAACTACCACCTCGCCCCGCCGCTGCTGTCCCGCCGCAAGGATGCCCGGGGGCGCCCGCAAAAGCGTAAATTCGGCCCGTGGATGGGCGCCGGTTTCCGCCTGCTGGCGCGGATGAAGGGGCTGCGGAACACGCCGCTCAACCCCTTCGGCCACCACGAGGAGGCCCGCCTGCACCGCGACCTGCTGGCCTGGTACGAGGGCGCGCTGGACAGGCTCGCCACCCGCTATACCCCTGAGTGCAAAGAGGATTTCACCGCCACCCTAAGCGCCCCGATGGACATTCGCGGCTACGGTCCGCTGCGGATGGAAGCGGCGCAAAAGGTCCGCGCCGAGGTTGACGCGAAACTGGATAACCTCGGCTGAACCGGCCCCTAAAGCGCCGCGCTGGGTCGCGCCTTGATCCGCGCGAACCAGTCCAGCGTGGCGCTGTTGTCCTCGGGGATGCGGGTGCGGATGACACGGGCGAAATCGACGAAGACAAAGCCGGTGATATCGGCCAGCGAGAACCTCTCCCCCGCCAGCCAAGGGCTGTGCTGCAATCGCTCCTCCAATTGGTCGAAGAAGAACCCGACGCGCGCGCGGCCCCGTTCCGCCAGTTCGGGGATCTGCTCAAAATCCAGTGGGCCGGGGATGGCGCGCCCCTTCATGTGGGGGTTGGTGTTGCGCAAAACCTCGGCGATC
>Ga0070728_10003464_pt1 | contig 17417 bp, 13 predicted proteins | sample tdDd471_FD_66723 | JGI IMG/M metagenome (GOLD analysis project Ga0070728, IMG submission 66723) | Marine sediment microbial communities from the Atlantic coast under amendment with organic carbon and nitrate - tdDd47.1 | ecosystem: Environmental > Aquatic > Marine > Coastal > Sediment | place... | reverse complement strand
AAGCAGCGTGACAAGGACGAGCAGGGCGAAGACGGTGCGCATGCGCTGGGGATTCTACCGAGCCCGAGCCTGTAGCGCGCGTACCGCGTAGGCGCGGAATCGACAGCATCGGTTTCGACGGCGCGCGAATGCTTCCCGGCGAGCCGCTCAGCCCGCCGCCGCGGCGGCGATCTCGTCCGCGGCGCGCTGGGGGTCGTCGTTGATCACGCACAGATCAAACTCGTTCTGCCGCGCCAACTCCTCGCGCGCTACGCGCAGACGACGCTCGATCACATCTTCGGCGTCGGTTCCGCGTCCCCGGAGCCGTTGCTCGAGTTCTTCAGCCGACGGCGGCAGCAGGAAGACACGCAGGCACTGGATGCCGCCGGCGCCAATCGAAGCGGCGCCCTGCACATCGATGTTGAGCAGGGCGAAGTTGCCGCGGGCGAGAATCACCTCCGCTTCCGCGCGCGGAGATCCGTACTTGTTCTCGTAGACGTCGGCCCACTCGAGAAACCGATCATCGGCGATCCAGCGCTCGAACGTTGCGCGGTCGAGGAAGTGGTAGTCGATGCCGTCCTGTTCGCCGGCGCGGGGGGCGCGGGTGGTGGCGGTGATCACCCGTTCGAACGACGGGAGCAGCAGCAGCCGGTCGCACACCGTGGTCTTGCCGACGCCGGAGGGGCCGCTCACCACGATCAGCTTCATCCCCTCGCTCCCACCGCCACGCGGCTACTCCAGGTTGGCGGCTTGCTCTTTGAGCCGGTCGATGCCGGACTTGAGCGCGATCACGGAGCGGGCCAGTTCGACGTCCTGGCTCTTCGAGCCCATCGTGTTGGCCTCACGCAGCATTTCCTGCGCGATGAAGTCGAGCGTGCGTCCGACCTCGCCATCGTGGGTGAGCATGCGCTCGAACTCCTCGATGTGCGCTGTCAGGCGGGTGACCTCTTCGGCCACGTCCGTGCGCTCGGCGATCAGCGCCATTTCGCGGGCGAGCGTGGCGTCGTCGAGCTTGAGCTCACGGTCGGCGAGAATCGCATCGACGCGATCGCGCAGGCGCTGGTGATGTTCCGCGAGCACCGCCGGAAGTCGCTTCTTCAGGCCGGTGAGCGTCTTCCGCATCGCCTTGGTGTTTTGGCGCAGGTCGCGCACAAGGTGAGTCGCCTCGCGGAGTCGCATCGCATCGAGCGCGTCAAGAGCCTGGGTGACGCCTTCCTTCACGACTTTCCAGTCCGCCGTCCGGAGCTCGCTTCCCGCGCCGCTTTCGATCGCACCCGGAAGGGCGGCGATTCCATCGGGGGTCAGCTTGCCCTCGACCATGCCCGCTTTGCGCAGGGGCAGGACGGCCGCCTCGAAGCCTTCGATCACCTCGCGTCGAATACGAATGACATCTTCGGACCGGAGCAGCTGGAAGCGGATGTAAAGCGTCAGCGTGCCTCGGCGAACGCGCGTGCGCACGAGCTTCTCGAGTTCGGCCTCGCGCGGGGAGAGCAGCGAGGGCGTGCGGTACGAGATCTTGAGATTGCGCGCGTTGACCGAACGGACTTCGACTTCAACGGCGAGGCGGGTACCGGCCGCTTGCGCGGAGCCGTAGCCCGTCATGCTGCGGGGGCCGCTCACGCTTGCGCCCGCCACCGTCTACTCGTCCTCGGGGGGCTTATCGGCGGGGGGCGTCGACTCGTCGTCGCCGTCCGTCCCCGTGATGCCCTCGCCGATCGGCTCCTGCGTCTCGGTGAGCGACTTCTCGACGATGGATTCCGGCTCCGGCTCGCGGATGGCCGCGTACATGATGGCCAGGCCAAGGAAGATCGCGGCGAGCACGCTGGTGAACTTGTTCACGCCGCCGGTCTGGACGCCGAACGTTTCCGCGCCGACTCCGCCGAACGCGCCGGAGAGCCCGCCGCCCTTCGGTTCCTGGAGCAGGACGATGAGGCACATCAGCAGCCCCACGAACATGAAGACCACGAAAATCAGGGACTTCAGGATCCCAATGGCAGAGCCGAGGAGCACTGCGGCGAGAAGCATAGAGCTGGCGAGCATGAGTCAATTCCGGTGAAGCCCCGGAGTCTAACCGGGGAGAGAAAGCTTTCCGCCTTTTCCTATCCGATGCCAGCGGCGGCGATCTTGCAGAATCCCGGACCGTCGAGCGCAGCGCCGCCCACCAGCACCCCGCCGATTTCGGGAGTGCCGAGCAGTTCTGCCGCGTTGGCCGCCTTGACGCTGCCGCCGTACAGGATGCGGATGCCGGAACCGGCCGGACCGAATCGCTCGTTCAGAAGGCCCCGAATCTGCGCGTGGACCTCGCCCGCCTGCGCCGTTGAGGCGGTCAGGCCGGTCCCGATCGCCCAGACCGGTTCGTACGCCACGGTGATGTGCGCCGCGTTCGCCGCGGTGACGCCTTCGAGCCCTGCCTTGAGCTGCGCCTCGATGACCGCCGCGGTCTCTCCGGACTCGCGCTCCTCGAGCTTCTCGCCGACGCAGAGAATCGGCAGGATGTCGTGGGCCAGCGCGGCCAGCACCTTGCGATTGACGAACGCGTCGTCCTCGCCGAGCACCCAGCGACGCTCCGAGTGGCCGCACAGAACCATGGTGCAGCCCGCATCGAGCAGCATCGGGGGCGAGACCTCACCGGTGAAAGCGCCGGCGTCCTCCGGATAGAAGTTCTGGGCGCCCACCTGAATGTCGGTGTCGCCCACCGCACCCACGACATCGCTGATCGCGGTGAACGGCGGGAACACGGCGACATCGATGCCCTCGAGCGGATTCGGAAGGCCGCGCACCAGCGCCGTTGCCAACGCCTGCGCCTCAGCCCGCGACTTGTGCATCTTCCAGTTTCCGGCGATCAGGGGGCGCATTCGGGTTCTCCTAGTTCGAGGGGATCAAGACACGGGGACTTGCGATTTTTGGAGCAGCGTGTGAATCGCCTGAGCATCGGAGATCACCGCTTCGAGTTCATCAAGGTGCAGCGCCTGGCCCGCATCGGACAGCGCGTGTTCCGGGTTCGGGTGCATTTCCAGCATGATGCCGTGCGCGCCCGCCGCAACCGCCGCCCGCGCCATCGCGGGCACGAGCGACCGTCGCCCCGTTCCATGGCTCGGATCGACCAGGATCGGCAGATGCGAGAGCTGGCGCACCAGCGGGACGCACGACAGGTCGAGGTGGTTGCGCACCGCGCTGTCGTACGAGACCAGCCCGCGTTCGCACAGCACGACGCGCCCGTTCCCCGCATTCAGGATGTACTCCGCCGCGCACAGCCACTCGGTGACCGTGGCCGCTCGACCGCGCTTGAGCAGGATCGGCTTGCCGGTCTCCGCCGCCGCTTCGAGCAGCGGGAAGTTCTGCATGTTGCGCGTGCCGATCTGGATCATGTCGGCGAAGCGAGCCACCAGATCGACGTGCCGCGTGTCCATCGCCTCCGTCACGATCGGGAGCCCGACTTCCTGGCTGCAGTTGCGCAGCATCAGGAGGCCGCTCTCGCCGAGGCCCTGGAAGTTGTAGGGCGAAGTGCGCGGCTTGAAGGCGCCGCCCCGCAGCATGTGGGCGCCGGCGTCGCGGGCGGCCTTGGCCGCGGCGAGCATGAGGTCTTCACTTTCGACCGCGCAGGGGCCCGCGATGATGGTCAGCTGGCCGCCGCCGATGGAGTGATTCCCGACGCGAACGACCGTGTCGCCGGAGCGGGACTCGCGGGCCGCCAGTCGGTACGGGCGCCGCAGCGGGAGCACGTTCTCGACGCCGGCGAACGAATCGAGCGCCACGTCGCGCAGCCGGTCCTCGTCGCCGAGCACGCTGATCACGATGCGGTGGTGGCCCTCGGACATATGAACCGACAGGCCGGCAGCCTCCACGGCGCGCACAACATTGTTGCGTTCTTCCGGGGTGCAGCCCTTGCGCAGGACGACAAACATGGGGCCGAGATTCTAGCAGCGGCCCCGAGCGCCCCGAAATCCCTCCCGAGAGGGCGAGTCACTCAAAAGCGGCTGAATTCCGACAAATTCATGCCGGGGGGGCTGCGGGGGGCGCCGGATTACCGAGATTCGGATCGGCCGGCGCGGCCGATTCCGTCAGCAGAATCTCGGCAATGCGCGCGTAGTCCTTCGCGCCCTTGCTCGCCGGGAACGAGAACACCACCGGCGCCCGCACCATGGGGGCGCGCACGAGGTTGGCATCCGTCCGCACGGAGGGCAGCACGCGATCCTGCAGGCCGCCCTTGACCGCTTCGAGGATCTCGCCCGCCACCTTCACGCGCCCGTCGATCTTGGTCGGCAAGAAGCGCAGGGAAACGCCGCGATCCAGCCGGCTGCGGATGAGGGCCACGGTGTTCGTGAGGTCCGAGATCGCCTTGAGCGAGTAGGACTGCGCCTCGATGGGGACGATTGCCTCCTCGCAGCAAACCAGCGCGTTGACGGTGACGAGGCTTAGGTTCGGCGGGCAATCGAAGATGATGAAGTCGAACTGCTCGAAGAGCGGCTTCAGCTTGCGCTCCAGGATCGTCTCGCGCAGGAAGGCGTCGAAGATCTTGATTTCGACACCCGCGAGGCGCGGACGAGCCGCAATGCAGGAAAGGCCGGGGAACCGCGTGGGGCGAATCGCTTGTGCGCCCATCACGTCGTCGTTGACGGACACGTCCTCGATGGTGAGGTCGCTGTCGCCCAATTCCACGCCGAGTGACTCGGTCAGGTTGGCCTGCGGGTCGAGATCGATTGTCAGCACACGTCGGCCGCGGGCGACGAGCGCACCAGCGAGATTGAACGCGGTGGTCGTCTTGCCGACGCCGCCCTTCTGATTGACGACTGCAATCCGGCGATGCGTCGCGCCGCGGACGAAGTCGACAATCGCGTGCGCTTCGTCGAAGTCGTAGATGCGGTGGTTCTCGGGATTGCGGCGGGCCGGCGGAATGCGGCCGGTCTCCTCCCAGTGCCGCAATTCGCGACTCTCCATGCCTGCCATGCGGGCGACGTCACCGAGCGAGTAGTGGGGCTTTATCTTGCGGATCACAGCTGGTTATCCTACGAGATGATGTATATCCGAGCAACCGCGCGGGTTTTCCCAACGTCATTGCGTTGTTGGCGCGGCCGCCGCGCCTCTCGCCCGCCTTCCACTCGAAAAATCCCGATATTCCGGGGTTTTTCCCTATACACGCGCACAGGTCGTGCGATTCTGGGCCCCTGAGCGAATTCGCTCCAACAGCTGTCCGTCCCATGGGGGCCGGATAGCAGAGACCCGAACCGAGGAGTTCCGACGCGTGCCGACATTTATCGTGATCGAGGAGGGGGACACGAAAACCCTCACGATCGACCAGCGGGAGGTGACCGTCGGGAGGTCGTCCGCTACCGACATCCCGGTGCGGGATATCCGCGCCTCCCGTAGGCACGCCACGTTCACGACGGAGAACGGGGGCACGGAGTTGCAGGACCTCGGGAGCCAGAACGGCACCTTCGTCAACGGCGCCTTGGTCGAGTCGAAGGTCGTGCGGCCTGGCGACATGATCGACATCGGCTCCGTGAAGATCTACTTCGAGCAGATGCCGCGCGAGGAGGCGGAGGGCGAGTCGACGTGGGCCGGCGTGGACCCCGATCGTCTTTACCAGGCGCCGCTGCCGAGCGAGTCCGACCGCCTCGACCGGCTGCAGCGCATCGCGGGCGCGCTCAACTCCGAGATGGATCTCGACCGCATCCTGAACATCATCATGGACCACGTCGTCGAGATGGTGCAGGCCGAGCGCGGCTTCCTGGTGCTCCTCGAGGACGCCGGCATGGAAGTCGCCGTCGCGCGCAACTTCCAGAAGGAAGACGTGATGAATCCCGAGGTCGGGTTCTCGCGCTCCATCGCCGAGCAGGTCGCCAAGGAGGGCGAGCCGATCCTCACCGTTGATGCGACGAGCGACAACCGCTTCGTCTCGTTCGCGAGCATCCACGACATCGCGCCACGTTCGGTGATGTGCCTGCCCTTCAAGGAGAAGACCGGCGTCACCGTCGGCGTCGTGTACATCGACAACCGCATCGCGCGCGGCGTGTTCGGCAAGGAGCACCTGCGCATCCTGCAGAGCTTCGCCGACCTCGCTGCGGGCGCGATTTTGCGCGCGCAACTGACGCGTGAGCGCGAACACCTGCTCACCCGCCTCAATGCGGCGCTTTCCGAGCTCAAGAACAAGTACGAGGAGCAGGGCGGCGAGCTCAAGCAGATGAAGCAGGCGCTCAAGATGCGCCAGAACGAACTGGAGACGAAGTACTCCTACAAGCAGATCATCGGTGACTCGAAGACGATGCGCTCGGTGTTCCGGCTGCTCGATAAGGTGGTCGAGAGCGAGGAGCCGGTGCTCGTCGAAGGCGAGAACGGCACCGGTAAGGAGCTGATCGCACGCGCGATCCACTACAACGGTTCGCGGCAAAAGGAAGCGTTCATCGCCGAGAACGTCGCGGCCATTCCGGAGACGCTGATCGAGAGCGAGCTGTTCGGCTACGTCCGCGGCGCGTTCACCGGTGCGGATCGCGACAAGCCCGGTCTGTTCGAACTGGCCAGCGGCGGGACGCTGTTCCTCGACGAAGTGGGGGACATGAGCGCCGACCTGCAAAAGAAGTTGCTGCGCGTCCTGCAGGAGCGCGAGGTCCGCCGCGTCGGTGGCAAGAAGGTCATCCCGGTCGACGTGCGGATCATCTCCGCGACGAACCGCAATCTGCGCAAGATGGTCGACGAGGGGGACTTCCGCGAGGACCTCTTCTACCGCCTCAAGATTCTCAGCATCGGGCTGCCTCCGCTGCGCGACCGCCAGGGTGACATCCCGGTGCTCGTACCGCATTTCCTCAAGGCGTTCGCGCCGTCGGGACAGAAACCCAAGCAGGTTACGCCGCGCGCGCTGGCCGCACTCGAGAGCTACAACTGGCCGGGCAACATTCGCGAACTCGAAAACGAGATCAAGCGCCTGATCGCCGTGGCCGGCGACGTGATCCACGACGAGGATCTGTCGGATCACGTGCGCCGCGGTCCGGCCGGCACCGTCGGTCCCGACTCGTCACCGGAAGAGGTGCGCAACCTCGAGCAACTCGTCGAACACGTCGAGGTCGAGGAAATCCGCAAGGCGCTCATGGTCACGGAAGGCAACAAGACCAAAGCGGCCGACGCGCTCGGAATCAGCCGCTTCACGCTCCAGCGCAAGATGGAAAAGTACCACCTCGTCTGAACCTGCCTCCGCGCAGGCGGTTCAACGAACTGGTGCCGATGCGGACGAGTTGGATCCTCCTGCTGCTTGCTGCCGCCTCCCACGCCGAGTCGTGGGAGCCGCTTGAGCAGTACGTGCGTTCTTGCACCCGTATCGTCAAGGCGCGGGCAGGCGGCAAAAAGGACCGCGAGATTCGCTTCAAGCTGATTGAGTGCTGGAAGGGGAAGCCCCTCTCGAAGGACGAGGAGTACCTCACCTACCCGGGCGAGCATGGCGTGCCGGAGAAGGGCGCGGACGAGATCGTCTTTTTTTTCACCAAAGAAGGGCGCCACAGCACGTCGTTTCCCGTGGTGAACGGCAGGGTCCAGTACGCCGCCACGCACGATGCCGACGCGCTTGCGGCGAAGCCGCTGCGCCGCTGGTACTCGGTTGCGGAGTTCAAGGAGCGCGTCGAGATTCTCCAACTGCCGATGGCCGCCACGGCAGACAAACGGTTTCGCCTGCAGTCGCGAGGATTCCCGAAGGGGGCTGCCGGCACTCCCTACGAGTTCGAGGTCGAACGCGCCGGATCCCCTTGGTACGGCTCGGAAGTCTACTTCGACGAGGAGCAGACGCAGGTCGAAGCGATCGTGGACGGGAAGCCGGTCGAGGGCCTGCGGGCGCACGCATCGATCTGGCCGACGTGGAGTCCGCGCATCGAGGTGTACGGGTTGGCGGCCGGCTCCAAGGTCGACCGGCTCGTCGTGGTGTGCCCCGTGATCCACGTCGTGGCCTCGAAGGCGTACGACTTCGAGAAGTTGGCCATGGGCAAGAGCGCGGAGTTCTCGGCGCCACCTTTCACGTTTCGCGTCGAGTCGGATGCGAAAGAGGCCATGATTGTCTGCGGCCTCGTGCGCGACGCGAAGCTGCGCGCGCTTGAGAAGACGCTCGACTCGCAGGCGATTACGCCCATGTGGGCCGCCAACGCTCTGTATCTTTTGGACGACAAGTTTCGGTACCTGGCGCCCCTCGGCGGCGCCGGCAACCACCGGGGGTTCGCGCTTGGGTTCGCACTCTCCGATCCCCCCGGCGCCCCCCTGCAGTTTCCCCTGTCTTTGTCGATTCGCATCCCCACGAAGATCAAAAAAGAGCGACTCCGCTTCGAGTTCCACGACTTCAAGCTCGCGCGTTAGGCCTTACATTGGTCGGATGCTCCGACTCGCGTTCCTCCTCGTTCTGCTGACGCTCCCGGCCGCCGCCGACACGCTGTACCTCAAAGCGAACGGCAAGTCCGTGGCCAAGGGTGTCCTTGTGATCGAGGAGACGGATGACAAGTACATCTATCTCGACAAGTCGCTGAAACAGCGCTCCTACTCCAAGTCGATGATCGGGCGCATGACCCGCGAACGTACGGACATCCACGAGTACCGGGAGCGGTTCGCCGCCTTGAAGACGGGCGAAGACGCCGTTGCGTTGGCGCTGTGGGCCGGCAAGAAGCGGTTCCGCAAGAACGTCATCGCCGACACCTACGCCAAGGCGGTCGAACTCGATCCGGACAACGCCGCGGCGCGCGAGGCACTCGGCCACGTCCAGTACAAGGGCGAGTGGATGACACCGGACGAGCGCATGAAGCGCATCGAGGGCGACGAGGCGGACGCCATGCGCGCGAAGGGCCTCGTGAGGTACAAGGACCAGTGGGTCACGCCCGAAGACAAGGACATGCTCGTCCAGGGCCTCGTCAAGCACGAGGGCAAGTGGATGACGCCCGACCAGGTCAAGGAGGCGCAGGGCTTCATCAAGTTCGGGGGCAAGTGGGTCAAGAAGGACGAGCTGGAACTTCAGAAGCTGCTGACGCCCGCACGGCGTGCGACCGGCCTCGGCGACCGCCTGCAGCTCCATCAGACCGAGCACTACGCGATCCTCGGGGACCTGCAGCCGGCGCAGCTCGAGATCATGGGCAAGACGATGGAGAAATTGCTGGCCGAATGGCAGCGAGTGTTTCCGTCGGCGCGCACGAACCGGGACCTGCTGCCCGGCAAGGCGCGTGTCTACGTCTTCAAGAAGGCGCGGCCGTACCAGAAGCTCTGCAAGTGGGTCTACGACCAGTACGAGAAGGCGAACGCGCGCTCCAAGGAGCAACTCAAGCTCGAGAAGGCGCGCATGAAGCTGCGCCAGCGTGAGACCTCGTTCTGGGAGGTGCAGTTCGAGCGCGTCAACGAGGCGGGCAAGGAGTACGGCGGCACCACCACCGAAGAGGTGATGAGCGCCCACGTGCAGATGCCCGACCCGTTCGAAGGACTCAAGGCGCACTGCGTCCACTTCGGGGCCAACATTCTCGCGACGCGCCATGACGGTGTGCGCTTCCCGACCTGGTGGCTCAACGAGTCGCTGGCCTACTACTTCGAAATCAAGGTCACCGGCAGCGCGCAGACGTTCTCGCTGAGCGTCGGCGGCGGCGGGATGGGCTACTCGGCCAACAACCCGGTCATGGAGGGCGAGAAGAATCCGTGGCTCGACAGTGCGAACTGGCAGGCCAAGCTGCTCACCATGGTGCGGACCGGAAACGACCCGAAGCTTGACCGCATCAAGGGCAAGGATCTCTTCGACAACAAGAACCGCCTGAGTGCGCAGGACCTCGCCAAGGGCTGGAGCGTGGTGACCTTCCTGATGCTGGACAACGGCAAGAAATTCGCCCAGTTCTTCCACGACGCCAAGAACGGCCCGGGAGGCAGCCCGGTGGAGCGCGAAGTGTCCGCGGTCATCAAGCACTACGGCAGCTACCGAAAGATCGAGGAGCGCTGGAAGGCCTACGCGCTGAACAACTTCCGGATTCCGCGGTAGGTCCCGCCACGCTCGGGCCGGAACCTGGCCGTCCGGAATCTGGCGATCCTGTCCGGACCGGGCGCCAGAGTCGTTAAACTGGGTGCGTGCGTCCCATCTTCGTAGTTGTGCTCCTGACAGCCCTGTCGTGCCCTGCCGGCGCGGGCGATAGCTCCACGACTCCGCTGATCTTTTTCCGGAAGCCGGACCGCGCCACGGAAAAGCGCATCGAGGACGACCTGATCAGCGGCAACGGGATCGGGGCGGGCACTCGCGATCAGCGCGCCAAGGCGCGTGCCCAGCTGATTGTCATCGACGCCTGGGCGGTGCCCTACCTCGCCGCGGCCCTCCACGGGCGCAAGGCGCAGGGCGACGCCATGGTGCGGATGAACGCCGCGGCCACGCTCGCTCGCATCCTCGACCCGCGCGCGCTCCCGGAACTCCGCGCCGCTTCCCGCCTGGACAAGGATCGCTGGGTGCGCCGCTTCGCCATGCTCTCGCTCGGCCTCTATCGCCGCGCCGAAGACATCGACGTCCTCAACGGAATCCTCAAGGACCGCGACAAGCGCCGCCGCGACCCCGCTGCAGCACTCGCACTCGGCAAGGTCCCGTACTCGACGGCGACCAACGCGCTCCTCTCGCGACTCGGCAAGCCGCCGCGCGATCAACATCTCGCGGCGGCCCTGCTGCTGGCCGCTTCGATTCGCTCCCCCGAGACACCGGCCGGAGACGCACGCTTCATCAAGCACAAGGAGCGCCTGGTCCGCCGGGTCGCCGCGGGGTGCCTGCTGATCCGTCCGCCGACACCCGCCCAGACCGTGGAGTTGCTCAAGGTCGTCGACGACACGGGCGACCGCGAGGTGCGCGAGGTCCAGTACTACGCTTTGGGACTCATCCCCGAGCGCACGGATGCGATCCGCAAGGCACTGCTCGACTGCGCCGTGAAAACGAAGTTCAAGCCGGGCGCTCGGGTGGCCGCGCTGATCGGTCTCGCCGACGAGTGGAACGTGCGCGCAAACTTCGGCCCGCTCCACGATCGCTACCGCGCCATGAAGGGCCGCAACGATCCCGTGGTTGCGGCGTTGCTGCACGCGATGGTCCGTACCGGCGATCCGAAAGCGATCGAGATCTGCCAGAAGGTGATTCGAACCGGCTCGCCCTTCCTGCGCTTCTACGCGAGTGCCGCGCTCTTTCATCGCATCGCGCTCGCCGGAAAGGAGCCGCCGCCCGATGCCGATCAGCTGGCCGGCCTGATCGCGCAGCAGAGCGTGCAGGACGACGACCTGCGCCGGCTGATCGAGCTCGTCTCCCGCTGGCGCTCACCGCCCGAGGGTGTGACCGACCGACGCAAACTGGCCCGCGAGGGATTTCGCGAACTGGGCGATCCGAAGGACCTGCACCTGTTCGACTGGGATCGCAAGGAGCGCGCCTGGACGCTGCTCAACCGCATGATCCCCTACGTGCTCCAGCTCGACGAACAGCTCGTTGACTTGAGCGCGCACGATACCTCCAAGACGCCGGCCCCGGACCCCGGCGCCGGCAAGGCCAAGAGCGGGTTGGGGACGGAAGAGGAACTCGACCTGATCGACTTCCTCAAGGAGAAGCCCTACTTCGTTCCCGAGGATCTCGACGGCCGGGTCGGCCAGCCCAACGCGAAGGGCGCCGGCAAGTGAGTGCGCGCCAGGAGGACTTCGTTTTCGCGGAGCACGTGTTGCGCCGCGGGTTCGCGACGGAAGAGCAGGTGCAGGAAGCGCTCGAATTGCTCGCACGTGTCCGCGGCGAAATGGAGCTGGACGAAACGCTTGAGGGGATCCTGCTCAAGAAGGGCTACCTTGCGCAGGCGCAGTCGCAGGTCATCCGCGACGCGATCAACCCTGCCGAGGCGGGTCGATCGCGCAATCAGATCGAGGGCTACCGACTGCTGTCGCGCCTCGGCAGCGGCGCGATGGGCTCGGTCTACAAGGCGCTGCACGCCAAGCTCGACATCCTTGTCGCGCTCAAGGTGCTGCGCGTCGAGCTCGCCAAGTCGAAGACGCAGGTCCAACGCCTCAAGCGCGAGGCGCAGCTGGCCGCGCGTCTCAACCACCCGAACATCGTGCGCAGTCTCGACGTGGGGGAGTCCAACGGATTCCACTACTTTGCGATGGAGTTTGTCGACGGTCCGACCGCGCGCGGCCTGATCCGCGACGCCCGGATGAAGGAGAAGGACGCGCTGCGCATCGTCCTGTGCGTGGCGCGCGCGCTCGAACACGCCCACGCCAACGGCGTCATCCACCGCGACATCAAGCCCGCCAACATCATGATCTCGAAGGGCGGCGCCCAACGCGGCATCGTCAAGCTCGGCGATTTCGGACTCGCGCGCGGCCAAGGCCCGAGCGAACTCACCCTTGAGCACGCGGCCATCGGCACGCCGCAGTATCTTGCGCCGGAGCAGGCCGCGAGCGCCGCCAACGCATCGCCGCGCTCCGATCTGTTCTCGCTCGGCGCCACGCTGTACCACCTCGTAACGGGACAGCCGCCGTTCACCGGCGAGAACCTCGCGGAGATCTTCGGCAAGGTGATCCAGGGCCGCTTCGAGCCGCCGGAACTCGTCGTCGACGATCTCAGCATCGACACGCTTTATCTCATCCATCGTTTGATGCGTCCGAACCCGCGGGACCGCTACAGCAGCGCGGCGGAGCTCGTCGTGGACCTGGAGCGGCTGGAGCGGGGCCAACGCATCGCGCCGGACGGCTTCAAGGGGGACTACCAGGCATTCCTCGACAAGCGGCGTCAGAAGCGCGTCGTGATCGGTGGGCTCGCGGTGGCCGTGATCGCGGTGTCGGCGTGGTTCACCGTCGATACGATCCGGTCGAGTCGCGAGCGGGATGAAGCGTTGGCCGCGTGTCGGGCACTCAACGAGGAGGGGCGCGGGGAGCTGAATGCCCTGAGCACAATCGAGGAACTCCGCGAGAAGCACGAAACGCTGAAGTCCGCGCTTGCCAGCCGCGAGTGCGCGGCCGATCTCGTTTCAGGTTTACAGCGTCGCGTCGAGTCACTCGACCGCGACGTGACCAAGCTCGACGAGGCGGAGCGCATCCTGACGGCAGCGCAGTCGGACCAGGCGAACTATCGCAAGCTGGCCGGCCGACTGGACCCGATCCGACCGGCGCTGGACGGAGCGCGCGAGCGCCGGGAAGTGATCGTGCGTGAACTCCGGCGCATTTCCGACCAGCGCGCACGGGTCAACCGCCGCGAGGTCTATCTGGTCAGCTACGCCGATGCCGACGAAGCGATCGAGGCGCTCAATGGCCTCAGGCGAGCCCTCGAGGATGTCTATCTTCCCATCGACGAAGAGTGGGCGGCCGACGTCGGACCGCATCTGCGCGAGATCGAGAACCTGAAGGGCGCCTACGCGACGGCGCTCGCCCAGTTCGGGCCGCGGTTCGAGGAATCGCTCAAGGCGCGCGATTTCGATTCGGCCGCGCGTCGCCTTGAGAATTGGCATCGGCAGTGGAGCAAGGCGCGGCAACGAGCGGCGACGCAGCGACTGCCCGAACGCTTCCTGCAGCTGTTCCCCAGCGACGATCCGTTGCGACGGTCCACGCTGGAGCGCGAGGAGCGCGGCGTCTGGAACGAGTTGAAGGCGGATGTCTCGAAACTCGACGGGGATGGCAGGCCCGATCTCGCGCTCAAGCGTGTGGATAGTTTCATCGCCGCCGCGGAGCGCTATCGCAAGACGGCCGAGCAGGAGCAGAAACGACTGCGGCGCCGCGTCGATCAACTGCAGGAGCGGCAGCTCCAGACTTTTGACGAGTTGGAGCGCACGTTCCGCAGCGCGCTGGCCGCACGCCAGTACGGCGCCGCGGTTGCGTTGGTGGTCACGACATCCAGAGAGACGAACTGGTTCGGCGATGCGGCGCTCAAGGTGGCGCTGCTCGAAAAGCGAATGCGCGCCGTCGAGGATCTGCGGAGCAGGTTCTGGAAACGCCTGCGCGGCATGAAGCAGGTTCCGATCACCGGCATCACCGGCCAGAAGCGGCCGGCCACCGCTCCGGGCAGCGCGTTCTCGAAGGCGTCCGGCAACGATCCCGATCGCTATGCCCTGAACGTGAGCGGCAAGGAGTACACGTTCACGCTGGAGGAACTCGATCGGGCGACGCTCAGGTCGATCTTCGGATTCGGCAAGGACGTACGCTCGGCCGCGCAGGCCTATTTCCAGATCGCCGAAGCCTACCGGGCCTGGGAGAAGGACCCCTACGAGGCGCGCCGCCTGCTTGACTCCGCCCAGAAGTTCCTCCTGCGCGCGCAGGATCCGTGGCTCGACGATGTCGTGAAGCAGCTCGGCGAGCTAAACCAACGCGTGCGCGACAGCGAGGCCAGCGCCAAACAGCTGATGGGGGTGCTGGTCGACGCGAAGAAGCGCAATGACCACGAGAACGGACTCGACTACTGCAACCGGCTCTTGGGCGAGTTCGGCTGGACGAGGACGGTCGACGAGAGTCGCGACGCGATCAGCAAGGATCGTGCGAGATTCCGGGGCTATGTCGGCGTCGGAATGCAGCGCCGCAATTCCGGGATCCCGCCCGAATTCTTCGTTCAGCCCAACCCGAAGACACCGAACCTCGTGCGTATCCGCTACACCGGTGCGGAGTGGCACCCGCTGGCCACGGACGTGCCGCCCGACGAGAAGGACCCCGCTGCGTGGCTTGCGTTGCAGGAGGGCAAGTTCCTCCAGCGACAATTCCTCGCCAGTCCGCGGGGCATCAAGAAGTACGCGGAGTTCGCGCGACGCGCCACGCACCAGTTGCTGGACTGGGGCGGTGCTGTCGACGTGCGGTTGCCGACGCAGGACGGTGGAGCGGGGGCCGTGCTCAAGCCGCCTGGATACGTCCTGCGCGTGCCCCACGCCCGTACTCCTTGGGAGGACTGGTGGCACGGCGAGAAAGAAGAGTTCGACGGTGCGGTGATCCATCTGGCCAACCACTTCCGCCACGATCGCAACTGGAGCATCGAGTTCACCGTGGAGTGGGACAAGGTGCGCTGGAAGACGAAGTGGCTGGACGGGACCGAGGTCCGCCAGCGCGCGGAGGAGATGGCCATTCCCGGCTACTTCGCCGTCTCCGCCGGCAAGGTCCAAGCCGCGATCGGCTACTTCCCGTACGCGAACGGAGGAGTCGCCGGAACCCGGATCTTCTTCGACGAGTCGATGACCGCGGACGATGGCCAAAGCGACGAACTGAGCGATTTTCACTGGCACATGGCCGTCGCCGACGATCGCAAGCGGAAGCCCCGCGACCGCGCATGGCTCGATCGCTTGCGCTTCGCGCCGAACGAGGCGTACCGCGTTCGCCTGGAGCGGGTGGGCAGTGAGATCCACTTCCGCTTCGTGCCGCTCTCCCGCTTCGACAAGGGCAAGGGCTTCGGCCCGATCCCGGCGCGCAAAGACCGCGAGAAGCACGACGGCAAGAAGGGCATGCACATCTGGTTCAAGGCGAACATGCCGAAGACCCTGACGCGTGCGCTCGACGCGCCCGCAGGCGCGCCCGCGTTCCGCTTCACCGGTCGCGTGCGCTTCGTCCTCCGGGACGTCGAAGTGATGGGCTCCCTGAAAGAAGACAATGGGAGCTAACGGCGCCAACGGCAGTTTGCTGCGCGTGCGAGGGATCCGCGGATTCCTGCAGGGCGAGGAGTTGCTGCTCAAGCGCGGCGATGAGGTTGTGGTTGGCCGATCGCGCCATTGCGAACTCTCCGTCCGTCGCTCCACGCGCTATCTGGAGCGTGCGGACCGGCTGAACGTCTCGGATAGCGAAGCTTGGCGGACCGTATCCCGCCAGCACGTTCGCATCGCGTACCACCGCCCCGACCACATCGTGATCGAGGACCTGTCCGCCAACGGCTCGTTCCTCGACGGGCAACGCATCGACGGCAAAGCGAACATCGCCGACATCGAGTCGTCACCCCACGTGCTCGCGCTCGGATCCGTCGAACGGCTCAAGCTCGAGATCGCTTAGGAGGCCATCGCTGCGAGGGCGGCCGCCAGTCCCGCGGCCAAAGGCAGGGTTGCGACCCACGACAGGAGAATGCGGCCGATCCAGCTGTCGGACGGCTGGTCCGTGTGGGCGCGAACTCCCACGAGGCTTCCGGTCGTCACGTGCGTCGTCGAGACGGGAGCGCCAAGCGCCGTAGCGCCAAAAACGATGGCCGCGGACATCACATTGCCGAGCAGCGCCTGACCGTCATTCATGCGCGTGATGCGGTGCGCCATCGTGTGTTCGACACGGCGCGCTGCCATCAGGCCCCCGGCGGCCATGGCGACAGCGACAGCGGCCGCGATCCACACCGGCTGCTGCGATAGCCCGAGGAGCAGCGCGATGCCGGTGATCTTGGCGCCATCCTGCAGGCCGCGCGCGAACGAGACGCCGAGGGCGCTGGTCCAGTGCAACGTGGTCGCCATTCCCTGTGCGCTGACGCCGAGCACGGCACCGCTATAGCGTTCCTCGCACTCCGTCATCGATCCAACGCGAGCCGTCACGCTCGCGGCAGCCGTCGCGTTGGCGGCGGGTATCACTTCCGCGCCGATGCAGACGCACGACTCCCGCGACACGCCCAGCGCCAGCCGGACGCGATGGGCGATCGGGTAGATCACGGCGGTTGCGCCCAACGCCATGAGTGGGCTGGTCAGAAGGGGCAGCAGAAACGCCGTTCCCAAGACCGCGAAGCGGACGTCTCCCAGCACAACGCCGGCGCCAACGATCGCCCCAATCAGGGCGTGCGTTGTCGATATGGGTAATCCGAGTCGCGTCGCAAGCAGCACCGTGAGCGCAGCGCCCACGGCGACGCTTGTGAGGAAAGCGGTGCTTCCGGCCACGTCTGCGCCCACGAGGCCCTTCGCCGAAAAGCTCGCGACCAGCGCCTTGCCGAGCACGATCGCAAGCAGACAGCCTGCGAGTGTGGCCAGCGTCCCCAGCAGCAGCGCGCGCCGCGGTCCCGCCAAACCTGCTCCCACCAGTGTCGCGACCGGCTTGGCGTTGTCGTTGGCCCCGTTGGCAAACGCCAACGCCAGCACCGCGAGAACTCCGATCGCGATCAACATCGCAGCCGCCAGCGCAACGGGCGTGCCCAGCGGCTACCCACCGAAGGATCGGATGGCCGCCTGGAATTCGCGCGCCGCGACCTGGCGGTGGTAGCCGTACTCTTCACGCAGCGCGTCCGCGGCACTCATCAGGTCGGTGCCCGCATAACCGAGTCGTCGCGCCAACGAGGCCAGGGCGAGGTCCTCCTCGGGAAGCCGATCTTCGCGCAGGTCGGCCACGATGCGGATCTTCGATTCGAGAGCGAGCAGGAATCGGAACGCGACTTCGAGATCGGCTGCTTCCTGGCCGCGCATGAAGCGCGACTCCTCCAGCCGCCGCAGGATCTCCAGCACATTGCCCGTGCGTAGTTCGGGGTGGTCGCGGCCGTGCCGCAGCGCAAGCATCTGGGCGATGAACTCGATGTCGAC
>Ga0070728_10003457_pt1 | contig 17449 bp, 15 predicted proteins | sample tdDd471_FD_66723 | JGI IMG/M metagenome (GOLD analysis project Ga0070728, IMG submission 66723) | Marine sediment microbial communities from the Atlantic coast under amendment with organic carbon and nitrate - tdDd47.1 | ecosystem: Environmental > Aquatic > Marine > Coastal > Sediment | place... | reverse complement strand
CGCCATCTGCATCAACACAGTATGTGCGCCTTGTCCAACATCCGCACCCGCATGAAACAAAACCACTTTTTCGATCTCAGCCTTACCATGTAATTCAATCCCAGCCCAGCAATGTTCAGGAAAGCCAAAGCTAAAGCCAATATTTTTAAATCCGCCAGCCATCCCACGTCCACGCCGTTTGGTGAAATCTGCCGGTTGTTCAGGTGCTTGTAATACCCAGCCATCACTTGTTTGTTCCCACCATGATTCACGTCCACAAGCTTCAAATACTTGTGGCATAGTTACACCTGCGGGGAATGGTGTGGCAACCGAGCCAATACTGCCTTCACGAATGGTATTTTTCATACGGATTTCAAGCGGATCCATATTCAAGGCATGAGCAAGTTTATTCATCTGCCCTTCTGCCGCAAAGAGTGCCTGAGGTGCGCCGAATCCACGAAATGCGCCAGATGGGATATTATTAGTATAGACGGTATAGGTATCTACATGAATATTTTCTGCAACATATGGACCTGTCACTGTCAGATTTGCATTACCGAGAACTTTGTTTGATGTGTAATTATAAGCTCCCCCATCACCTACAACCTCAGCTTCCATCGCAGTGATGATACCATCACGAGTTGCACCCCATTTTGTACGAACTTTAATCGGGTGGCGTTTATGATGATAGAGAATCGATTCTTCGCGTGTCCATTGAATTTTAATCGGTTGGCGCAGTTTCCAAGTCGCTAAGGCAAGGACGATCTGCACAGTCATATCTTCGCGTCCACCAAACGCACCACCAACAGCAGGGTAAATAACTCGGATTTTTTCCGGTGGTAAATCTAATGCATGATAAATCTGTTCTTGATCTTCGTGTGTCCATTGCCCCGCTACGATGACCGCAACACGATCTTCTTCATCAATGTAACTTAAACCCGCTTCCGGTTGTAGAAAAGCATGTTCTTGCCATGTGGTTTCATATTCACCTTCTACAACAATCTCAGCTTGCTTCCAACCAGCATCCATATCCCCTTTACGAATACGGAAGTGCGTCACTAAATTATGTTCATTATTTGGATGTAATTGAGGTGCGCCATCTTTCATTGCCTCATCAGCATCAAACACAGCAGGTAAATCTTCATAGTCGATCTCGATGAGTTCAACAGCCTGTTTTGCAATTGCATCAGTTTCAGCAACGACAGTAGCCACCATATCCATATAACAGCGCACAACATCTGTCCCGACTTTAGTTCCACCAGGACCACATAAAACAGGCTGATCTTTCATAACAAGACCATATTCATTCACAGGCACATCAGCACTCGTGAAAACACGTACAACTCCATCAAGGGCTTCAGCACGACGTGTATCAACCTTTAGCACGCGAGCATGAGCGCGATCACTAAATTTAATCCGCATCCAAAGTTGCCCTTCAATGTCAATGTCACCAGGATATGGGGTTTCTCCCGTCACTTTGCCAAGCGCGTCAATCCGTCGTACGGATTGCCCAATAACCACAGTTTTGTCCTTCGGCACGATATTATTCCTTTTGTTTCAATTAAGCAGTTGGAATCGCTTCGTCGTTTGTTGTGACCAATCGTTCCAATTCAAAGATACGACGTAAGACAGCAATTGCCGTCGCATATGTGGGCTCAACACCACCATAACTTAAGCTACCTGCCCCCAGATTTTTACCCTTTTGCATAGGCGTATCAGACGCATAATGCAAGAAACCAATATCAAATTCAACAGAATGCAGATTTACAATCTCATTCATAGGATGACGTTTGGGGCGGAAGGCTTCATAAACTGCTGATAAATACGGACCACCTTCCATTTCGATATCTGTATAGCCTTCATGATAAAAGACACTCATATAATGGGGATTCTGCAAGAACGTACCCAGTACCGTCACTGCCTTTTGATTATCGAGGACATTACCATGCGACATATAAGACCGGATATGACGTGCCGTAAAGCAATTGCGGAAGAGATAAGTATTTTCAGAGTGTTCATCATGAATCACATTAGGAATCATCACATCACCGATACGTCCATTTAATGTCGCGGCTTTACCCATGACATAAACCCCTTTCAATCGCCCTACCCCCTCAGAGATACGACTAAGTAACTCATAAGCCGCCATCCCTAGTGGGTAATCAATATTGACGATGAGTGCATCACTATGACGCAACGATTCGAGTTGAGATTGTTGTCCTAAGCGAGGGTCGAACCATTGAGATTCAAGTTTTCCCAACTCAATAACTTGTGTTTCGATCTCAAAACCATGGCGACTTGGTATCCGATGAATACCCAAACGTTGTTCTTCTTCGGCAAGGATACGCTTAGCTTCGTGCCCTTTATCAGATAAATATTGCTTAAAGACATAATATAAAAAGTTATCGGTACTCTTATGATAACTTTCTTTGATGTCCTCATATTCGGTCAATAAAGATTTTTCTTGGAATTCTTCAATATAATTCACAAGGCTTTCTTCATAGCGTCGGGCAAAGCCAGCCAACAGGTTAATCAAAGAATGGGTATTACTCGACACAAAATACACAGGGCGTTGTTCTGGATTAATGCCAGCTTGTCCCAATTCTTCACAAAGTGTATTCCACCATGAAGCAGTAGCACGGCGATAATCAGCTAACGAACCCGAAATCATTTTAACACTCATGCTCTTGCGTCGATTTCTTATGTGAAGTAAATTTTTGACAAAATTATCTTCCCACAGCAACTGAATCCGTCGCAGGTCGCTAACCGCCATTTGCGTGATATTGGCTAACTCTTCAAAATCTGATTCTGATAACTCCCCACCGTTGACACAAGATTCGAGAATATCCTGTGCATCTTGACTTTGAAGTAAGTGATAGAGCTTATTCCATTCAATTTGGAAGGCTGTTAGAATCGGAATCAGATCATCTATATCAGAGCGGCTGACAATGTAGACGACAAGTTTATTGTGACCATCAAATTGAGACCGACGGCGGCGACCCGGTGCATAGACTCGTTCCCACGATGCAACATTCTTATATCCTGCCCCGACAAATGCTTGCTCCATCTGCCCCAGTAAGATTTCATCTACATCAATAATACAAGGTGGTAAACGCAATGCCCCATACATCAGCGCAGATACATCAGGTTCGGCTTCCGTGGCATGTTCATGCAGAGATGAACGCATCGCAACATGGCTTTCCACAAGTGTTTCAATCTGAATCGCATCTGTGGAACGCAGCAACGAATAGTATGTCCGCATATAGAGTTGAATTTCTTCACTACCAGTTGTAGGTGCAGTTCTATCCATATATCAATAAGCGACTAGCCATTGGCACAGTCGCTCACATCCTTTCTCATTAATTAGATCCGATTATAGTTTTTCTCGATCACGCCGTTCCTTAGCCATCTGGAGGTTAACTTGTCGGCGACGTTTCTTTTGTGCTAATTTCTCACGCTCACGTAATTTTTTCTCTTTGTCTAGTTCTTGTTCAGAAATCAACTTGGTCGGTTTTGGAGCAAACATCGCATAAAATGCCGCAAATATCAGCATTAAAATCATAAAAAGTCCAAACCCAACAGCAACCTGTAAACCCTCCCCAGCGGGAACGCCTTCAATATTCTTACGCATGAGTTCTGCAATCGGTTCTGCACCTACAAATGCGATCCCAGCGCCCGCACCGGCCAAAAGAAATCCCATAACGGGTAGTAAGACAGTCCGCCAATTTGTTCGACGCTGTCTCATTTCATAATCACTATCACCAAAGCCCATTCTAAACTCCTTATATTATGACTTATTTTTAGCCTTGCTTGCCTCTTCAAACGCTTTTACGATCTTATAGTAACCTGTACATCTGCAAAGGTTACCACTTATACTATAATTGATTTGTTCCCGATTAGGGTGTTCAATTTCTTCAAGTAACTTTGCACCTGACATTAAAAACCCCGGTGTACAGTATCCACATTGTACCGCAGCTTCTTCAATAAACGCGTTTTGAATTGGATGCAGCATCTCATCTTGCTTCAATCCTTCAACGGTCATAATCTCGGCATGATGAGCACGTGGTGCATGAACCATACAAGCCATCACAGCCGCACCATCTAAAAAGATTGTACATGCCCCGCATTCCCCTTCCGCACAGCCCTCTTTTGTACCTAATAACTTGGCATCTTCACGCAACCAATGCAACAAGGATTTATGATGTCCGCTATTGATACTGACTGCCTTGCCATTGATCGTGGTTTCTATCGGTGTGACGGCAGAATGTTTTATTTGTTCGGATAAGCCATCGATAACCGTCGCTTTATGATCTCCCCAAAGCATGGGTGGATTTACTGGAATGCCTGTTTCAACCTTATCTTGAGCAAGTCGTCGTAGTGCTCGAGCAACCAACACCTTAATCATCTCAGTACGATAATCAGCGGTGCTACGGACATCATCAATAGGCGACGGGGTGAGTGAAGCCAAATGCGCCACTTCGGAAATCGTTTCAGAAGTTAATTGTCTGCCAATGAGAGCATTTTCAGCAACAGGGGCATGGATAATCGTTGGCGCGACACTACCCATCGTAATCCGCGCAGATGTTACCGTTAGGTTTGCATCCATGCCAACAACAATTGCAACATCCACAACAGATATCGCTTGAGCACGGCGCAATCCTAGTTTCATAAATACGCCACGTTCGTTTTCGGCAAACGCAGGAAAGCTAATCGCCGTTAACATTTCATTAGGGCGCATCACCGTTTGCCGGAAACCTGCATAAAAGTCATTTAATGCGATAGTACGCTCACCGTCTACAGAAGCCAGAGTAACTTCCGCACTCAACGCCATCAAGGGCGTGATGGTATCGTTGGCGGGTGATGCCGTAATTATATTGCCGGCAATCGTTGCCCGATTCCGAATCTGTGGTGCACCCACTTCCCATGATGCCTGCGCGAGTGGTAATGCCCGCGACAAAATCAGATCACTGGAGACGACATGATTATGTGTTACTAACGCCCCCAAGCGGATGGTTTCACCATGTAATGTAATCTGGTCAAGCCCTTTTACACGGGTAATATCAATGATAGTGCTAACCGTGGGGCGCTGTCCACGTTCCAATTCGAGAATCAAATCTGTTCCGCCAGCAACAATCCGTGCCCTATCTTGATATTCATTTAATAGTGAGAGAGCCTCGCTCAATGTGCTTACACTATAATATGCTTCCCACATAAGCTTCTAAATCTCCTTAATGGTTTAGTTCCTATAAATCACTGTCAATTACTCTACAGGGTCTATTTCTAACACAGTAATCGGATTGATATTCATGATACATGTATCTTCATATTGTGTCTTAACAGTTTTGCGACGATCCCAAGTATGGACATGACCATGTAACATATATCGTGGACGATACCACTTCATAAAATTCAGAAGTCCGTCAAAGCCGCGATGGGGAAAATCTTCGCCATCATGGATATTACGAGCAGGTGAATGGGTCACAAAAATATCAATTCCATGGCCTTGACGCATCCGACTCAAAGCGATTCTTGGTCCCATACGGGCAACCATCATATGGACTTCTGCCTGTGTATATTGAATCTTGCCTTTATTATAGCGGATTGATCCTTCCAGACCAGCAAAAGTCAGCCCACGATGTGTAATGATTTGATTATGTAAATTCACCCCACCAGGAGGATTCGTATCATATTTTTCATCATGATTACCTCTCACATAAAACAAAGGCACACTCACAATTGTTGTAATAAAATCGAGATAAGCAGGAGCTAAATCACCACAACTAATAATCATATCAATATCACTATATTGCCTTCGTAGATTTACTGCATTTTCTAGCTGAGGCATCTCTATATCGCTGATGCAAAGAATTTTCACAATCGTGTCCCAAATTATTTCAAAAAACTTTCTATTGTATGTTATACCCTCTGGCAATACACAATATCGTATAGGTTATTTCATCTGTATCGTTTGCAAATTTAACCGCCCATCCTCATAAATCATCCCATTTTCTGGGTTACCAATTGGGATTAGCCTATCATACGTTTCAACATCATAAAATCCTATCATTAATTGATACTCGCCTTCAATTAATGACTCTATATTAAGCCTGATTGTATCTTGTCTAGTACCATCTAGCCAATTCCCCAGCGGGAGCATTCCATTTCCTAAATAGTTGTCCCATTGAACAATTGGCGGTTGATGAATATTGTCATAAAGATGAACAAAAAACCGATAATCACCAACTGATTTACCATCACTATACCAATCAAGAGATAATTCGATGTCAGTATCCGTTTGCTGAATCTCGAAATCAGTCAATTGAACATGTCCATCTTGATAGGATACGATATTCGTAACCGTCGGTTCGGATAACTCAGGCATATCTACGATCAATTGATGTCGAGCAGGACTATAAACTTCTCCAGCATCAAGTATAGGTTTAATCTGAATCACACTGTCAGATTGCAACAAATTTAATGGGATGCGCGTTTGAATATCTAGCCAGTGACCTGCAATCTTTGGAATCCATTGGGTATCAATTAACGTATTATCAACATAAATTCCGATAGTGATTGCAGAGGATGGATGAACCCTTGTTTGTAAGATAGTCGTGTAGGATCCCTCAATATCTGAGAGATTCGCTATGAATTGCTCAATTCCATTAAATTGTCGTGCTCCTTCGATAACATTACACTGTTGACTATGAGAAGCATCACAACCAATCACATCGAAATCATAGACAACGGTAGCATATCCATCAATAGGGCGAGTATTTTCCCATTGATACTGCGCTCGATTTTCGCTGTCGATATTGGCAACATTCACGTCCAATATCACATCATCACGTCGCGAATCTGATAAAATTGCACCCCAATCAGGTTTATAGATCGCCTGTGTATCTGCCGCTAGGGCAACATTTGTCCGTAAATCAAAATCAACAGTAAACTCAGCTAGAGAGTCGGCATATAGTCGGGTTTCTGCCAGCATATACAATCCATATCCATGACCCCGTCCATAAGAGGCAATATAATCAGGCTGATGCTCCAATAGGAATTCTGCCACAGAGCCAACCCCATTCCGCCAGTATTGTGCCGCCTGTGGAGTCGTTAATCCAACAATATCAAGTGTGTTACGCCCTCCCATATAACGCATCATTCCAACATCGTGCACAGCAATAATTGCGTTTTCGGGAGTATTTTCTGCCAACCACATCGCCATAGCTAATGGCTGTTCCTCAACGTAGTTTTTGTTAATGGTGTACAGTTTGTGGAATGTCCCAACTGTCACAATTGCAAATAACAGCATAAATCCACCGAAAACATAAGTTAGCCAGTGTATTTTTGTTCGGAACTTCAGCAATGCAACCAACGGAATAACCGAGAGAGGTACAAATAGTGTCATTAAGGGTATTTGATAGCGTTTGAAATGCCAGAATGCAGTATCCAATGTAGAAATTGCACCAGAAACACTCCCCAACCACAATACGATTAACAAGACAAGCATCCGATGCTGACGTTGGCGAAACAACAACAAAAGTCCTATTAGCCCCATCGGAACAGTTAATACAATAAAATACCAAATTTCTTGTGAAGGACTATAAGCGGTCAATAATTCGAGCCACAGGCGCAGAAAATTTTCTAGTATCCGTGGCAAGATGATAGTCCAGTCTTGCGGAATGAGTCCCAATAATGACTTAGCTTGACTACCCGAAGCCGAAAACGAACCTGTTATCAAATAATTGATCGCTGGTTGAATACCAATCGCCATGAAAGGCAACAATATGAGGGCTAAATGTTTACGATTTAACGATTCAGACTTATCAAGCCACAGACGTATTGCGTATAGAATCACAACAATACCTGTCATGATGCTACCCTCAGGGCGTGTTAGTGCTAGCAATATTGAAGCAACAATCAACAAGTTCAAACGGTCTTCGACAAAAGCTAACAACGTCCACAACATAAAACAGACAATCAACATAGTTTCCATACCACTCATGGCATGCCAACTAATTAAGCCTGTTACAGCAAATGACACAGGCGTGAGAATAGCCAGCCAATATGGGGTATCAAACACACAACATAACCTATATATCGTCCACATCGAACCAAGTAAGGCGATACCCCCAACGCACATCGCCCATACGCCAAGATTCAACCCGTGAAACCCAAACCAATAACCAATAGCCAATACATAAGGATAGATAAAACTAGTTGCCCCAGAAGTCGCACCTTCACCTGGGTTATAGACATAAGGTTGACCATTCGCTAATTGGCGCGCATATTGAAAATGGATATAAACATCATCCAGAGGCATCACAACGTCATCCAAACCATTGGTCGAGGTATAGACTAAGAATATGCTCACTACGATAGTAAAAAATAATGTTCCAACCAGCAGATTACGTCGCATGATACCCTTATTCCAAATAAAAAAGCGTAGCTATTCTGCCACGCTCTTATTATGATTCATAGGTTTACGTCGATTAACTGGAATAACCATTGGCAAAGGTATCAATCATCAAACGCACGTCCTCGCCCAATGGGTACAAAATCGGACATGTCGCGCCTGCTGCAACATATTCACGGACTTTGGCTTTTACCTCATCGGGTGTTCCGGATGCTGTAATCATTTGTACCACATCATCAGGGACTAATTTCATAGCTTCAAGGATTTGTTCTTCGGTAGCTGGCCATGTCAACACTTGACCAATCTCATCCAGTAAATCTTGACTCACACCACTAGCCTTCATAATATGCGGTTGTTGACCGAGATATTGCGTCACTAATTTACGCGCCGCATCTAACGCCTTTTTACGATCATTATCTACCGAACATACGACCAACTGAGGGCGGTCAACATCATAAACGGATTTACCAGACTTTTTCGCACCAACTTCTAGTTGAGCCATTGCCATTTCATTATATTTAGGGGATACCAGATAATTCAGCACAGCTCCATCTGCAATTTCACCCGTCAATGCCATCATCTTAGGACCTGTCGCACCAATATAGATAGGCACATTACGCGGTTCTTTACGACCATGTACAACATCCAATTCTACATCGTCAAGCTGAACAAACTCGCCTTTGAATGTCACCCGCTCGCGAGCTAACAGACTACGGACTACTGTCACAACTTCGCGCATCGCCAATAGATTTTTATATCGACGAATCCCAACTTTCGATGCTAGCGGATCCCACCATGCACCAATCCCACAGATAATCCGATCTTGAGCGAGGTCATCAAGTGTCAAGAATGTTGCGGCAATCACCCCTGCATTTCGTGTCCAGTTATTAATTACACCGGACCCAATTTTGATGCGCGATGTAACAGCGGCAAACGCTGCCATTGGGACAATTGCATCACGAACAAGGCGACTCTCTGCTTGCCAGACAGCTTCAAAGCCCCGAGACTCGGCATATTTCACATATTCAATTGCATCTTGTAACGAATGGGCATCTTGTAAATAAAGTGCTACACGATCAGCCATAAGACTTCTCCAATTTTAGAAAATACTAATAATGAGAACCAAAATAATAACAAACACTAACTTATTCAAAGGCTTCAAGTGCGCTGGTATCTTGTTGCGTAAACATTGGCAAATGACCAAAACGCCCCTGTGCGAGTATTCGATGATAACGGTGTAAATCATCTGGTACATCAATATCCAAAGCGAGACGATCTGAATAATAAGATATTACGTTGGCTCCCGCATGATGGGCATTTTCAATATGCTTTTGAAAACTCCCCGGTCCATATGAGTACTCTATAACCCCCGGTGGACGAACCAATAACGCATTTGTGCCATCACCCTCATTATCGGTGGCAATGACGATGGATGGTACATCCTCACTACCTAACCGTACCATTGCCTTGATGTCATCAACATTCACAAACGGTAAATCCGCTGGCAAAATCAACACCCCATCGGCACGCCAGCTACTCACAAGGGCGGATGCACGCAACAACGCAGGATTCAAGTCCGATACCATACCTTCTTGAATAGTCTTTGCCCCCATCTCACGTGCAATTGACAACGCTTTTGTATCACGCGAAATAACAACAACCCCTGTAATATAAGGAACAGTTGTCACGACAGATAACACGTGCCGAAACATCGCCTGTGCAAATTCATATCGTTGATCTTGTGTTAATACATTAGACAAACGACTTTTTGCATTCTTTAGCGGCTTAACGGGGATGATTGCCCAAAGGCTCATACTCCCCACCCTCCTATCCAATCCAAAATCGATTGTGCTAGCCTTATTTTATCATCTAAATCATTCATCAGTGTATCAAATTGTATAGTCTTAATGCCACCCAACGCCAATTCTACGTTCTGAGTATCATTCACAAACCCTGTAATAACATCACCATAATAGTGAGCAACTGATTCCGCAGTAACGTCTAATCCAAGTTCACTCATAATTTTGGCAGTCGGTCCTTTTACTGCCGCACCACCGATCACAGGTGTCACCATCACACGCGGAATATTACGAGATGTTATCAAATCACGCATATGAGGAAGCGATAAAATCGGTGCAATTGACAGCCACGGATTAGAAGGTGCAATGATAAGGATGTCTGCTGATTCTAACGCACACTTTACAGATTCCGAAATAATTGCATTCTCATGTCCCTTATAGTGAATAGACCGAATCACAGGTTGCCAACGATGCTTCACGAAATATTCTTGAAAGCCTAATATCCCCATCGTTTCCGTTTCAACAAGTGTGGGAACATCACTATCCGTCATGGGTAGCATCTTCGGTTTTACACCAATCTGCTGTGACAAAAATGACACAACCTCTGTCAGCGTATACCCTTCATTAAGCATGCTTGTGCGTAATAAATGGGTTGCCATATCTTTATCACCTAGACGAAACCATGGTTCAAAATGATAGTGTTTTTCAAGGGTATTCAGGGTTGTGGTTGAATCATCTTGAAGCCCCCAACCAAATTCGGGGTTCACCACACCTGCTAATGTATACATCACAGTATCCAAATCAGGACAAATCTTTAAACCCAGATGTTTGAAATCATCACCCGTATTCACAATCAAGGTTAAGTTTTCCGGAGGAACAATATGTGATAACCCAAGTGCTAATTTTGCACCACCAACGCCTCCAACCAATACAACTATTTTCTTGTCTACCGCCACAATATGCTCGATTCTAATGGTTTACGTGTTTTTTCGCGTGTTTGTGCAGGGAAACCCAATGTAATCATCCCCTGTGCTTGCCAATCTTCGGGCAAACCCAGAGCATCCTGTACAACATCGGGGCAAAATAAAGGCGCACACATCCAGCAAGCCCCCAAGCCCAATTCCTCTGCCATCAGCAAAAGATTTTGCCCAGCCATCGCTGAGCTTTGTATCGCCATGACGCTCTCAAAGTGATTGCGTTTTTTATCCGAATAAACATCCATATCAATCACGGTCATACACACCACAATAATTATCGGCGCAGATGTAATCCGATCATAAGAGCGATTGACATCTTTATCAATAATATCTTGTGGAACATGATCAGCACTTAAATCGCGCTGTAATCGTGCCCCCATTGACGTTGCCAGATGCTCCTTAGTATCTTCTTTTTCAATCACAACAAATCGCCATGGTTGTCGATTATGTGCAGAAGGTGCCCAAATTGCGGCATTCAACATCTGATGAATCCATTCACGGGGAATAGGTTGAGTTGAATATCGCCGAATAGATCGACGCGATTGAATAAGTCCTAGTAATGATGTGTTATTTGTATTCACTATAGATTATTGATATTAAAGATACAGATCATTTTCAGGCAAACGATTCATATCTGATGCTATGCCATGTGGCGGTGAAATATCAACCCCACGCATCAGAATCACAGGATAGCCTTCATCAGCCTCTCCGCATAGTAAATGCGCCGCCGAAGCCACTAAATCCGCATATGCTTCTTGACTAACAACCAGTGTACGACCATATAAATCCTTGCGTCCGCGCAAGTCTTTAACAGCTGGCAAACCGGCTACACCAATTGCTACACCAATATTCCCAACACGGAATGGACGACCATGTGTATCACTAATCACAATCCCAACCGTTATGCCCAACTGTTCTTTTATCGCATCGCGGAATTCTTGCGCTGTCCGATCGGGGTCAATCGGAAGTAATAATACAGCCTCATCACCATCTTTTATATTAGATTGGTCAATACCAGAATTCGCGGAAACAAAACCAAGCCGATGCTGTGTCACCAATACCCCTTTGCGTTTACGAGAAACCGATAAACTTTCTTGTAGTGTCGCTTCAACGATACGAGGGTCTTTGTCTGTTTCTGCCGCAAGTGACAATGCCGCATCTGATGGTGTGATTGTATCTAGCCGAACCAATCGTCCTTGTGCTTTAGAGATGATTTTTGATGAAATCACCAAAACATCACCTTCTTGAAGGTCAAGTTGTGCCTGACTAATTTTGTCAAGCATTGTCGCTAGTACATTATCACCTTCTTGAATAAGCGGAATATCGGGTATCGCATATGCAGAAAATGATGGGATATGGGTCATGGATTAATCTTCTACCCCTGTGATGCGAATACCTGCGCCTTTGACTTTGTAAGTCTTATTGATATACAGCAAAACAGGCGTTAGGGATTCAACAGCAACAGCATTTTTCAACGCCCCCGCATCAATCCCACGCATACCAGCCGCCTTAACCAATTGAATCACTTCTTGTTTGGCATTTCCAACGTCACCACAAACCAAAACATCACAATCTACAGGTTCATTGACCTTCTTAAGCTTGACCGAGCTTACATTTTGGAAGGCAGCAATAACCGTTGCCCCCGAACCCAAAACAGCTTGCGCTTCTAATGCAGCCGCACCACCTTCGGGTAAGTTCACAGACATAAATTCTGGCGCTTGAAGCGGTACAGTCAAATCAACAACAATTTTACCCTGACAAAATTCAGCGACACTCTGAAGCGTCGGTTGATGAGCACTGTAGGGGACACTCAAAACGATCAGATTGGCTGCTTTAGCAGCGTCTTCGTTTGCCATACCTGTAATGTAATCCCCACCCAATTCTTCATTCATCTCGCCAGCACGGGTGATCGCTTTATCAGCCGAGCGCGACCCAATAATAACACGATAGCCATTAAGCGCCCAGCGCATCGCTAATCCTGCACCTTCTTTGCCCGTTCCACCCAAAATTGCTAGTGTGACTAGAATTTGTGAATTATCTTCTGTCATATGCAGTCCCTTTAATTTACGATTTTGCAATAATTCTATGATTGTATAATATCTTGAGCATTTCGCGTATACTGTTCCCAGACACGTGGTGCAAGTGCCAGTGCCTGTTCAGCAATATGATCTTCATCTAAGATCAGTAATTCACGATCACGCATCAGCATTTTGCCATTACAAATCGTGGTTGTAACCATTGATGATTCAAAACCAAAAATCAGATGCCACGGAAGATTACCTTCTGTCACCGGCGTAAACGGACGATAGTCTACAAAAATAATGTCAGCTTTTGCACCGACGCTAATTTCGCCGATTGTTGTATTCGGGAAGAATTGTTCAACCAACCGTGCATTATTATGCCATGCCATTTGTGCAATATTCATGCCGTTAGCATAACGAGGGTCGCGGTGAACAACTTTATGCAAAAGATAAGCTGTTTTCCATTCTGCCCACATATTATTACTAAAACCATCGTTACCCAAACAGAGCTTCATACCATGTTCAAGCAGATGATCAATGTCTGCTGCACCAACCCCATTATTCATATTAGAGCGCGGTTGATGGGTAATCCAAACCCCTTTATCCTGCAAAATTTGGCGTTCTGCCTCATCAATATGTACACAATGTGCCGCGATTGTCTTATCTCGCCAAATACCATAATCATCTAAACGTTGCACGACCCGTTTTCCAGATCGCTTGAGGCTATCATCTTCGTCAGCTTCATGTTCTGCAACATGAATGTGAAAACCAGTATCAGCAGGAATAGCATCCGCACATGCTTTTAAAGCATTATCATTTAGAGTAAGGCTTGCATGAAGTCCGAATGTACCAGCAACGCGATCACGATTTGATGAAGCTTGTATAAAGCGCAGGTTTTCAGCAATGCCAGCATGCATCTTATCCATGCCATCACGGTCAGTCACTTCATAACACAGTACCGCACGTAAACCAGCCATATCAACCGCATCAGCAATAACATCAAGGCTACCCTCTATAAAATTAGGGCTCGCATGATGGTCAATGAGCGAAGTTGTTCCATGTTTAATCGCATCTACAAGACATACTAAAGCACTTGCACGCACACTATCTTTATCAAGTGCTTTATCGAGTGGCCACCATAGCCGCTCCAATATTTGAGGAAAGTCCTTCGGTGCATCTCCCGGTATTGCCATCCCCCGTGCATATGCACCATAAAAATGCGTATGCGCGCAGACATTCCCCGGCATCACCAGTTGACCACTGGCATCAATCGATTCGACATCAGGATATTGTTCCCTGAGGTCTTGCGTTGTGCCAATCGCTTGGATCAAATCATCTTGAATATAAATCGCATGGTTGGGCAACACCTGCGGGTTTTCCCCAAGCGTGACTACCGTTGCATTAATAATCAACATATAATTTAGCCTTCTCTAAATAGGCAATTAAACAATCGGTATATCAATACTACTCGGTCCATCTTCACGTGCAATTCTGGCGAAAATCGCTTTTAAGATTTCATCTTCCGGAACATCTTCAAGTAAATTCATTTCCCCAGCTTTTGGTTCAGATGATACCACAAGTTCTTCACCATTATCACATATGAGACGAATCTGCGCTGGATAATTTGTATCTCGATAATCTGTTGACCAGTAAGGAGTCGCCGTAACCCCGCGATTACGAAGGGCGTGATATATTCGATCTACGTAATAATCCGCACGGCTATAGAGATCTGCGATTGTCTTCGCGCTGATAAAGCGATCCCACGTGGTATGGATAAACGAAATACGCCGTTTAGATGCATTAATAATCGGAGGGTCTTTTTCAATTAACTTATTAAGTTGAATCTTATAGTAGACTTCTTCAGGTCGTTTATCTTCATCAGGGAGCAGGTCTTTGCGTCGAACTAACTCATAACCTGTTATACGGGCGAAATATGCGATTCCGCCCGATTGTTCTTTAAACGGTTTTCCACTAAGGAAGAGTGCCACATACTCGGCATTAATACCGCGTGGCATCTGATTTTGCGGGATTCGATACCAGTGATTATCACGAGCAATCACAAAGTCTTTCTTCCGATTCACAACACCAACAAGTACGCGATCATCTGGATACATCACACCCCCAAAGGAAACTAATTACGTTTGGGTCGTTGTGCCCGTTCCTCCATAAGGCGATTATCAATCTCAGAAACTTGTGTTTGATGAGCAATCCACCATGCTGGATCACGCTGTGCATCTAATTCTTCAACAGTTTTACCTTGTTGTTCAACCCATGTATAATATTTAAGATTGTGCCAACGTTCACGGGCTTCACGCGTACCTTCCATGATCCAATCAGATCCAGCACGATGAAAAATTCCATCCACAAACGCAGTTGATTGTGCCTCATCTAACGCACCATGTTCATCTTTCATATTATTCATGACAGAGTGATAGCGTTCCATCGAATCAGTAGCGACGGTCACAATAACATCATCAGAAGACATATTATAATACTTAGCAGTCTTAATTGCACCGATAATATTACAAATCCCGCTAATACCTAATAATTCCGACAAGTTATTCACATTGTCCTCTGATAATCCAAAGCGATCAATCAGTGTCTTACGACCTGCTTCTTCTGCTAATACCCGTAGACCATTGACCGAATCCATATCATCAATGCACATTAAAGCATCCATATTATTGACATTATGCACCCATGTCACATGTTTATCGCCGATACCTTGAATTTCGTGCGTACCATACCCATTGTTGTATAATGTTGGGCACTGAATCGGTTCTAAACCCACGATTTTATGATCATGCCAGACTTGCTTAAGACGATCCCCTGCCGCAATTGTCCCTGCACTCCCCATTGACGAGACATACGCCGAAATTTTACCACTACCGATGCCTTGCTCTTGTAATTCACTGGCAAGTTCAACGATCGTATTACCTGTCACATGGTAATGAAAGCGATAGTTCCCCATCACTTCAAACTGATTGAGAATTCTTATCTTGGCATCGCTCTTGCGGAGTCGGTTGACCTCGTCATAAATCTCTTTAACGTTACTCTCACTACCTGTTGTGCGGATAATCTTTGCACCATAGCTCGTAATACGGTCAAAGCGTTCCTGACTCATCTCTTCGGGCAAAACCACAATACTATCATATTCCATACGACATCCGATAAATGCCCCACCGATACCATAATTACCCGTTGAGGGCCAAACTAACGTATGGACATCAGGCTCAACACCATTTATCAATTGCTCTTCAATAAGGACAGAATATGCCGCACCAACCTTGTGACTCCCTGACGGAAAATCCTTACCATAAATCACAACAATATTAGCGTCAACACCTGTCAATTCTTTTGGCAAAACGATGTGATAAACTTTATTATCTGGATTACGCCATGTGATATTAAAAAGATTAATCGGATTAAGCGGGTCACCTTTGAGTGCTTTAATCGCTTCCGCTCGTATCTCAGGGTCAATCTTGTGAGGGTGTAACATCTCCTCAAATGTTGGACCTGTAATCATTACCTTTTCTCCTAATTTTTCATGTTAATAATTAATCGTCAGTATCCAAGTTCAATTGCTGTTCAAGGATACGCATCTCATTGAGTGCTTCATTCCGCTGGTCTGCCCAATCCCGATATTGTTTAAGGTCAGCTTCTGACATATTTTCTGTACCACCACCATTTGCCATAATAAGGCTGTCGATTTTCTCATCAAGTTCTTCATAGATAAGTACTTGTTTGCGATACTCTTGCACTAATTCAAGTTGTTTTTTGCTTTCATCATTCATCGTTGGATTCCTTCTGCTGTTCATCGACAGATAATCCATATGTTGTTGCTACAATATATTGGCGAGAATCTATTCTTTGGCTGGCAACGTGGGGAGGCTCAAGACCAACTGTTGAAGCAACCACATAAAGTGGTCTATCACGGGTTTCATCATAGGTACGTGCCACATATTGTCCGATGATAAACAAGAAAAACAGTTGAAACGAACTCATCAACAGCAGTAGAACAATCGTTGTAGCTTGTCCACCAAAAAATTCTTCGCCCTGTGTAATACGTAAAATTGATATGACAACACCCACACCCAACGATAACACCGCTAACGTGAGGCTAATATAAATCATAATCTGCAACGGAAAGAACGAAAAGCTGGTCACAGCATCTAGTGCAAAAGCCAACATCTTCCGAAAGGGATATTTTGTTTCCCCCCAAAAACGTTCTTCGCGGACATATTCAACACCGGTTTGCTTAAA
>Ga0070728_10003456_pt1 | contig 17460 bp, 13 predicted proteins | sample tdDd471_FD_66723 | JGI IMG/M metagenome (GOLD analysis project Ga0070728, IMG submission 66723) | Marine sediment microbial communities from the Atlantic coast under amendment with organic carbon and nitrate - tdDd47.1 | ecosystem: Environmental > Aquatic > Marine > Coastal > Sediment | place... | reverse complement strand
GAGACGTCTGCGAGGTTGAAGCGCGAAGTCGGCTCGGCATAGCCGAAGGCCAGCATGCAGGACCCTTCGGCCACCGCGCCCAGGATCGATTCCTTCTGCGCGTCGGTACCGGCTTCCGCGACCAGACCCGCGCCCAGAATGACGGTCGGCAGATAGGGCTCGGTCACCAGACCGCGTCCGACGGCTTCCATGACGATCATGGTCTCGACGGGGCCGCCGAAGCCGCCGTACTCCTCCGGCAGGCCAACGGCCAGCCAGCCAAGCTCGGCAAAGGTCTTCCAGTTGTCGCGGCTGAAACCGTCGTCACTGTTGGACGTCTTGCGCCGCTTCTCGAAGTCGTAGTCGTCCAGAACAAACCGGTCGACACTGTCTTTCAGCAGTTGCTGCTCTTCCGAAAGGTTGAAATCCATCGGGCCCTGTATCCTCCCCGCCACATGATCCCGGAATACCGCCAGCGCGGCACCCGTCTACAATCCTAACACCATCTTCGCGATGATGTTCTTCTGAACCTCACTCGACCCGCCGGCAATCGTGATTGCCCGCATGAACAGGTGCTGCCCTATGACACCCTCAGCCGCTTCCGGTCCGACAGGGGACCAGTTGCTGCCTGGAGTCCTGTCTGCCAATTCATAGGGCGCGGCATAGTATCCCAAGGCCTCCACCGTCAATTCGGTAATGGCCTGCGTCACCTCCGAACCCAGCAGTTTCAGCATACTGGCCTCCCCGCCAGGGGGCGACCCCTCCTGCATAGCGGCGAGGATGCGCAGATTGCAATACTCCAGCGCGGTCAGCTTGACTTCCGTTTCAGCCACCTTGCGGGAAAATACCGCATCATCCAGCAGCTTCTCGCCGCTTGCGGGCGTGTCGGCAGCCATTTCCTTCAGCCGCTGCAGCAGCTTCTTGTTCCAGGCCACTTCCGCGATGCCGGCGCGTTCATTGCCGAGCAGGAACTTGGCGTAGGTCCAGCCCTTGTTTTCCTCCCCGATGCGGTTGGCGACGGGGACGCGCACGTTCTCGAAGAAGACCTCGTTCACGTGATGGCCCTGATCCATCAGGATCAGCGGGCGCACCGTGATGCCCGGCGTCTTCATGTCGATCAGCAGGAAACTGATGCCTTCCTGATGCTTGCCTTCCTTCTGCGTGCGGACCAGGCAGAAGATCCAGTCGGCATGGTGCGCCAGCGAGGTCCAGATCTTCTGGCCATTGATGACGTAATCGTCACCGTCGCGCACCGCAGCGGTCTGCAGGCTGGCAAGGTCCGAACCCGATCCCGGCTCCGAATAGCCCTGGCACCACCAGTGTTCGCCGGACAGCAGGCGCGGCAGGAAGAAGTCCTTCTGGTCCGGGCGACCGAAAGTATAGATGACCGGGCCGACCATCTGCAGCCCGAAGGGCAGCAGCGGCGGTGCATCGGCGGCATGGCATTCCTCGTCGAAGATGTGGCGCTGTGCCGGGGTCCAGTCGCAGCCGCCATGTTCCTTCGGCCATGAACCGGCGATCCACCCCCTTGCGTGCAGTATCCGCTGCCAGCGCAGATAGTCCTCGCGTTCCAGTTCCTGGCGTTGCCGGACCTTGTGGCGCAGATCATCAGGCAGTTCCGCGTCCAGAAAGGCGCGGACTTCAGCGCGGAAGGCCTGTTCGTCGGGCGAGAACGCCAGATCCATCTTTCATGCCCCTCCCCAGGAGTTGATCATCTGCGCGCAACAATATTGGGGCGCAACAGGGCTGTCGAGCACCTGCGGAACACGCCTGTCATGCTCAGACACCAAGGTCCTCGGCCAGGGCGCGCATCGCGATCGCGGGACTGGTCATGACGGGCCGCCGCGCCAGCTGCGCCGCCGGTGCCATCGAAGCCTGGGCCAGGGCGATCGCGTCATAGTCATCAGGGGTCGCATCCACCGCATTGGCGATGGCACGGGCATAGCCTGTGGTGTCCCCGTCCGCCAACATCTGGGCGGCACCCTCGACGATGATCAGATCCAGGCGGATATGGCGGTCCAGCTTCTCGGCGACCGACTGAAACAGGTCCCGGGTCGGTTCGATGGTGGAGTTCAGCGTGACCAGCGCCGCGATACGGGTTCCCTTGGTCACTGCCGCTTCCGCCAGCGCCCGGTCGACCCGGATGACGGGACGCCTCATTCCGGCCAGGGCGTCCGCCACCGGACCGAGGGTCGAGCAGGTACAGATCAGACGATCCGCGCCTTCCAGGGCTTCGATCATCTGACTGGCTGCATTGCTGCGAATGGTCTCGTTCAGACCGCCCGCGATACGGGCGGACTCCAGCAGGGCGGGCCGCACCACATGCCGACGGGCACCGGGCAACCCGGCTGCCCGCGCTGCAGTCTCGAACAGATCGACGTTGCTGTCCGCCGTATGGAAGAATACCAGTTCGCCCAAGACATGATCCTCTCGACTGCGGCACTGTCGCCGCGCCATCTCCCGTGAGCCGAAGAGTACACTGATGCAACAAGCGACAACGCGCGCAACCCTTATCGGAGTTGTTGCAGTTCTATCGTGGGCCCTGCTTGCCCTGATGACGGCCGCCAGTGGTTCGGTGCCGCCGTTGCAGCTGACGGCGATGAGTTTCGCGATAGCCTTTCTGATCGCGCTGATGATCTGGATCCGACGCGGGCAGAATCCGCTGCGACGGCTGCGGCATCCTCCGGCGGTATGGCTGCTGGGGGTCACCGGGCTGTTCGGATATCACGCCATGTATTTTGTGGCGCTGCGCAATGCACCGGTGGTGGAGGCGAGCCTGATCGCCTATCTCTGGCCGCTGCTGATCGTGCTTTTCTCGGCCCTTTTTCCGGGGCAGCGCCTGAAGGCCTTTCATGTCGTCGGTGCCCTGCTAGGGTTCACCGGCGCAGTCCTGATCGTTGCGCGTGAGGGACTGCGCTTCGACCCGGCATTCCTGTCAGGCTATCTCGCGGCAATGGCCTGCGCGCTGATCTGGTCGAGCTATTCCGTGCTCAACCGCCGCTTTGCCGAGGTGCCGACGGATGCCGTTGGGGGCTTCTGTGGCGTTACCGCTGTCGGGGCGCTTGTGCTGCATCTGTCGTTCGAGACCACGGTCGTGCCGGTCGGGATCGAATGGCTGGCGATCCTGGGTCTCGGCCTGGGGCCGGTGGGGGGCGCGTTCTTCCTCTGGGACCATGCCACGAAGCGTGGCGACTTGCGTGTCCTCGGTGCCGCTGCCTACCTCGCACCGCTGCTGTCCACGCTGGTGCTGGTGGTTGCGGGGCAGGCGGTGGCGACCTGGCAGGTCGGGCTTGCGTGTCTGCTGATCACGGGCGGGGCTGTGCTGGCCAGCCTCGACATGCTGCGTCGTGCGCCGCATGATCCCCTCTGAACCGGAAGCCGCTGGATTCAGGCACGGGACACGAACCTGATACGGGGACTGCAGACGACACATGTGGCGTCCGGACATCATTGACCTCAGCCAGTTCTATTCGGCACCTCTCGGGCATCTGGTCCGTCGCCATGTGCGGCAGTCGCTGGCCCAGCTCTGGCCTGATGTTCGCGGACAGAAGGTGCTGGGTATCGGTTATGCCACGCCCTTCATCCGGCCGTTCCTGGAGCAGGCTGACCGGGTGCTGGCCGCGATGCCCGCCAACCAGGGTATCCAGCACTGGCCCCGTGAAGGTCCCAACCGCGTCTTTCTGGGGGATGAGCTGGAACTGCCTCTGCCTGACCAGAGCATGGACAGGATCATCGTCGTCCACGCACTGGAGACGACGGAAGCTGCCCGACCGCTGCTGCGCGAGATCTGGCGGGTGATGGACAGTGGCGGGCGTGCCCTGTTCATCGTGCCCAACCGCCGCGGACTCTGGTCACGGGCGGAGCATACGCCGTTCGGACACGGCCACCCCTATACCACCGGACAGCTTTCACGCTTGCTGCGCGCCAACATGTTCCTGCCGGAGCAGACCAACATGGCGCTGCATTTTCCGCCGTTTGGCTGGCGACCGCTGCTGCGCGCCAACCGGCTGTTCGAGCGTGTGGGAACGCGCGTCTGGCCGGGTTTTGCGGGGCTGGTGATGGTGGAGGTGTCGAAGCAGGTCTTCGCGGTCACGCCCTTGCGGGAGAAGCGACGCAGGCGCATCCGCTCCGCCCCCGCGCTGGCGCCTGCGACACGTACCACCACACGGGACGGAGACAGCGATCAATGACACGGCCCAGGAACATCCTGTTCATCATGGCGGACCAGTTGCGGCACGATTACCTCGGCTGCACCGGGCATCCGACCCTTCGCACACCGGTGATCGATGCGCTGGCAGCGCGCGGTGTCCGTTTCGCCAACAGCTTTGTCCAGGCGGCGGTCTGCGGCCCGTCGCGCATGTCGTTCTATACCGGGCGCTACGCGGTCAGCCATGGCGCGACCTACAACAACTATCCGCTGCGGACCGACGAATGGACCCTGGGTGACTATCTGGCGCCGCTGGGTCTGAGGACTGCGCTGGCCGGCAAGACCCACATGAGGGCGGATGAGGTGGGGATCAGGCGGCTGGGACTGGATCCCGCATCGGGCAGGGGACAGTTCCTGGCCGAATGCGGCTTCGAGCCCTTCGACCGCGATGACGGCCTGCACCGCCTGGCCCCCTACGTGCCCGATGTCGCCTACGAGCGCTATCTTCGGGCGCAGGGCTATCAGGGCACCAACCTCTGGCACGAGATCGCGAACTCCGTGCAGCGTGATGATGGGGAGGATCCGTCCGGCTGGCTGATGCGCAACGCCCGGTTCGCCGCCGTGGTGCGGGAGGAGGACAGCGAGACCCCCTACATGACCCGCCGCGCAATGGATTTCATGACCCAGGCCGGTGATGCGCCCTGGTGCCTGCATCTGTCCTACATCAAGCCGCACTGGCCTTATATCGCGCCCGCGCCCTATCACGCCCGCTACGGTGCGGCTGATGTCCTGCCCGGAAACCGGGGGCTGGGGGAAGAGGAGCCGCATCCGGTGCTGGACGCCTTTCGCCGGCACCCGGAATCGATCGCGTTCCGGGAAGATGAGTGCCGTGACACCGTGATTCCGGCCTACATGGGGCTGATCGAGCAGATCGACGATCATCTTGGCCGTCTGTTCGCCTTCATGGAGCAGAAGGACTTGCTGAAGGACACGCTGATCGTGCTCACCAGCGATCATGGCGATTATCTGGGCGACCATGGGCTGGGGGAGAAGGAACTGTTCTACGAGGATGTGCTGCGCATCCCGCTGATCATCGTCGACCCGTCCGCCACCGCCGATGCAACACGTGGCACGGTCGTCGGGGAAATGGTGGAGGCCATAGACCTGATCCCCACCTTCATCGAAAGGCTGGGGGGCGAAATTCCGGGTCAACGGCTGGAAGGGCGCTCGCTGGCGCCGTTTCTGCTGGGAGAGGCACGCACCGATGACTGGCGCGATGCCGTCTTTGCGGAATGCGACTATTCCCTGCGTCATGCCCGCAAGACCCTCGACCTCGCGCCGATGGACGCGCGGGCCTGCATGATCCGGACAGGTCGGTGGAAATACACCCATCACGTACGGTTCCGCCCGGAACTCTATGACCTGCACAAGGACCCGTTGGAGCAGCAGGACCTGGGCGCAGATGCCGGTCATGCGGACATTCGTGACAGGTTGCAGGCCCGGCTGTTCAACTGGCTGTACCAGCGCCGAACCCGCGTCGGCATTGGCGATGACTGGATCCGCGATTCGACTGGCATGGCGTTCCAGCGCGGGTATCGGTTCGGTTACTGGTGAGTTCTGCTTGTGCTTCCGCAGGCAGCGCGGGACATGCAGATCGGGGATCAGGCGACCGCGCGAAGGGCTGAACCGGACGACCAGATCATTTCCGGCCGCCGAGGCGCAGTTTGACGGCCTGTGCGGCCACTGGTTCGGGGGGCGGAACGGCGCAGGTCGCCGGATCGATCACCGCACCGTCCATGGTCAGGCTGACCTTGCCATTGTCGATGGCACCGGCGTAACGCCCGACTGTGAAACTGACCCGACCGTTGCCTTTCAGTCTTGCGCTGGCGTCCGTCGCCCGACTGTCCCGGTCGAGGTCGATCAGGGTCAGCATGTCGAGTGATGGTGAGGTGCGGCGGCTGGTGAAGGCGGCGTGAAACTGGTCGACGGGGGTGATGCCGTTCTTGGTCTTTGCCGGAAACGGGAAACCCTTCGACTGCGTCAGAGCGAGTTCCGGCCCGGCGAGCACCTGGATGGCCGCGCGGGCCGCGCCATTGCGCACGACAGCGAAATCCTTGTCGGCGCTGGTCAGTGGCTCTGCGGCATGGAAGTTCCATTCCCACTTTCGCGCGCTGTCGGCAACCATCCGATCGGCGACAAGCACCCGCCCGCCAGGCAGGGAGATCATTGTCCGCAGGGCGCGGCTGATGCCCTGGCCATAGGCGCCGGACGCGTCACCGCGCATGACCACGGCCCCGCCGCAGCGCCAGTATCCCAGCAGGCGGCCCTTGGCGCCCGGATCGTCGATGGGTTGCCCCTTGCCGCCATCGAAGGTGATGGCGTTGTGCGCCCGTGTCTGGCGGGTCCAGCCATCATGATGTTTCGAGCGGTAGTCGTCGTAGTAGCCGCTGTCGAGCAGCAGCGGTTGTTCCCTGCCCATGATGGTGAAGGCGTTCTGGTCGGCGTGGCTGTGACTGAAGGAGCCGAACTGGCTCGACTTGAACAGGATCGAATAGCGTTCGGGGTCGCCGATGTCGGTGTGGATCGCGCCCCAGCCGATGTCGGGGAAGATCGCTGCGTCGGGTATGGCATCCATCTGCAGTGCGCGATCCGGGCTGTCGCTCTGATCGCTGAACAGCCGGGGCCACAGCAGGGCATTGGTCAGTGGCACGGCCTTGCCGGTCCGGGCCTCCAGATGGGATTGCCAGCTTTCGAGCAGCGGGTCAGCGAAAGCACCGCGGCCGCGTTCGGAATAGAGCCGTGCGATCTCGGACCAGAGTTCGGGACGCAGGTACTCGCCGCCGTCGCCGAACCCCGCATAGGCCACGCCAGGTGGGGCGAAATAGGTCAGGAACTCGGCAAAGTTCCGTACCCACGCGGTATCGAAATAGGGGAAGCCGGTGCTGTTGTGGATCACGTCCCAGCTGTCGACGTGATTGACGAACTCCCAGACGCCATAGTTCACGCCGTTGGAATAGCCGCCATCGCCGCCCCCCCACGGTGTCACGATCATCGAGATAAGGGGGTAGCTGTCGCGGAACCAGAGCCGGGCGCGGTCGGAATCGCCACTCAACAGTGAAGCAATGGCCAGCACATGGGTCATGATCTGGAACCCGTGTGAACTGAGCGCGAACTGCTCCAGATTTCCGTGATCGTTCAGCATGAAATAGTCGAAGGCCGGTTGCGTCCTGTCTTCGATATGGCGCCGGACCCGGAGCTGGGTCTGACGGTCCATGTCGCTCTTCAGGATGTCGTAGGCGCGGGCCACGGTCTTCGCCAGCCGGATGTTCAGCAGGTCATTGCCGTCATGTCCGGTGCGGCCCAGCGGGTTCTCTCCGATCAGGTTGTCGAGATACAGCAGTGCCACCTGCGTCGCCTGTCGCCGAACCGCCTTTTCCGGATGTACCGCGGCGACGGCCAGGGCATCGTCGATCCTGCGCATGATCTGGCGCAGGGCGGAACGGTCGGCATCGGTGCGCCGCCGGGCAAAGGCCTCGGCTTTCGGCGCCTCCTTCTCGAAGCGGCGGGCGACGCTCTCGAACACCTGCCATTGCGCCTGGGTCAGCCGCGCGGGGTTGAACCGCCCGCTTGCCGGGTCGGCAGGCAGTGACCTTGGGCGCTTGCGCGCCCTGGCGCGGTCGAAGGCATCCCAGACCGGGGGCACGGAGAGGGCGATTCCATCCTTTCGGACTTCGAAGACCCGCGGCGTGGACCAGCCTTCGGGGTCGGCGGTCCGGCTGCTCTCGTCGGGCAGGGGCCGACCATAGGAGTCCAGCCTGCGTACCCGCCAGGTATATTTGCCGGGCTCCATCGGGCGGTCGGGCCGGAAGGCCGTCGCCTGTGTCACGAACTGCATGTAGCGCTCGCCGTCGCGCGCAATCAGAACCTCGAAGCTGTAGCGGTCCTGACCCGAGCGCCAGCCGAAAGCCGGTGGGTTCTCCAGCGCGATCAGATTGTCCTCCGGCATCTCCCGCATTTCCTTGCCACCCTGCGGGGTGATCCAGTCCTGCAGGCTGCGCGGCAGGGTCGGTGGATTCTGGTGCGGGTCATACCAGCCGTCAGCCACAGCCGGGGCGGAGAGACCGACAGCCAGCGCGGGTCCGAGAACCAGGTGCCGGAAGAGGCGCCGCATCAGTTGTCTCCGCCGGGCTCCGCCTCTGCGGGCCCGTCATTGGCTTGCACCAGCGCCGCAATGACCGTGCGCCGCCAGGTCTTCTCTGCCTCCGGCCAGAGCTGTTCCAGCGCCTGCTCCTGCGTGTGCGCTGCCCGATGGGCGCGGTCGCTGATCAGGGCAACATAGGCGTTCGCCAGGGAGACGATCTGGGCAGGAACCAGCAGGTCATCGCCACTGATCCCGTTCGGTCGACCGCTGCCGTCCAGGCGCTCCTGCATCTGTCGCAGGGTCTCGACCACCGGGCCATCGAAGGGAATTCCCTCCACCAGATCGGCGGAATGCAGGATGCTGTTGCGGATCTCGGCCAGTTCATCCGGGGTCAACCCCTCGGTCTTGGTCAGGATCGCCGGATCGATGCGCAGCTTGCCCAGGTTCATCAGGCGTGCGGCAGTTTCCGCTGCCACGATCTGCGGTTTCGGCAGTTTCATGGCTTCCGCCATGCGCCGGGAAAGCCGTGCAACCCGATGCGAATGGTGTGCGGCATAGCGGTCACGGGCGTCGATCAGATCGACCAGGACGTTGACCAGCGCATCCAGCTGCGCCGCCCGCGCTTCCCGCTCCACGACGATCTCGGTCATGTTCTCCGCGACAATCAGCACGCCATCGTCGTCCAGCGGCACATGAATGCGCTGGATCACGGAACGATCCGCCCCGGTGCCGCGATCGTCCACGTACCTCACCGTCTGATGGTCTTCCCGCACCCTGGCGTTGGCGGCATGCAGTGGCGCGCTGCCTCCGGGGCCGAGCAGGTTGATCAGCGGCATACCCTCCGCTTCGTTCGCCTGGATGCCGATGCGGTCGAAGGCGGCGCGATTGCCGAACAGCACCTTCTCCTCCCGGTCAACCGCCGTGATTCCGTTGGGGACGGCATCTGCCACGTTCCGCAGCAGACGGCCAAGGCGGTCGGATTCCTTCAAAGCGACCGAGAGGTTGCTCGCCGCCTCCGCCAGCCGGTCGCTGACCGCATGGCGCCAGACGGCGAATACAGTGACGGCAGCCAGCAGCAGCGCCAGCAGAAGCGCGCCCGAGATCAACCAGATGCGGCGAATGCCATCGGACAGGGCCAGATCGCCCGGGATTTGCCGGATGAGTGTCCAGCCGGTTCCGATGATCTGTCGGCTGACCGCCAGTACCTCGTTTCCGGCATAGCCGACAAAGCTGCCACTGCCGGCTGGCATGCCCTGCAGGGCGACCGCCGCCCGTTCGACCATGGAGGCCGGGATCTGGCGCGTGAGCGGGGCGGCTCCGTCGTCGAGAGGGCTCAGATAGCGAATCTGGCGATCATTGAAGTCTGTCAGAAACGTCTCGGCACCGCTCGTCGTATCGCCCGGCTGCTCCAGCCGACGAAAGAAGTCATCACCGAGCGGACGGATGGCCACAAGCAGGCCGATCCCGCCGTCCGTGCTGCCCTCAGGGGCGCCAATGCTGCTGAAGAGCGCGATCATGGCCCTGCCGTCGCCTGCCGCAAAAGGGGGTGAAACTCTGACCTGGCCGGGGAGCAGACTGTCCGGCAAGAGGGAGGAGGGGGCAGGTGCGCCGGGTGTCTGGGCGACGATGTTGTTGCTGGCATCAAGCAGGATCAGACCACCCTGGGCCGACGCATCACGGCCTGTCGTCGCCACCTGGCCGCGCGGCGGCAGGTAGCCACCACGTTCCGCCTCCGACGTCATCAGACCCTCGATGTACTGGCGGCTGCTGTCGGTTTCCTCCCGCGGCAGTTCCGGGTCCGCAAGGTCGACCAGATAGAACTGCAAGGTGCGGTTCGCCGCCAGTCGGAGCACTTCGCCGCGACGTTCGTTGAGCCAGTCCTCGACGGCCGCCTTGCGACTGTCGGCCACCAGGCCCAGGCGGACCTCCCATTCGGCGGTCAGGCGGTCACGTTCACTGTCCGCGAACCAGACAATGCCCAGCACGGCCACAATCGCCACGAGCAGAAGCGCCACAAGGGCGAGCCCGGCACGACGACGCATCTGGCGTCGGTCACCGCCTACGGCATCGGAGATCGCGGAAGCACGTGTTTCAGTCATGACAGGTCCAGCCTGAGAGGTGCAGACCAGTGTAGCGCTAACAAATCATGCTGAACAAAGCGTTTACCGGTGAATGGTGATGGCAGTCAGGTCGCAGGGCCTTTCAGTTCGACCACATTGCCGTCCGGGTCATTGAGGTAGATCGACGGCCCGGCACCCTCTGCGCCGACACGGGTCCGGGTCTCGCCCACCGCCACTCCATGCGCCGCCAGGTGGCCGCGAATGGCTGTCTCGTCCCATGGATCCACGCGGACACAGAAGTGATCCATGTTGCGCGCCGCCGGGGTGGAGGCGTCCGGGTCGCGTCCCGGCACCAGATCGATCATGCTGGCCCCGGCACGCATCTGGACCAGCCCCAGGCTCTCGACCGTGCGGGCGATCTCGCAGCCCAGGACATTGGTGTAGAAGTCGAGGGCGCGGTCCATCTCGCTGACGTGAAGGACAACATGATCGATCCTTGCGATACTCAGTGACATGAACGGGTTCCTCTTCTCGCTGCTGGTTTCAGCTTTTATCTGGTTCACGACCGCCCGTCCGGCAATGGCGGAAGACATGCCTGATCGCCCCACGCCGCCCGTATCCGGCCATGCGCTGGCAACCCCCGCTGTGCAGGAGATGCAGCGCGACAGTTTCGCCAATCCGGCCCTGTTCTGGCTGGAGCGGGGGCAGAGCGCGTTCAGCCGGGTCGAGGGAACGGCGGGCAGGTCGTGCGCGGACTGTCACGGTGCCGCTGACCTTCGCGGTGCTGCCACGACATTCCCGAAGGTGGTGGACGGAGCGCTGACGGCGCTGGAGGGGCAGATCAACCGTTGCCGGACGGTACGCATGTCGGCACCTGCGCTGGCGCTGGAGTCGGAGGCCATGCTGTCTCTGGTCCTCGCCGTGCGCGAACGCTCCGACGGGATGCCGATGGCCGTGCGGATCGACGGTGCCGCCCGCCCCTTCTTCGACCGGGGAAGGGCGCTCTATACCGAACGGCGGGGCCAGATGAACCTGGCCTGCTTCCAGTGCCATGACGACCGGGTCGGCCTGTGGCTGCGGGGGGAGCAACTGACGCAGGGTCAGACCAATGGCCTGCCCGGCTACCTGCTGCGCTGGGGGGAAGTCGGTTCCGTGCATCGCCGGTTCCGGTTCTGCGATGACCAGCGCCTGGCGGAACCTGGCGCACTCGGCTCCGACGATTATCTGGCGCTGGAGCTCTATGCCGCCTGGCGTGGCAACGGGCTGCCGGTGGAGGCGCTGGCCGTCCGGCGGTAGGGGAATGGCCACTATCCCCGCACCACCGATTCCATCGTGAGCGAGAACCATCTAATGTGCCCGGCAGACACCGGCGTTCGGGCCGGAAACCTGAGGGGGAGAGCAAGACCATGATGTTTGATCTGCGCGGCAAGACCGCCATCGTTACCGGTTCCACGAAGGGCATCGGCAAGGCCATCGCGGAGGCTTTCGCGAAGCAGGGCGCCAATGTCGTCGTCTCCAGCCGCAAGGCGGACGCGGTGGAGGAAGTCACCAATGACATCAATGCCAATCATGCCGCGAATGGCGGCAGGGCTATCGGCATTCCGTGCAACATTTCCTACAAGGAACAGCTGGAGCAGCTGGTGGCGGAGACGCGCAAGGAATTCGGCCCCATCGATATCCTGGTCGGCAATGCGGCGGTGAACCCCTATTACGGTTCCTCGCTCGACATCCCCGATGATGCCTTCGACAAGATCATGAACGTGAACATCAAGTCGAACCACTGGCTGTGTTCGATGGTGATCCCGGAGATGATCGAGCGGAAGGATGGCGCGATCATCATCGTGTCCTCCATCGGCGGCCATCGTGGATCGAAGGTCATCGGTGGCTACTGCATCTCCAAGGCCGCCGACATGCAGCTGGTGCGGAACCTGGCCTGCGAGTTCGGCCACCACAACATCCGCGCCAATGCCATTGCGCCGGGCCTGATCAAGACCGACTTTGCCCGCGCACTCTGGGAAGACCCGAAATTCCGCGCCCGTTCCGAGGCTCAGGCCCCGCTGAACCGCATTGGTGAGCCGGAGGAGATTGCGGGCCTCGCCGTCTACATGGCGTCGAAGGAAGGCAGCTTCCTCACCGGTCAGACCATCAGCGTCGATGGTGGCGTGACCATCTCCGGCGGCTGAGACAGGGGCGGGGCCGCAACACGGCCCCGCCACGGCGCTCGTGGACCTGATCCGCGAGCGCCGCTATCCGCAACGGGTTGAGCGGGCTCGGCCTGACTCAGATCTCCAGCGCCACCTTGCCGAAGTGGCGACCGGCCTGCTGGTGCGCCATGGCTTCCCGGATTTCAGCCAGCGGGTAGGTGTCGGAGATCACGGGATGGATTTCGTGCGCTTCCATGGCCCTGTACATGGCCAGATGCATTTCACGGCTGCCGACGGTGATGCCCTGGATGCGACTGTTGGTCATCAGCACGAAACCCATGTTGATCTCGCTCTTCTGCCCGGCCAGCACGCCAATCATGGCGATGGTGCCGCCGATCCGCACGGCGCGGAGCGACTGGCCGAGGGTGCCGGCGCCGCCGACTTCCACCACTAGGTCGACACCAGCACCGCCGGTCAGGCTCTTCGCCGCCTTGCCCCAGTCGGTGATGTCGCGATAGTTCAGCACCTGGTCCGCGCCCAGTTCACGCAGCTTCGCGGCCTTGGCATCCGAGGAGGTGGTGGCGATCACCCGCGCCCCCATCGCCTTGGCGAACTGCAGCGCGAAGATGGAGACGCCGCCGGTGCCCTGCGTCAGCACCCAGTCACCGGGGCGGATGCGGCCCTGTTCCACCACGGCCTGCCAGGCGGTCAGCCCGGCGCAGACCGTACTTGCCGCCTCCGCATCGGAAAGGAAGGTCGGAGTCCGCACCAGACCATGTTCGGGAAAGCACTGGAATTCCGCCGCGCAGCCCTGGGCCGATCCCCCCAGCGCGCGGGCCATGTCCTGTGCCGTCGGTTCCCCGCCCATCCAGTCGGAGAAGAAGATCGGTGTCACCCGGTCACCGGGTTTGAAGGCGGTCACGCCCGCCCCGACAGCGGCCACTTCGCCCGCGCCATCGGACAGCGGGATCAGCCCGTCCTGCTTCTGCTTCGAGCCATAGCCGCCCTCCACCGTGATCAGGTCGCGATAGTTCAGCGAGCTGGCCCGGATGCGCACCTTGACCTCGCCGGGTCCCGGCTCCGGTTCCGCCATGTCGGTGATGGTCAGATTGGCAATGCCCGGCGTCGTCAGCAGTGCAGCCTTCATGTTGTAGTCTCCCCCTTTTGGTGTTTGTCCGTGGTCCCCGGCCAGCCCTCTCCCTCTCCGGACCGCCCAGGGGAGTATCCTGAATGGGTGGCCGGGCGGGGGAGCGGGCAGGCCGGGGCCAGCAAATGACTCAGTCAGCGCGCAATTGACTCAGATCGTCTCAACGCCGCACCAGTCAGCCATGAACAGCGCGACGGTGCGCGTGACCTCCCGCGTCGAGCTGATGCTGACGCGCTCATCGAAACCATGGATATGTTCGGACACCGGTCCATAGACAAGGGCGGGCGTGTCGTCATAGAGCACCGCCACACGGGCATCGAGATAGGCTGGTATGACGGCGTCGGTCAGGGCCACGTCGCGCACGCGCTGGTGTGCTGCGGCCAGGCAGGCCTCCGCATCCGAACCCGGTTCCAGCGTGTAGCCCTCCGCCGTGAAGCCGTTGTAGGTCACGCTGGGCGGATGGTTCGACAGGAAGGGATCGTCGATGCAGGCCGCCCGCAGCGCCTGTTCGACACGCTGCTTCGCCTCCTCCACCGAGGTGCCGGGATAGATGCCGGCCCGCACGTCGAAGCGGCACCATGCCGGGACGGAGGAAGCCCAGTCGCCGCCCGCGATCTTGCCGATATTGACCGTGATCGGCTTGGCCATGTCCTCGAAATAGCGGTGTTCCGCCTTTTCCGCGTTCATCTCCGCCTCCAGACCCTGCAGGGCGTTGATCAGGCCGTAGGCGGCGATGATGGCGCTGGAGCCGACGGTGGATTCATGGACATGTGCCGGGCGGCCCCGCACCTCCACCTGGAACCAGAGCACGCCCACATTGGCCCGGATCAGGCAGTCGTGCGTCGGCTCCGTGATCAGCACAGCGTCGGCGTGATAGCCGCGTGTCAGGCAGGCGAGCGCACCGTTTCCGGTGCATTCCTCCTCCGTCACCGACTGCATGTAGAGCGTTGCGGCAGGCTGCACCCCGGCGCGTTTCAGCGCGTCCAGCGCGAACAGGTTGGCGGCGATCCCGGCCTTCATGTCGCCGGAACCACGGCCATAGAGCCAGTCGCCATCGATGCGCGGCTCGTAGGGCGGGGCGGACCACATGTCGAGGGGGCCGACGGGGACCACATCGACATGGCCGTTCAGGATCAGCGACCGGCCGGTCTCGTCACGCGGACGGTGGGTACCGACCACATTGACCGCATTGTCATAGGAGACATTGACCGGTGAGAAGCCCGGATGATGCTCGATGTCGCCCACATCGATGGTCCAGCGGTCCATCTTCAGGCCGCGGTCGGCGAAGGCGTCATGCAGGAAGTCCTGTGCCGTATGTTCCTGACCCCGCTGGGAGGGGAAGCGGACGAGGTCCTGCGTGAAGGCGATCTGTGCATCGAAACCTCGATCCACCTCCGCCACGATCCGTTTCGCCAGTTCCTGGTCGACCATTGCTCGCCTCCTCCGCGTCGATTGCCATTGTCTCTCGGCTGGGACCATACTCACCGCCAGAGACACGCCGCGACAAGGGAGGAATTGCCATGGCTGCCCATAATCCCCGCACCGACCTGGCGACGCATGAGGTCTTCAACCAGCCGCCGCCGCTGGAGGACTACAACCTCTGCCGTTCCGACGCGGCGCTGGTGGAGGCGCTGGCGCGGGAGGGCGCGGCAGGGCACGCGGCGGCGATCGACGCCTATGGCGCCGAGCTGGGACAGGCGGAGAACCTGGAGCACGGTCGGCTTGCCAACGTCTTTCCGCCGGTGCTGAAGACCCATGACCGTTATGGCCAGCGGGTGGACGAGGCCGAGTTCCATCCCGGCTATCACGCCCTGATGGCGCTGGGCATGAAGCACGGGCAGCATTCGATTGCCTGGGAGGGCGCGCCCGGCGGCCATGTCGCCCATGCCGCCATGCTGTACATGATGTACCAGGTGGAGGCGGGAGTCTGCTGCCCCCTGACCATGACCTACGCCGCGACACCGGCGCTGCTGCACCAGCCGGAGGCCACCGCCTTCTGGCAGCAGGGCGTGATGAGCCGGAGCTACGACAGCCGCTCCATCCCGGCGGCGCAAAAGGCCGGCCTGACCATGGGCATGGCGATGACGGAAAAGCAGGGCGGCTCCGACATCCGCGCCAATACCACCCGTGCCGTGGCCCGTGGCCGTCAGGGGTCGGGGGAGATCTATGAACTGACCGGCCACAAGTGGTTCTGTTCCGCCCCCATGTGCGATGCCTTCCTGACCCTGGCCTACACGGAGGAGGATGCGGGCGTGTCCTGCTTCCTGGTGCCGCGCTGGCGTCAGGATGGCAGCCGCAATGCCATCCAGCTTCAGCGCCTGAAGGACAAACTGGGCAACAAGGCCAATGCCTCCAGCGAGATCGAGTATCACGGGGCCGAAGCGATGATGGTGGGGGAGGAAGGGCGCGGTGTCCGCACCATCATCGCCATGGTCACCCACACGCGGCTGGACTGCACAATCGGCCCGACCGCCCTGATGCGTCAGGCCGTGATTCAGGCCGGACATCATGTGGAGCACCGCATGGCGTTCCAGCGGAAGCTTTCGCAGCAGCCGCTGATGCGCAACGTCATCGCCGACCTGTCGCTGGAGCAGGAGGCCGCGACCATGCTGTCCATGCGCCTCGCCCGCGCCTTCGACGAGGGCGCGAGCGATGAGCAGGCCGCAGCCTTTGCCCGGTTGGGGGTCGCGGTGGGCAAGTACTGGACCTGCAAGCGTGTCGGCGTGGTGGTGGGCGAGGCCATGGAATGCCTCGGCGGTGCGGGCTACGTGGAGGAAACCATCCTGCCGCGCCTCTACCGTGAATCGCCGCTGAACGGCATCTGGGAAGGGTCGGGCAATGTCATCTGCCTCGACGTGCTGCGCGCCATGCAGCGCGAGCCGGAATCGGTGGAGGCCTTCGTGGCCGAGATCAATGCCGCGCGTGGACGCGATACCCGCCTCGACCGGGCCATCGACGGTCTGATGGCTGAGCTGGGACGGCTGGAGGATATCGAGTTCCGCGCCCGTGCGGTGGTGGAGCGCATGGCGCTGACACTGCAGGCCACGCTGCTGACCGCCCACGCACCAACGGCCGTCGCCGACGCCTTCCTGGCCAGCCGCCTGGACGGCAACTGGGGCCACACCTTCGGCACCCTGGAACCGGGTCTGGACCTGCAACCGATGATCGATCGCGCCACCCCCGTCGCGGTGTGAGGGGGCGACACCTCTGTATGGCTGGCGACGTCGCCAGCGCTGTTCAGATGCGGCGGGGCATTCCGGCCCAGTAGGGTTCGCGGATCTTGCGCTTGAAGATCTTGCCCGAGTCCTCGCGCGGCAGGGCTTCGTCGATCACAACCTTGCGGGGCACCTTGAACTTGGCCAGGTGCTGGCGCAGGTAGGACTGGACGTCCTCCGGTGCCAGGTTCGGGTCCGTGATCTCGATATGCGCGGCCAGGGACTCGCCGAACTCCGCGTCCGGAATGCCGAAGACGGCACAGTCCCGCACACCGGGGCAACCGATCAGCACCTTCTCGATCTCGGCGGGGTAGATGTTCACGCCGCCGGAGATCACCATGTCGTTCTTGCGGTCGGCCAGGAACAGGCAGCCGTCCTCGTCCAGCCAGCCCATGTCGCCGTTGGTCAGGAAACCGTCGATTTCCATTTCCTTCCGCGCGGCGTCACGCTTGTTGTAGGTGAAGTCGGTGCGGTTCGGGCGCCAGATGTAGACTTCGCCAATCTCGCCCGTCGGCACATCCTTGCCGTCATCGTCCAGAATGCGGATGACATTGCCCGCGATCGGCTTGCCCACCGTGCCGTGCTTGGACAGCGCCATCTCGCTGGTGACCACGGTGACGATGCCGT
>Ga0070728_10003455_pt1 | contig 17469 bp, 16 predicted proteins | sample tdDd471_FD_66723 | JGI IMG/M metagenome (GOLD analysis project Ga0070728, IMG submission 66723) | Marine sediment microbial communities from the Atlantic coast under amendment with organic carbon and nitrate - tdDd47.1 | ecosystem: Environmental > Aquatic > Marine > Coastal > Sediment | place... | reverse complement strand
GAACTATTTTATAAAGACAAACATATGAGCATGTTGGTCCATCTATACGATCTAGGCGGAAGCCGCCTTCATTTCATCAAATTTAGCAAAACCAGTTGCGAGGCGAGTTTGTATTTCGTCTCGGCCTAATAACTCCATCATTTCAAATACATCGGGCCCCTTCACTGTACCTGAAACCGCTACCCGTACAATCGGTAATACATCACCAAAGCCTAATTCATTAGCCTGCATATGAGTGACAATTGTATTTTTGATATTAGCCGATTGGAAGGGATCAAGGCTAGCCAATTGCTGTTTTAACTCCGCGAAAAAAGCCTTGTTTTCGGGTTTCCACTTTTTCCGAACAGTTTTGGCATCATACGCTAGGTCATTAGAAAAGAAGAAGTAGCCTGCTGTCCAGAAATCGGGCAAAAGGGTCACACGTTCTTTCATCATCCCACAGAAAGCCTGTAGAAAAGCAGTGTCGGGGCTGAAGCCTTTTTCGGCAATCATCGGACGGACTAGCTCCGCTAAAGTAGCATTATTTTGCGAGATGATATATTGCTGATTGAACCATTTGGCCTTATCGATATCAAACCTTGCACCGGCTTTTCCTATTTTTTCTAATGAAAAAGCCTCACACAATTCACTTAAGGAAAACATCTCTTGTTCCGTACCGGGATTCCAGCCTAAAAAGGCTAGAAAATTAAGTGCCGCTTCAGGTAGGAAGCCAAATTCGCGGAACCCTTTAAACGACTCTTCTGCTGTCGCTCCTTCCCAAGATAGGGGGAATACCGGGATTCCTAATTTGTCTCCATCTCGCTTGCTCAGTTTTCCTTTGCCGTTCGGCTTTAATATCAGTGGAAGGTGAGCAAAGGTAGGCATAGTCTCCTCCCAGCCGAGTGCTCGGTAAAGCAATATGTGATGCGCGGTGCTCGGCAGCCACTCTTCTCCCCTAATAACATGAGAGATCTTCATCAAATGATCATCCACAATATTGGCTAAGTGATAAGTGGGCATTCCATCTCCTTTCAAGATGATCTTATCATCCAGTTCGTTACTTTGAAAACGTACCTCCGCTCTTACTACATCATCAATGACGATAACCTCATCGGTTGGTATCTTTAAGCGGATAGTATAGGGTGCTCCGCTTGAGAGTAGTGCTTCTACTTCTGCTGCCGGAAGGCTGAGGCTATTACGCATGCTCATGCGCATACTAGCATCATATTTAAAACTATGCTTGCCTTTTTCTTTCTCTTCTTCTCGCCGCTTGTCTAGTTCTGCGGGGGTATCAAAGGCGTAATAGGCATGGCCACTATCGATGAGTTGCTGGGCATATTTACCATATAATTCTTTTCGTTCGGATTGTCGATAAGGACCATATTCTCCACCATAGCCAGGACCTTCATCCAAGTTGAGTCCCAACCATTCTAAAGCGTCTGTAATGTATTTTTCAGCACCCGGTACATAACGCGTTTGATCCGTATCTTCAATTCGTAAAATAAAAGTACCATTGAAGCGTTTAGCTAGTAGATAATTATATAAAGCTGTACGAACCCCACCAATATGTAATGCCCCAGTAGGACTTGGAGCGAAGCGAACTCTCGGTTTTTCCATGTATCAAATACTATAATTCAATTAAAAATGAAATTTGCCTGAAGTAAATCTTGAGCAAAATAAATTTAGTCAAGTAGTCTTATGTTATACAATAAGTTGTTCTTTTTAAGAAAAATTCAAAAAAAACGTACTTTTTTCTCTAATTTTAGCAGCGTTATCGAACACATATGCGTTGTATGTAATAGAACCCTTTAGTAAAAGTAGAGGTCTTAATCGTTTGTACGCAAAAATAATATAAAATAGCGACCTCCCGTACTTTATTGTCCGGTATAAGCACGTCAAAATTTTACCCTAGTTATTACAACTGTCAATTGACAGACTGAAAGCCTGATTTCAACTTCTACCTTATCTGCTTTTATAAGTCAGTTAAGTCAAGGAAGTGGCAAATTAAGCATATCCAACAGAACTATAAAGGTATGGTTCTGAACAAAATAGATGAATATTTATTTCTTAATTATCCATGAACATTAATCCCAAATCATTATGTATCTAGTCAAGACGCCTCAATTTATCCAAAAACTGTTTCCTAATTTTACTTGGCGTATCCCAACGGAGGATAAGCAGCTATATTTGACCTTCGATGATGGCCCGATTCCCGAAGTAACACCTTGGGTATTAGCGCAATTAGCTGAATATAATGCTAAGGCCACTTTCTTTTGTGTTGGAGAAAATATTGAAAAACATCCTGAAGTTTTCAAAGCTGTAACATCAGCTGGTCATGCCGTAGGCAGCCATACATTTAACCACTTAGATGGTTGGGCCAATGATAATATCCCCTATTTTCACAATGTTCGACATAGTGCTAACATGGTGGATTCGGTTCTTTTCCGTCCTCCTTATGGACGACTAAAACCTAAGCAAGCCCAGTTTCTAATGCGTCATTATAGAGTAGTGATGTGGGATGTATTAAGTGGAGATTTCGATGCCAATATTAGCAAAGAACAATGTTTGAAAAACGTTACTCGCAATGCGGGAGCGGGTTCAATTGTTGTTTTCCATGATAGTGTGAAGGCGATTGATCGACTAGAATATGCCTTACCGCGGGTATTGGAGCATTTTTCTTCTCTAGGTTATACGTTTAATACCCTAAATGAGCAAGAATTGATCAATCAGGTAGCCTTGCGCAAAAGCGCCTAAAATACCATTAAGAAAGACAGTTTAATTTCTGTAATGCTACATACTAAGCCGCTGCGTTTTGCAGCGGTTTTTTTCCTTAGAATAGGTTTACACTTATTTAAACCTATGCCTTAGGCCTTTTTCAATAAGTTCCAACCATTTCCAAATCTTATTTCTTCGCTGGTCTCTCATTACACTGCCGTTGCAGCAGTTGTTTTGTCGCTTCTATGGCAAGCCGGAATCGAAAAGTGGTTTTTTAACGCTTACTTGATACCACAAGCCTGGTTTTTGCCGTTTTATAGTAACTTTGCGGCTAAGTTACAATCGTACCCTCTTAACCCTCAGTTGATTAATCGACTCATGAACATTCAAAATTTATTTCCTGTGAAAAATATAGCTCTTCTTTTGCTTTTCCTCAGTGGTAGTACTTGGGCAATAGCGCAACGTGGATGGGAAGCAGGTCCTTGGGCTGGTGTTAGTTATTATTTTGGTGACTTAAATACGAGTTATGACCTAACCAAGCCGCAGTTTGCCGCCGGTATGGTCGCCCGATATAATTTTAATAATCGCCTGGCGCTAAAATTTTCCGGAAATTACGGATATATATTGGCTGACGATGCAGATTCAAAAAATGTGTATGAGCGTGCACGAAACCTAAGTTTCGAATCGCCTATTATTGATGCTTCCGCCCAATTTGAGTTTAATTTCCTACCTTATATACATGGTAGTAGAGATGAATTCTTTACCCCTTATCTTTTTGCAGGTTTATCTGCTTTCTATTTCAATCCACAAGCCGAATTAGATGGCGAATTGCATGAACTGCGTGCCCTAGGCACCGAAGGACAATTTAAAGGGGAGGAATATTTCACGGTGCAAGGCGCTTTAAATTTTGGAATCGGATTAAAATTAGATATCAATTACGAATGGAGCTTGAATTTTGAATTAAGCGTCCGACAAACCTTCACGGATTATTTGGATGATGTAAGTACTGTTTATCCGGATCAGAGTGATTTGCTCCGGTCTCGAGGAGAAATGGCAGTGGTTTTATCCGATCGTTCTATCACTATTCCCGGTGTCGTAGAAGAAATATTAGGAGAAGAGGGGCGTCAGCGAGGAGATAGCAGTACCAATGATACTTACCTATTTCTGGGGGTAGGCTTAGTCTACTACTTTGGAGACCTTCGTTGCCCTGGCTACGGTAAAAATCGTTAGTTAGGGACTCCGTTTTTCCCTAGTTATTGCTTTTTTGTTACTTAGGCGGTGCAACTACTAGCGAACATTCAATATTATATATGCAATACAGGTGAACTTCATAGCAGTACTTCTAGGATGATCAAGACTTCTGAAGTCTAAGTCTAAGTCTAAGTCTTGCCCAGTAAACAGAAGACAATAAAGAGATGAGGAATTAATGGAGCGTATCAAGCACTTACTTAGCCATGGCCAATTAAAAAAGCGTATTCCAATTGATGTTGGAATACGCTTTTTTATTTCGCATAAGTGTAGAGTTGCTACGGCTTTGCCACTGGTTTCTTGGGGAAGTAAACGGTAATCGATTGATTAACGGTGACCTCTGCTGTGCGGAAACCATTCCAAGCCATCAAATCCTCAAGACTACAATTGAATAACATGGCTAGCGTTTCGAGTCTATCTCCAGCTACCACCTTATAAGTACTCTTGAAAGTACCTTCGGGCATAGCTGCTTTTGTACTTTCAATTCCTTTCTCTGCCAGGAAACGTTTGAATGCACCACTAGCAGAAGCAGGTAGGGCCAATAAATGACCAGCCTTACTTTGGGGAATGTAATTATTAACGTATCCAGGGTTAAGTCTTTTTACCTCAGCAAAATTCAAATCACATTTCTGAGAGATGTCGTACAAGCGTAGGTAGTCATATACCCGATACACTTCCGTATTTTGCAGGTCGTAAGATGGATACTTAGGCGTTAGCCCGTGATCTTCATAATGTTTCACCAAATAAGTAGCTGCCATAAAAGCAGGAACATATTTACGAGACTCCTTAGGCAAGTACGGTAAGATGTCCCAGTAATTGTTACAACGAGCTTGCTTAATGGCACGTTGTACTCTACCGGCACCGCAGTTATAGGCTGCCATTACCAATGCCCAGTCTTGGAATTCACGATAAAGATAGGCCAGTAATTTGACCGCAGCTTCTGTCGCTTCGTAAGGATTCAATCGCTCATCAACATGATTGTTGATACTCAAATCAAAATAGCGAGCTGTCACTGGTACAAATTGCCAAAGGCCAGCTGCGCCAGCATATGACTTGATATCAGGTATCAACGCAGATTCTACCATTGGCAGAAACTTCAATTCTGATGGCAACTGATACAGGCTTAAATAGTGCTCGAAAATGGGGAAATAGACACTGGTACGTCCTAGAATGTGTTCGGCATCTCTGTAACCAGCAGTTGTGTAGCGCTTGATGTGATTGAAAACATCTGCATTGTACTTGACTTCAAAGGGAAAATTAATTTTGTCAAGTCGTTCAGTGATCACCCCTGTAGTTTCGGCATTCCAAGGCTCAACGCCTTCGCCTAACAAACTGAGGGGTAGTCCGTTAGTTTTAGTGACCGTAAATAGCAACAATGCTATTACAGCAACTTTTGTCCATGGGAATTTCATTATAAACTGTTTTTAACTCAATAGTCAACAAAGCTCCTCGGGATTATTAATAATTAAGACTTGGGATATGTTTGAGGACTTTGCGGTCGCACTATATGCTTCCGAAATTGACTTTGATTCTTAGCGTCTCATAGGGTGACCCGCTGTTACCGGGGTTTGTTAGCCATCTCTTACGCATGAATCCATAAAAAGGGTTCAGCTTTAGAAAAAAGCCAACGCAAATCTATACTCTTTTTATCTTATTGTCAACGAAAAGGTAGGGAAGTTATCCACAGCGAAAGGCAACAAGCTGTTTACATGGATTTTACAATAATGGCAAAGTCGCTCTAAGTGAGCAGTTTAGCAAAGGAAGGAAGCTGAGCTTAGAATTTTTATACCATAAATAGGGTAGATGACCGAATTTTATGTGGACGCTAGTAGAGTCAAAATAGATACATTAAAATATGTTAAAGTTTTCTTAAAATCTAAAAATGAGAACCAAATTCTCTTTTATTCTAACCTTACCCTAACGAAAAGGTTACATTTTTATTTCTTTTTATTTATATGAAAAATGCATATTAGTGATTTTTTAACACTTCCCATACCAAATTTGATTCGTATCCTTTTCGAATAACAAATGCGGCCAACTTTTGCTTGTTTTGAAAGGAGAAAGGCTTAGTCATTTGATCTGCTTTCTTGCGGATTAAGGTTTCAAGGCTTTTCTGGTAGTCTTCCTCATCAATTTCTTCCATGGCTTTTCGCAAACAATAGGCCGTAATGTGGCGCCTTTTTAGTTCTTGCTTAATTCTATTCCTACCCCATTTTTTTATATTAAATTTGCCTCTGGCATAAGAACGAGCAAAACGTTCCTCATTCAAAAAGTTGTCGGTAATGAGTTCGGCTATTACCTCTTCTAGTTCATCGCCATATATGCCCAAGTCCAATAACTTGGATCGTACCTCTGAATGACAACGATCTTGGTAAGCACAATAACGTTGCAGTTTTTTGAGCGCTTCGAGCTGGCTAATGTATTTTTTTGGCTTTTGCACCTATGATTTAATATTGAATTAAACTTATCGTGTGTCTTTTTTATAAATTACACGTCTAGATAATCAGACACACATTTTCTACATACATCCACAAATTTAATTAAAACCACACATTATGAATTTTGAAAGTATACTCGAATCGGTGCAGGGGTTCATTGCACAGTATGCGCTAAGTGCTATTGGGGCCGTTTTTACCCTCATTATTGGCTTTTGGATCATTGGCCGAATTACGAGTATTATGAGTAAGACACTAACTAATCGTGGTGTCGATGAAACCATACGTCCTTTTCTGGTTTCTTTGGTCAACGTTGGTTTAAAGGTACTATTATTACTTAGTGTAGCTAGTATGTTTGGGATCGAAACAACTTCTTTCGTTGCTATATTCGGTGCCTTAGCATTCGCTGTTGGGATGGCATTGCAAGGTAGTCTTGGCCATTTTGCTAGCGGGGTCTTATTATTGGTTTTCAAACCTTACAGAGTTGGGGATCTAGTCACCATTGGAGGTGGCCAGACCGGTACCGTAGAAGGAATTCAGATTTTCAACACTGTATTAGCAACTTTGGATAACAAGCGAATCATCGTACCTAATGGTGTAGTGACCAGCAATATCATTACTAATATTTCTGGTCAAGGCGTTATCGGAGTGGAGTTGACCTTTGGGATCGGTTACAATGATAGCATAGATAAAGCTCGTGAAATTATTTTGCGCGTAGGTAAGGAGTGTCCACATATTTTGGAAGACCCAGCGCAAGGTGTTGTTGTGGCCTCTTTAGGAGACAGTTCTGTCAATCTTGCCACACGTCCTTTTTGCAATAGCGAAAACTATTGGGACACCTTCTTCTACATGCAAGAACATGTCAAGAAAGCATTTGATGCGGAAGGAATAAGTATTCCATTCCCACAAATGGATGTACATGTTGATCAAGCTTCTTAATGGCACAACTACTTCTCTGGCCACAAAAGTTGGCAGAGAACCAAGATAATTAGGCTTCCGTCAAATTAAGCATAGTTGCTTAGCCTTGAGTTTGAGCTTTGTATCCTGAAATGATGGATATGAAGCTCAACTTGTTTAGATACCTAGGTAGTTCCTCCTCAAAGGCTTGTTATTCCGATAATTAGCAAGAAAATTGCCAGCATCAATAGCTAAACCGCTATTTTACAACTTCAATTAAAGAGCTGCTACCCATGAAGAATTTTCTTTTGCTTTCCCTTCTTAACTTAGTGTTTACATATTCGTCGCTTGCTCAAGCTGATTTTTTCACACTAAAGACTACCCTTCAATCCACTTTAGATAGCATCGTCAAGGAGCAATCGCTTCCTGGAGCAACGGCCGCCATTGTCATGCCGGATGGTCAGTTGATTAGTTTGGCTGCTGGCTATGCCGATAAAGAAGAAAAAGAAGCGATGCCACTAGGAGCCCAAATGCTATTGGGAAGTGTGGGTAAAATTTTCGTTTCGGCCGTAGTGCTGCAATTGGTGGATGAAGGTAAAATTGGGCTATCTGATAAAGTAAGCGCTTATTTTGATGGCATTGAATGGTATAATAGAGTACCCAATGCCGCTGACCTGACGATCGTTTCTTTGCTGAACCATACGAGTGGAATACCTCGCTATGTATTTGCTCCCGCCTTTTTATCTGCGGTTGAAAAGGATCCCATGCGGAGCTGGAAGCCCGAAGAATGCTTGGCGGTCATACTCGATCAGGCCCCTTCGCACCCAACCGCTAAAGGTTGGGGGTATTCTGATACCAATTATATATTACTGGGGATGATCATTGAAAGGATAACTGGAGAATCCTATTATCAACAACTAGAGAAGAGAGTAATTGCAGCTTTTCATTTACGCCATACCTATCCTTCGACCCAACGTGAATTACCAGGCTTGATCCAAGGTTATATCGGTGATAATAACTTTTTCAAGCTGCCGAAAAAAGTAGTTTCGGGCGGACTATATGCCATGAATCCTCAGTTTGAATGGACAGGGGGAGGTTTGGTGACTAATGTCGAGGATTTAGCTTATTTCATCAAATGGCTGCATACCGGTAAGATAATGTCGGCTGCTACTTATCAGCAATTTATCAAGGCTGCCGATTTCAGGACAGGACAAGCTGCCGAAACCGGTTATGGCTTAGGGACTTTCGTTTGGAATAATCGCTTGGGTTTCAGTTACGGACATGCGGGTGTGATGCCAGGGTATTTGACGCAAGTAGAATATGTCAAGGAAAAAGGATTCTCTATTGCGTTTCAAATGAATACAGACCAAGGTTCTGTAAAAGTAAATCATGAAAATGTACAGCGTCTGGCCAGTTGGGTAGACCAGTTTCTGACTGATAAGTAAGACCGAAATATGATTCTCATGGCCTACCAATCTGTCGCTTCCATTCTTACTAATGAGCGATCAAGTGCCGTTTGACTAGGAAGAAATAAACTTGAACCTTCAGTTATACGGATTGGGTTTCCTGCTGGTTTTCAGTAGGGGGATATGTTCTGAACATTATCTTCTCCATATATACGTCAGGTCTAGACAATGGCGTGAAGCCAAATTTCGCATATAAGTCATGTGCATCTCTGGTGGCTAATACCCATCTTCTAAATCCTTGATAGGATGGATGAGCCAGTACGGTAGAAATTAGCCATTGGCCCAAACCCTGTCCACGATATGCCTCAAGTATGAAAACATCAGCTAGATAACCAAAAGTAGCCCCATCACTGATCAATCTTGTGTATCCTATTTGTTGCCCCTTGTGATAAATGCCAAAACAAGTTGCCCCTTTTGCTGCTGCTTCCACCACCTGTCGCGGGATTCCGAATGACCAATAAGATTCATAACTAAGATACTTGTGGATCACATCAAAGTCTAATTTGTTGGGGTCAGTGGAAAGTAGGAATTCACCGTTTTGAATCTCATAACTATGAGGCTTAGTATTATTGAGTAGGTTCATGTCTGATTATATTTTTGGACAAATATCGTTGCAGTATGCTTGAGGAAACAGATTCAGTTTTCTATATTTATACCATATCAGATTTGCATATGAATCTTTTCTTATACCAACAGCTAGCCAAAACTTTAGAAGAAAGCATTCGAGCGGGGAGCTTGAAATATGGGGATAAACTCCCTTCTGTTCGTACGACGAGTAGGCAGAGAGGTGTTAGTCCTTCTACAGTCTTCCAAGCCTATTATGAGTTAGAGGCCAAGGGCTTAATTGAAGCTCGCCCCAAATCTGGTTATTATGTACGGTTTAACAAGTCCATCTATGGAAACAGGAGTTATGTGGTGGAGCAAAATTTATCTCCTCAAATTACCCAGTTGGATACAGCTGCTATCGTAGATGAATTAGAAGGATTGAGAGATAATACCTCTATATTGCGTTTATCTAGTGCTTATCCCGCAACTTCCCTCCTACCCAGTGCACGTATTCAAAAGGCAATTATAGAGGCGACTCGCATGAATAAGGAAAGCCTCTTGCACTATGGATCACCACAAGGTAATTTAGACCTCCGTAGCCTGATTGGTAAACAAATGCTGGAATGGGGTAATTATTATTCCCCGGCCGATATGTTGATCACTACAGGATGTATGGAAGCACTCAATCTTTGCCTAAGAGCCGTAACCCGAGCTGGGGATATCATTGCAATGGATCAGCTAACGTATTTTGGCATTGCACAAATGGTTGAAAACTTGGGTTTGAAAGTGGTGTCTATTCCTATTCATCCCGAAAAAGGTTTTGATATCGACTTTTTGCAGAAAGCGATTACAACATTCAATTTGAAAGCCTGCTTGTCGATTACTAATTTCAATAATCCAACGGGGACTTCTATTTCCTCAGAAAATAAGGAAAAGCTGGTTGGATTGTTAAGCCATCACCAAATTCCGCTGATCGAAGATGATATTTATGGTGAGCTATATTTTGGGCCTAAAAGACCTGCTACCTGCAAACAGTACGATAAAGAAGGTTGGGTGATGTATTGTTCCTCTTTTTCAAAAACACTAGCTCCTGGTTTTCGGGTGGGCTATTGTTTACCTGGTCGCTTTTTGACTGAAGTGGTTCGACAAAAAAGGATTCATTCTATTTCTTCGGATACGCTTTCTCAGTTGGCACTTTTACATTTTTTGCAAAAGGGTAGATATACGCACCATCTCAGGAAACTCCGCTTAGCATTGTATCAGCAAGCCTTACAATATGCGCAGTGCATTAAGGAATCATTTCCGGCGGAAACTCGCTTTGTGATGCCAGAAGGAGGGATGGTATTCTGGCTTGGATTTCCTGCTTCCTTCGATGGATATCAATTGTTTAGTCGGGCTAGAAAAGAAGATATCGGAATTTCACCAGGACAAGTTTTTTCGAGCGATGGTGTATTCAAAAACTATATCCGTCTAAGCTTTAGCCATCCATTTACTAGAAAGATAGAAGAAGGACTTCACCAGGTAGGACATTTAGCAAGAAAACTATTACCTGGATGAGTTACAGCGATATCTCCTGCAGCTTTTCTACGGTTAGCGGTTTTTGTAAATAACCTTTTATGACAGAAAATTGATTAGCGGTAGCCAAGTCTTCCGGATTATCGGAGGTCGTAAGGATTAAAGTGTAAAAGCCATTTTGTTCGGCTCGCTCAAATACGGACGGATATTTTTGAATGAGTTCAAACCCCGTGTATTTAGGCATATTGATGTCCAGAAGGATCAGGCTCACATCGGTATTGCTAGAGCTGACAGGGGGAATGTCAAAGAGTAATTGCATGCCATCATCTACATTATCCGCTACCAGTATACTTTCCGCTAATTTTTCATGCTCAATAATATAGCGGTGATAATAATTGACGGCTACGTCATCATCAATCAAAATGATTTGTTTGAACTTCATTGCAATGCCTGGGTTAGAAATTAACTGAGGTTTCGGCGGGGGAATGCTAAAGTAGGTACAATTCATTATACTACAATCCCGAGTTCAGGTTGCAATGAATAGGCTATAACCATTCAAAGATTACTATGGAATCCACAAATCTATGGTTGAGGACTAGTACGCTTTAGCAAAAAGCACCCTTTCTTTTGAAGGTTTTCCAGTGAATACACACTTTCCTGCCTCTTGTTCATTGTCGTTCGGAATACATCTGATTGTCGCTTTGGTCAACTCTTTGATTTTTAATTCCGTCTCGGGAGTACCGTCCCAATGTGCGGAAATAAAACCTGGAATATCTCGTTCCAATACGGCCTTAAAGTCATCAAAGTTATCAACAGAAGTTGTATGCTTACTCCTGAAGTCCAAAGCGGTTTTAAAAAGATTATCCTGAATGTCTTGTAGTAATTGTTCGATGTAATTAGCTACTCCATCTAAAGGAATAGAACTCTTCTCTTTGGTATCTCTTCGTGCTACTTCTACAACGCCTTTTTCCAAATCTCGTTTGCCAATACCAATACGCACTGGAATACCTTCCAACTCGTACTGTGCAAACTTGAAGCCAGGTCGTTTCTTCATGTCCAAATCATATTTGACACTAATGCCTTTGGCTTTGAGCATCGCCATGATTTTATCTGCAACCTCCCCTATTTCTGGGTTGGGTTTTGGAATCGGAACGATAACCACTTGTGTAGGAGCTAATTTGGGAGGTATAACCAAACCACTATCATCAGAGTGAGTCATAATCAAACCACCAATAAGTCGGGTAGAAACGCCCCATGAAGTGGCCCAAACTAATTCTTCTTTGTTATTCTCATTCAAGAATTTAACATCAAAGGCCCGCGCAAAATTTTGCCCTAAAAAGTGCGATGTACCTGCCTGTAGCGCTTTTCCATCTTGCATTAAAGCTTCAATCGTTAGCGTGTCCTCCGCACCAGCGAAACGCTCGCTAGCTGTTTTGGAACCCCGCATGACGGGCATGGCCATATATTCTTCTGCGAAGGTGGCATATACTTCCTGCATTTGACGAGCTTCTGCAATAGCTTCAGCTTTGGTTGCATGGGCAGTATGTCCTTCTTGCCATAAAAATTCGGCGGTACGCAAAAATAAACGTGTTCGCATCTCCCAACGAACTACATTCGCCCATTGATTGATCAACAAAGGCAGGTCGCGATAGGAGTTAATCCAGTCTTTATAAGTATGCCAGATAATCGTTTCAGATGTAGGTCGTACAATCAGCTCTTCTTCCAATTTTGCAGAAGGATCGACGACTACGCCGCTGCCATCTGGCGCATTCATCAACCGATGATGTGTTACCACTGCACACTCTTTGGCAAAGCCTTCCACATGTTCTGCTTCTCTACTAAGAAAACTTTTCGGAATAAATAGCGGGAAGTAGGCATTAACATGCCCCGTTTCTTTGAACATGCGATCCAACTGGGCTTTCATATTTTCCCAAAGTGCAAAACCATTGGGCTTTATCACCATGCAGCCTCTCACCGCAGAGTTGTCAGCCAAGCTCGCTTTTTTTACAATATCAATGTACCATTGAGAATAATCCTCACTTCTGCTAGTAATTTCCTTCGACTTAGCCATCTATCAAGCTGATTTTAACAGATTTATAACACAATTTCTGCTGTTTTTGCTGTATATTATAAGTGACCAATAATACAGCAATTACGTCTTAATTTTAGTCAACAACACATTCTTAATGACTTTAACATTACTATTTTCAGATTTTAATAGTGTTTTAACTAAAAATTCGGCACAAAAGTAATAATTTACGTGTTGTTAACTGTAAGAGAGTCACAGTAATTGCATTTAAAATTATCGTTTTATGAAAAAGTATAAATTATCAACATTTCTGGTAGCCATTTTTGCTATGGCAAGTTGGGGTGCGCTACAGGCCCAATATGATGACCTGTACTTCGATCCAGACACAGATGTAGAGTATAATGACTCATATGCCCAAGATGACTATCAGGATGATTATGAATATGAATACGACGATGATGAGTATGAATTTGATGATTACGATTATCAGTATTCTTCACGCATCCGCCGTTTCCACCGTAACTACTACGGATTCAATTATTATGATCCGGTATATGTAGACGTAGCTTATTACGACCCGGTATTTCGTCCTGGTATCACAACTGTGTTGATCTATGACGATTTCTATTCTTATAATAGTTTCCGTCGTTTCAATCGCTGGAACAGATTCAACCGTTTTAACAGATTCAATCGATTTGGCGGTGGTGGTTTTGGCTACAGCCCATTTGGTTATCGCAACAGCTTTTATGGCGGTGGATTCAATAACTTCAACAGCTTTAATTCATACAACTATTACGGTGGTGGTTTTGCTGGCGGTGGTTTTGGTGGTGGTGCTTTCGGTGGAAGTGGCTACTATTGCCCACCATCTTGGGGTAATAACTATAATTATAACACAGTAAATGTGAATAATAATAGTACTCGTAATATTGCTTCTACGCCAAGAGCTACTTCTAGAACAGTAGGTACTACACCACGTTCCAATGGACGTACTTGGACCAACACTAACTCGTCTTCTAGTGCGAACTCTAGAGTAGCTAAGAGATCCAACAGTCGCAATAGCAACTTGGAGGTAAGGGATGTGAATAGAAATTCTTCTTCTAGAAGCAGAGATGTGAATAGAGGTAGAACCGCGACCAGAAGTAGTGATGCCACTCGATCTTACGGCAAGACTCGATCAACATCACCTAGTCGCACCTACAACAATAGCAGAAGCAGATCAAGTGCTACTTCTCCTACTCGCTCTTATAACAACAGTAGGTCTACCACTCGTAGTCGTTCTGTTTCTCCAAGAACACAAAGTAGAAGCTCTAGTTCAAGAAGCTACAACACGCCTAGCCGTAGCAGTAGCCCATCTCGAAGCTACAGCACACCTAGTCGCAGCAGCAGTCCGAGTCGAAGTTACAGTGCGCCAAGCCGCAGTAGTAGTGGTAGCTCGACCCGCAGTAGCAGCCCTAGTCGCAGCAGCGGTAGCAGTAGCCCATCTCGCAGTCGATCTGGCGGGAGAGGTGAATAGAAGTCATATCATCTGAGAAATTAATTTTTCAGATGCTAAAAGTGGATGGAGGCGCCAGAGGTGTTTCTATCCACTTTTTTTATACCCTATCCTGAGTACTCAGTTTATTTTATCTTTGCTATCGGTCACTTTTATGTTCTTAAAAAGATAGAAAAAGGAGCATAATGGAATGGAAGCTTCTATTTCAAGGAACTTCTCAAAACCACTTTTAGGATGAAAATGTTAGTAATGAATTCCAGGTATAATGGGCTTGTTTAATTCATTCCTTATTTTGTGGTGTACGCCATGAAAAGAAATTCATAAATAAAAATCCTTCTCTGATCCTTTTGTATCCAGCATTTCGGGTGAAAAAATTGCGAACACTAGGGTGCTGATCCAACATACACACAATGATTAGAGAATCATTAAAATTGTTAGCTGATGAAAATATTGCGCGCCTTTTGCGTTGGCATACTTTTGTTTTTAGGTAGTCACCTTTCTGCTCAAACCGTACAAGATGCACTGCGACTCTCTACTTTCGATTGGTCGGGAACAGCGCGGGCTGCTGGAGCAGGAGGAAGTATGGGAGCTTTGGGAGCAGACTTTTCTGTAGCAAGTACCAACCCTGCGGGACTAGCTTGGTTTCGAAGCTCAGATTTTACGATTAGCCCGACTTTGTGGATGTATGACACGGATGCCACTTTGCAAAACGGAAATAACCCGATGCTTAACACCAATGGGTCGAAATTTGGATTAGATAATTTCGGAATTGTTATATCGAATACGCCTAATAGTATGAATTGGCGTACTTCAAATATTGCTATCGGTTTCAATCGATTGGCTAACTTCAATCAAAGCTTCGAATACCGGGGTGAGTCATTAGGCTCTCGCATGGATCGCTTTGCGGAATTAGCTAATACGGGAGGAATAGATGATCTATTTGAAGCGAGTCTTGCATTTGATGCATTGGGGCTGATTGATGACAATGGGGTATACCGAACAGACCTTGAGCAGAACCCAGATGCGCTCGTTGATAAGACACAAACGGTAAGCACGACGGGCTCTATCAATGAGTTGGTTTTTTCTATGGCTGGTAACTATCAGGAAAAAATCATGATTGGCTTTACGCTGGGAATCCCCTTTGTCACCTTAACCGATAATAGGGTTTATAGAGAAACCGACCCAGAAGATGAAGTTCCTTTTTTCGAATCGATGCAGTTTGAAGAAAACCTTCGTACGACTGGAGCTGGCATCAATCTAAAGCTAGGACTCGTTTACCGCCTCAACCAAATGACTCGATTAGGTTTGGCCATACATAGTCCAACTGCTTTTGCCTTGGATGATGCCTATGATACCCAAATGCAGTACGACTACTTTGATAATGGGTTGCAGAGTGGATTTGCTACTTCTCCTGCCGATGTATTACCCTTTGAGTATAGCTTGGTGACACCCTGGCGATTTATTGGTAGCGGTGGATTCATTATTAACCGATCCGGTTTTATCTCTGCTGATATAGAGTGGGTCAATTATGCTGGTACTAGGTTTCGCTACCAGGACTTTGCGACCGCCGAGCAAGAGATCAATGATGAAATACAAGAAGGTCTAACCAGTGCTCTAAATATAAGGGTTGGAGGAGAGTTCGTCTATGATGTTTTCCGTTTTAGAGGAGGAATTGGGTTATTACAATCAGGTTCAGAATCAGATACTGACTTGCGACAAGTGTATAGCCTAGGAGCAGGGTTTAGGCGCAATGCTTTTTCGCTTGATGCCGCCTACCGTTTACAGACGGGCTCTGATCTTTTCACACCCTATACCACTACCAGTGCACCGGAGCAATCCGTGGCTAAAGATTTTACGAATAATAGAATCATTCTGACCCTTGGGTTTAAGTTTTGATGTACCATTCGTATTTAGTAATGGACAAAGAATAAGTTCCGCATTTTGAGATAGAGATTTTGGTGATAGGGAAGGCATTTTTTGAAGGGATAGCAGCGCTATTGCTGAAAAAAATAACGCAGTATAGCGCCAAAAGATCATATGCAAAATCGAGAAGTTATTTTTTGATCATTACTTAGGCTTATTTTTTTACTTTTATAGATAAGGGGCAGCAATTGGAATAGATCAATCGATCTTGTCTTATTGCTGCCTCTCTTATGATTATTGATCAAGTAGACAGCAGAGAAAATATATGGATTCAATTACACAGATTACCCTGGGGGCCGCTGTAGGAGAGTTAGTGCTGGGGAAGAAAGCAGGGAATCGAGCCATGTTATGGGGCGCAATAGCAGGGACTGTTCCCGACCTTGATGTGGTAGCTAATATGGTGTCAGATGAATTGAGTTCATTGGCGTTTCACCGGGCTATTACTCATTCGGTTACCTTTTCATTGATCGCTCCGATCGGGCTAGGCTATTTGATACATAGAATGTACAAGAAAGGACTTTCAGGTAAAGCCTTTTTTAAAGACGTAGGCGCTGTTGGCCTGGGGTTTTTACTGCTGATCATACTTGGGACACTTCCCATGCCCATTCCTTTCCTTACGGTTTTAAAAATAGGAGGGGCTGTGACATTGAGTATACTCCTCTTTCCGCTGGTTTTGTATGCCAGAGAAAGGTGGAGAAGAAAACCCTCGAAAAATGAGAACCCACCTATCAAATCGTGGATGTGGTTATTTTTCTGGGCTATTTTTACGCACCCTGTGTTGGATTGCTGTACCACCTATGGTACCCAATTTTTCCAACCCTTTTTGGATTATCGAGTAGCTTTCAATAATATTTCTGTTGCTGATCCAGCTTATACCTTCCCCTTTTTATTGATGGTACTAATCGCTTCTTTTTTCTCTAGGCATCGGCCTATTCGGGGAATGATCAATGGCATTGGGATCGGAATTAGTTCGGCCTATATGATCTTTACGTTTTGGAATTATTTTCGAGTAAAGGAAGTTTTCCAAACCTCATTGGAACAAGAGGGGATTACTTATACTAAAATGATGATCACGCCGACCATACTAAATAACATCCTCTGGCAAGGCGTAGCAGAAGGAGATACCGCTTTTTATCTGGCTAATTATTCTGTCTTGGATAAAGAGCCGATTATTTCTTCCTTTACTCCCGTTCCCAAACAGCATGAGTTATTGGAGCCTTATGA
>Ga0070728_10003454_pt1 | contig 17471 bp, 8 predicted proteins | sample tdDd471_FD_66723 | JGI IMG/M metagenome (GOLD analysis project Ga0070728, IMG submission 66723) | Marine sediment microbial communities from the Atlantic coast under amendment with organic carbon and nitrate - tdDd47.1 | ecosystem: Environmental > Aquatic > Marine > Coastal > Sediment | place... | reverse complement strand
AGTTCCCGCTCTTGTAGACGCCAACGGTATGCCAGTTGCCGTCCTGGATACTTGGAGCATCGGCGTAGGCCAGGTGGTCGTCGACACCGTCATGCATCAACGCGATGTGTGTGCCGCTCGGATAATTGTGTCCGGGGTTGTTATGACAGTCGAGCTCGACCCCGTATCCGCGACCACGTCCCCAACCCAGACTGCCACCACGACCCCCGCCAGCCAGCGGGTCATCCGACCAAGCAAAGACAATACCGTCAGCTGATCCGTCGATCATGAAGTCGAACTCGGCGGCAAACTCCCCAAACAGGCTATATGCTTCCTGAACCGCATAGGAACTCTCGACTCGCTGGATGATTATTCCGTAGCGGGCACCCGCATGGCAGGTCAGTCGGAAACATTGTTGGTCCGGTTCCCACACCGCGCAGTCGTCAGCATTGGCTTCAAGGTAGTAGTCTGGAGCGTGGAATGTCGAAAACTCGGTAACCCAATCCGCCATCGCGACACTTGCAATCGTAAGAACAGCAAACAGGACGACAAACGTTCTCATGACCTCACCCGCTTTCCCTCTAGCGTATACACAGTTCGCTTCAGGATGCGAGCGTTGTCGGCCAGGTAGCAGCAGACCAGCAGGTGAATCATCAGGCGACAGCACAGGCATCCCCCGAGCCTGTGGCGGGACATTCAGGCACAACAAAGACCTGTTTCCAAAGTTGCGCTAGCGTTTTCAGTAACATGGCTTGGGGCATTGGTATGCCGATTCAGGAACAGAAGAATCGTTTAGGAGGCTGTAGAGAACAACCCCATTCCAGACCGGCAGACATACAAAAACCCCGCCACCAACCAGCAGCGGGGTCCCAATCATCAACCCGTGGGCTGACTGACTAACCTGGCACCGGCTGCTGCGTTCACCTTATGAGCGAGATCTTCCTCGACACCACTCCGGATCCTGTCTCGAGCCGCACGAGGAAGATTCCCGAAGGCATGCCCTGGCCGCGTCCGTCACGGCCGTCCCAGACAGCGCTGTAGTTTCCGGCGGCGTGATGGCCGTCGGCGAGCACCGCCAGGCGGCGACCGGCCGCGTTGTACACGGCAAGCCTGACCGACTGCGCCACGGGCAGTTCGAAGCGGATCTCGGTCATGGGATTGAACGGATTCGGCCGCGGCGCTTGTAGCATTGCGTTTGCGACCGTCGGTAGCGGCGCCGCGGTCAGGTCTTCGAAGATGTCCTCCGCCGCCACGACCACCCGCCCATAGAGACCGCCATAGGCGATGCGCGAACCATCGGGGCTGATGGCGAGGCTCAGTGCCAGCTCGTCGTACTCGCCGAGCAGCGCACCGTCGATCACGTTCCAGTAGCGGATGCTATACGCTAGCGGCGCCGTGCCGTCGCGACCCGAGCTGGCGACGATCTCGTTCGATGGGCCGAACGCGAGCGCCAGCGTGGTCTGGCCGTGGGCTTCCCACTCGTCGACCAGCGACCCGTCCTCCATGCGGAACACACGGATCCAGGCGTCGTCGTCGATGTCCCAGCCGCCCTCGGCGCCAGCCACCAGCGACCCGTCGGGACTGAAGGCCACGGCGGCCACGTCCTCGATGAATCCGCCCAGCTCGCCGACCTCCGCCAGCGTCTGCAGGTCGAAGAGCTTGACGGTGTTATCGGTGCAGCCCACCGCCAGGTGCCGGCGATCGGGCGAGAAGGCCAGGCTCCTGATGTAGCCGTAGCCGCAGTAGAGTTGGCCGTACTCGGCGCCGCTATCGGTGTAGTAAAGGGTGACGTACCGATTGACGCCACCGCCGCCGGTCGCCACCAGGGTACCGCTCGGGGAGAACGCCACGTAGCAGCCGTAGTGGTCACGGATCGCGGTCTCGGTCGCCACGTCCCAGACGCGGCTGACACCGCCGGGGGGATACGTTCCCTCCACCCAGCCCGTGGCGACAAGGGCGCCATCGGGCGAGAGGGCCGCCGACAGCAGGTCGTAGGTGTGCGGGCCGAGGGTGTGGAGAATGGTGCCGGACTCGGTGGTCCAGAGGCGGGCAGTGGTGCCGCCGCCCGAGAGAAGCGAAGCGCCGTCGGTGGCAAACTCGACGGCGTAGACCTCGTCGTCGTGGCCGGTGACGTCCCAGAGAATGTCGGGGGTGGGCTGCGCGGTGGCCAGGGGAGCGAGCAGGGCGAAAAGGCCGGCGAGGACTGCCGGCGGTATGAGCTTGTTCACAATATCCCTCCTATCAGCGTTCGACTGAGAACGATCAAGGGCGCCGGATTGCAAGGCCTGGTGGGTGTCGTTCCCCGTGTGATGAGTATGAAACGAGCGACGTGTCAGTGACGGTTCGGACTTGCGGGTGTGCATTCTGTGTATTCGTCCGCCCTGATATTCAAGGACCTACGGCATCTGTCGATAAGCCCTGATTATGGTCAAACTAGCTCTTCAAATGCCGCTCTCAGCCTTCCGAACCCGCGAGGCACTGATCCTGGAAGACGCTGCCTTGCACCGTCAGATCTAAGTCCTACAACGCACTTGTAGCGGACCTGGCCTGAAATGTGTTACTGAAGCTGGCGACGCACACACTGGCACCCTCAAGCCTGTGTCGATACATTCGTCCCTAACGAAGTCATGCTTTGATAGGGTCGCTACGTTTTTGAAAAGGATATCTCGCATAGGGCGTCTGCCGAGTATTCCATCTGCGCCTTGCTGTAACACATACGGCTTACTAGAGATGATCGCAGCGTGACACTAAACACCACAGAAAAACCCCGCCACCAACCAGCAGCGGGGTCCCAATCATCAACCCGTGGGCTGACTGACTAACCTACCAACGGTCACCGGATCAGCGACACCTTCCGTGCCTTCACGCCGGACTCAGTTTCTAAATGAACGAGATAGCTACCTGAGGGCACCGCTCGCCCCATCGCATCCTTTCCATACCAAACGACAGTGTGATGGCCTGCGGGGTAGGTGCGGTCGGCCAGGACGTTCAGCAAGCGGCCGCCCAGATCGTACACGCCGACCTCGGCCCACTCGGTGCGCTTTAGCGAGAAGGAGATCGTCGTCTGGGGATTGAAGGGGTTGGGGTGGATTGCAAGGCGTTGACCGGCGTGTGGAACGTCCTCATCTGGATTCGCTTCGTCGGAATCGCCTTCGATAGCAACGGAGTCGTCGCATTGCGGCCAGCCGATCTGCAGACCGTACTGGCCCCGCGCGACGTAGACTAATTCGCCGTCGAACGCGACATCCCGAGCAGATCCCCACAGGCTGACCGACGCCACGAGTATCGGCGAAAATGGCAACGATACGTCGATCACGCAAAACGTACCGTGCGCAAGCGTTACATATGCATAGCTGCCAAAAACCGTGACACCGGTGGCCTCGGTGTCGGTTTCCCAGGCTCCAACAACAGCCGGCGTTATCGGTTCGGAGACATCGATGACGCGGAGCCCATATTCTCCATACACCGCATAGACGTAGTCGTCAGCAACGACGACGTCACGAGTGACGCCAGGCGTCTCCACGACACTCATGTGTATCGGCCAGGCAGGATCCGATACATCGATTACTTCGAGTCCACTGTAACCATAACCGTCACCGAGTGCTGCGTATGCGAACCCGTCGGCAACCGCTACCTGTCGCGTTGCAGATATGGTCGGGAAGTTGCTCACGAGGCTCGGCGATTCAGGATCGGTAACGTCGACGACCTGTAAGCCGGCCGTACCGCCCGCGATATAGGCGAGATGGCTCTCAGTGGCTATCCCGTGGGCTTCACCCGGTGTTTCGAGTGTACCCACGACCTGCGGCGAAGCCGGTATGGCAACGCTGACAGCAAGCAACGCACTCGGCCAGCCCATTGTCAGATAGACGTAATCACCAGAAACAGCGACATCTCTGTATTCGCCGTAGCTCGGCGGTCCCAAGGCGCCGACAACGACGGGAGATATAGCTTCGGAAACATCGATGAGGTGCAACTCGAAAGGATCCGCCGCGTAGACAAAGTCGCCGGATACGGCCAACCATTCGACGCTCGCGGGCGTTTCCACGCTGCCCACGATTGGGGCGCTAACGGGATTCGTGATGTCAATCACCTGAAGACCTGAACCATAATCCGCGGTATAGGCATAGCTGCCCGAAACGGCCACACCTCTGGCAGAGCCTGGCGTGTTCACACTGGCGACCAGCTGCGGACTTGTAGGATCCGTGATGTCGATCACCTGAAGACCGTACCAATAGTCCCCGACGTAGGCGTAAGAACCCGCGACGGCTACGCTAACGGCATCGCCCGGCGTGTTCACGCTGCCGACCAGCTGCGGACTTGTAGGATCCGCGATATCGATCACCTGCAGACCGGAACTACTGCCCGCGACGTAGGCGTAGTTGCCAGCAACGGCAACACCTCTGGCATAGCCTGGCGTGTCCACGCCGCCGACAAGCTGCGGGCTCGCAGGATTCGTGATGTCGATCACCTGCAGACCGGAGTAGCGGTCCGCTATGTAGGCATAAGAGCCCGCGACGGCTACGCCACGGGCATTGTCCGGCGTGTCCACGCTGCCGGCGAACTGAAGGCTATCAGGATCCGTGATGTCGATCACCTGCAGACCGGAACTACCGTCCGCAATGTAGGCGTAAGAGCCCGCGACGGCTACGCCACGGGCATTGAGCGGCGTGTGCTCGCTGCCGACGAGCCGAGGGATCTCAGGATCCGTGATATCGATCACCTGCAGACCGTAATCTTCGTCCCCGACGTACGCGTAAGAACCCGCGACGGCTACGCAAATGGCATTGCCCGGCGTATCCACGTTGCCGACAAGCTGCGCACTTGTAGGATCCGTGATGTCAATCACCTGAAGACCGTACCAATAGTCCCCGACGTAGGCGTAAGAACCCGCGACGGCTACGCTAACGGCATCGCCCGGTGTATCCACGCCGCCAACCCAATGCAGGTATTCTCCGTAGTCTATGCAGTCCTGAGACCAAGCGAGAGAAGGAAGCAATGCGGCCGCAAGTGCGACGGGTATGAGATTCTTCATCGATTTACCCCCTTGCACACATGTACGAAGACAGGCCCCTCAGCTAGGCGCTCACCGCACCAGCATCATCTTCCTCACCGCCACGACCGACTCGGCCTCCAGGCGAACCAGGTAGGTCCCCGAGGCCACGTCGCAACCGGATTCATCCTGACCGTTCCACTTCACTTGATGCCGCCCTGCAGCTTGACTGCCGCTGAACAGGACGCCCACACGTCGGCCGCGTAGGTCGTACACAGCGACGGTCACGTCCTGACGCTGCGGGAGTTCAAAGGTGACGGTGGTCAGCGGATTGAACGGATTGGGCTGGTTCCCGACCAGTCTCACGACGGCAGGCACGACAGGTTCAGGGACGGCCGAGACCGGCAGGCCGAAGAACGCGATGATGCTGTGTAGCAGGTCATGCCGGGTACTGGGCGGTTCGAGATCGACCAGCTCGGCGAGTGCATAGGAGAAACAAAATGTCTTCTCACCTCCGGCGCCCTCGTGTTGCACACCGACCGTGTGGTAGAGCGGTTCTTCGAACGCAGAAACACCATTCGTACCGGGGACAAAGTGATCGATGTTGTCGAGTTCGAATTGATTCGTTCCCTGGAAGTGAACGCCACTCGCCAACGAACCTGGTTGTCCAACGAGCTCCAGGCATCCACTGTCTTCACCGTCAACAACAGAATCCAGTCCGAATGCGCCATGCAGCTCCGTATTCCCGACCTGGTCCCGACCCAGCGGATCACCTCCCTCGAGATAGATCCTGCCGCCCTGTTCCAGGCTTTCCAGCAAGACGTCACTGCGGACATCGTTCAGTATGCCCTTCTTGCTGCCTATATTGCCGAACGAGAGAAACGCGGCGTCAAAACCCACGAGGGACGTGGGAAACGACGAGGCATAGGTGACGGGGGTGTAACCCAGGTCAATGAGCTCATCCCGGATGAAGCTGCCACTGTAGTCGCGCTCGCCGGGAGCGACATCCCAAACGAGAACGCCGTCGTTGACCAGCACGCAATCGTCAAAGACGAAGGTGTCGGTCTCTGTCCCGTTGCCGACCGTCAGCCGCACAGGATGGTAGCCGGGCTCATTGAAGGTCCATTGCGGGTTCTGATCGTACGAATCGATGGTGCCGTCGTCGTCGAAGTCCCAGACCCAAGAAGTGGCCGGTGTTGCCGGATCCGCGTGGGAGAGATCAGTGAACTGCACCGTCAACGGGGGTGGCCCGGCCGACACGTCCGGCATGAAGTCCGCCAGGAGATATTGCTCAGGCAGGTCCAGCTCCAGAAAATCGATGATGCGGAGGACCAGATTGCTGCGACTGCTCTCGCGATCGACATCAACGAGATCGGAAAGCGAGTAAGAGAACAGGAATGTTCGTTGCGCGAAATCGCCGACATTCCAGATCCCGACACTCCGGGACAGGACTTCAGTGAAAGCCGTCCCGGCACCCGTGGCCGGGACATAGTTCTCTATCCAATCACAGCGCTCCTGACCGGTCTCGGTGAAAGTGATGCCCTCTGCCAGTGATCCCGCCTGGCCGACGAGGTTTGTGATACGGAGAGATTGAGTCCACGAATGGGAAGCCAAGCCGAACAGATCCATGATCAGAAACCAATCCGGATGTTCTAGATCATCGTAGGTGCCGAGGAAGTATCCTGCCTCCGCGTACATCCTACCTCCTTGCATGAGGTAGTCGATGATTGCGGCGGTCTCCGCGTCCGTCGGATACGTACCGCATCTGAACCGGGGCCCCCAGTTGCCGAGAGAGAGGAAAACAGCATCGAAGGATGCCAGGCCCGGCGTGATCTGGTTGGAATAGACCACCGTCAAGCCCAACCTCTGCAGCAGGTCGCGAAGATATGATCCGCTTCGATCGATACCGTCGGCCACGCTTTCGTAGACGAACACGCCAGCAGGAGCCACGAGGAGCGCGATCTCCATCTCGCCGCCAAACAGTACCGGGACGTCCGCATCCAGCGTCAGGGTCAGAGTCGCGACATGCGGGGTGGTCTGCGCCGCGATCTGGATACGGAACACGCCGTCGATATCGAAATAGTCGTCCGCAGGAATCGCACCGGTGTACTCGCCGGCGAGGATGATCACGTCAGGATCGTCACTGACCAGGGTCAGAGTCGCGTTCTCTGAACCCACGTAGTGCGCGTAGTTGCGCAGGGTGAAGCCGAGCGCGACCTCCTCGCCTGGTTCGAGCACGCCATCGCCGTCGGCATCGCTCACGCGCTGTTCGAGCAGATCGACTCTCAGTTCCTGGGCCACGTCGACGTTCGTATCCGACAGCGCCCGGTACGCATTGATCCGTCCACTTCCCAGCAGGTTCTCGTAACTGGGATTCGCGGCATAGATATCATCTGTGCTCCCGATCATCTGCGTGACGATCTGCTCGTTGTTCCAGTCTGGATGCAGGGACTTGATCAACCCCAGCAGTCCAGCGACCATCGGCGAGGTCATGGAGCAGCCATTCCAACCCTCATATCCCCCGCCCGGGACCGTGCTGAGAATGCCGCCGTCGACGGCCCATTCACCACCCGGCGCGCACACGTCCACATGCATTCCGTAATTGGAGTAGCTGGCCTTCTCGTCCAACGCTGAAACGGATGCCACCGCGATGACCCCGGGGTAGGCTTCCGGATACCTGTACTTGAAGTCATTGTTGTGGTTACCCGCACCCGAAACGACGATGCTGCCCAGGCCGAGGGCGTAGTCGACGGCCATTCGATCGGCTTGTGAGTACAGGTATACACCCCAGCTGCAGCTGATGATGTCCGCGCCGTTCTCCGCGGCATAGATGATTCCGTCGAACTGTAATGCGCCGAATCCGTAGTGCCAGTGCTTCGTGATCATGAAGCGAAGGTTCCAGCTGATACTGGCGATACCGAGACCGTTGTTGGTGACGCCGGCAGCGATGCCGGAGCAGTGGGTGCCGTGTCCACCTACATCGACCGGGTCATTGTTCGATTGGCGGAAATTCCAGCCGATCAGATCGTCGATGAAGCCGTTTCCGTCGTCGTCCAGACCGTTGATGTCTCCCGCATCCAGTTCCCACGAGGATTGATTCGGATCGTACTCGAGAGTGTGCCCGTCGCCATCGGCATCTTCGGCGAGGTTTTGCCAGACGTTGTCGGTCAGATCAGGGTGATTGTAGTCGACGCCGGAATCCACGATACCGATGACGATTGGGGAGCCGTCCTCGCCGTGGTGTGTATCCCAGGCCTCGGGTGCCCATATCTGCGGGAGATGTTGGAGCTGTTCGTATAGTAAGTCGTCAGGTACATCCTCCAGGTAGGCGATGGAGATCGGCTCGGCGAACGCCACGTTAGGGTCCCGTGCGAAGGACGCGACGACATCCCGGACATCGCGATCCCCGGGAAACGTCAGCCGGTAGAGCCGCGAGAGATCGGGCAGGCCGCTGTCTTTCGCGATCGGGCGGTGCTGGAACCGCTTCTGCACGGACTGGATGCCGTGCTCTGCAACCAGCACATCGAGCGAGGAGATCCCCAACGTCACTATCCCTTCTTGTGGCGGGATCGGTTCGACACCCTCGGTCAGCATGATCGTCATCATTCCCTCGAAATAGGTGGGCCGGCCGAGCGGATCGACGTCGGGCTGGCGGTCGACGGCGCCAATGGCCAGCGCTTGGCCGGCCATCATCGAGATCACAGTGACAGTTGCAAGAAGGCGCAGTACTTGCTGGATGAAAAGGTCGGCGATCGATCGATTGAAACCTCGCTCAATCATGACTTCCCCCCATCGTTTTGACAGGCTCGCGGCTCGAGAACAATCCTGGACAGGATCACATCTGGAGACCGGTGAAGTCAGCGATGATGCTGAAGACAGGCAGGTGAATCGTCTGGCGACAACACAGGCATCCCCGAGCCTGTGTCAAGACATTCGAGCACAACGAAGTCATGCTTTGAGCATTGCGCCATCTTTTTGAAAAGAGAATTTCGCCGGCTATATTGACCGCATAATCCATCCATATGGTGCCTAGACAGATATACCTTACTGAGAAGCATCCTCATCGCGACATATGCACAAACATAAACCCCGCCGCCAACCAACTGTACCTACCCTATATTCCGTCTGCATTGAAAACTAACGACTGAGCCTACGGATAGAGCATTTGGCAGGGACAAGGATCTCCAGCCTCCCGCCAACTCCAGAACGAGCGGCGGGGGCTGGAACTCCATTACATTTTCTTCATGACCGTCGAGAGGCAACGTCGAACAGGCACAGGTGCCGGATCGTTCACGCTTACGGGATCTCGACGCCGGTCTTCTTGACAAAAGCCTTGGCCTTGTCCCCACGCAGGTTTTCAGCCATCCCAAGCAGGCCATCGGTCAAGTACTTGGCATCGAAACCCTTCAGCCGCAGGTATTGCGCAGCAATGTTGGATCTATCCTTATGCGGGCAGGCGGTCACAATGATCTTGTCCTTGGGCAGCTCCTTATAGCGCGCAGGCAATTCATTCAGAGGCATGAATATTCCTATTCCCATATGCCAGGCACCCGGTTCCTCCTTGAAGCGGATGTCCACGAGCAGTGCCTTATCCTCTTTCAGCAAGGCGATCAATTCCTTACTATTGATCTTCATGTGCTTGCGCGCCTTGTAATCGAAATTCGTGAGGTATTCATCATACGTCATCGGCGTAGCTTCCTTGAACTCTCTCAATTCACCGGCCACCGCCAGGGAAACGCCGATCAGGACGAAAAACAGGGAAGCCAGAGTCACTTTTTTAAACATTACCCATCTCCTTCTGGTTTGACTGATTCAGGAACCGCCTAGTACAACAACTGAACCTGCACACGGAAACGCTTGTCGCTGGTGTTATCTGTGCTTTTTGCAAGCACGGATTCCTTCTGGATGTTCGTATAATCCGCTTGAACCTTCAGGGCATGGCCCTTGACATACCATGAAATGCCCGGGGTGTTTTCAATCTGGTTGTCATCTGCAACATTGTCATTGGGGTCGAACTGGGAATAGCGGTAGCCGAGGGCCAGTTTCTTCGAGATCACGAAATAGCTTCCCTGGAGATAGTAGCCATCTGCCTGCAGTTCATTCTTGCTGAAATCACCCGCTGCTTTGCCCTTCATGTATTCCCCCTGAAGCCAGAGGCCCTTCCACATGAAAGCCAGATCAAACCCATACATGTCGAACTTCACCGTTTCATCCCCAATGGCATCTTCGTCTGAGCTGAGGGAATTACCGATGGCATACCAACCCTTTTTGGGCTTCAGGAATCCCAGGTGGTTGGTATCACCATAGACCATCTCTTCATCATCGAGCTTGTTCTGGTAGTAGTTGGCGGCAATGGAAACCAGAGGTTTCTCGCTGTCCGCAAGATCACCCTCGGCATACTTCATATAGCCTAGCGGATTGACGGCCAGCCGGGCATTCCAGGCAGCACGGTTGTTTTCGCGCCAGGTATTCTGTCCCGCCCCGCCGGAAACGAACCCCTCGTAATGCAGGAGGCCTTCCGCAATCTTGCCGTGGAGCATCAATCCGGAATCGTAAGTGGGGAAAAATGCCTTCGTCACCTGTGACTTGTCCACCAGGTGCATTTTCTTGGACGACAGAACAGCCTGCCTGCCAAAGCGTGTCTTGGTCTGCCCGAACAGGATCTGGAGGCCATCACGGTACCGATAGTTGATCTTCGCCTCTTCCATCAAGCCGCCGTTTTTAATATCGCCGCCCTGGATATTGGACAGGCGCAACTGCAGCTTGTAGGTCAAGTCTTTCGAGAAGGCGTGTCCCATGAACCAGATCTTGACTCTTTTTACCTCGAACTTACTGATGTCCTGCTTCTTCTCACTGTCCTTGAAGTCATACTGAGGCTGCATCTGTCCACCGAAGGTTACGGAATTCTTCCCGTCCGGTGCACTCAAAGTCAGGCCCTTGCCGGCTTTGTATTTCACCTGGCGGCTCTTGACTATCTTTTTGTAGTCCTCCTCTGTAATGACTCCCTTTTCTTTAAGGACCTCTTCGAGACTTTGCGCTAAAGCCGTCTGAAAGGTACCGACCATCCCCAGCAGAACCAGCACTAGGACAACTTTTCTAAACATTGATTTCTCCTTAAGCTGAAAACACCCTAATCCAGATCACCACTCATCCTGGCGAATGCGTGACACTTGCTGCAAGAGTTCGGCATGATGTCGTAATCGTTCGCTTTCGATTGGTCGGGATTTTTCAGAACAGCACTCTGAGCCGGCCAAACGATGTCGAACACGTGGTTTCCTGCGTTCCCTTCGGCAATCGCGCTCTTACCGTTTTTATCCAGCGCCAGATGGTATTGAGCATCATCGTTCAGGTCGAAGAGCTTTCCGATTTTTGCCATGTGACAGGAAGTGCAGCTACCGGTAGCCATCTCCTTATCTTCGGGTGTGTAGAGTGCACCGCCCATGGAGGACTTGTTCTGCATATGCTTGGCAACCGCTTTGGCAACATTGCTCTTGGCAATCACTATCGAAGTCGCGCCGACCGGCTTTCCGTTCTTGGTCACCTCGAAACCGGCGTCCTTCTGCAGCTCAGCAACATCATCAAGGGTCACCTTGGCGAATTCCCCTCGGCCGGCATGACAGGCCAGACAGAGGGTGTTGTTACGGTAGGCGGCGTTTTTGAAGTCAAATTCGGCAACCTTCAATGACGCCGGCCCTCCATCGAGGCTGTGTGAATCATGGCAATCGAAACAGGTGACCTTCCGAGTCGGGTTATTGGCATGCACAGACCGTTTCAACTCGGAGTTCTGCATGGAGTGGGCACGGGCATGAACCTGATCCGGCCACGTATTGTAGGTTCCTTCCTTCCATTTGTTGTTGATGCTGGGTTTGTCGAAATTGAAATAGTAGTCCTCCATGTCGTAAATGCCGGGGACGAAGAAGCCATGGCCGATGGAGTTCTCATTCTTCTTGTTGAAGGCATATTTGTGCACGCCCATCGGGAATTCGCTTTTCCCTGAGTGGGAGCCGTGGCACTGCCCGCAGGTCTCATTGCTGGCTTTGGCGGTCAGGTATTGCGGAGAGATCAGCAAGCTCTTGTCCTCCGATTCGGCATGTTCCGAACCGGGGCCATGACACCGTTCACAGGTGATATTCAGATCCATGTAGTCAAATGCGGTGACAACCGACTTGAAAGGGTGCTTGGGATCGTCCAAGACATCCTTGGTCTCGATCTTGGTTCCTGTTGCGTGACAACCGGCACAGCCACGAGACATGGTATTGGTTGGCGGACACCAGTGGGTCGGCCCCTTTTGCCAGAACTTCGGCGTGCCGCAATCACCATCAGCCAAGACTTCGTCACCAACAGGGGTGCCGTCCTGCATGATGTATACCGGCATATAGGCGACGTAATCCTGTTTGGCTTTTTCGATTGGAACGCCGTGGTCAGCCATCCATTTCTTCAGGTATGGAACATCCTGAACCCGCGCCATGAAGCGCTGCTTGCCTTCGCCAAAATCATGGTAGCGATCCGCTTTCTGGTGTTCGGGATCAGTGTAGCCCTCCCCCCACTTTCCCTGTCCACCGACGGTCGCAGCGATAGGAATCCAGACCGCCCCTTTCGTGTTCCGAGAGCAGTCCAGCTTGCTCGCCGGCAGTGATTCTCCTCCCGGCTGCTCGGGGTAGAACTTGAACAGGTACTCGCGGCCGTTACTTCCATCCTCGGTGCACAGCACGAGGTTGACCAGACCCTCACCATCGGCAGGGTCCTGGACCATCAACAGCTCGCCCTGGGGATCCAGCGGAAGGTACTTTTCGCCCGGCTCCGGCCAGAGTTCGGGATAGATCATCCTGCTGGTGCCTTCGATCAGAAAACGCGAATGAGCACTGGCCTCTGGACTGCCGTCGAACGCCTTGAATATCTCCGGCCAATCATCGGCATGACAGGACATGCAGACATCCATCCCGACATATTCAGCGCTGTCACTCGGTCGACCGGACAGGACGATTTGAATGCCCTTGATATCGGCATCCTTCTCGACGGTAATCGACTTCAGGGTTTCGCTGTCAAGGTACCTAGTAGATGGCGAGGCAGCCTGGAGGTATACCTGTCCTGCGGAGACCTTGGTTATCTTGAACGCCCCACTGCCGGACGATGTGGTACTGCGTTCTTGCCCATCCACCGTAACCCTGGCACCGGATACGCCCTTGCCGTATACATCCAATACAGTTCCACTTATTGTTGCGGCCTCTGCCCCCTGGTACTGACAGGCCAACATCGCGATTGCTAACGATGCAACAAGGGCTAATCTTCTCATACCAATCTCCTTGGCTATTGTTTGCGAGAAACACCCCATTCAGGAAATGGAGCGTCATGCGCCATTTCCTCCATGGAGCCACAAGGTTTGCCGTGGCACTGCAGGAATAGGGAGAGTGACAAACAGCTTGATAAAGAAAAAACGATTAATTATCATGCATGCATGCGTATCTCGCATGACCACCTTCGAAAGGGTATCCTCATAGAATCCACCTATTTGAAAACTTTCATCGAAGTTGTTAAAACCGGTAGTTTTACAAAGGCTGCCGAGAAGCTTTGTGTCTCCCAATCGGCGGTCTCCAGAAGAATCCAGTTTTTGGAGAATCAGTATGACTGTTCTCTTCTGGACAGGAGCGACCCTGTACTAAAGCAGACACACGAAGGTCAACTCCTGCTGGACAAGGCAACCCAAATTCTCGAGATCGAACAGGACCTAGAGAGGGGCTTGTCAAAGATTCAGGGGGGGAAAACCCTTAACTTCATCTGTACGCCGACCTTCGGAACGATTTTCCTCCCAGAGATAATGAAGAATTTTTTCAGATTGCACCCGGGTTCGGCCAATCTCAAATTCACATTCGCCATGCCAGGTGCGATCAGGGATCACATGCAAAACTGCCTGTTTGAACTGGCTGTTATAGAACATTGCCACTGCTTTGACTTGCCTGATTTTGAGACGGTAGACCTGCCTGAAGATGATCTGGTTTTTGCCATCTCCCCCGAGCTAAATGTTCCAATTGCCGGAACAACATGTGAAGACCTGTTCAAACATACTTTGCTGGCATGTCCTGAAGAATGTTGTGGGCGGGTTTTGCTTAGAAAAAACCTGAAAGCTATTGACCGGACTGAAGCTGAATTCCTGAGGATTGTCGAATTCGATAGTCTTGAACTGATCCTCAACTCGGTAATTGCGGGAGATGGTATCGCTTATGTTTCGAGAGACTTATTGGATCCATACGTGGAAGACGGTGTGCTACAAGCTGTGAAGTTACCGAGCTTTGTTCACTATCGTAAAAGGACACTGATTGTGCCCGCCCTCACGGCGGAATGCGATCTGACCCGGCAGTTCGCTGATACGATCGTTGCTTATTTTGACCTTCCTGTACCTTGCCAACTTCAATGACACAGTGCCTACCGTTTATCCCGTCCGCACTGAAAACCAACGACTTAATCCACGGATAGAACATTTGGCAGGGACAGGCATGGTCACCAGCAATTGAGCACAACCCATATCCAGCCAAAAACCTCCCCCCCCAGGGCATAGCAAAGACAGAATTAAGCCAAATTGATTATTTATATAGTGCCTTGACTGTCCCCCAGGACATCTCCTCAACCGGGATGACGACACCCGTGGTGACGATGAAGGGGTCAGGGGAGACACCCGGAACCAAGATCTTCACCATGCCGAATCCATCAGCATACCAGCGATCCGATTCCTGCGGCCCGGCGTTCTCCCAGAACTCGTCGTAGTGGACCTTATAACAATATAGACTGCCGATTCCGGGAACGTTGACGATCTCCTCGGCGACGACCTCAGCCGTGAACTGCATGGCGCCGAACATCGGATGTGAGGTCTCAAATGACCAGGTCTTTCCCGCGAAGAGTGGCGCATCGATCCTGAGGTACTGCGAACTGAAGGGAATAAGGTCTCCGCCCATTTCTGGGCCGATCCAGATGACGTCGCCCTCGGGGGTGCCGGTGAAATGACCCCGCTGAGTGCTCACTACCGAACCGTTCACTATGGCCTCCGAGTTGAATATCGAAGTGTCCCCAGGCCCGGCCTCAAAGAATGTGTGATTCATCAATGATGGATCACCAGTGTTCACGTACCAAAGCTCATTACCGGGCTCCAGTGGTATGTAATTATGATCCTGAGCCACCGCCAGCGTGGCCAACAAGGTCAAACATGCAAGAACTGTAATCAGGGTTTTCATGGTCGCCTCCGAGTGTTAAAGAAGTGGGCAAATTGCGCGGGGAAATTGCGCTTGCACAAAAATGGGCGATAGAGGATAGATATTATCCTAATTATGCTTCTTCGTCAATAGATTTCTCTATCACGTTTAATTTGTTAGGGTTTCCCGACCCTGTCGTTACCATTTAATCCGTCCGCCTTGTCCTGTGCATACCACTTATTACGTCCGCATTGAAAACTAACGACTTAACATGCCAGGTCGAAATCCCCCATCATGCTCAAACGATTTCTTCTGTTCCTGCTGGCATCGCTTTGATCCCGGCGTTCCCTGGCCGTTGAGAATGTCGCCCACCGACATCAACTTGAGGTTCTTTAGCGAACCGCAAAACTACCCCGCAGAGGCGTCGCGCACGAAGTCGATGGAGTCGGAGCCCGGCCTGGTTTCTCGATGAGACCCTTAACCCCAAGAAATCACAGCTTACGAGACTCGATCGAGTCCTTACCTGGTCACATTTGCCACGGCTGGAGTAATTGGTAGGGACAGGCATTGGGAGGTCGATTCAGGAGCAGAAGAGTCGTTTGGAAGGTTGTAGAGAACGACCCCGTTTCAGACCAGCAGACATACAAAAACCCCGCCACCAACCAGCAGCGGGGTCCCAATCATCAACCCGTGGGGTGGGTGACAAACCTGGCAACGGTCACCGGATCAGCGACACCTTCCGCGCCTCCACATTGGATTCAGTTTCCAAGCGAACGACGTAGCTGCCCGAAGGCAACGCTCGACCCATCGCATCCTTTCCATACCAAACGATCGTGTGATGGCCTGCATCATAGATGCGGTCTGCCAGTACACTCAGCAGCCGACCGCCCAGGTCGTACACGCCGATTTCGGCCCATTCGGTGCGTTCAAGCGAGAAGGAGATCGTCGTTTGGGGGTTGAAGGGATTGGGGTGGGCCGCGAGACGCAGGCTGGTGCTCGGGATTTCCTCATCCGCAACAGCGGAGACGTCGTCGCATTGTCGCCAGGCGATTTGCAGACCAGAAATATAATCTGCCACGTAGGCATAGTTATCGGCAACGGCTACGTCATAGGCTCTGTGTGGCGTGTCCACCGCACCTACGATCGCGGGACTGTCAGGCACCGATATGTCGATCACCTGAAGACCTGATTCGTAGTCCGCCAAGTAGGCGTAGTTACCGGCAACGGCTACACCCACGGCCCAGTCTGGTGTGTCCACCGCACCTACGATCGCGGGACTGCCAGGCACCGATATGTCGATCACCTGCAGACCAGAAAAGCCAGCTGCCACGTAGGCGTAGTTACCGACAACGGCTACGCCCCAGGCAGAGCCTGGCGTGTCCACCGCACCTACGATCGCGGGACTGTCAGGCACCGATATGTCGATCACCTGCAAACCAGATTCAATATCTGCTACATAGGCGTAGTTACCGGCAACGGCTACGCCCCGGGCATCGCCTGGCGTGTCCACCGCACCTACGATCGCAAAAGAGTTAGCCACCGAAATGTCGATCACCTGCAGACCAGATTCGCGATCTGCGACATAGGCGTAGTTACCGGCAACGGCTACGCCAAAGGCAGAGCCTGGCGTGTCCACCGCACCTACGATCGCGGGACTGCCAGGCACCGATATGTCGATCACCTGCAGACCAGGAGAGCTAGCTGCCAAGTAGGCGTAGTTACCGGCAACGGCTACGCCCCGGGCATTGTACGAGTACACACCACCTACGATTATGGGACTGTCAGGCCACGATATGTCGATCACCTGCAGACCGAACAAAAAGGCTGCGACGTAGGCGTAGTTACCGGCAACTGCTACATCGTGGGCTCTGCCTGGTGTATTTACCGCACCTACGATCGCGGGACCGTCAGGCACCGATATGTCGATCACCTGCATACCAAAAAAGCCATCTGCCACGTAGGCGTAGTTACCGGCAACGGCTACGCCATAGGCTTTGCCTGGCGTGTCCACCACACCTACGATCGCGGGAAATTCAGGCACCGATATGTCGATCACCTGCAGGCCAGAGGAATAAGCTGCCACGTAGGCGTAGTTACCGGCAACGGCTACGCCCCGGGCACTGCCTGGTGTGTCCACCGCACCTACGATCGCGGGAAATTCAGGCACCGATATGTCGATCACCTTCAGGCCAGAGTAATCATTTGCCACGTAGGCGTAGTTACCGGCAACGGCTACGCCCATGGCCTCGTCTGGCATGTCCACCGCACCTACGATCGCGGGACTGTCAGGCACCGATATGTCGATCACCTGCAGACCAGAA
>Ga0070728_10003453_pt1 | contig 17471 bp, 11 predicted proteins | sample tdDd471_FD_66723 | JGI IMG/M metagenome (GOLD analysis project Ga0070728, IMG submission 66723) | Marine sediment microbial communities from the Atlantic coast under amendment with organic carbon and nitrate - tdDd47.1 | ecosystem: Environmental > Aquatic > Marine > Coastal > Sediment | place... | reverse complement strand
GATTACAATGCAGAGCAAAATGCGTGGACGCCCTGCCAAATCGCGAAGGTCCAAAAGCGAATGGCAGATACAAAGACCAAGGTGAGGGGCTTTCTACAGGAGAGATGGTGTACCTTAAATCCCCAGGCCAACATAAGCATTCGGGATAGTCTCCATTGGAGTGGCGCCAAAGATTTAGAAGGACATTTGACGATTGAACGGGGTGGTTCCTTGACGATTGAATGCCGACTTTCTTTACCCAAAGGCGGCAGAATCGAAGTCAAGGCTGGCGGTCGACTTATCCTGAAAAATGCACAATTACATAATTCTTGTGGAGAAGAGTGGGAAGGAATTCAAATCGAAGAAATAGGAAAAGAAAAAGGGGCGGTATTTTTCGTTGGAAATCCTAGCATAGAAAGCACCAGGAATAAAATAGACTGGTCTTCAACCAACCAGGTGAATGGTGAATAAATCGCTGTTTTTTAACACTAAGTGGTCAAACCCCGCATGTATTAAATTGCTTTCAGAAAAGGTTGTTTTAAACCAATGGGTTGTTATACAGAGTAGTATCTTAATTAAATTGAGTGAATGTTGTTCTACCACAAATCAATCAAGAAGAGAGTTTACACACTGGGTCTGACTCAACTTAGTGTTTGAGGAAATAGGCATTTAAAACCTATCCCCCACAGTGTCTTATCGCTGCGGAAAACCAATGTGTATATTTGATGGGTATCTTTTGCGAACAAAAGATTTTTGGTCTTAGAGAAAAGTTAAACAGGAATCCAACATGTATAACTCATCCCTTAGTAGTGGATGTTGAGGGGTTTAAAAGGAAGCAAAAGGGAATAGTTAAGGAGTTTGTAGTCTTTAAGTAGTACACAAATATATAAAAGAAAAACTCCTCCACATAATCTCAGAGCATGTTTGGACCAACTAGGCCTTCTTTACTTCTTCAGTCCGCTAGTCATCTCAGCTGGTTTTACCCACTCGTCAAATTGCTCAGCAGTCAAAAGCTTCAATTCAATAGCAGCTTGCTTTAGGGTAGTATCCTCAGCGTAGGCTTTCTTGGCAATTTTGGCCGCATTATCATAACCAATTTTGGTATTGAGGGCTGTCACCAACATTAAAGAATTATTCAAATGCTCGGTGATTCGCTTTTGATTCGCTTCGATTCCTTGTGCACAATTTATATCAAAACTTCGACAGGCATCACCAATCAAACGTGCAGAGGTGAGGAAATTGAAGATCATCATGGGTTTGAAGACATTCAACTCAAAATGACCGGTCATTCCGCCAATATTAATGGCCACATCGTTCCCGACAACTTGGGCCATGGCCATAGTCAAAGCTTCAGATTGAGTTGGGTTGACCTTGCCCGGCATAATGGAAGAACCGGGTTCATTGGCAGGAATAATGATTTCTCCGATCCCAGAACGTGGGCCGGAACTCAACATACGGATATCATTCCCAATCTTCATAAGAGAACAAGCAACCGTTTTGAGCGCACCGTGAGCCTCTACAATGGCATCGTGAGCAGCCAGGGCTTCAAACTTATTTTCAGCGGTAACAAAGGGTAAACCTGAGAGTGTAGCAATATGTGCCGCTACATTTTCAGCATAAGCAGGAGGTGTATTTAGTCCCGTTCCTACAGCTGTTCCACCCAAGGCCAATTCGGAGAGATGTTCCAAGGTGTGTTTGATAGCCCGGATACCGTGATTTAGTTGTGAGACATAACCGGAGAACTCCTGTCCGAGGGTAAGCGGTGTAGCATCCATAAAGTGGGTACGTCCGATTTTCACCACATCCGTCAAGGCTTCTGATTTCGCCTGCAAGGTATCTCGCAAAGCTTCCAGTCCTGGAATTGTATTTTCAATCAGTATAGTATAGGCAGCAATGTGCATTGCTGTAGGAAAAGTATCGTTCGAAGATTGGGATTTATTCACATCATCATTGGGATGAAGGGCTTTTTCAGCATCCAATAGGTCTCCCCCATTTATGACATGACCTCGATTGGCGACCACTTCGTTCACATTCATATTGGACTGTGTCCCAGAGCCAGTTTGCCAAACTACCAATGGAAATTGATCATCTAGCTTTCCTGCGGAAATCTCATCACAGACCTGTGCAATCAAATCCGCTTTTTCTGCCGCTAAAACTCCGGCATCTCTATTGGTATAAGCGGCTGCTTTTTTAAGGATAGCAAAAGCCTTGATGACCTCTATTGGCATTTGGTGTCCTCCAATTTTGAAATTTTCGATAGAACGCTGTGTTTGCGCACCCCAGTATTTATCTGCGGGAACATCAATATAGCCAATACTGTCTTTTTCTTTTCTGAATGTCATAATCAAATAGGTTGGATTTTCGGCCCAAAGGTAGCTAATTCAAAATTATTTGTAGCTCAAATTGTCTCATACTTTTATGATTAATAGAAAGCGAGTATATTCGCAGCATATCCGCAATTTGTTCATTTTATACTGGGAATGAACAATGTCCTAAAGACGAGCGTTACACAGATATCATAACATTCATTCTTATACTGTATTCATAAAAAAAATCCACTTATGGCATTTCAACTACCTGAGCTTCCCTATGCATTTGATGCTTTGGAGCCCCATATTGATGCAAGAACAATGGAAATCCACTACGGCAAGCACCATGCCGGATATACGAATAAGCTAAATGCAGCGATTGAAGGGAGCGATTTGGAGAAAATGAAAATCGAAGATATTTTAGCTAATGTATCTGCTCATCCAACTGGCGTGCGCAATAACGGAGGGGGCTTCTATAACCACAGCCTGTTTTGGTCAATTATGTCTCCTGATGGTGGTGGCGAGCCTAGCAGCCGCATGAATATTCACAAAGCCATCGAAAGAGATTTTGGTAGTTTTGAGGGTTTCAAGGATCAATTTGCGAAAGCTGCGGCTACGCGCTTTGGTTCGGGTTGGGCTTGGTTGTGTGTAGATAGCAACGATAAACTATTTATTTGTTCCACAGCTAACCAGGATAATCCATTAATGGATGTAGTTGATGTCGATGGCACGCCCATTCTTGGCTTAGATGTATGGGAGCATGCTTACTACCTAAACTACCAAAACCGTCGCCCTGACTATATCAATGCCTTCTTTAATGTAGTCAACTGGGATGCTGTAACCAAACGTTACAATGATGCCAACCCAGGCGCGTCTGATTTATAAGTCAAAACTTATAACAACAAGATAGCAGGAGTCGCTTACCTTAGGTAATGCGGCTTCTGTCGTTTAAGCCCTATCGGGAGGAGATATTGCTAACATTTTCGACTAGGTAGGTGATAAAAAGGGAGGCTAGGAAAGAAAATTGACCACTACTCGCTAGAATAATGAAATTTCTATTTACATTGATGTGACTTATCGACCAAATCAGGTCTAAAAAAGGAACTGTGGCAAGAATGGCAAATAAATAACCCTGAATAACTAAGTCTGACAAAGAGAAGATTCTCGATTCGCTAGTTGTTTATGACCGTATCCACTATTTGATTTTCCATCACGACAGTTTCTTTATTATTTATTAACACTAAATTTTTTCAAATGGGTTTATTCTCTTTTATCAAAAACGCAGGTTCTAAACTTTTCAACCGAACAAAGAAGGAAGAAGAGGTTAAGGAAGTTGAATTAACTAGAGCTCAAGCTTTACAACAAGAAATCCAAAATTTAGGTCTCCCTGTTAGCAATCTTCAAGTAGATCTAGGACAGGCTGTAATCGTACATGGTGTAACAGATACAAATGCCAATCGCGAAAAAGTGATTCTTGCATTGGGTAATGTAGATGGCGTAACGGCGGTAGATGACCGTATTACTGTAACCAACCCTGAACCAGAGGCGACGTTTTACGAAGTAGTAAAGGGAGATAGTCTTTCCAAAATTGCCAAGGCACATTATGGAGACGCCATGAAGTACAATCAAATTTTTGAGGCTAATAAGCCCATGTTATCACATCCTGATAAAATCTATCCAGGCCAGGTACTAAGAATTCCTCAAGCCTAAGAGATAATCGTACTTTCTCTAGTCAGTCAATAGAGATCAAAGTTTGCTCAGCACTCGGCTTGATTCCAAGCCTAGTTGCTGAGCAAATTCCTTTCTTATTCCTTCCTTTTCGAAATTTTTGAAACAATGTTTATTGGGTGAAAATTTGCTCCAGCTAAAGGGGCCACCTCGATAGCGAATCTAACTGATCAAAATGATTTCTTTCTAGTTAAACTCGCTATCTAGTGATCCTCCAGTTATAGAGAGGGTTATTTGGGGTTATCGATACTATTAAACAGCTATAAGAGCCGTTCGCGCTCGTATCATAGAATTAAAGCTTATTAGGTCTTGTCCTGCTTTGAAGAGATCGTTTGTCAATGGAAGGAGATTTTTTAGCGCACTATACTGAGAGCATGAAATGACACTTTTATCTCCAAAAGTCGCCCAAGTCTACTCTTAGTAAAAGCCAATATAAGTGTAAAAAGTCATCCTTAAAATACCTCAAAAGTCGTATTTATATATAACCATTCCTAATACATTTAGCTATCAGTTGCACGGTATTACGACAATCCAAGCGTTTTAGAATATTCTGACGATGGGTTCTTATCGTATGGTAGGATAAATATAATTTAGCCGCAACCTCTTGCGCAGAAAAACCATCTGCTAATAATCTAATGATTTCCATTTCTCTTTTTGAGAAGGGCCCTTCTGTTTCATTCAAATCTAGGTTTCCATCCAACACATCAAGTCCCAGATAGGAAGGCTCGCCTTGTAAACCAATAAAAGAGATCTTCTGGTTGTTGCTATCTACCAAGTGCGTTATGTCTGCATGCACACCGATTACCTTTCCCAGTTTCCCATTTTCATCGACAGATATGGCAATAGCTTGATGTAGCATAAGGCGATAATTGCCTTCTTTATTCAATAACCTAAAGCAATAGCTAATTTTGTAGCGAGGAATTTTCTCAATGGGTAATTGTTGAAAAAGGAAGTGGGTTGCCATTTTCTCGCAATTTAGAAAATGGTTGATATCCGCAGGATGAAGTCGTCCAGCGAAAGCATTGAGTTGAATACCAACGGGGCTGATACCCAATATTTCTTCGATGCTTTCGTGCATATACACGATATCCAAGCTCGAGAAATCCAACAAGTAATAATAAAAGGGCCCCGGGCAAAAAATAGCTCCTATATATTCTTCGATTTTCTGCGGGGAAATCTGAAGTTCTTCCGTCGATAACTTGTGCTGAAAAGACTTCCAAACCGTCCTAAGCTTTCCTAAATTTTCGTCCATGTTTATTGATGTAGCTGTAGAATATCAATTAGCCCAAAGTGATAGTCAAATTGGTTGCTATAAAACATCTACTGTTTATAGGGCTAATTTTCTAATGGGAAAGTGTTGGAAATAGTACGCTGTTATGGTAAATATAAGAAATCTTCAGCATGCCTACCGTAAAAAGGGCCATTAGTACCGAAAAAAGCAGGATTCAAGTCAGCGTCCGAAAAAAAACAAAAGCCCATCAAAAATAAGCCGTAATTGCAGTCATAAGCAGTAAAAATAGCATTGACATAAACATGGTTTTTGATCAAACATTGCTCTTACAGCAATCCTAAAAGGTAGATTTTTCTACTTATACTCACTTGTTTTTCAGTCTGCCAATGGTCTCATACACCACATATTATTAAGACATTCATTAAGTAATTTCCGAAAAGAAGAAGCGATTGCTACTCATTCAAATTCCACAATCACAAATCGTCAGGTCCACCAGACCTATCTTTCGTTTAGCAAGACCACAGTAGTAAAAGCGTAATTAGGAAATTTAATGATTTTATCGAGTCATCTTCCATTGGGAGGTGGCTTTTTTATTTTAGCATGACTGCCTTTAAACCTCTCTAGCATACGAGCGTCCAAGTAAGAAACAAGATGCAGAACTGGCTAAGCTTAACGATATTATTTTTATTGGCTGCTTCCCTTTCCAGTCAAGAGCTGTATTTCCCGCCAAATACAGGCGAAGCATGGGATACCATTGAGCCCTCTTCTATAGGTTGGTGTTCAGAAAAGGTAGATGATCTGATTAGTTTTGTAGGGGAGAAAAATGCCAAATCCTTACTCATCCTGAAGGATGGGAAAATTCTATTGGAGCAATATTATGATGATCATGACCAAGAAACCTTCTGGTATTGGGCATCGGCAGGAAAGAGTTTGATGGGTATGCTAATTGGTCTGGCCCAAGAAGATGGATTCATCGACATTAATGCACCTACTCGAACCTACTTAGGGGATGGCTGGACCAGTGCAACAAGCCTGCAAGAAGCAGCAATAACAATAAAGAGTCAACTTTCAATGGCCTCGGGTTTGGACGATGGCGTAGAAGTAGTCGGCTCTACTAATAATTGTTTTGAACCGGCCTGCTTTCAATACCTTAGCGCGCCCTATAGCCGCTGGGCTTACCATAATTCGGCCTACCGAATCTTGCAAAATGTACTAGAAACCACGACTGGACAAAGTAAATTGAACTATACTCGAACTCGCTTAGGAGATCGGATCGGCATGAAGGGCTTTTGGTTAAATTATGTCTACTACAGTTCGGCCAGGGACATGGCCCGATTTGGCTTGCTGGCCCTGAACAGAGGCATTTGGGGTACTGATACGCTGCTTCACAATACTACCTATTTTGATGCCATGATTAGCCCTTCTCAATCTGAAAATCCTTCCTATGGCTACCTCTGGTGGCTGAATGGACAAACAGCCTTCCAACTTCCCGGCGTACAATTCCAGGTCAACCGAATGATTATTCCGGAAGCACCCAGCGATTTATTTGCTGCTCTGGGCAAAAATGATCAAAAGATTTATGTCGTACCCAGCCAGGGCTTGGTCGTCGTGCGGCAAGGGGAAGCAGCAGGGGGTGTTACCCTGGCGGCCTCTTCTTTTGATTCGGAACTGTGGACGCGATTGGGAAATATGGATTGTACGGTCAGCGGTGTAAATACACGAGAAGAAGTCCCCTTTTCTATTTCTCCTAATCCCGTAATAGATCAAATCCATATCCAAACTGAGGCGACTATCGAAAGCATTAGGATTTATAATACGCAAGGACAAGTCATCTATCAGCTTGACTCGGTGCTGGAGCCTGTCCTATCCGTTTCTACATTATTGCCGGGTACTTATTTTGTACAGGTACGGACGAGTTTAGGGGTAGGCATTCGGAAGGTAGTCAAGATTTGAGGGGGCTTGGGCGGGGTGCCGGTTGGAAACCGAGCACCAAGGGCGGATACTGTCGGGGACAAGGCTTTTGATTTTAATTTTTATTGCCAGTTTGAAAGGGAGCTAAAGCCGGGGCAGGGTGCCGGTTGGAAACCGAGCACCAACGGCGAAGGCTGTCGGGGACAAGGCTTTTGATTTTAATTTTTATTGCCATTTTGAAAGGGCGGGAGAGCGGGGGCGGGGTGCCGGTTGAAAACTGGGCACAAGGGCGAAGGCTGTCGGGGACAGGGCTTTTGATTTTGATTTTTATTGTCACTTTGAAAGGGCGGGGGCTTGGGCGGGGTGCCGGTTGGAAACCGGGCACCAACGGCGGATACTGTCGGGGACTAGGCTTTTAATTTTGATTTTGATTGTCATTTTGAAAGGGCGGGGGCTTGGGCGGGTGCCGGTTGGAAACCGGGCACCAACGGCGAAGGCTGTCGGGGACAGGGCTTTTGATTTTGATTTTTATTGCCATTTTGATTTATAAGGGCTATTCCTCTCCTTTAAGAATTTGCCAGACTAGGAGTTTGGTGAGTGGGCGTTTAGCGGCTCTTTGTCGAATTTCGTCGAAAGGGAAGCGGAAGGAGCAACCAGTTTTCCAATGACTGCAGCCATAGGCGGATTTACCTTTGACGACCTTTCCGATGCCACATTTGGGGCAGGGAATGGGGTCGGGAACCAGCGTTGCGGAAGCATTTGGTGTGGTAGGCGCAGCGGCAGCGGCTTCCTCTTTAGGCTTTAAGTGCAAAACAAATTCCTGGTCGAACTGTAATTTTCCTGTAACACTGCGGCCATCTTCTTTGAAGCCTTTGAGCTGTACGGTCGCTCCCATTTTCATCAATCTCAACAACTGATTTTCGGGTATTTTCTTTTGTTTAAATTTAAAAGGTAGGCGGAAGCCACAGCCTGATTTCCACTCACTACAACCATAAGCCGCTTTGCCTTTGAGCAGTTTTCCTTTTCGGCATTTAGGACAAAATAAGTCGGTCGGAGAAACTTTAGGCTTTTTCTTAGCTGCGGTCGTTTTTTTTGTGTTTTTTTCTTTTGGCTTTATGCTGGCCGCTTGGGGTTTAGTCGAGGGAGTAGCAGGACTAGGGCTTGTGATCCGCTTGTAATTGGTATCCTGTTGTACTTCTACTACTAAATCGCGAACCATAGCGCGCATGTTATCGATAAACTGGGGTGCTGGGAATGTTCCCTCTTCAATTTCTCGCAATCTTTTCTCCCATTGTCCGGTCAAGGCAGCCGATTTGAGCAACTCATTTTTGATTACCCCCACCAATTCCACACCGATGGGCGTCACTTGAATTTGCTTTTTCTGCCGACGGATATATTTTCGTTTAAAGAGGGTTTCGATAATATTCGCACGGGTAGAAGGACGACCAATTCCATTCGCTTTCATGAGTTCTCTTAACTCATCATCGTCTACCTTCTTGCCGGCCGTCTCCATGGCGCGAAGGAGTGTAGCCTCTGTGTAGTATTTAGGGGCTTGGGTCTTTTTTTCAACCAAACTGGGTTCATGTGGTCCAGCTTCTCCTACGGCAAATGAAGGGAGAATCTTCAGTTCCTCTTCTTTATCGTCTTTCTCTTTCTCTGTTTTAGTCGGATTTGATTTGCTGGTTCGACTAGGTTTGGGATATAGTACGCGCCAGCCTTCCTCTAATATTTCTTTGCCTTTGGCCTTAAATGTGATCCCTGCCGATTCTCCAATTACCACCGTATTGGATACAATACAATCTGGATAAAAAGCGGCGATGAAGCGGCGAGCAATCGCATCATATATCTTTTGCTCATCTGGTGGTAAGCTCTTTTGTAAACCCGTAGGGATAATGGCATGGTGATCGGTTACCTTGCTATCATTGAAGACTTTCCTGGACTTACGAATCGTCTTAGCCAGGAGTGACTGTGTAAATTGACTATAGTTGGTCATCTTACTAAGTATACCCGGTATTTTGGGATATACATCATTAGGCAAGTAAGTGGTGTCCACCCGTGGATAGGTCACCAATTTTTGTTCGTAGAGGCGCTGAACCGTTTTTAGGGTTTGGTCGGCAGAAAATCCAAATCGCTTGTTGGCGTTGACCTGCAAACTAGTTAGATCAAATAACTTTGGCGGGTATTCTTTTCCCTTTTTCTTTTCAAAAGAAAGGATCTTGAACTCCTCTCCTTCTACCTTTTTCAACAGGACTTCTCCCTCCTCTTTTTTATAGAAGCGGCCTTTCTTACAACTAAAAACTACCTCACGATATAGGGTTTGAAGTTCCCAAAATGGTTCGGGTACGAAGTTTTCAATTTCGTGGTGTCGTTCCACGAGCATCGCCAAGGTGGGGGTTTGCACCCTTCCGATCGACAGCAATTGCTTATAGCCTCCATATTTTAAGGTAAAGAGGCGTGTCGCATTCATCCCGAGTATCCAATCACCGATGGCTCGAGATCGGCCCGCGTAGTACAGATTATCAAAGTGACTCGCATCTTTCAATTGCCGGAAACCATCCCGAATTGCCTCAGGAGTCAAGGAGGAAATCCATAATCGCAGGACTTTCCCTTTGTACTTGGCCAGTTGCAGCACCCAGCGTTGGATCAGTTCTCCCTCTTGTCCTGCATCACCGCAATTAATCACCACCTCGGCTTGTTGAAAGAGTTTTTTGAGGATACCAAACTGTTTTTTCACTCCTTTATTAGTGATGAGTTTGATATCAAATTGTTCGGGGAGAAGGGGAAGCGTTTGCATGCTCCATTTTTTCCAACTGGCCTCATAATCATCGGGTGCCTTGAGGGTACACAAGTGCCCAAAAGTCCAGGTGACGTAATAGCCATTGCCTTCATAATAGCCATCTTGGCGACTTCTCGCGCCGATAATCTGGGCTATTTCGCGGGCAACACTAGGCTTTTCTGCTATGCAAACTTTCATATTTGTGGGAAAGTTCGAAATGGGAAGTCAATCCGTAGTAGATTGACTGCTTCGCTTGGAATTACTTGCCGATAAATTTCATTTTGTAGCTGACACTAATCGCTCCTTTACGGATTTTCTCCAGTTTTCGCCGCACCAATTGCCGTTTTACTGGTTTGAGTAGTTCTGTAAACAAAACGCCTTCTATATGGTCATATTCGTGTTGGATAACCCGGGCATTGATCCCTTCGTAGGTTTCTTCATGTGTTTCAAAATTCTCATCCTGGTATCGGATCGTAATTTTCGCTTGTCGATCGACATCTCCCCTGATGTGGGGTATACTGAGGCAGCCTTCTTCATAGGCCCAAGACTTTCCCGTTTCCTCCAAGATTTGAGCGTTAATAAACACTTTCTTGATCCCTTCCTCTTCTTTTCCTTCCTCTTTTGTCTGCTTGGTATCTACCAGAAAAAGTCGAATTGCCCTACCAATTTGAGGAGCGGCTAATCCTACTCCTTCTGCCTGATACATGGTGTCCCACATGTTTTCTAGTAAGCTCTCTAATTCAGGATAATCGGGTGTAATCTCCTCTCCTACTTTCTTTAAAACGGGATGTCCGTAGCCGTATATAGGTAAAATCATTTATTCAAAATATAAAATTGAGCAAAGTAGCTGCCTCGTCAGTGACTGGGCTGTCCTTTTATAATGTAAGGTTTTTAGTATGGAAGTTGTTTCCATCAAATCTGCAAATTTGCGAATACTTTTGCTAATAGTGGTAATGATTGAGATAATCTTGCAGAATTAGTATCGCACTCATTTTGTCTACGAGGGCCTTATTCCTCCGCTTCTTTTGCCGGGGTACGGCTTGTAAGATCAGGCGTTCTGCTGCTTTGGAACTGAAGCGTTCGTCGTGCATAACTATTTCAATAGCGGGAAATTCCTTTTGCAAGCTTCGCACAAAACCCACCACTAAGTGGTGAATTTTGGAAGGCGTACCATCGGGGTATCGAGGTTCACCAACGACGATTTTCTCTACCTCTTCATCACTACAGTACTGTTTTAGAAAAGGCAAAACATCATCTGTAGCTTGGGTGTCCAAGCCATTGACACTAATCTGAAGCGGGTCGGTAGCGGCTACCCCCGTTCGTTTGGTTCCGTAATCGATTGCTAATATTCTTGCCACGGGGCAAAGATAAGAGAGTTTGGTAACTGCCGTGACATTAGCTGTCAAAAAAAATTGCCGGCTCCTCATCCGAAGATGTGGAAGCCGACAACTATCCTCCGCAGTCGTAATTTAATTCAAAATTTGATAACCAAATATAACCAATGGGCCGTCGAGAAAAGACTGCAAGGTGATGATCGACTTTCTTGTGGTGATGAAGGGAGGGGAAGGGGGGAGGTAGGGTACGGGTTGGCGGGTTAGAGGTGGTGAAATAGGTTTACATTCACAAAATAGGTCCTAGAATAGGTTGCGGGTTGGCGGTTAGCCTGGCTTTTGATTTTGATTCCCATTTTGATTTTGATCAAGTTGCGGGTGATGGCGAAGTAGGACTGGGACGAGTTGCGGGTTCCGATGGCGAAATCAGGTCGTTAGATTTGATTTAATCTTCTAATAAACTGATGTTTGAACTTCCCCCCAATCGGATAATTTTTGTTATTGACCTGTACTTCGCCGGATGTAATATCGACGGTATCTACCTGCGGGATTTGTACAATATAGTTGCGATGAATCTGTATAAAAAGGCGAGGCGATAGTTTTTGCTTCAACTGTTTAAGGGAAGTTTTGATCGCAAATTTCTTATGCTCTGTATTTAGGATACTGTAATTTCCTTCCGCTTCAATTACTAATATATCAAGCAAATGAACCTTGAATAGCTTGTTATTGCTCTTTACAAATAGGACTTCTTTGACCAATAGGTTTTCTTTCCAGGCTTGGGCTAATTCACTGGTTAGAAAAGGGCGACTTTTGTGGAAAAGTGCCATTTCAATATTGCTACGCAGCGTTAATTTCTCATAGGGCTTGAAAATAAAGCCATAGGGTTCTAGCAGCTTGGCCTTCTCGTAAATAGCCTCATTTTTTTCTTCACACAAGAAAATGATGGGTACCCCATAGCTTTTCAAATCTCCCAGGGTTTCCAAGCCTGAAAGACTTTCTTCAGCTTTCAGACTTAATAACATCAAATCTGGCAATTGTAACGCTATAATATCGATAGCTGCCTCTATCGATGGGAGAACTTGTGCCTGTATATGTCCGAGTTGGTTTACAATCGTTTCTATTTCAATCGCAAAGAGTGGATTGTCTTCCACAATCAATATTTTGACCTCTGCCATCTTAGGTTGCTCTTTATTAAGGAGTGAGTATATGGGTTTGTGTAGTTTTTACTAAATGGCCAGAACGACAAAGCTGTGAATCTCTCCTTTTTTTCTGAAATAAACGATAGGGCCTTGTTATTTGGTGATAAATATATTAATCTGGGGGGTAAAAAGCACTACCTATTATAAATTCACTTAATATGTTTAGCGAATGAGTACCTGGTGCATCGTCAAAATGAATATAACGCAAGGTGTTGAACAATAAATTGGAATAAGATTATGCTCCTTTATTCATCCAATAAAAAGACCTGATACATTGCTATATCAGGTCCTTCTCTAATTGGAATATCCCCAGCAGAATAAAATTCTGCCATGGGAATAGTTCCCCCTCTTATTTGATTTTTTAAGGAGAGAGATAGACTCAATAGAGATCTAACTCATCATTAGTACGCCCAAAAAATGAACTTACTAACTATACTTCTCAATGCAAAATCTTACGCAATAGTATAATATAAGTTTCGGTAATCTATGTTGAAGGTGAGGAAACGGATAAAGCCTGTGTCGAAGCCCGCAAAAAAGGTGTTAGAGCAGATTGGGGTAGCAGCATTCGGGCTAAGGCATCCTTTCTATCGCTAAAAACGCTACCCCAACATATGCTTATGGGATAAGTAAAAAAGTACGCGCTTGAATGGCTCTTTTTTCCTTCACAAAAAATGCAGAGACCAGAACTTAATCCAGCCTCTGCCTCCAAAAGGTCAACTAAGCTTTATCTTACAAATTAATTTGTTCTCTTTATGGCTAAACGATTGGTTATCAAGCATCGGATCACAATCAGTCGTGGATTGACAATCAGATACCCTATATTAATGCTTGCTGTTTTAGTCCCTTTCCTGCTTAAAGTGCGGTATCGACCAGCTACTGGTATTATTCCCCTGAGGAAAATCCTTGCTGCTGCCTACCTATCACCTCGGATTAGGATTAATGCTAGCGAAAATTAGTCTTGTGTAAGCTTGATTGACTTTATCTATTACTGACCTTGGAAGGTGCAGATTGAGTAAAGTCGGTTGACCTTCAGATAATGAAGTGTTGTAGGTATATTTATCAGAACTACCACTTATTTTCTTTGTGATGTTCTTTCTTTCTTCTACGAATCTTGCTACACTAAGGTTTCCTTCTTACGCCATATCTTTTATAAAATTGTGCAATAAAAACTTTCAATTTCACTAGACATGCCTTTCAAGCCTGAGTACACCACCAACTTTCTTTCAAAAGACAATGCACTTGCCTAACAAGCTAATTATTAGTCTTCTAAAGCCTAAACTAACTAGCTTATTACGCCACTGAATAGACAGTGTGCATCAGTTGCTACGCCTCACCTCACGAGGTTTCCCGCTCAATTTTATGCTATGAATCCATATGGAAGCGAAGCACAGAATTATTGCAGGATGAGAAGTAGAACTAAGCTCCCACCTAATACTTTGACCTTTTGCTAAAAGATATCAGAACATGTTTACATTCTGGTAATTGGTCTGTAAATGTCCTTTTTGTGCTGATACGTCGTCTCACAAAGCGGCTTGATAGCGCTGCTATGATCCACTTTGCGATCCTAGTCTCAGCAAAAAATGAACGATTTTCGCCACAAAGACCAAAACTTAAACATGTTCTAAGCTTGTAGGTGCGAAGAATGCCCTCGAATCTGTTGATTTGAAATATTCTGGCTGTAGGGGAATAGCTAATTAAAGATGTAGAATAAAATCTGAAATTAGCATGTCTTAGCCTATGACTAGCTCTCAATAATAAAACCAAAGGTACAAGCTATCCTATTAACATACTTGGACAATACACACATTTCCAATACCTGATAATTCAACATAAACTCCATCGAATATCAATCAAACCTATGCCTATCAATCACTTAGGCAATGACAATCCGTCGATTCAGTAATTTCTCATGTAGAGTCCATATTCGAAAGGCTAGAAATAAGAAGGCCGATATCAGAGCAGACTTCCTGATACCGGCCGTATGTTACCAGTGTTGTTCAAGGGGACGACTAACTTGCTGTTTCATTTGGCAAGTTTTTAATAGACAGTAACATAAATCAACAATTGAGTATTGGGCGAACGTTTGAGTCGTCCGCACTGAACTTCATTGGTTGAGAAAGAAAAAAAGGGGGGAACATTAAAATTTCCTAAACGTATGGTACAAATATACAGGGGTTTGCAGATAAAAAACAGGACAGAATACAAAATAGGAATACCATACTTTATCGCATAAAACAAACACTAAATTCTATTAATTAATTGATAATAAATCAATTACAAAGCTTAAAGCAACGATATGAAATATATTTTACTTTATTTAAAGTGAAGCAAAAAGGAGTGGAAATGATGAAATTACATCCCGATCAATGTAAAAGAGACAAATAAGATCACCCCGGGGGGCGGGGTGATCTTGGGATGCGTATTTGTTTCATGCGAAAACGGGAGCGTATGGCAGAATACCATACTAATTTGTTGATAGTAAATTTCAATTTTTTGGCGTCCCACCTAAGTGGGTTTGACGGAAGCCTGTTTACATATGTGTACTATGTGGTTAGAACGCTATAGTACGCTTAGAGATAATAATTTCTTGTTTCGATTTAAAGGATATCTCCTCCATCTAATGAGAAGACGTTTGGTGTGCAGTTTTTCAGTCCTCTTCTTGAATAGCCTCTCGAGTAACTGATGACACAAATATAAGGCAATATTATAATATAAACAGGACAGTATACTAAGTACACATACCTATTTATCTGAACAAAAAAAGACCATTATTAAACACAAATAACTACTATTCAATAGATTGAATATGCAACAAACAGCCAGTCAGATGAAACATATTGAATAAAATACTATAATTATAATCTACCATTTTAAACAGGATAGGGCCGCCGTGGACAAAAGATTTGGCTGGGACGAAACAGAGTACGATATTTAAGTTAAATTGATGCTTAGACTCTTTCTCTTTTACCTAGTAAAATTGTTCACAACTTTCTCATAAATGCAGTCGGTATGCTATATAGCATTTCAAAATTGGTAGATTCAGGGGTGCTTCCACACTACGATGATCTACAGAGACTTAGAATTCGCTTATTAAATTTTGATCTATTATTTGGTATAAGCCTACCGATGCTCGCTCTATTGATTGGTTTATTATTGGGGGCCTATGATATGTACTCCAATTTAGCCGTTCTTTTCTTTGTAGCACTTAGTGGTACTTCATTTTACCTCAACAGTCGACAATACCATGATGTAGCCTCTTTTCTATTTCTAAGTTTCTGTTTGATTGGTGTCTTCTCTGTCTGTCTCTTATTCGGCAAAGAAACGGAAGTCCATATCTACTTTTTATCCATCAGTGTCAGCTCCTTTGTATACCAGCTCAGGAGTAAGGTGATTGCCTGGAGCTTCTTTGGATTACAACTCCTGGCCTATCTTACCATTTATTATTTGCCTTACGAACCTTTTTTTCGATGGGAAGAAAGTGATCTCAAGATGATTGGAAATTCGAACATAGCCCTGGCCGTGGCTTTTTTTGGTAGTAAGTTGATTTTATTTGCCCAAATGTTCTTAACACTTTTGAAGCAACTGCAAGACTCTAATGCGCTATTATCTACCACCTTAGAAAGTACGGCAGATGGTATTCTGGCTTTTGATTTAAATGAGAAAATCACACGTTATAACCAGAAGTTTGCCGATATGTGGGAGATTCCTAGTACACTATTGGAAAGTAATAATCGCATCCCAGTTGCTCTATACGCGATGAGACAAGTCAAGGATCCTGATCGATTCTTGTCTTCTGTTAAAAGTTTCTCTACAGACCCAGAGATTATCAAATTTGATACTTTGCATTTTAAAGACGGACGTATCATTGAACGCTATACTCAACCGCAATGGATTGATGATGAAATTGTTGGACGAGTGATTAGTTTTAGGGACATAACGGATAAAGTACAGCAGGAGCGGATTATTCAGAATAATATTTCTCTGCTCAATCAGAAGAATAAAGAACTGGAGAAATACATTGAATCCAACCTTCAGCTAGAGAATTTTGCCTACATCGCTTCTCATGACCTGAAAGCTCCCGTACGCACCATCGTTAGTTTTTCTCAGTTACTGCTCAAATCAGCAGCTGAAAAGCTGAATAAAGATGAAAAGGACTTCCTGAATTTCATCATAGGAGCTACGCATAATATGCAGCACCTTATTGAGGCGCTTTTAACTTATGCTCGTGTCAATACCCAGGAGCATCAAACCAAAACCGTCGATCTTTCTCACCTATTTCCAGAGATTGAAGGCGATTTGTTTGCCATTATTAACGAGGCTGAAGCAAAGATTATATTTAAAAACTACCCACCCACCATTCAGGGTGACCCAACTAAACTTCGTCGTTTGTTCCAAAACCTGATTCAAAATGCCATCAAGTTTCGCCGACCAGATGTTGCCCCAGTGGTACACATTGAAGGAGTTGAACAGGAAAAAGACTGGCTGTTTTTTGTCAAAGACAATGGCATTGGCATTGAGCAGGCTTTTTTCGATAAAATCTTTTTACTCTTCCGGAAGCTACATAATATTGGTGCTTATAAGGGTACAGGCATTGGCCTAGCCCTTTGCAAAAGAATTGTAGAACACCATAATGGTAAGATTTGGTTGGAATCGGTCTTAGGAGAAGGCACTACTTTTTATTTCACCATAAAAAAAGCTGAGCCGAACAAGTTCGACTCAGCCCAGAAAAATCCTTCATAATAATTCCCTTTGCGGGAAAAATCTATTCAATTCGTATCATTTTCTTCGTTTTCGCGAAGTCATCATTCACTTCCAAGGTATAGTAAAGTACACCTCTTGGAATTTCTTCTCCATTTAATACAAGGGTGTGTTCCCCTTGATCATACTTTCCACTGATTGACTTCACGATTTTGCCTGTAACGTCCTGAACAGCTAATCGAACTTTAGCGGCCTCAGGCAACTCAAAGGTAATGCGTGTCTCTTGGCGGAATGGATTCGGGAAGTTTT
>Ga0070728_10003450_pt1 | contig 17473 bp, 14 predicted proteins | sample tdDd471_FD_66723 | JGI IMG/M metagenome (GOLD analysis project Ga0070728, IMG submission 66723) | Marine sediment microbial communities from the Atlantic coast under amendment with organic carbon and nitrate - tdDd47.1 | ecosystem: Environmental > Aquatic > Marine > Coastal > Sediment | place... | reverse complement strand
GCCGCGCTCCTGTTGGTCTTCGACCTGATCAACGATCAATCGGTCGAAGCTATCGCACAGCAGATTGCCGGAAGAGACGCCCGGATCGTTTCCGTTCACGCAGAAGAAGCAACCGGCAGAAACCGGATTCCGCTTGCATATGCCGAAGTGCTGGCCAGTGTGCTGGATCTGACGACGGATGCCGGCATTGTCCAATCCAGCGTCGCCAATCACGGCAACGCGCCATCGATCTATCATCGAATGGTTTCGCAGCCATCCTTCGACGGCTATGTCGAAAGCGACGTGAATTACGTCATCGTAGACGACAATTGTACCGCCGGCGGAACATTGGCGAATTTAAAGGGTTATATTGAAACGAACGGCGGTCGCGTGATATGCGCATCGGTACTGGCACGGCGTTCGTTTACCAATCCATGTTATCTATCGCTTGATCCGGTCACGCTAAGGCGGCTTAATCGCGAACATGGAACGTTGGACACGTTCTGGATGGAGGAGTTCGGCAATGGCCTCGACACCCTCACGGAAGGGGAAGCGGGACACCTTTTCGCAGCCCCGTCCACTGTCACCATCCGAAACCGCCTCGCTGAGGCAAGACGCGATCTCGGTATCCTGCGAAATGAAAACCTTGATCGCGGAGCGACGCCGGCGGCAGACGAAGGTGATGACTAAACTGATGGAAGCGCCGAAACTCGACGCTGCCGAATAGACGGAATCCGAATGACAGGCCGAATCCGCCGCCGCGATCGGAACGCACCGAAGTGAAATCCCGTCCTACTTCTCGACCAGCGTCTCCTTCACGGCCGTGGCGAGTTGCTTGAGCGAGAACGGCTTGGGCAGGAAGCTGAATTTCTCGTTCTCCGGCAGGTTCTTCTTGAATGCCTCCTCGGCATAGCCGGAGACGAAGATGATCTTCAGGTCCGGCTGGGTCTTGCGCAACTCGCGCAGGAGCGACGGACCGTCCATTTCCGGCATCACCACGTCGGAGACCACCAGGTCGACCGTGCCGTCGACCTCCGCCATCACTTCCAGCGCCTCGGCACCGGTCGAGGCCTCGTGCACAGTGTAGCCGCGCGAGGCGAGCGCCCTCGCGGCGAAGGCGCGCACCGCCTCCTCGTCCTCGACCAGCAGGATCGTGGCGCTGCCGGTGAGGTCGGTGACCGGCGGCGGCGCGGCCGCCTCGACCACCTCCTCGACCTTCTCCTCGACGATGTGGCGGGGCAGCAGGATGCGGAAGGTGGTGCCCTTGTCCTCGATGGAATCGAGATAGATGTAGCCGCCCGACTGCTTGACGATGCCGTAGACGGTGGAGAGCCCCAGACCCGTTCCCTTGCCCACGTCCTTGGTCGAGAAGAATGGCTCGAAGATCTTGCTCATCACCTCCGGGCTCATGCCGGTGCCGGTGTCGGCGACCTCGATCAGCACGTATTCGCCCTCCGGCATCCCCTGTCCGCCCAGCGAGGCGGATTCTTTTTCGGGAACGTTGCGGGTGGTGATCGACAGCTTGCCGCCGTCGGGCATGGCGTCGCGGGCATTGACCGCGAGATTGACGATCACCTGTTCGAGCTGGTTGAGGTCCGCCATCACCGGCCACAGGTCGCGGCCGTGCACCATCTTCAGTTCGATGGTCTCGCCGAGCAGCCGGTCGAGCAGGATCGACAATTCGCCGAGCACCTCGGTCAGGCCCAGCACCTGCGGCCTGAGCGTCTGCCGCCGCGAAAACGCCAGCAATTGCCGCACCAGGCCCGCAGCGCGATTGGCGTTCTGCTTGATGTTCATGATGTCCTGGAAGGACGGATCGGTGGGCCGGTGGTTGGCGAGCAGCAGGTCGGAGAAGCCGATGATCGCGGTCAGCACGTTGTTGAAGTCGTGGGCGACACCGCCGGCGAGCTGGCCGACCGCCTGCATCTTCTGGCTCTGGGCGAACTGCGCCTCCAGTTCCCGCTGGTCGGTGGTGTCGAGCACGTAGACGATCGCCGCCTCTCCGTCGGTCTCCTCGTCGGTGACGGCGGAGACGAAGAACCGGGCGCTGCGCTGGCCGTTATAGGAGAGGACCGCGTCGACCGGGTCGATGCCCCCCTGCCCGTCGGCCGCCTTCTTGAGCGCGTTGACGAGGCCGTCGCGATTGTCGCCGGCGACCATCTCGGTGAGGATCGCACCCTCGCGCGCGTTTTCTCCGCCGCCGAACATCTTCGCGAACGGCGCGTTGGTGCGGCCGATCCGGCCGCCGCTGTCGACGGCGGCGATGGCGATCGGGGTGTTGTTGAAGAAGCGGGCGAAGCGCACCTCCGCCTTCTCGAGCGCGTCCTCGCCCTCGCCGGAGCGGTTGAGCACCAGCGTGCGCGAATCCCCCAGCGCCCCGTCCGGCGCCACCGCCACACGGTGGATGAGCCGCACCGGCAATTGCTGGCCGGTGCGCTTGCGCATGTCGAGATCGATGGTCTCGGTCTTTACCTCTCCCGGCTCGCCGGCGATCGAGCGGACCAGCGCGTCGCCCTCGCCGGAGATCACCTCGCCCAGCGTCACCCCGCCCGCCTCGAAGGAGGCGAGATCGTAGCCCAGCCAGTCGGCCAGCGTGGCGTTGAGATAGACGATCCGCCCCTCCGCATCCGCCGACAGGAAACCGGCGGGAGCGTGGTCGAGGAAGTTGATCACCCGCTGCAATTGCTGGAAGGAATTCTCCTGTTCGTCGCGTTCGCGGGTGATGTCGGCGATCTGCCAGACGTTGAGCGCGGCGGAAGAGGCAGAACCGGTGACCGCCGCCCCCGAGATCGGCCTGACCCGCACCCGGTACCAGCTCGGGCTGCCCTCGGTGGCGCCGAGCGGCTTGGCGAGCCGGATCTCCTCCTGCGCGCGCAGGCCGTCGCGCGAGGCCTGGGTCAGGCGGAAGACGGATTCGGTGGCGTTCGGATCGCCCGAAAGCATCCGCTCGACCGTTCGGATATCGCTGCTGTCCGTCGCCCCCGTCAGGTCCGCATAGGCCTGGTTGGCATAGACGATGCGGCCGTCCTTCTCGGCCACCAGCACCCCTTCTGCCATGGAATCGAGATAGGCCTTGGCCAGCGGATTGCCCTGCCGCTGGCCGCCGAAGCGCAGGAAACCGATGGCGCCTGCGAACAGCGAGAACACGCCGACCACCGCCAGCAGGCCCAGCAGCGCCATGACGTAGGGCTCGGCCTGCTCGCGGCTCATATAGGCGAAGCCCGCCGCCGCCGCGATCAGCGTCAGCGCCAGCAGGATCAGGAGCCAGACATTGCCGGACCGCTCCGGCCGGTCGATCGCCGGATCGGGAAGCGATGTCCCCACGGGATGTTTCATTCCAGTCGACACTCCCCGTCCGGATACGGGGAAGGCCTGCCCCACCCCGATCTTCGGACCCGAATCAGATGACGTTCGCTGCGCGTTCGCTTCACTCATATCGCGGTCGGGCATCGTCAGGAAGACAGGAGCCCCGGTTCCGCGCAGTTACGCGGGCATTATATGGCTCTATCGAGGCTTCTTGGAAGCCTTCCAGCTCCCCTTGCCGCGGTTTCGCATGACGAATCCGATCACCTCGGCCGCCGCGCGGTAATGTTCCTCCGGTATCTCCTCGTCTATATCGACGGTGGCGTAGAGCGCCCGGGCGAGCGGCGGGTTGCGGATCACCGGAACCTCGGCCTCCTTCGCCACCTCGCGGATACGCAGCGCGACCTCGTCGACGCCCTTGCCCAGGCAGATCGGAGCGTTCATGCCCGGCTCGTATTTCAGCGCCACGGAATAGTGGGTCGGGTTGGTCACCACCACCGTCGCCTCGGGAATCCGGGCGATCATCCGCTGCCGGCCACGCTCCATGCGCACCTGGCGGATCTTGGCCCGCACCGTCGGATCGCCCTCGGTCTGCTTGAACTCGTCCTTGACCTCCTTGAGCGTCATCCGCTGCTTCTGCATCCAGCGGTGGCGCTGGTAGAGCAAATCGAGGCCGGCGATCACGGTGACGATCGCGAGCAGGCCGACCAGCATCTGCAGCGCGTAGTCGCGCACCAGCGGCAGCAGCGTCGAGGGATCGCGCGTGATCATGGTGTCGAGCTGGTCGCGGTTCGGCCACATGATGGCCGCCATCACGGCGGCGACCAGGGTGAGCTTTGCGAGCCCCTTGGCGAAATTCACCAGGCTTTCCTTGGAGAACAGCCGCTTCATCCCCGACATCGGCGAGATCTTCGACGTCTTCGGCTTGATCGGATCGACGCTCCACACCATCCGGTGCTGGACGAGGTTGCCGGCGGCCGCGACGATGGCAAGGAAAACCAGCGGAAGCAGGATCGCCGCGGCGATGGTCATCCCCGCCTTCATCCACAGGCCCTGGATCGAGCCCGAGTCGAGATGGATGGCATGGGCATTGGCGAGGAAGCCGGAAAGCGAGTGCCCCAGATTGCCGGCCATTCCCTGCACGAACACCGCCACCATGAGAGAGATGCCGGCCATGACGAACCAGGAATTGACCTCCTGCGATTTAGCGACATCGCCGCGCTTGTGCGCGTCTTCGAGCTTTTTCTGGGTCGGTTCTTCTGTCTTTTGTGACTGATCCTGTTCGGAATCGTCCGCCATGATATCCCCTCTCTCCCCCGGCTGTCAGGAAACGAACCGGCCCATCGCCGTCTGGAAGTGGGCGAGGTACCAGGCCATCATCGTCGACAGGAGCAGCAGCAGCAGGATCAGCCCGAAGGTGATGTTGGCGGGCATGGCGATGAAGAAGATCTGGATCTGCGGCATCAGCCGGTTGAGCAGCCCCAGCCCGAAATAGAACACGATGCCGAAGACCAGGAACGGCGCCGAGATCTGGATACCGACCTTGAACGCTTCGGCGACCGTCATCACCGCGTATTTGGCGATGTCTCCGACCGGCATCCAGTCGCCCGGCGGGAACAGCTTGAAGCTGTCGTGGATGCCGGCCAGCGCCAGATGGTGCAGGTCGCTGACGAAAATCAGCGTGATGCCGAGAACCGACAGGAAATTGCCGAACAGCGCTCCCTGCTGGCCCTGGGAGGGATCGAACTGCTGGGCGAAGGCGAGCCCCGCCTGGCTTGCGATGGTGGCGCCTGCCACCTGCAATGCCGACAGGATCAGCCGCGCGGCGAGCCCGACGAAGAAGCCGACGACGAACTCGCCGGCGACCAGCACCGAAAGCGTTCCGATCGTGTCGGGCAGGGTCGCCGGATAGGTGTCGCGGACGAGCGGATAGAGCACGAAGGTCAGCGCCAGAGCGAAGGCGAGGCGGACGCGGGCGGAAATGGTCTGCTCGCCGAGCGCCGGCATCAGCATGACCAGCGTTCCGACGCGGGCGAAGATCAGCATGAACCCGAAGGCCATCGTGGGCAGGATATTGACCGTCAACCGCTGCCGCGCTCCCTGGAGGCTGTTGCCGGACGATTCCTCAGCCCGAGATGATTCGTTCGGCGATGCGGTTCATGTAGCCCTGCATGATCTGGCCCATGAACGGAAAGGTCAGCAGCATGGCGATGAAGATCGCCAGGATCTTGGGTACGAAGACCAGCGTCATTTCCTGGATCTGGGTAAGGGCTTGCAGCAGAGCGATCGCCACGCCGACCACCAGGCCGACGATCATGATCGGCGCCGCGACCCATAACAGCGTGTAGATCGCGTCCCGCGCCAGATCGAGCACTTCCGCCCCGCTCATGTTCCCGCTCCCTTCCCTTCGCCCCTGGATCCGACCGGTCAGATCGGCATCCGCATGATTTCCTCGTAGGCGGAAATCACCCGGTCGCGGATCGACACCATGGTTTCGAGCGCCACTTCGGTCTCGGCGACCGCGGTGACCACGTCGACCACGTCCGCCTTGCCCGACATCATGGCGAGCGACTTGGTCTCGGCATTCTTGCCCGATTCGACCACGCCTTCGACCGCGGTTTTCACCAGATTGCCGAATTTCGACTCGTCCGAGCCGCCGGACGCGGCCGGCGACGCCGCCGTCTTGTCCGGCCGCAGGACGTTGGCGACGGTCGAATAGGCGTTGGCGGCGATTGCGGGGGTTGTCACGGGATTTCTCCGATACGGTTACGGGATTACACTTTCAGGATGTCGATGGTTCGCTGCAGCATCCGCCGGGTCGCCTGGATGACGTTCAGGTTGGCCTGGTAGCTGCGCTGCGCCTCGCGCATGTCGACGGTCTCGACCAGCGTGTTGACGTTGGGAATCTTGACATAGCCGTTCTTGTCGGCCGCCGGATTGCCCGGATCGAGCCGCATGCCGAAATCGGACTGGTCGCGGATCACCTCGCCCATGACCACCGTATCCGCCTCGATGGCGCGGTCGAAATGGCTCTCGAAGGTCGGGATCTTCCGCCGGTAGGGGTCGCCCTCCGGGGTGCGGGCGGTCGAATCGGCGTTGGCGATGTTCTCGGCGATGATCCGCATGCGCCCGTTCTGGGCCTTGAGGCCCGAGGCGGCGATCATCAGGGATTTGACGAAGTCCATGCTGGCGTGCTCCTACTCTTTGCGAGCGATCAGCCGCGACGGCCGATCGCGGTCCTGAGGATGCCGAGGCTCTTGGCGTAGAGCGATGTCGCGGCCTGGTAGTCCATCTGGTTGGCGGTGACCTTCATCATCTGCTCCTCGACGGAAACTCCGTTTCCGTCGGGCGTCACCTCGAAGTCGTTCTTCTTGACGTCGAACTGCTTGCCGGTTTCCTGTTTGCCGGCGATGTGGTTCGAATGGGTCGCCACCATGCCCACCGGGGGCGCCATCGCCTTGTGGAGTTCGTCGGTGAAGTCGAGCGACTTGAGATCCACCGGCCGGTAGCCGGGCGTGTCGACATTGGCGACATTCTTCGTCAGCAATGTCTGCCGGCTCTGGTGCCATTGCATCTTCGAGCGGATGGCCTCGAGAAAGGGAAGATCGGTCATCGACATGGCGAATACTCCCGCGACGGGTCTTGCAATCCGCGACAGTACGTCGCCGACTAGGCAGATTTTGCCGGGCGCATGGTTAACGACATGTTAATCCCGTGGGGTTTTAATTCGTGAAATCGTCGGCCGAATTGGCGTTCGTTCCGGAATCCGGGTTGCAACTCGCGCCAATTTTGCCAAGAAGTGAGGCTAACATTTGCGCGATGGCTCTTTCGCATCGAATAATCCGCGGAACGCGACGTGTCTCCGCGGAGTTGGGAGAACCGCAAAATGATTGAATGGCTACAGAACACGCTGGGAATGAATCAGGATATGGCCAGGGTGTTCACCTTCGTCCTGGCGCTTGTGGTGGTCCTGCTGCTGATCGCGCTCGCCGCCTGGCTGCTGCGACGGTTTTCGGTCATGCACCTGACCAGGCCGGCGCGCCAGCGCCAGCCGCGGCTGGCGCTGATGGACAGCGCCCCGATCGACAGCCGCCGGCGGCTCGTGCTGGTTCGCCGCGACAATATCGAGCACCTGATCCTGGTCGGCGGACCGACCGATGTGGTCGTCGAGCAGAATATCGTTCGCGGCGTGCCGCTCTCCGCCCGCCCGACGCCGCAGATGCCCGGCCAGCAAGCCGTTCAACAGCAGCCGGCGGCCGTGGCCCAGTCGCCTGTAGCGGCGGCGCCGCAGGCGCCCGCCCGTCCGCGCCCGCCGATCCCGACCGGCGGCCCCGCCGCCGGAGTCAACGGCGCCCATGCGCCCGCGGCCGAACCGGTCGTGCCCGCACCGCCGCCGCCGATGGAGTTCGAGGAACCCGATCCGGCGGAATCGGCGCGCCAGAAACGCCTTGCGGCCAAGCAGCAGCGCCAGGCCGACCGTCAGGCCAAGCGCGAGGCGGCCCTCGCCGCGGCCGACCACGGCGGTGAGGGCGAGGCCGCGCCCCGTCCCGCGACCGGCGCCCGTGCCCGGCTCGCCGGCCTGACCAGCGGGCTGCGGGGCTCGCGCGGCCGCCAGATCCAGCAGCCGGAACCCGAGTTCGAGGAAGCCGCGGCCGACCTGTCGCCGCAGGCCTTTCCCGCGCCCCTGAACAGTGCTCCGCCACCGCAGGTCCAGGCGCCGCAAGCCTCCGCGGGCACGGACCAGCTCGCGAGCCAACTCGACCAGGTGCTCGCCGGCGGCGCCCCCGCTCCGACGATCGCACCGCCACCGCCGGCCGTGCCGCGCGCCGCGCCGCGGGTGGCGCCGGCGATGACCGCGACCCGTCCCGTCGCCCCCGCCCAGCCGGGCGCCCAGGTCGACATCGAGGCGGCGCTTTCCTCGGCGCTCGAGGCCGACAGGCCCGGCGCCGCACCGCAGCAGCCGCAGCCGCCGATCCCGCCTCGGCCCCCGGTACAGCCGCCCGTGCAGTCGAACGCGCCGCCGCGCACCGCTTCACCGGCCCCGGCCCGCGCCGCGCCTGCGGCCGCGCCGGCCGAAGCGGCCCCTGCGGCCGCCCCGGTAGCCGCCGCGCCGAAGCCGCCTGCCCCGCCGCAGGCGCCGCCTGCTCCCCCCAAGGCCCCGCCGCAGCCACCCACGCCGCCCAGGCAGGCCGCGCCGCCGAAACAGGCAGCGACACCCAAAGCGCCCGCCAGGCCGGCAAGCGAGGCCGCGGACGCCAGGGCACCGAAGAAGAAGGCTGCGAAGGAGCCGGCGCCGTCGCTCGAGGACGAGATGACCAAGCTCCTCGACGACCTGACCGGAAGCCCCGACAAGTAGCCGCGACGCCGCCCCGGCGTTCCCGTTCTTGGGTCCCGTTCTGGGGTCCCGTTCTGGGGTCCCGTTCTGGGGTCCCGTTCTGGGGTCCCGTTCAGGGGCCTCGGTCCGGTTCCCATAGGAAATAGAGCGAGCAAGGGCGTGTCACGAGACACGCCCTTCGCTGTTTCGGCCCGAATCGGGCAAAATCCGGCCACCGGACGGTTCGGTCCCGGCGGGCATCCGCGCGCAGGCCCTAGCCGGCCAACAGATCGCCTCGCTCGCGACGGATGTCATGGGAACAGCAATGGCTCAGGGCCTGAAACGGACAGCCGCGCTCGCAACGCTCCTCGTCGCCGCCGCTGGCGCTGCGCACGCGCAAGGCATCTCCATCAATCTCGGCAACGGCCAGACCGTCACCGAACGCGCCGTCCAGCTCGTCGCCCTGATCACGGTCCTCAGCCTGGCGCCGTCGATCCTGATCATGGTGACCTCGTTCACCCGCATCGTCGTGGTGCTGTCGCTGCTGCGCTCGGCCATTGGGCTGCAGACCGCGCCTCCCAACGTCGTCATGGTCTCGCTGGCGATGTTCCTGACCGCCTTCGTCATGGCGCCGACCTTCCAGACCGCCTACGACGACGCCGTCCGCCCCCTGGTCGACGGCTCGATCGAACTCAACCAGGCCTTCGAGCGCGGCGCCGAGCCGTTCCACGCCTTCATGCGCAAGCATGTGCGCGAAAAGGACCTGGCGATGTTCGCCAACCTCGCCAAGGAAACGCCGCCGGAAAAGCCGGAGGACATTTCCCTCCGGGTGCTTGTGCCCGCCTTCATGATCAGCGAATTGCGGCGCGCCTTCGAGATCGGCTTCCTGCTCTACCTGCCGTTCCTGATCATCGATCTGGTGATCGCCTCGGTGCTGATGTCGATGGGCATGATGATGCTGCCGCCGATCGTCATCTCGCTGCCGTTCAAGCTGATCTTCTTCGTGCTGGTGGACGGCTGGAACCTCGTCGCCGGCAGCCTGGTCGAGAGCTTCGGGACTTAGCGAGGCGCAAAAGTCAGTTACGGGATTCCGCCGAAGCCAGGGTTTCGCCGACGCGCCTGGGCGCCTCCGGATCGACATGCGGCGTCAGGTAGCGGCGCCGGTAGTCCTCGAGGAACGTGTTCATCGAGTCGAGCGAGGCGATCTGCTTGACCACCGAGGAGAATTCCAGGTCGTTGGCCTTGATCGGCCGGGTCACCACGTCGAAAGCCTTGGCGTATTTGCCCTTGGCGATCTTGCCCATATATTTGGTCCTGAGCCGATCGAGGCCGATTTCGTCGCCTGCCAGCGAATAGGCGATGCCGGCGCGAACCAGTTCGAGGATCTCCCCGTCGGTCAGCGGCGTCCTGTCCGACCAGCGGCTACCGTGAAGCCGCTCGATCACCTCGGCCGCCGCCTGCCAGCGCTTGGCTTCCCAGTTGGCGACCCAGTTGAGCCGCGCCGCGTCGGAGCCGCGCATGTTCTTCAGCAGCTCGAGCGCCAGTGCGAATTTTTCCAGGCTGATATAGGCCCGCGCCTCCACCAGCCGGCGCTGGCGGTCGAGTTCCGTCGGAAGCCGCGCCTGCCGCGTCCGGTTGATCGCCCTGAGCGCCCGGTCGGGCTTGCGGTCGAGCAGATAGATCACCGCCAGATCGGCCGCGATCTGCGCCCTGGCGGCGCCCTTCAGCCGATGGTCGACCTGGTGTTCGAGCAGCGCCGCCGCCTGGTCGAGCAGATCGACCTCGACCAGCCGATAGGCCAGATGGCGGACGATCTCGTCGCCGCGCCGGCCGATCGGGGTCAGTTCCCTAAAGTCGTAGAACAGGCTCAGCGCCTTGATCGGCGGCATCTTCAGCGCGTCGCCGTCGAGGAACAGATTGGCGAAGACGGCGTTCATCTCGTCCTGCAGCAATTGCGTCGTCGACGCCCGCGGATTGGCCAGGACCGCCGTCTGCATCGCCTCGAAGGCGCGCCGGTAGTCGCCGTTGCGAGCACTGAGTTCGGCCAGGAACCTGAGCGCCTGCAGCTCGATCTCGTCGCCGCGCCAGACCGCCACCAGCCCCTCGAGCTGGGAGATGATCTCGGCGGGCTTGGTCATCCCTTCCCGTTGCCGGATCTTGAGCGACCGGTAGAGCGCCTCGGCCGCCGACAGGCGATAGGGCGACTTGATCACCGTGTCGAAATGGCGAAGCGCGTCCTTCGAGCGCCCCATGGCGTCGGCGACGCGGCCCCGCAGCGTGTCGAAGCGGGCGCCGATCGACCCGTCCGACTTGGCGATATCCATCTCGCCGAGCAGCCGGCTCGCGGCGCCGATATCGTTGAGCTCGATCGCCGCCCGCGCGGCGGCGAGGCCGAATTCGTTCTGCAGGTCGCCCGGATAATTGCCGATCACCGCGGCGGCCCGCGGCGTGATCGCGTGGACGAGCTTCCAGTTGCCGAGCTGTGCTTCGGTGATCGTCCGCCAGACCGCGGCATCGGCGTTTTCCCTGAGACTCTTGCGGTCGAGGAATTCGCGCGCTTCGCGCGGTCGCCCGGCGAGCGCGTTGGCGGCGCCGAACAGCACGTTGAGCGAGCCGTCGGCCGCAGCCTGCGGATCGTCCGAGCGCAGCAGCCGCAGATAGGCGAGCGCCTCGTAGGCGAACCGGTTGGCGAGGTAGAACTTGGCGAGTTCGAACCGCGCCGCCCGGCGCCGCTCGTCGGTGAACTGGGTGACCCTGTCCTCGAGCCGCGCCAGGGTCGCGTGGAAGGCGCCCGGATTGGCCGCCGCGAGAGACCGGAAATCGATAAAGCCGGTGCGCGCAGCGGCCGTCCTGACCGGCGCGTCCTCGACGATGACGTCGGACGCTCCGAGTATGGTATCGGAGAGGGTCAGGCCGTTCGGGTCGCTGACTTCGATGAAGTCGCCGACCTGATTCACCACGATGTCGTCGACCCGCGCGACCAGGGCCGCGCCCTGCGCCGAGATCAGCGAGGAGAGCTCGACGAAATCCTGGCGCTTGAGCAGGTTGCGTATCGGCGGATGGCCGGTGATCACGAAGATGGTGTCGCCGACTTCCGGGTCGCGCAGCCGGTGGATGCCGGTCGCCTTGGCCAACGGCAGGTGCAGCACGCGCGAGCCGTCGGCGCGCACCACCCGCTTGAAGGCGATCTGCCTGGCCGCGTCGAGCACCGCATTGCCCAGCGCCAGGGTCCACACGCCGCCGTCACGGCTCACCGTGGTCAGATGCGGCCGGGTCAGGGTGAACCGGACCGCCGTCCAGCCGGTATTGCGGAAAGCGCGGATATCGGCCACGTGCGATGAGAGCGTCGCCTGCAGCGAACGCATGTCGATCGGCTTGTCGGTCTCGAACACCATCCAGAAATCGTTGCCGCGCTGAAAGGCGGCGGCGCCGATCGGCTGTTCGAACGGAAACCGCACCTGGAAGGTGTCGCCGACCCGGTTGGCCTCGGCGTGAACGGTGTCGGAATGGGCAGAACTGGCGGCTTTCGGTGCCCGCTCGGGATTGGACGAGCCGCCGCCCGTCGGCTTCTTTTCGCTCAGGAGCAGTTCGATCGTCTCCGAACCGTCGCCCTTCTTCGCCTTCTTGCCGTCGTCGAGGACCGGCAATTCGGTGACCTTCACGGTCGCGGAGCCGATGCCGGCCATGTCCTTCGCGCCGGCCTTCTCGTCAGCCTTCGACCCCTCCGCCACCGAGACGGCGGCCGTGGATTCGTCGCCGCCCGTCTTCGCTGCGCCCGTCTTCGATGCGCCCGTCTTCGATGCGCCGGACTTCATGCCATCGGCCTTGGCGATGCCGGTCTCCGGGGCTTTGCCCGCCGAACCGTCCAACTTCGGATCGTCCGTCTTGCCCGCGCCCGACGTTTCGGCACCGGTCTCGCCGGTCGCCTTCTTGCCGGCGACTTTTTCGTCGGCATTTTCCTTGTCGCCGCCCGAAGCGGCCATCGCCTTCGGGCCGGAATCCGATCCGCTCTTCGCGTCACCGGCCGAGCCGGCGCCGTCGGCTTTCGAGCCGTCCGCCTTGGCGACGCCGGCGGTCGTCCGCGCCGGCTTCGACACGGCGGCCTTCGGCGCGCCGGATTTCGGTTCACCGGTTTTCGCCGTTGCGGATGTTTCGCCGTCGGCCGGTTCCCGCCGTCCGCGCGACAGGACCGTCCGTTTTCCTCCGCCGATGCCGATCGGCCTCATGGCGGTGCGGATCGCCTTTTCGACCGGATCCGCGCCCGCTACGGCTGATTTCTTCTTCGGCTCGAGATCGATCACATAGGCGTGCTTGTCCTCGAAGGCGCGCACGTCGACGTTCTGGTCGATCTTCATCACGATCCGCGTTTTGCCGTCCTCGATACTGGATTCGATCTCCTCCAGTCCCGGCGGCATGTTGGTCTTGATCGAGGTGAGATCGGGCACCGCCTCGCGGGTGAACCGCAGGGTCACGACGCCGTCCTGGCGGACGAAGGCGGTATCGAAGGGAACGTTCCAGGCGAAGACGAAGCGGCTGAAGGTCGGGGCCCGGCCCAGCCGAACCACCAGCCGGGGCTTCACTTCCTCGCCGAACCTGCGACGCTTGGCGTCCTTGACCTCGCGAAGCGCCTTGGCGGCCCGTTTCGCCAGTTCCTTGACCACGTCCTCCGGCAGTCCCGGCGGCAGTCCCGCCCAACCTTCGGGAAGCAGGTCGATGAACAGCTTTTCCCCAGCTTCCATGGTGTTGACATGCACCGTGCGGGCGAGCGCGAAGCGAATGGCCCGGCCGTCGGGATCGGCGCGCGCGACGGAAACGTAGTCGCCCAGATCGACGGGAACCTGGGCCACATCGACCTCGGTCGGCTCCCTGAATTCGATGACCAGGATGGAACTGGTCACCTTGGCCGTATAGTGCGGCAGCAATTCGCGGTCCTTGAAGGAGACGACGAGACGGCCGAAGCCCTTTTCCTGGGAAGCCTCGATCTTGGCCTGCTCCCAGTTCGGGTCCGCCCGCACCGGCGTCGGGGCCTGAGCCAGCGCGAAGAGGGCGAGCAGGAACGCGGCAAGGCCGGCCGACCCGAAAAGGGACGAACCTCTCGCAACCGTGCGGGCAGCGCCGCCGGTCCCATGCCGTCGTGTCGTTTTCACCGGTCTTTCCTGAATCTGATGCAGGTTTCAGAAAATCCTAATTACCCGCGCTTAACGGGCCGTTACCCGCGGCGCCGGACGGCCGGTGTCGTCAGGACCCGATCTTGGGCAACAGGTCGGGGGTCTTGGGCGGGTTCTTCTTGCGAGTCGTGGCCAGCGCAACCGTCAGCTTCTCGGCGGCCTCGGGGGTCATTTTCCCGAGGATATCCGCCATTCTGCGCGGATTGATCTTCTTCACCACCTTGACAAGGACGGGCATCTGCAAGCGGTCGAAGATAGCCGCCGCCTCTTTCGGTCGCATCGATTCGTACATCTTGACCAGGTCGTCGAACTGTTTTTCCTCGGCCTTTTCCTTGGCGGTCGTTGCGGCCTTAAGTCGCGCTTCGAGCTGTTTCAGCTCGTCGATGCGATCCTCGATGCGCTTTTCGGTCGCCTTCAGGAACGCTTCGCGCAGGTCGAGATCCTTCTCGCGCTTGTCGAGCTCGACGCGGCGTTCGCCGAGCCGTTCGAGCACCGCACCCTTGGAGCGGTCGCGCTCCGCCAGGTTCTTTTCCTCTGGCCGGTCGTCGTGAACCGAGCCGGCGCGGTTGGCCGGCTTGATCTTCTTTCCGGCTGCCTTCATGACGTCTTTCGCCCCCGCCGCCTTGCCACCGGCTTTTTCGGGCGCGTCGGACTTGGCCGGCTTGGTCTGGGCGCTGGCGATCGCGATGCCCGCCAGCCTGCCGTTGAGCAGCAGGTCGGTGGTTTTCAGCGCCAGGAGCGTCGCCGCGGCGAAAAGAACGACTGGCAACAGCCGCAATCTGCTCATGCCACGCGCTCCCGCGACTGCCGGCGCAGCGCCTTGAGCCGTTCGGCGGTTTCCGCCGCGGCCCGGCGGATCTGCATGCCGTTGCTATAGGCCGATCCCCGTTCCGGCTCGTCCTCGGCGCCCCGGATGGTCCCCATGTCGACGGGCGCCAGCATGTCTTCCGCCGATCGCGGCGCGGCGAGGCTCGGCTGCGCCGCCGACTTCGTATCGGCCACCAGGGCGATCTGCGAGATCCGCTTGAGTACGGTTTCGCCGGCACCGAGCTGATCGGCGATCTCCCGGGAGAACCATTCGGCCTCCGACAACCGCTTGCCGAGGCTTTCGTCGCACTCGTTGGCCGCCATCTTCAGGCCCATGATCGCCCGTTCGGCGATCTCGGTCGCCGTGATCAGCTCCGAGATCGTCGCCTTCAGCGAGGCCTCGTCCGCGTGCAGCCGTTTCAGCCGGCGATTGAGCACGAAGCAGTAGCCGATGGTCATCACCAGTAGAATTGCGACCAGGATTTCAATCGTCAAACCCAACGAGACGTTCATTATTGGGCCTCCATTTGCTTCTGCGCCGCTTGTTCGAACGCGGCCAGAGTCATCTTCGGAATACGCAACTCCCTGTCGACGCGCACCGATATCCCCTCCCCCGAGCGGCCCATGCCGCCTTCGGTGAGCGGCACGTCGCCACACTTGATCCTGACCGGATCGTCGGGTCCGACATCGAAGACCAGCGTTTCGCCGACCTCAAGTTCGAGGATCTGCTTGAGCGGCATCTCGCGCTCGAACAGGACGGCGTCGATCTCGACTTCAGCCGAATAGATCTCGGTCGCCAGATGCTCTTCCCAGATCGGGTCGCGGCCGAATTTCTCGCCCATGAACATCTGCAACAGCAGGTCGCGGATGGGCTCCAGCGTCGCGTAGGGCAGGAGCATCTCGATCTTGCCGCCGCGGTCTTCCATGTCGATGCGGAACTCGACCAGGATGGCCGCGTTGGCGGGGCGCGAAATCGCCGCGAAACGCGGGTTCGTCTCCAGCCGCTCGAGGATGAAATGCACTGGCGACAGCGGTGCGAAGGCCTGTTCGGCGTCTTCGAGGATGATTTCGATCATCCGCTTGACCAGGTTCATTTCGATGGTCGTGTAGGGGCGGCCCTCGACGCGGACGGCGCTGGCGCCGCGACCGCCGCCCAGAAGCACGTCGATGATCGAGTAGATCAGCCCGGAATCGACCGTCATCAGGCCGAAATTGTCCCATTCCTCGGCCTTCAGAACCGCCAGGATCGCCGGCAGCGGGATCGAATTGAGATAATCGGAAAAGCGCACCGAGGAGATCGAATCCAGCGATACCTCGACATTGTCGGAAGTGAAATTGCGCAGCGACGTCGTGGTCAGCCGCACCAGCCGGTCGAAGACGATCTCCAGCATCGGCAGGCGTTCGTAGGAGACCATCGCCGAGTTGATCAGCGCCCGGATGCCGCTCTGGTCGCCGGTGATCTGCTCGTCGATATTGAAACCGAGCAGGTTGTCGATCTCTTCCTGGGTGAGGACCCGGTCGGCGCCGCGGCCGGAACTTTCGAGTTCCGGCTCGCCCTCGTCGATCATCGCCGCCCATTGCGCCGCCATGTCGTCGCCGGCGTCGACGCCCTGCTCCTCGAGTGCGGCACCCCACGCGGCGGCGAGATCTTCGTCCTCGTCGATCTCGTCGTCGTCGGGCGCTTCGTTCTTGTCCTTCTCGTCGACCATGTCTCTCTACTGAACCAGAATGTTACGGAACAGGACGCCTTCGATCTTGGCGGGATAGATGGCGGTGTTGATGCGCCGCTGCAGCTCCTCCTTGAGGCGGAACAGCCCGGCCGACCCCTCGATGTCGGCAACCCGCAATTCGCGCAGATAGACCTGGAAGGCGTCCAGAACCCGCGGCATGTATGGCCTGATCCGGTTCACCATCGCCCGGTTGGAGACCTCGAGCACCACGTCGAGCTTGAGGAAGGTCGTCCGCTTGCCCGGCGCGACCAGGTTGACCGTGATTTCGGGCAACTCGTAGAAGACCGGCTTGGGCGGCGGCGGTTCGCCGTTGGCCGTCATCGGCGCGGCTTCGAACAGGCCGAACGGATCGAGGACATACATCGTCGCGGCGCCGCCGGCGACCAGCGCGAACGCCAGCCCGCCGACGAGCAGAAGCTTGCGTTTGCCGCCCTTTGCGGGGGCCTCGCCTTCCGCTCCGTCCTCGACGGCGTCTTCCGCGGCCTCGTTGGCCAGATCGACCATGGACGAACCCCTGTGCTCCCCTCGCGCCTTTCAACGGCGCTCCATGGCGCCTTGCGTGCCCACGCATGCGCAGGATGTATCTAAAGAGCGAATGGTTAACGAATGGTTTCCGGACCCTAGCGATCCGGGTGGGCAATACTTGCCGCCCGGCACCGGTCCTCGGCAGATTGTTCCACGGTCCGGCTTGTCGTTCTTTGAATAAGATATTGAAAATTATAAGTAATTTATTTGGCACGCGGTATGCTTAACAGTTTCCGAAGATCCGCGACGGGAGCTCGCGGATGCTCGTGGGGAGCAAGGAAACCTTAACCATGGACAACACCCAGCTCATTGGGTTGTCGCGCCAGACCGCTTTGCGGCACCAGATGGACGTGATCGCCAACAATCTGGCCAATCTCAACACCACCGGCTTCAAGTCGCAGGCGCTGATGTTCGAGGAATATCTGATGCCCGTCGCAGAAGTCTCCGACGAGAACGGCATCGCGAACGACCTTTCCTACGTCATCGACTACGCCTCGAACCGGGACTTCTCCTCCGGTGGCATGGTGCGCACCGGAAACCCGCTCGACATCGCCATCCAGGGCAAGGGATGGCTGGTGGTCGAAACGCCCGAAGGCGAGCGCTTCACCCGCGACGGAAGCCTCAGCCGCAACGCCGATGGGGAACTG
>Ga0070728_10003449_pt1 | contig 17474 bp, 14 predicted proteins | sample tdDd471_FD_66723 | JGI IMG/M metagenome (GOLD analysis project Ga0070728, IMG submission 66723) | Marine sediment microbial communities from the Atlantic coast under amendment with organic carbon and nitrate - tdDd47.1 | ecosystem: Environmental > Aquatic > Marine > Coastal > Sediment | place... | reverse complement strand
TTTTCCTCGTCGTCGAGCAGGGCGAACCGCTGGTGCAGCAACTGGCCCGAGCCCAGTTCCAGCACCCGGCGCAGCGGCGAGACGATGCCGGAGAGCGCGTCGGTGACCGCGCCCCCGGGCATTTCGGGCAGGAAGCCCGGCGGCATTCCCGGTTGGCTCGCCTCACAGCCATCAGGGCCGATCAGGTCGAGCCGCCCGTCGCAGCAGAGCAGCAGCCGCCCGGTCAGGGCGATCTCTCCGTCGAAGGTGTCGCAAAGGGCAAAGCTGACCGTGGCCCCCGGCCCGGCGGCGACAAGGCGGCGCTTGCCTGGCGCGGCGTCGGCGAGGAGGCCGCGGAGGTCTCCGGCGACGATAAACAGGGGGCCGGATTCGGTGTTCATGTATCCCCGGATCGGGTTGCGGGCGGCTTCGGGTATCTCGGTCACGGACGGTGCGGCCCGGATATGGACAGACCCGCGATGAGGGGCATCATGTCATGACAGGGTCATGGCTCGCAATACCAAAGGGATGGCGCTATGGCCATTTTACAACCGGAGGGAGAGACATCAGCACGGCATTGGCGTCGTGGCCGGTCTCCAGCCCGAACTTGGTGCCGCGGTCATAGACCAGGTTGTATTCCGCATAGAGCCCGCGATGGATCAACTGGGTGTCGCGGTCTGCCTCGGAAAAGCTTTGCGGGCGGCGTTTCTCGACCAGAGGGACGAAGGCGGGCAGGAAGGCGCGGCCGATGTCCTGGGTCAGGGCGAAATCGGCCGCCCAGTCATCGGTGCAGTAATCGTCCATGAAGATGCCGCCCACCCCGCGCGCCCGGTGGCGGTGGGGGATGTAGAAATATTCGTCCGCCCAGGCCTTGAGCCGGGGATAATGCGCCGCCCCGTGCGGGTCGAGGTGGGCCTTTTGCGTGGCGTGGAAATGGGCGGTATCCTCATCGTACTCGATGCAGGGGTTGAGGTCGGAGCCGCCGCCGAACCACCAGGCGTGCGGGGTCCAGAACATCCGCGTGTTCATGTGCACCGCCGGGACGTGCGGGTTACGCATATGGGCGACGAGGGAGATGCCCGAGGCCCAGAAGCGCGGGTCGCCGGCCATCCCCGGCAGCCCCTTGCGCGCCATCATCGCGGCCTGGGCGCGCTCGCCCAGCTGCCCGTAGACGGTCGAGACGTTGACGCCGACCTTTTCGAACACCCGACCGCCGCGCATCACGCTCATCAACCCGCCGCCGGCGTCCGAGCCGTCGTCGGAGGCGCGGCTGGTTTCGGTGACCTCGAAGCGGCCCGGGGCGGCGTCGGAGAAGGGGCCCATGTCGTGGCTGTCCTCCAGCGCCTCGAAGGCGGCGACGATCCGGTCGCGCAACTGGCGGAACCAGGCGGCGGCGGTGGTTTTCTCGGTGTCGAGCGGTGCGGTCATCTGGGCTCTCCCGGGGGTCGGTGATGGGCGGCCAATCTAACCGGGTTGGCGGCGGGGGCCAGCGGTTTTCCCGCAGGTTCGCGATTTGACGCAGAGGAGGCGCCGCCCCCGTCGCGGCAGGCCGCGCGGGCTCCGCCCGTTCGCGCCTGAAACGCTCCACCGGAGCATTTCCGAGACGGCGCTCACCCCCCGGAGTATTTGCGGCCAGAAAAAGACCGGGATGGGGCCCTTGCCGCCATCGCGGGCGGCCCCGTATCAGGTCCGGAGTGACAGGGTGGGCGGCGGGGGACGCCGTCTCAGTGCGCCGGGGCCGCGACCGGGTCGAGCAGGGTGCGGCCGCCGTCCAGCGTGAGGATCTGGCCGGTCATGAAGCCGGCGGCGTCGGAGGCGAGGAACTGCACCGCGTCGGCCAGTTCGCCGGGGGCGGCGATGCGCGACAGCGGGGTGTGATCCTCGATGTCCTGGCGAAACTCCCGGTGTTCCTTAAGCGTGGACTTGAGCGAGGCGCTCATCACCGAGCCGAAGGCGACGGCGTTGACGCGAATGCGGTGCGGCGCCAGCGCCACGGCGAGCGAGCGGGTGAGCTGGTCGAGCGCGGCCGAGCTGACCGAATAGGCCATCAGGTTGGGATGGGTGCGGCGCGCGGCGATCGAGCTGAGGTTGACGATGGCGCCGGCGCTGGCGCCCTCTTCGCGTGACCTGGACTGTTTGATCATCCGCTTGGCGACCATCTGGCTGAGCCGGAGCGCCGGCATCAGGTTCTGGTTCAGCAGTGCGATTACCGAGTCGTCCTCGGGGTCGAGCGGGTCCGAGGGGATCACCTGGCGGGCGCCGTTGACCAGCACGTCGACCTCGTCGAAGGCGTCTAGGGTGGCCGAGAGCAGGTTGGCGATGGTCAGCTTCTCGCGCAGATCGCCGGCGAAGTAGCGCACGTTGCTGTCCTCGGCGCGGTCGCCCAGCTCATCGACGAGGCGGGCCTCGTCGATGTCGGCGAACATGACGTTGGCGCCCTTTTCGGCGAACTGGCGGCCAATGGCGAGGCCGATGCCGTTGGCGGCGCCGGTGACGATGGCGGTCTTGCCGGCGATGGAAAAGGACATGAGGATACTCCTGGCGGGATGGGGTCAGCCGCGTTTGCGGCGCGGCCTGGTGGCGCGCAGCAGCTTGAACCGGGCATTGCCGCCGATCTGCTGGACCTCGGAAAAGGCGGCGTCGAGCGCGGTTTCGTAGGGCAGTTGCCGGTTGGCCACCATCCAGAGCTGCCCCTGCGGGCCGAGCAGGCGTGCGGCGGCCTCGATGAAGCCCTGGCCGAGGGCGGGGTCGGCGGCGCGGCCGGTGTGAAAGGGCGGGTTCATCACCACAGCGTCGAGCGGGCGGGTGGTGCGGAAGAGCGCGGCATCGACCCAGTGGAAGCGGGCGCGCGGATCGGCGACATTCTCCATCGCACAGTTGAGCGCGATGCGGTCGGCCTCGACCAGATCAAGCGATTCGAGGCGGTCGTCGTCGAGCAGCCGTGCGGAGAGATAGCCCCATCCGGCGCCGAGGTCGGCGACGCGGGCGCCAAGGTGTTTTGGCAGCGCCTCGGCCAGCAGTTTCGAGGCCGGGTCGACGCCGTCGGCGGAGAACACGCCGGGCGCGGTAACAAAGCCATCGACGCGTTGCGCCTCGGGCGCGGTCCAGTCGGAAAAGACGGCGCGGTCGAATCCGGCCGCATCGGTGCGGAACCAGAAGATGCGGCCATGCGCCTTGGACAGCGAGCCGTCGAGCGCCACCCGGCCGGAGACCTGCCGCAGCAGGCTGTCGGCGCCATCGGTCTTGGCGCCGTCGACGATGACCACGCCGTCGGTCTGGGCAACGGCCTGGGCGATCAGCGCCCGGGCCAGCGGCTTGGCCCGCGGCAGGCAGACCAGCGCGGCGGCGAAACGATGCGCCTGAGGCACCGTCCAGTTGACATTGGGAAAGCCGCTGGCGGCAAGGAAATCGTGATCGGGGCGGAACGGCTGTACCAGCACTGCCCGGTCGCGCGGCAGTGCCGTGAGGTCGGCCCCCGCGCGCGGATGCAGCACCAGGATCTGCCCCTCGGCGGGCAGGTCGAGCCCACCCTGGGCGGTGGCGGTTGTCAGGCGCGCAGACAAGGCGCTTTCCTAATCCTCTTTTTCCATGGTGCATTGCAGCGGGTGCTGGTGCCGGCGGGCGAAATCCATCACCTGCCCGACCTTGGTTTCGGCGATCTCGTGGCTGAACACGCCGACCACGGCGACCCCCTTCTTGTGCACGGTGAGCATCACCTCGAAGGCCTCGGCGTGGGTCATGCCGAAGAACCGTTCGAGCACGTGGACCACGAATTCCATCGGGGTGTAGTCGTCATTCAGCAGCAGCACCTTGTAGAGCGGCGGCCGCTTGGTCTTTGGCCGCGTCTTGAGCAGGGTCGAGGCATCGTCCCCGCCATCCGGGTTGTCGGTCATCATCAATGGCTGTAGCAGCATCGCGAAGCTCTCGTCCGGTTGCGGTCTGTGCGGTGAAGGGTCGATGCCCTTATATAACGCTCCGGCGGGTTTAGAAAAGGTATAGCGGACAAACAAGCCATGACGCGCAAATTGACCACGGTGGGGTTCGACGCCGACGACACGCTCTGGCACAACGAGCGGTTCTTTCACCTGACCCAGCAGCGCTTTGCCGAACTGCTGTCGGAGCATGCCGAGCGCGACCACCTGGCCGAGCGGTTGCTGGCGGCGGAACGGCGCAACATCGGCCGCTATGGCTATGGCATCAAGGGATTCACCCTGTCGATGATCGAGACCGCCATCGAGGTGACCGAGGACCGGGTGCCGGCGCGGATCATCCGCGCGCTGATCGAGGCCGGGCAGGAGCTGCTGGCGCATCCGGTCGAGCTGTTGCCGCATGCGCGCGCGGCGGTCGAGGCGGTGGCGGGCACGCACCGGGTGGTGCTGATCACCAAGGGCGACCTGCTGCACCAGGAGCAGAAGCTGGCGCAATCGGGGCTGGGCGATCTGTTCGACGGGGTCGAGATCGTGTCGGAGAAGACGCCGCAGGTCTACGCCGAAATCTTCGCGCGCCATGGCGAGGGGGCCGAACGGGCGCTGATGGCGGGCAACTCGATGCGCTCGGACGTGGTGCCGGTGGTCGAACTGGGCGGCTGGGGGGTGTATGTGCCGCACGGGCTGGTCTGGGAGATCGAGCACGCCGACCCGCCCGAACAGGCGCCGCGCTACCGCAGCATCGCCGATCTGGGCGAATTGCCCGGGCTTGTGGCCGCAATCGAGGCCGGCTGAGGGCGGCGGGCCGGGCAACTGTCCGGCGCCATGTTTTCGCCGCAATCGCCGGTGTTGCGGGCGGCCGCACGGCAACCGCAAGATGTTGCAGATCCGCTGCGAGGGAAATGAACAATCCCCTGCAAGCTACGGGTTTATTTTGGTTATTCCCTGTGATAGCCTCAGGGTAACAAATCGAAAAACAGCCGCCGGTCAACCGGGGGCATGAGGCAGACAGAGGCAATATCGTGCAGGTCCGGCGTTTCCGTCCGGCCCGATCCGGGCCGAGTCCATTTTCCGCGCATCCGATTCCGTTCTTGTGGGCGCTGGTGCTGGCCGCGCTGCTGGTGGCCATGGCCGCCGCGCCGCTGCGCGCCGCGCCCTATGCGGCGATGGTGATGGATGCGCGCACCGGCGAGGTGCTGCATTCGCGCAATGCCGACACCCGGCTGCACCCGGCCTCGCTGACCAAGATGATGACGCTCTACATCGCCTTCGAGGCGGTGCGCAACGGCGAGATCACCATGGACACGATGGTGCGGGTGTCGCAGAACGCGGCCTCCGAACCGCCCTCGAAACTGGGGCTGCGGGCCGGGCAGAAGATCGCGCTGCGTTACCTGGTGCGGGCGGCGGCGGTGAAATCGGCCAATGACGCGGCCACCGCCATCGGCGAGGCGATCAGCGGCTCCGAGGCCGCCTTTGGCCGCCGGATGACCCGGACCGCCAAGGCCCTGGGGATGACCCGGACCACCTTCAAGAACGCCCACGGGCTGACCGAGAGCGGGCACCTGTCTACCGCCCGCGACATGACCATCCTGGGCCGCCACCTGCTTTACGATTACCCGGAATATTACAACCTGTTCTCGCGCCAATCGACCCACGCGGGGATCAAGACGGTGTCCTCGCACAACCGGCTGCTGACCAGCTACAAGGGCGCCGACGGGATCAAGACCGGCTATACCCGCGCCGCGGGCTTCAACCTGGTGGCCTCGGCGCAGCGCGGCAACGAACGGGTGCTCGCCACGGTGTTCGGCGGGCAATCGTCATCCTCGCGCAATGCCAAGGTGGCCGAACTGCTTGACCTCGGGTTTCGCCGGGCGCCGTCGCAGGCGCCGCTGCGCAAGCCCAGCCCCCCGGTCTATGCCGGCAACGCCGGCGATGGTGCGGAAGGGCATGTGGTGCGCCTGAGCGGCGTGGTGAAAAAGAGCCCGCGGCCGGTGGCCCGCCCCGGCAGTGCGCCGGTGCTGGTCGCGGCGACCGACGCCGACGCCCAGGTCATCGCCGCGGCGGTGGCCGAAGCGATGTCCACGGCGGCGGCGCCGCCAACCATCGAGACCACCGAGGCCGCCCCCGCCGAAGTGCCCCGCCCGGCCCTGCGGCCGCAGGACCTGGTGGAGGAGGTGGCGCAGGCCGATCCGGTCGAGCCGGAGGAGGAGGAGCAGGAGATCGTCACCCGGCTCTCGACCTCGGGGGAATTGCACTGGGGGATCAACGTCGGCCGCTATACCAGCCGCTACCAGGCCGAGAAGACGCTGCTGCGCACCGCCCTGTCGGAAATGGAGACGCTGGACGGAACCCTGCGTAAGGTGGTGCATAGCAAGAAGGGGTTCGACGCCAATTTCATGGGCATGTCGGCGGAGACCGCCGACCTGGCCTGCCGAAGGCTGAAGGCGCGCAACGTCACCTGCACCCTGCTGAGCCCGTCGTCGTGATCCGAGGCGCGGGCGGGCAGTCGCGAAGGACCGGCTAGGCCGCGCCCCTCTCTCCGGTTTCATCGTCGCCGAACTTCCCGATCCACTTGCGCAGCGAGAAGATGTCGAAATAGATCGCCAGCAGCGACGGGAACACCAGCACCACCAGGATCATCGAGGCCAGCAGGCCGAAGGCGACCGAGACCACCAGCGGCACCATCGTCTGGACCTGCGGCGAGGTGTCGAACATGATCGGCACCAGACCCGCGAAGGTGGTCGAGGACGACAGCAGGATCGGGCGGAACCGGTCGCGCACCGCGTTGAGCGAGGCGGTGATGTAATCGTCGCCCTGCAGGTGGGTCTGGAAGAAGGTCAGGAACAGGATCGCGTTGTTGACCACGATGCCCGAGAGCGAGGCGAATCCGATCATCGAGGGCATCGACATGTCCAGCCCCAGCGCCAGATGGCCCAGCACGGTGCCGATCAGCGCGAAGGGGATCGACAGCATCACCACGATCGGCAGGCTGTAGGAGCGGAACTGGAAGGCCAGCACCAGATAGACGCCCACCAGCCCCAGCAGCAGCGATCGCATCATGGATGTCTGGGATTTCTGCTGTTCCTCGGTGGCGCCACCGATCCGGACGCTGACGCCAGGATGGTCGCGCATGATCTGCGGCGCCAGTTCGTCGAGCGCCACGGCGGAGATCCGCGCCGAGGTGGTGGCGGCGCGGTCGATCTTGCCCTCGATCCGGGCGGTGATCTTGCCGTCCTTGCGGGTCAGCGCCGGGAAGCTGGCGCTATAGGTGAAATCGGCCACCCCGGCCAGCGCCACCTGGTTGCCGCCCGGCAGGGTGACCGGGAACAGTTCGAGCGCGCTGAGGCTGGGGATGCTGTCGGCCAGCTGCACCCGCACCGTCATGCTGGAGGGACCGGCGCGGAAGCTGTCGACCTCGTCGCCGGAGAATGCGTTGCGCAGTTGCGCGGCGAGGTTTTGCGGGGTGAGCCCGACGGAATATCCGAAGGGCGTGAGCGTCATCTGCACCTCGCGGCGGCCGCCCTGCAGGTCGAGAAACGCCTCGGTCACATCGGCGCGGGCGACCAGCGCCAGCAGCATCTGGTTCGCCGCCGCCTCGAGCGTGTCGAGGTCCTGCGACAGCAGTTCGACATCCAGATCGGCGCCACCGGGCCCCCGCTCGGCCTGGGAGAAGCTGCCCTGCACCAGGTCGGGGATCGGGCCCGTCTCCTGCCGCCAGAGGGCGAGGATGGTGTCGGCCTCGACATTGCGGGCGGCGCTTTCCAGCAGATCCACGGTGACCGTCGCGGTGTGCGAGCCATTGGCGGTGACATCGCTGTTGACCGCGTATTGCACCAGCACCCGCTGGACCAGCGGCGCGGCATCCTCGGTTCCGGGGGCCAGCTGCGCATCGACCCGGTCGAGCGCGGCGAGGATGCGGCCGACCTCGGCCACGGTGCGGCTGCGGTCGATACCGGGGGTGAGCGCGATGCGGGCGATCACCGTGTCGCTTTCGGTGGCGGGAAAGCCGATCACCTTGACCGCGCCGGAGGCGATCAGCCCGACGGTGAGGATCAGCGCCGCGATCACCGTGCCGAAGGTGAGGTAGCGCACCCTGACCAGCCGTGCCGCCGCGGGCAGCAGCACCCGCTCCTTGAACCGTTCCAGCAGAAGGGTGGCGCGGCGTTGCTTCGGCGCGGCCTCGTCGTGGCCGCCATGGCTGAGGTGGTGCGGCAAAATCAGGAACCCCTCGACCAGCGACAGGGTGAGGGTGAGCAGCAGCACCATCGGGATGAACTTGAGGATCTGGCCGAAATCGCCGGTGATGAACATCAGCGGGCCAAAGACGCAGGCAGTGGTGAGAAAGGAGGAGACGACGCCGGGCATCACCTCCATCGCGCCGCGGGCGGCGGCCTCGGTCCGGCTGGCCTTGCCGCGCCATTTGTCGATGTTCTCGGCGATGACGATGGAATCGTCCATGATGATGCCCACCGCCATCAGCAGGGCGACCAGGGTGATCATGTTGATGGTGATGCCCAGCACGCTCATCAGGAACAGCCCGCCGAGGAAGGACACCGGCAGCGAGGCCGAGATCCACAGCGATTCGCGCATCGAGAAGAACAGCCACATGGTGCCGAAGACCAGCACCAGCCCCATGCCGATGTTCTGCAGGATCAGCCTCAGCCGTTCCTGCACCACCTCGGTCAGGTTGTTGATAACCGTGAGGCGGAACGGATCGGGATAGCGCGCCTGTTCCGCTGAAAGTGCCGCATCGACCGCCGAGAACACGCGGATGCTGTCATCGTCCTTCGACTTGTAGATGGCGATGATCGCGGCCTGATCGCCGTCGATGAAGGATTGCACGTTCTCGTCGCTGTCCATTGTCGCGACCTGCGCAAGGTCGCCCAGAAGCACCACGCCGCCCTGCTCGTTCTGGAGCACGATCAGGTCCTCGAGCTCGCTCACCGTGCGGCGCACGTCGGTATAGCGCAGAACGAAGCTGGTCTCGCCGATCTCGACGTCGCCGAGGGGCTGGCGCAGGCTGCGCGCCTCGATCGCGTTCAGCACGTCGCTGGCTGACAGCCCGTAGCGGCGCAGCGCCTGCGGATCGAAGCTCACCCGCAGCTCACGGTCGGAGATGCCGGTGACCTGGGCCTCGGCCACCCCGTCGAGGGCCTGCAGCAGGTCGGCGAGGCTGTCGGTGTATTCGAGCAGCCCCTGCTTGCCGGCGATGCCGGAGACCGCGACCAGCGCGACCAGCTCGGTCTGGCCCTGGATCTCGACCGTGGGGGTTTCGGCGGCGGTGGGGAAATCGGTCACGCCGGAGACCGCCGAGAACACGTCGTTGAAAAACTGGATGATGTCGCCGCCCTCGTCCAGCTCGGCGGTGGCGCTGGCGCGGCCGTCGAGCGAGACGCAGTCGAACTCGGCCAGCCCGGTGAGGCCGGTGACGGCATCCTCCAGCGGAATGCAGATCTCTTCGTCCACATCGCGGGCCGAGGCGCCGGGGTAGACCACGCCGACGCTGACGGTATCGGAGGAGAACTCGGGGAAGGTTTCCCGCTCGATCCCGGTGGCCACGGCGATGCCGAGGATGCAGACCAGCACCATCAGCAGGTTGGCGGCAACCGGGTGGCGGACGAAATAGCCGATCATCTCAGCCGTCCCCGCCGGGGGTCACCGGGATCAGGCGGATGCCGGGGATCGAGGGTGAGGGCACGCTGAGGACAAGGGTTTCACCCCCGGAGAGGCCATCGGTGATCAGCACGTCGGCGCCCAGTGCCGGGCCGACGGTGACCGGCCGGACCTCGAGCCGCTGATCTGCGTCGGCGAGGAAGACGAAGGCGGCACCGTCATCGTCGAGCTGCAGCGCGGTGCGCGGCACGGCGATAGCGTCGGGGATCGGTGGCGCGCTGAGCACGACGGTGACGAAGCTGCCGGGGTTGAGCGGCGGCCGTTCGGTGGCGCCGTTGGCCAGATAGGGGTCATCGACCTGCACCACGAGGCCCAGCGTGCCGGTCTGGCTGTCGAGGGTGCCGCGCAGCCGCATGATGCGGGCGTCGTAGCGGGCATGCGTTCCGGCCAGGTCGAGCACGACCTGCGCGGTGATCCCCATCTCTCCCATCATCCCGCTCAACAGGCTGGTATCGACCATCGCGCCCTGCGGCAATTGCCCGCCGACCGAGGCCAGCGCCAGGTTGCGAAAGGCGCGCGGGGCGAACTCGGCGGTGATCTCGGCGGCGGCGGTGCTGTCGAGCGTGAGCAGCGTCTCGCCGGTGCGGATGAACTGGTCGGCCTCGACGTTCAGGGCGTTGACGCGGCCCCGGAACGGCGCGGTGATGGTGGTCTTGCCCAGGGCGCGCTCGGCCTCGGCCAGTTCGGCCCGGCGCACCGCCAGCGTCGCCTCGGCGGAGGCCCGCTGCGCGGGGTAGAGCGCCAGCGTGTTGATCACGTTGGTGAGCGCGTTCTGCTGGGCGAAGAGAACCTTTTCGGCGGAGTTGAGCGCGGACTGGGTGCTGGTTCCGCTTTCGACCAGGGATTTGACGCGGTCATATTCGGTCTGCGCCACGTCCAGGGTGCGCTGCTCGATCTCGAGGTTGCGCTCGGTGTTGGCCTCTTTGCGGTCGATCTCGGCCAGGGCGGCCTCGGCGGCGGCGATATTGGCCTTGGTCTTCCGGATTGCGAGATCGTAGTCGGTGCGGTCGACCTCGACCAGAACCGCGCCGGCATCGACGAAGCTGCCCTCGGCCAGCCCTTCGGCAAGGCGGGTTATCCGGCCCTCGACCTCGGACACGGCACTCCAGCGGTGCGCCGATTCGACCCGGCCATAGCCCTCGGCGGTGGGGGTGATCCGGCCGGGATCGACCTGCATCACCCGCACGGCGACGGTGGCCTGGGGTTCCTCGGCGACGGGCGGCTGGCCCTGCCGCGTCATCCAGACAAAGCCGAGCACGCCGAGGACCAGCGGCGGCAGGATCAGAAGGGGGCGCAGGTTCATGGAGGCTCTCCCGCCGGGACCGGAAATGCGCCGGGGTGCCCCGGCATCGGTTTTCTATAGCGCGGCTACCTCTATGGAAGAAAGCGCCGCCTGCACCCGGGTTCAGAATGTGACCGGTTGGCCGCGCCCCTCGGCCCGGGCGCGGGTCAGCACGTGATGCGCCGCCGCCAGATCCTGTGCCGCGACCCCGAGCGAGCGGTAAAGCGTGATCTGATCGTCGCTTGCGCGCCCGGCGATCTCATCCGACAGGAGCGCGCCGATCTCTCCCCTGAGGTCGGATTCGGCAAGGTTTCCGGCGGCGATCATCTCGACGATCTCGCCGGCCTGGGCCAGTGTCGAGGGCAGGTAGTCGACCCAGATCGCGGCGCGAGTGACCATGCGGTCATCGACCTCGCGCATCGACGGGATCGAGGAGCCGACCACATTGACATGCGCCCCCGGTTGCACCCAGTCGCCCATGACGATGGGGGTGGGCGCGGCGGTGACGGTGCAGGTGATGTCGGCCTGCTCTACAGCGGCCTGCAGATCGGTGCCGCTGGTGAAACTCACATCGGGAAAATCGGCGGCGGCGCGGGCGGCGAAACCGGCGGCCTTTTCCGCCGAGCGTCCGGCGACGGCGACCCGTTTGATCGGGCGCACCGCCATCATCGCGGTCAGGTGGTGTTCGGCCTGTTCGCCGTAACCGATGAGCGCAAGGCTCTCGGCGTTCTCGCGGGCCAGCGCGCGGGTGGCCACGGCGCTGGCGGCGGCGGTGCGGATCGCGGTCAGAAGGCTTGCGTCCATCATCGCCACGGCGCCGCCGGTTTCGGCCTCGAACAGCACGATGGCGCCGCGATGCGACGACAGCCCGCGCGCCAGGTTGCCGGGAAACAGGCTGATCAGCTTGACGCCGAAACAGGCGGGGTCGGCGATGGCGCCGGGCATTACACCCATCCTGTTGTCGCCGCCCACCGGCACCACCGAGCGCAGCGGCAGTTCGGCGGTACGGGTGGAGACGCCTTTCATCACCCCGGCGACCACCTCGATCGCCTCGATCATCGGCAGCAGGGCGGCGACGTCATCATGGGTGAGAACGATCATTGCGCGCGCTCCTTGTCCTCGCCCCAGCCGGGGCCGGTGACGGCCAGCCCCATCGCCTGTTCCAGCAGGGCGGTATAGGCTTCGGGGCGCACGACGTAGGGGAAATGCCCGCCCCAGGTGAAACGGTAGGCGGCGGCGGGGTCCACCCTTGCGCGGACGGCGGTGCGCATCTCGGGCGGGATCAGGGGATCGTCGTCGGCCTCGATGGTAAACAACTGCTCCTGCGGCAGGGCGAGATCGGGCAGCTCCGGCGCGGTCTTGAGCGCCTTGAGCCGCATCCGCAGTTCCGCCTGGGGGATGCGACCGCCGACCTCGCCCATCAGCAGTTCGACCAGGTCGGCCTGGTCCGGGTGCGCCTCGGCCCATTGACCCAATCCCTGACCGAAGCCCGCGCGCAGGTCGGCGATGGGGGCGGCGTCGAGATCGAGCGCATAGGGCATCTTGTCGGCGGTGCCGGCGACCGAATGCAGCGTGTTGGCGGCAAAGAGGCGATCTGTGCGGGTCGGGTGCGTGGCGGCGAAATACTGCGCCAGGTAGCCGCCCAGCGAGGAGCCGAGCACCGAGGCGCTTGCCAGCCCGAGGTGATCCAGCAGCGCGGCGAGATCGCCGGCCCAGGCTTCGATACCGCCGGTCTCGGGATAGGTCACGGCGATGACGTGCAGCCGGTCCGACAGCGCCGCGATCTGCTGCCAGAAGATGTCGCCGCGCCCCAGCGTGCCGGGGATCAGCACCAGCGCGGGGCCCTGCCCGGCCTCGACATAGCCCCAGTCGCGCCCGTTCAGGGCGATGCGGCGTTCGGGGAATTGCGCGGCGAAGGCGTCGCGCGCGGTGATCAGCGGATTGCTCATGCGAAAGGGTCCTCCACGACGGGGAAATAGGTCTTTGCCCGGTGTTTGTACGGGATGTTGGCGAAATCGGGGTTGATCGAGCCGGGGGTGGCGACGCCGATGACCTGTGCCGCGATCGGGTTGAAGCCGGCCTCGTAGTGGTTTGAGGATTTCACGCAGACATAGCGGCGCTGGCCGAGGTCGATGCCCAGTTGCTCGAAGGCCTCGGGGTGGAAGGTCTGGCTGCGCAGGTCGTTCAGGACGATGTCGATGCCCCGGGTTTCGATCCAGACCACATCGCCCATCGGCGCCGGCAGCGTGCCGAAGCGCTGGGTCAGGCCCGAGGCCACCTTTCTGACCGTGACCACGAGGTCGAGCGGGTCGCCCGACATCGGGCCGCATTTGCCGCCCATGCGCAGGTTCAGCGTGGCGCCCTCGCCCGCCTCCTTGCAGATGCGCACGGCGATCGGATCCCAGAACAACCCGGTGGCAACGCCGGTCATGCCGCGTTCGATCATCGCGCGCAGAAGGAAGGTGGCATCAGAGGGCGCGCCGCCGCCGGCGTTGTCGGACATGTCGGCCAGCACCACCGGCCCCTCGGGCGCGGCCTGGGCCATGTCGAGGGCGGTGTCGATATCGGGCGGCACGCGGTGCAACTCGTGGCGCAGGGCAAAGATCCTGCGGCCCAGCGTCTCGGCCTGCTGCGCCGCGCGTTCGGCGCTGCCGTCGCAGATGGCGACGGCGCGGCTGCCGGTGCGGGGATGGTCGGACCAGGGAAAGCCGTGGATCAGCGAGAGCGAGAGCAGGTCGCCCTGCCCCTCGGCCGCCAGCATATCATCCACAAAGCCGCGCATCGGCGGCTTGGTGGTGGGCATGGCGATGATCATGCGACAGTCCCAGTCGCGCATCACCGGGGTGATCTTTCCCTCGGCGGTCCCGGCGGCGAGGCGGAACAGGTCGGCGGCGCGTTCGGGCACGTCGACATGGGGGTATTCCTTGAAGGCGACCAGCAGCGAGGCCTCGGTCATCATCTTGTCGGTGAGGTTGGAATGCGGGTCCAGCAGCCCGCCGATCACCGCACCGGGGCTGACCGCCCGGCAATGGGCGATCAGGTCGCCCTCGCAATCGTCATAGCCGTCGGCGATCATCGCGCCGTGCAGCGCCAGCAGGATCACGTCGGCGCCGCCAGCGGCCGTCAGTTCCGCCACAATCTCGTCGCGGAACCCCTCGTAGACCGATTTCACCGTGAGGCCGCCGGGCTGGGCGTGGGCCGACAGGCTTTCGATCACGTGCCAGCCCTTTGCCTCGGCCTTGTCGCGCCAGATGTGCAGCGGCGCGGTCCAGTACATCGGCTTGTCCCGGGTGGCGTCGCCGTGGTGGATCGAGCCCTCCTCGAAACTGGCCATGCCGGTGGGCATCGGAGAGAAGGAATTGGTTTCGGTGCTGAGACCGGCAATGAAGAGTTTCATCGGCACGTCCTGTGGGTTGGGTCAGGGGGTCGGGGTATCTTGCTCGGGCACCGGCAGCTGGCCGGTGGCCTGCATGGTCAGCCGCGCGGAAAGGTGGACCAGGATCAGCACGAAGGCCAGCGGCACGGCGGCGGTGAACCAGATCATCGGGATGTCCAGCATCTCGGCCTGCCGGTTCAGGCTGCGGCCGAGAAAGCCGCGCGCCATGTCCATCCGCGCGTTGAACAGCGAATACCAGATCACCGGCACGGCGAAGATCACGACGCCGGTCGCGCGGATCACCGCCAGCGCCATGCCGGGGCCTCCCCGCCGCGCCTGCATGGCGGGAAAGAGCGTGGGGTCGGAGCCGGCGCGAAAGGCGCAGGAGGCCCCCAGCATCCCGGCCCAGACCATGGCGCGGCGGGCCAGTTCCTCGGTCCAGATCGGCGGGGCATCGAGCGCATAGCGCGCCAGCACCTGCCAGCCAGCGGCAAAGACCATGACCAGCACCGCCAGCACCGCCCCCCAGAGGGCGATGCCGTTGAGCGCGACCGACAGCCGGTCAAGGGTGCGGGCCAGGGTCTTCATCGGCTCAGTTGCCCTTGGCCGCTTCCCAGGCCGCGATCTGCTCCGGCGTCAGCAGCCCGCTTTCATAGGCGGGGGCGGAGGCGGCGCGGAACTCGGCACGGGCGGCCTCGTCAAGCTGAACCACGGCGACACCGGCGGCCTCGAGCTTGCCCATCACGGCGTCCTGGGTTTTCAGCCAGTCGCGGTTGGCCTGGGTTGCGGCGGCGATGGCGGCGTCAACGGTGGCGCGGTCTTCGTCCGACAGGCCCTGATACCAGTCCTCGGACAGGATCGTGATCCGCAACGAGGGCGAGATCGCGGCATTGGTGAAATGCTTGATGAAGTCGGTGTGACCGAACAGCAGCGGCACAAAGGCGGGGTTGAGGTAGCCGTCGGCCACGCCGGTCTGCAGCGCGTTGGGCACCTCGGCCCAGCTGACGATGGTGCCGGCCGCACCCCAGGCCTCGTAAAGCTCGATCTGGCTTTCGTCCAGGGCGCGCATCCGCAGCCCGGCCATGTCGGCGACCGAGTTCACCGGCTTCTTGGTGTTGAAGATGCCGCTGGCCTGACCGACGGTGTTGACCGAGACCACCCGCACACCCTCGGGCGTGGTGGCTTCGTTGATCTTGGCGAGCATGCCACCCTCGACCATGGCGCGGTCGACCTCCTCCATGCCGGAGAAGAAATAGGGCAGTCGCAACCCGTAGATCAGCTTGTCGATGGAGCCGACGATGTTGAGCGGCGACATCGAGACCTCCAGCAGCCCCTGGCTGACCTGATCGAACAACTCGTCGTCGCCGCCGAGCGCGCCGCGCTGGAACTCCTCGGCCTCCATCCCGTGGTCGTTGAGATAGCTTGCGAAGGCATGCGCCCAGACGTAGGAGCCGGAGCCGTCGAGGTCGGGCGGGCTGTCGAGCGCGATCTTGACCTGCGCCGAGGCGGTGCCGCCGGCCAGCGCGAGGGCGGCCGCGAACAGGCCGCCGGTGAAGATATTCGAAAGTTTCATGTCAGGTCCTCCTGGTGGGTTTTGGGTCTTTTCTTATGGTTCTTGTGGGTGTCGAATGCGTCTCATGGATAGGTGTCACGGGCCGCCGCCCAGCCCGAAGGCATGGGGCAGCCAAAGGCTCAGCCCCGGCACGTTGACCAGCAGCGCCAGAACGGCGATCTGGGTCAGGACGAAGGGAAGCACGGCGCGCGCCAGTTTCCAATAGTTCACTCCGGTCACCGCCGAGACGACGAGCAGACATCCCCCCATCGGCGGCGAGACCAGACCGATGCACAGGTTGAAGCAGAGCACGATGCCCAGGTGCACCGGATCGGCGCCCTGGGACAGCGCGACCGGGGCCAGCAGCGGCACCAGCAGCGCAAGGGCGACAGGAATATCCAGCACCATTCCGGCGAGCAGGAAGATCACGTTCATCGCCAGCATGTAGCCCGCCGGGCCGAGACCCAAGCGCGCGACCATGTCCGAGATCGCCTCGGGCACCCGTTCGAGCGCGCCGAGGTGGCCGAGGGCGGAGACCGCGCAGATGATGATGAAGATCGAGCCGGAGAGGATCGCGGTGCGGCGCAGCGCCTCGACCACCTGCCCGCCCGACAACCCGGCATAGAACCATCCCGCCCCGAGGGCCGCGAAGACGGCGACGCCGGCGGCCTCGGTCGGTGTCATCCAGCCGAAGACGATACCGCCGAGAATGATGATCGGCAGGCTCATCGCGGGCAGCGAATGGATCAGAGTGGGCAGAAAGGGCGGCATGTCGGCCTGTTCCACGCGGGGGTGATCCTGGCGGATGGCAAAGGCGCCGTTGACCACCAGCAGCGCGGCGGCCAGCACAAGCCCCGGGATGATCCCGGCGAGAAACAGGGCTGTGACCGAGGTGCCCATCAGCGCGCCGTAAAAGATCAGGATGATCGAGGGCGGCACGATCGGCCCGATGATCGAGGAGGCGGCGGTGACGGCACTGGCGTAGGTCAGCGAATAGCCGCGCCGCGTCATCTCGGGCACCAGCGTGTTGGACAGCGCGGCGGCATCGGCAACGGCGGAGCCCGAGATGCCGGCGAAGAACACGCTGGTGAGGATGTTGACGTGGCCCAAGCCGCCGCGCACCCGGCCGACCAGCGCCATGGAGAGGTTGATCAGCGCGCCGGTGATGCCGCCCCGGTTCATCAGCTCGCCCGCGAGGATGAAAAGCGGCATCGCCATGAGCGCGAAGACGTCGATCTTGGAAAAGATCTGTTGCGGCAGGATGGCGAGGTAACGGGAATTGTCGGTGGCGAGAAAGGCCAGAACCGCCGCACCGCCGATCACATAGGCGATGGCCAGCCCCGAGGCGAGGAAGGCGGCGGCGGCGAGCCCGACCCAGACCATCATGGGGTCAGCGCCGGACGCATCGGGGAAAGCCCGGCCTCGGTGACGCCCTCGGCGCCGATGTCATCGGGTATCGGATCCCCCAGGGCCAGCGCGGCGGCGGCGCGGGCCATCGCCGGGGCGGTCTGGATGCCGTAGCCGCCCTGCCCAGCCAGCCAGAAGAACCCCGGCGCGGCGCCGTCATAGCCGACCGCCGGGGTGCCGTCTGGCAGAAAGCTGCGCAGCCCGGCCCATTTATGCTCGATCCGGCGTACCTGGATGTCGAAGGCGGTTTCGATCCGGTCGACGCAGATCGCCACGTCA